>Ga0335075_10012213_pt1 | contig 12983 bp, 14 predicted proteins | sample Lox_Sample_24_FD_206723 | JGI IMG/M metagenome (GOLD analysis project Ga0335075, IMG submission 206723) | Soil microbial communities from Loxahatchee National Wildlife Refuge, Florida, United States - Lox_Sample_2.4 | ecosystem: Environmental > Terrestrial > Soil > Wetlands | place: USA... | reverse complement strand
GGTGGCCCGTGCATATATCCATCAGCGGCGCGCACAAAGCGCCCTCGAAACGGACGATATTGTCACAATGAACCGCGAGTTCAAGACTGCCTGCGAGCTCATTGGCGATAATCCGGAAATACGATTCTGGCATGCGATCGGGTTGCTCAGCGCTGGCGAGATCGATGATGGCATCACAATATTGCGCGAGATTGCAGCGCACAATCGCAACTGGATCACGCTCGCGCTGCGACTCCCGCCTCCTCTACTGAAGACAGATCCTGAAATGCTCGAGAGAATCCGCCAGCTCATTTAACAAAGTCACATTAAACAGCCCTTCTCTTCTTCGGCAATTTTAAGTCAGGTGGTATCGGATATGGGAACGGCCATCAACTAACTCGAGATGGCTTATGGTCCGGTTCGGGCAACGCCTATAATATCGTTCAATGGTAATTCCTCCGTAGAGGGGAATTATGCGGAAGTAGACTACCGGCTCCAATTCGCTATCCTTTCGCTCGACAGGCCGGTTTTCTCGGCTAGGCCAGCGGTGCTTCGGGCGCGGCTTTCTTGCCCTTCCGCTGGCCCTGCTTCTTTGCCTTGGGAGTCTTGGCGGCTTCCGCCTTGCGACGCTCGGCGAAGCGCGCCTTCTGTTCAGCGAAATGCGGGCTGGTCTTAAGCTCGTAGTCCTTACACGTGTAGCAGTAGAAAAAGAGGATCGGCTGAGCGTATTTGGTCATGGCGGTTCGGCCCAATTCGGCTTAGCCACGATGACAAGGTGGATCGGGGCTGGCCAAGGTCTCGGCATTGATAACGGTCCTTGTGTAAAAATGCCTGATTCTGAAAGAGCTTCAACGAGAGTTCGCGCCGCTAATACGTTCTCTGAGACGTGGGGTCCAGCTTTTTCATTGGCTATAACTAATAAGCCGATCAGGCCTCGACTTACGTTCGTATCCTTAATGACAATAGGATGCCAACCGGCCTCAGCAAGAATCCTGGTTAACTGTGTAAGGAAATCTTGGACTTCAGAGTCATCGGCGCGAGCGTTAACGACTGCAATCTGGGAAACTTTCCAGAAGACAATTTTGTTCGCAATTCGCTCCTGTTCTTGGGGAGTCAAGGAGCGCAGTTCAAGTCTTCGTTCAATCCTAGACAACTCAAGCATCGCTTCTGCGGCGCGGGCGTTGGCGTTCGCAGCTTCGAGCCGCAAGGTTTCTAATCCTGTTTCTAGGATATTTTGTAATTTGCGCGATGCGATCAGCACCCACCATGCGCAGACCACTTCCATCGCTACTCCGCCGACGACTAGTCGTTGTCCGATGGTGGTTTCTCCTTCAACCCAGAGCCCGACAGCGACCATAACGCCGCCAACAACTGAAACGATTTCGCACCAAAATTCTGCACGCTCCCACCGCTTCTTTATTTTGCTGATCGCAGTGTTGTTGGTAGCCAATCAAGTCGTCATCCTGATAGTTAGATGGCGGTAGTGACCATGCAATTTCCAGTTGGACCGGCTTGCTGGCACGCTGCTGCTTGCTCTGAAGCGCCCGCCAGTTGCCACGCTTCAGCAGCCTGCTACCGCATCAGCAAAGATGTCAGCATTATTCCGATTGTTAAAGCGAAACTGGAACTCCGCCAGATACAGCGGCAGGTATTCTTTGCTGACATTGTGGTAGGTTCCGATGATTCCGCGCTTCAAGAGTGCCCAGAACGAATCCAAGTTCTGCGTATGGACTTCGCCGCGCACATACTCGCCTTTGTCGTGATCGACAGTCTCATGCCGGAATTGACCGCTCAGCCGGCGATAGCCTGTATATTGGTCGGTCGCCACAAGCTCGACCTTATCGCTGACGGCTTTGCGAACAAATCTCTCAAGCGTCTCTGTCGTCGTATCTTCGATTATCTGGCAAACGATATTGCCTTTACGGCTGATCGCACCAATAACTCCTACTTTGCCGGAACCGAGGCCGCCGGTTCCAAAATGCTTGCGCTTGCTCTTGTGGCGATTTCTTTCTTTTCCACCGATGAAGGTTTCGTCCACTTCGACGATGCCCATAAGCTTCTGGAAGTCTGGATCAAACATCGCGCCGCGCAGCCGCATGCACATATACCACGCCGAGCGGTAGGAGCCGGTGCCGAGCAAGCGATGAATCTGAAGCGCACTGATGCCTTTCTTGCTGGTCAGCATCAGATGCAGCGCTTTGTACCAAGAACGCAGCGGCATCTTGGTCTCCTCGAAAATCGTTCCGGTCTTGAGCGAGAAGCGGTAGGGCGAGCGGTTGTCCTTCCCGCATTTCTTGCACTGCCAGTGCCACGGGCGAGCCGTGCTTTCGTAGACATGATCGTTGTTGCATCGCGGACAACGCGGGCCATCCGGCCAGCGCTGAAGCAGCAGGTAGGTCCAGCAGGACGCCTCATCAGGGAACAGCCGCTCGAATTGGGCCAGCGTCATTTGACGGACAAACTTAGGTTCGGGGCCTTTGATTGCTGCGCTCATACCGATGAATCTACCGCGATCAGGCTTGGTAGTCAAGTGCCGCATAATTCCCCTCAAGAGACTGTCGATTTTCGCAGACGTGAGCTTGCCGCGATGACGTTTGGCTGATCTAATCGGCGATGTGGAACGGGTAGTGAGGTGGTTAGAGGGGCTGGGCCAGTTGGGTTTCGACTTTGATGGAGCTGCAAGGCCAGCGGCACAGCGAAACGAAGGAGTTGAAGACGATCTGTTCCTGAGCGCAGATCCGTGCGAGTTGTTCATCGGCGCGCAGCGGCTCGAAGTTTATTTGAGCGAGAACGGTCTGGGTTGGGTGGTGGGGCTGGCGATCCTGCTCAAGGAGTTGGATTACGTGGCATTTATGCGTGCCTATCAGCCGACGGGTCGGCGCGCGCAACATCCGCGGGTGATGCTGGGATTGGTTGTCTACGGGATTCTGAACCGGCAATGGTCGTTGCGCGAGTTGGAGGGTCTGGCGCGGCGCGTGGTGGGTATGTGGTGGTCACCAGCCCGACCACAGCACTATCGGCAAATTTATCCAGCTGCACGCCGAGATATTAAGCGAGACGTTCTTCGTCGCCTTGGTGAAACGCCTGGTCAGCAAACTAAGACTCGCGCCGGGCATAGTGGCGGCGATGGCACCGTGATCGAAGCGGCAGCCAGCCACTACCGATTGTTGCGCTCGGAAGTAGTGATAGCGGCCGCGCATGAGGCGCAAGCCGCAGCCCAGGCTAGTCCGACTAATTCCCGCCTCGCACATAAGGCCGCCGCCGCACATCACGCTGGGAGCCTTGCTGAAGAACGGATGCGTTTGCGGCAGCGCAGGGATCGCGGGAGGCAAGACATTCCGCTTTCGCCGATTGAACCGGAAGCGGTACTGCAGCCGCGCAAAGATGGCGTTAGTCGGCCGTCCTACAAGCCCAGCGCAATGGTCCATGAAGCCGGCCTCATTGTCGGCCAGCATGTCGAGCCGACCAGCGAGCGCGACGCACTCAAGCCGATTCTAGATCAACATTTGGCGGCCTACGGTCAGATGCCAATGACGGTATTGCTTGACGCAGGGTTCTCCAGTTTTCCGGTCCTCGCACTGATGGTGGAGCACGACATCGATGTCTAATGTCCGAGCGGCCGAGCCAATGGCGAGGACGACTGGCAACGACGCGCCGGACCCGCTGGCCGCTTTCCGAAACAAGCCTTTCAATATATTGAGGAACACGACATCTATCGATGTCCGGCCGGCCGCGAACTAATCTATGAGCAGTGGCATCTGGATAACTTCCATCACCGCTATCGGCTCTATCGCGGCACCCGATGCAATGATTGTCCGCTGCGCGAGCGCTGTACCTATTCCAAGTACGGCCGCTCGCTGAAGCGCTACGCCGGTGAGGAATTGAAAGAGGCGATGGCGCAAGTCCTGAATCAACCGGCCGCGCGTGCCACATACCGGCGTCGCCAGGCCATCGTTGAACCCTGCTTCGCGGAATTGCGCGAGCGGCAGGGTCTCAAGCGTTTTCATCGCCGCGGACTAAGGGCCGTGCGTGCCGAATTCGCACTCCATTGCATCGCCTTTAATCTCAAGAAGGCGGTGCGTAATCGATTACTTCTCTTGTTTATTCTTCCGTTCAGGTTCTCCGCGCACAGTCAGTGCCGGTTCGGCTCCGTCTATCTCTCCAGATCCATCCACTAACTCGTTCCACCTTCTTCACCACTCCCTTTATCGACAGTCTCTTTTGTGAGAGGCCGAGGGGAAAGATGCTCACTATGAGCCTTTCTCCAGATACAAGGGCCGAGCGGAAAAAAGTTGCGCGGCGATGAAAGCGAAGCGCAGCACGCCTTGCCCGATGACGGGAAGCTTTCCACGGAATTTGGCTTCGTGTCCGGATCGATTGACGGAAACTCAGAGAGCGGAAAGTACCTGCCTGGCAGAGCCGAAAAGGATGACACAAGCGCACCCAAGGCGAAGTCGCTAGTGACGCAAGGGTATCGTCGCTCTAGTTCGGGAACTTCGAAACGTCCCCTCATTTTCGGCGACCTCGGGCGCAATGCCAGGGTGGAAGATCGAGCGGAGCCTCGTCGCCACGAACCCTCCTAATAGGTGGCGGGGTTCGCAGTTTGGAAACCGCCGAAGAGGCCTAAGACAAGATCGAGCTCCAGGTAGGTGCTTTCGTCTCCCCGCGCGCGATAAAACTGTTTGAGCGCCACGACCACAGCTTGAAGTTCCCCTTTTGCGTAGGGAAGGCTTGACGCAGCCACAAAATGGAGACCAGCGATCCGCGACACATCGAAATCGCGCGAAAATGCATCTATTGATTCAAACAAGCCGACGTATGACATGTGGTTGAAATATGAGAGGCCCGTGTAGAGTCCCGACTTGACGACTGCGACCGCCAGAGGCTCGCCTCTTCCTTCGTTGATAAACTTTTCGAAGGCTGCTCGGGCTGTCTCATTTGAAATTATCTCTCCGTCGAACCATCGTCTGAGACTCTCGCCTTTTTCTTGCTCGCACATGAAGAGGACTGCCAAGTCGGTGGCCTCGCGAATACCCCGGATCAACTCGATCAATTGGTGATTAAAACCTTCGGAAGCTAGCATCAAACCCGCATAAAGACTCTGCAGCGCGTGCGAGAAAAGCAGATAACACGCGGCCTCTAGGGTCGGATCGGTAATCTCCGCAACAAGTGACCTGATCTTTGCGACGTAAGGCACGCAGGCGCCGAGGAGCTTTTTCAATTCCTCGAGTTGAGCCGGCTATCGCCTGAATATCCAGTTTACGCGTCCTGTCGGGATAGTCCGGATCTCGCTCGAGCAGGAGTTTGGTCCGATCCTTCTGATCGATGAACTCCCTCAAGCGCGAACGTGCCAAGACTTGTAGCTGAGCTCGGACAGGATTACCTGCGCTCGTCTGGGGACGGCCTTTTCGCTTGGACTTTCCTATAATTTTGAAATGACTAGCCTGATTCTGTTGGAGCAAGGCGGGAGCGGACCGGCAGACATACTAGATGAAGAATGAGCCACCAAAGATAGATCGACGGCGGAGACTGAAATGCGCCGTAGTCGAATAGGCCGTGAGCCATTCCGTGGCGGAGGTTTGAACTTTGTTGCTCGACCAACAATCCGCGAAGATCGAACGTTAGGTTTTCGCCAAAGAATTTCTTGAACTCCGTTTTCGGCAGAAGCTCATGAATGTAGAGCTCCCGCTCAATGCTGTCTCGATCGATAGTGGAGACTGTTACTCCGCGCGAAGCGAGTATTTCCCGGCAGGAGTTCTCGACTTGCGGGATCAGGAGATGTGCCGCAACGACGAAATCTCCGGTAAACCCTGCGTGCAGGCCTCGGGCGAAAAATTCTTCACGACCAAGGGGCACAAATGGATTCTCATAAACAACGTTGTCCCAGTCGCCGAGGCAAACTGGATGCTCAAGGACCATCTGGAATCTCGCGGCGTTTACAGCTTGAGCGGTTGCCACTCGGATGAAATCAGCGTGGCGAAACATCCAAGACCGTATAGCGGGGTTGTTTTCGTCGGGATCATTCGCCGATGCACCTGGTGTTCTCGCCGCGGTTTTTCCCGCCGCGGTTAAATGATCGTGACCGATGGTATGAGAAATTGGGGCCAGCCTCGCTGCTTCCTTTGAAATCTGTCGAAGCTGATCCACATTAGGCGAGACGGATATGCACGCAAGCCCGACAAGGGCTTCGTTAAAGCTCTTGCCCGTTACCGCCTCGAGCGCGCGTTGAATGGCCTGCTCAGGGACAGGTAAGGGAATATGGATGCGCGACATCTGTGCCAGGGTATTCGGCTGTACCCTGAGCAGTCGGCTGTGGAGCTCATCTACGCGCGCTCGTTGGCCGCGAACGGTACGAAGCGCTTGGATTGCGCTCTGAAGATGATGCACGACAAGCAGGAAGTTAGGCGTCGCCGCCGCCTCGGCCAGGTCCGCCTCATTGACGAAGGTCTCTGCTATCTCGACTCCAGCGGCCTCGGCTTGTTGAGTCTTACCTGCCCGATGGAGCCATTGGGCTTTGATTCCGAGATGCTCGCGGGCCCGTCTCCAGTCGCCAGATGAACCCGCGTTCTCACTTGCATGATTTGCAAGGGCCGCATACTGCGCGGCATCTCCGTGTCCATTCTTGAGGAGCAGCTTCATCAAATACGCGGACAGGAAACTTGGGTCGTTGCCACCGTATCGTACCAGCACTCCTTCGGCGTGCGAGACGGCTTTTTCTCGGAGCGTCTCGTTTCGCAGCGCGCGGGCAATCTGCAATGCCCGCTCGATTCGCCTCGCGCCATTTACCCAATCCTCCGGGTCCTCAAGGCGTCTTGCCGATTCTAGGTTTGCCTCCACAGCGATCTCGGCGCTAACATGATCGCGACATCGCTCCCAAACCACGTCCGCAATTCTGGCTCGCATTTCGGGATCGCGTACAGTTGGCACCAGGGTCTTCAGCAGGTCGGCCTCGTGATCGGTGTAATCGGTCGGAATGCGACTTCGGTTGCCGTCTGTGAGAAGGAATCTGGGTTTGAAAGGCTCGCCCGCGGAGCCGGACTCCCAGCCGAGCGATGCGATTTCAGTCAGAAACGCGAAGATTTCCGCCCGCGGTGTATCGCCGGAGTTTCGGGCCTCAAAAGCCTTTCTTTGTAGTGCTTCCTCGAATTCGTAGATAACTTTCTGCGAGTGGATATCCAGCACTTGCTGCCAGTCAAAAGCAGCGAAATCCGCGATCGTGAGCATCTATATCTTAGTTCCTAACGGTTTGATCGAGAGCTTCAACGAGATCAAACTGGAATCGTCGAAGCTGGTGACAGCAAACACGCAGTATAACGTTTATCCGACTTGTCGTCGCGCTTTATAAAAGCTTGCGGAGCGTGGGCGCCCTTTTCGCTATCGTGAAGAGATCGGCTCAACGTCTCATGCCAACAAAGCGGGCCGGCAGAACCGTCAATCAAGCGAAACGATGAGCCGTTGTGGATTGTCGCCACTGCGCGGCGCGCGGCGTAAGCCGGGTTCACGTTAGACCATTGCGGTCGTCGCGTCGCAGGCGTCCGTTAGAATGCCCATTTGTTTCATGAACGCTGTTGCGATCGAGCCGATTGTATAGGTTCCGTCGACTCATTCCGAGAATATCTGACGCGCGGGCCTTGTTACTTCTGACGTGGGGGAGGGTACGGACGATCACCTCGCTTTCGACCTCGATTATAGACGAGCCAAGCAGAATCGTGAAGTGCGCATTCGGGGCGCGCTGTACAGGAGCATCCGGCGCAGGTCCCCAGCGGAGAGATACCGTGAGCTTGTGTCAAAAGATTAGATTGGGCTTCTGAACGCAGGTATTTCAGTGACCGTTAATGAGCAAGTGCCACTACCGCGCCGCCCGCAGCGGGCGTGTAAATGGGTGGCAGCACAAACGGCCGCCGATGCTTGGCGACGCTATACACCGCCGTCATCAGTTTGCGGATGATGGCGACCAACGCGACCTTGGGTTGTTTGCCAGCGCTCCGCAGGCGTTGATAGTAGGCGCGCAACCATGGGTTGTGTTTAATGGCGGTCAGCGCCGGCATCCACAACGCGCGGCGCAAACGGGCGTTGCCCAGCGGGACTTTCGCGGCAGAAGAGAACTTGCGCTTGCCCGATTGATGGACTCGCGGGATGACGCCGACGTAACTGGCTAACGCACCCCCGCTATGGAAACGGGCCGGATCTCCAACCTCGGCGATGATCCGGGCCGCGGTTTGTGGTCCAATACCTTCGATCGTAGTGAGTAGTTTGCCAATCTCATGTTGCTGAAGGCGTCGTTCGATATCGCTGTCGAGCGAGCGCAGGCGACGGCGCAAAACGCTAAGGTCCTCGCACGCATAGCGCATTTGCAATTGGTAGGGTTCGCCATGATGCGCAGCGACGGACTGCTTGGCCGCTGCGAGCAGTGCGCGCGCCAATTCTTCGCCGACATTGTGACTACCGTCATAACAAAGTCGGGCGAGCCTTCTGGCTGATACGGTTCGCAGCGCGGCGGCAGTTGGATAGCGCGCTAGAAGCGAAATTGCGAGTTGACTATCCAGCGTACGAACGTGGCGGGTGAACTCGGGAAATCCGAGGCCGACCGCGCGATGCAGTTGGCGCACACGATCACCAAACTGCTGGATGAGTTGGTCCTTTAGACGCACTAGCTCGCGCAGTTCTAGCAGCGCGCTCTCTGGCAGCTGGGTAATCGACGGCCGCTTCTGAGCGGCAAAACGTGCGAGGCCCAGAGCGTCGATGGCGTCAGTCTTGGTACGCTGCAACTCCTCCTCGGCGAAGCGGCTACTGCGCAGCGGATTGATTAGCGCAATCTTAAACCCTGCCGTCACCAATGCTGCGAACAGATTGCGCCAGTAATGGCCAGTCGCCTCCATCGCCACCAGGCAATCGCTCGCACTGCCCAGCAACTCCAATAGCCGCTTATAGCCAGTCGCATCTTCCGTAACTGCCGTGGCTCTAAGCAGCACGGCGCCGCTCTGGTCGACGATCGCAACCATGTGCCGCTCGCTACCGATGTCGATCCCCGCAAACAGCATCAACCGCAGACCTCCTGTCGTTCGCTGCTTCCGAAGTCCTCGGGACCGATACTCATGCTCCTGCTTGTGCATACGAGAACGCGCGACGCGTCTCTGGATACCGTTCGAGCTCTCAAGTACTGGCCGAGGGCGCCAATCTCTCCGGCGAGAACTTTGTCTCTTCGAAGGTGACGGCGACTCCTCCGGAACCGAGCCATTTTCTATTTTCGTTCCATATTCTCTTTGGGACAACATACAAGCATGGGTGCGTGGCATTTGAACGACATTGCGCAGTTCTCGGTCGAGCTGAACCGCCTCTCCTGACAAGGCCGTCGACCGCATCGCGAAGGACCTCTACTACCGTCTGAACGTCTACACCTTAAAACTTCCCCCGCTACCCGATCGGTTGGTGGACTTGCCGTTGCTGGTGGCGCACTTCATCCGCGAATTCAATCGGGAGCACAACAGAAATGTCGAGGGCATGGACCAAGACTGCCTCGATGACGTTCGCGGCCTTTTCCTGCCTCGCTGGTTTCTTCGGTACTCGCTGTCGCTGCGCGATGTCGAAGAGTTGCTCGCCGAGCACGGTATGGCAGCGGATCACACAACGATCTAGCGTTGGGGTGCAACGTTACGGTCCCGAACTTGAACAGTCCTCACGGTAGCAAAAGACTTACCGGAGGCTATTACCTGGCGCTAGCGGCACACCCAGATGTGTTGTCAGCAGCAGTAGATGTGCCAGCGGTAGGCACGAGATGAGCCTGAAATGCCGCTTGCGCGTTAACGTTCCTTTAGAATTTCCGCCATGGTCGCGGCGTTCATGACGCCGAAATTCTGATAGCAGTTATTGAAGATCGCACCGCCGGACGCCGTTGTTTACGAATTGCGCCAGTCCTTGTGCCAGTGATTGTAGTTCTCTTTCCGAATACAGATACTTGAAACGCTCGGCCGCGGTGGCGTTGCGCTTGAACCTGTTCTCGCCGTTCTTCGCGCGATTTCCGCCGGATGCTGGGTTATCAGGGCGTATGCCTCCGGCTAGAAATACTTCAGCAGATCACGCATATGAAACTGACCTACCCATCCCGCCCAGCGGCGAGAGCCTGGCGACGGGTCGTCTTCGGGGAAGTGGCGCTCCTCGGCCGCGGTCTGCCGCCTTCGTGAAAGATCGCGAACCGAGTAAAACTCGATCTTCTGGGGCGGCTTGAATAGCGCCAGCATGAGCGCCTCGGCGCGATCGGGCGAGGGCACCCCCGCGCGCGGGCTTTTTCCTTTGACTCGACCTTAACACGGCTCTGCGAATCCAGCTCGTATAAGAGCCCTGCCAGCTGGCCGATGGTCTCTTCGTCAGTCAGCCCTTCGATCTGGTCGTGCTCGAAGGCATCGGCCAAAGCCTGATAGAAGGACGCCTTCAGATTCACGAAGCGCGGGGCCGGGTCGTTTTCGCCCCACTGCGGCTTGCTCTCGCACGGCATCCCGACGTTGATCAGCTCGACCGGAAAGCGGCAGTCACGCAAATGGAGGCCAAAATTGTGGCCGATACCGATCGCGTCGACTCGCACAATCGAGAGATGCGAGCGGTACTCATTGAGAAAGTTGACGACTTGTCCGCGAGTATCTTCGCCGCGCCACGCGCCCATCCTGATAATCCGGCGACGATCGCGCTTACACTCGCACACGTAAACCACGGTTTCGGCCTGCCCGCCTCCGACGTCCACTCCAGCGACTAGCGGACCGGTGCCAGTGTCGCTGATCGGGTCTTGGAGCGCGCGCTGCTTGGCACGTTCCAGCCACACCATCTTGATGAATGCGTTCTGGGCCTGATCCGGAAACCGCGCCAGCACTCGTGACAGCCAATTCGGAGAGCTGCTTTCGCTGCCGTGCCACCATGCAAGGTACTGATCGAAGACCCAGCGCCTGGTCAGCAGGTAGGAAACAGGGTTGCGATCGAGCGGACCAGCATCGGCCGGGTCCAGGCGCAGGAGCGTATCGAGATCGAGTCCCTGCAGATTGGGCGAATCGAAGGCACTGATCGTGAAACAATTCCACGGGCCGCGCTCTTTGGTGAACGCGTCGAAGAAGGCGCCCGAAGGGACGGTCGGATTGCCGGCCATCACGATATGGACTTTGCCGCCAGCCATCGTCCCGGCAATCGAGTCCCAGATGCCGGACTCGATGCCCGGTGCTTCGTCGGCGATGATCAAAACGTACTTGCCCTGATAGCCTTGAAAGTTCTCCGCCTGATTGGTCGAGAAGCCGATCGCGAAATTGTTGTCATCGCGGAATTTGAGCTCGGTGGTTTTCAGTTTTGGATAGGGAACGTTGGCGCGTTCGACATGCCAGTGGATTTCAGACCACAGCTGGGTTCTCACCTGGCACTGCGTCGGCGAGGTCGTGAGGACGATGCCTTCGGGGTAGCGTGCCAGCCACCACAAGGCCGCAACCGCGATCGTGAAGGTCTTCCCAACCCCATGACAGGCTTTCACCGCGGTTCTGCGATGGTTGTTGATCGACTGTAAAATCTCGGCCTCGCGCTGCCACAGGTTGACGCCGAGAACGTGAGTCGCGAACAGCGCCGGATCGCTGATCACGTTCCTTACAAACAATTTCTGCCTCGCCGACAGTTCGGTATTATTCTTGGTCTTCATCTGGGATTGGCCCCACTGCTTCGAGCAATTGTACGAGCGTAAGCGGCTGACCGTCCTTGCCGGTAAGTTCATGCTTTTGCGGCGCGGCATAACCATTGATCCGTGCGGTATGGTCGAGCAATTTGACTCCGACCTCGATCGCGCGCGGGCTGCCTTTGCGAATGTTAGGCTGCAGATTCAGGAACATTTCCTCAGAGCGGGCGTGGTCGAGCTTGCGCAATTCGTCGACCTCGAACGACGGTTCGCGCTTGATCGCTGGGCGAACGCCTTGTGACAAGTCTGGCGGCTGGTCACAAAATCTCGTGGAAGTGCAACACCGGCGGGCAGCGTTACGATCGCCTGTGCCTCGCCGCGGGCAACCCTCGCGACCTGGTCCGCGATCATGTCGAACGAGAGCCCCATGCGCTTGAGCGCGACGGTTTCCGCTTCGATCCAGCGAGCGCGCTGATCCGCTTCGGACACCATAAGCGGCTCACGGGTATTCCGCCAAGTGCCGTCTGGCTGCCGTCTCACGTGTCAATCAACTCGGGCTTAAGGCCGAGCGCGGTCAAGCGTTCGAGCGCAACTGCGACGAACGGCGGTGACTTTTCGATAGCATAACAGCGCCGGCTCAGTTGCTCGGTCGCAATCAGCTGTGATCCACTGCCTGAGAAGGGCTCGTAACAGACGTCGCCGGGTTCGGTATGCAACTCCATCGGCAGAGTGAAGAGCTTGCATGGCTTAGAGGTCGGATGCGCATCGGTCTCGACTTCGGAACTCGGCACCACCCAGACCGTACTCGGGAACTTATCTGCAGCCTGCCCCGCCTGCCTCCTCAAGGTTTTCGGTTTCTCGCCCTTGATCCAGCCGAACAAGCAGGGCTCGTGCTGCCACAAATACACGGAATAAGTCAGGACCGCCCGGCTCTTGATCCAAATGATTTGCTGGTGGACGAAGGCGCCGAACTCAGTCCAGATTTTTTCCACCATCGAATGGCGCCTGCTGGCGTGCCAGCAGTACCAAGCAGCATTGCGGGTGATCGCGTGCTGGATGGCGATGCTTACGAAACCTCGATACAGCTGAAGGCCCGCTTCCTCGCTGTTGTTCACGTCCGCGACTTTTGCTTCTACGTATTGACCGGACCAATCTTTGTCTCGGTTTGCAGCTCCCCGGTTTCCCCAACTCTGGGGGTGGGAGCCGCCGGTATAACCCACCGCATACGGAGGATCCGTCGCGAACAGCACGGCCCGCTCGTCACTCATAAGACGCGCGACGTCGCCGGCGTTAGTGGAATCGCCGCAGGGCAGCCGGTGCTCGCCAATCCGCCACAGCTGGCCGGTTGCCGTTTTCCATTTCCGCT
>Ga0335075_10012212_pt1 | contig 12985 bp, 13 predicted proteins | sample Lox_Sample_24_FD_206723 | JGI IMG/M metagenome (GOLD analysis project Ga0335075, IMG submission 206723) | Soil microbial communities from Loxahatchee National Wildlife Refuge, Florida, United States - Lox_Sample_2.4 | ecosystem: Environmental > Terrestrial > Soil > Wetlands | place: USA... | reverse complement strand
ACGACGGTCTGGAGCCGGACGATGATCATCGCCGCCAGCACCACCGGGTCGATGGTGTTCTGCGGGAGGGCGCCGTGGCCGCCCCGCCCGTGGACGGTGATCGCGACGCCGTCCTCGGCCGACATGAGCGGACCGGGGCAGGTGCCGACGGTGCCCGCGATGCCGGGCAGCAGGTGCTGGGACAGCGCCACGTCCGGCACCGGAATGCGCGTGAACAGGCCGTCCGCGACCATGCCCTGGGCGCCGTCGCCGGTCTCCTCGGCGGGCTGGAACAGCGGCAGCAGGGTGCCGTTCCACCGGTCGCGCCGGTCCGCCAGGAGCTTGACCGCGGCCAGCAGGCAGGCCATGTGCAGGTCATGACCGCAGGCGTGGGCGACCGGCACCTGACGGCCGTCCGCCCCGGTCGTGGTCACCGTGCTCGCGTAGTCCACCCCGGTGTCCTCGGCGATCGGCAGCGCGTCGAGTTCTGCCCGCAGCAGCACGGTGGGGCCGTCGCCGTTGCCGAGCTGCCCGACCACACCGGTGCCGCCGATCCCGGCCTGCACGGTGAGACCGTACTTCTCCAGTTCGGCGGCGACGCGGCCGGCCGTGCGGTGCTCGTGATGCGAGAGCTCGGGGTGGGCGTGCAGGTCCTTGTAGAACGCCTCCTGGGCGCCCTGGAGGCCTTGGTAGCCGGACAGGATCTCATCGCCGGCGTGCGTGGCTGCTGTTCGGGCGCGGGTAGAAGCGGTCAAGCTGCACCCCCAAGGTAATCGCGTAATTACCTAGGGTAGCCGCTACCGGGTCTCGGTGAACTCCGGGCCGCGCTCGAAGGGGTTCAGCGGGGTCGCGAACCGGCTCTGCTCCTCCTGCTGCGCCTGTCCCTGTCCCTGTCCCTGTCCCTGTCCCTGGCCCTGGCCCTGCTGGGCCTGAGCCTGGGCTTGGGCCTGCGCCTCGAGGGCGGCGGCGGCGTCGGCCGGAAGGCGCAGCTCGAGCAGCTCGCGGGGCGGCACCGGGTGGTCGCCGCGGACCACGACGACCTCGCGGAAGACGGCCTCGAGCGGGGCCGCGGCGGCCGGGTCGACGGCGGCGGCGCCGGCCAGCAGGCCGCGCAGGAACCAGCGCGGGCCGTCCACGCCGATGAACCTGATCGGCCGAACGCCCGAGGCGGGCTGGTTCGGCTCGGCCGGGACCTCGGCCACCACCTCGGTGCCGAACGGCCCCTGACGCTCCTGGCAGCGCCCGCCGGTGCCGCTGATCTCGTTGACGATCTCGCCCCGGACCTCGTCCCAGATGCCGGCCCGCTTGGGCGCGGCAAAGGCCTGCAGCTGCAGTTCGCTGAGCTGATAGCGCACCGTCACCCAGGCGCCATGCTGCTCGGCGAAGACCAGCTGGATGTCGGTTCCCTCCAGCACCGGGACCTGGATGCTGCCGAGATCCACCCTGGGCAGCTCCGAGTGCGGCTCGGCCGCGTCCCAGGGGCCGGTCTCCCCGGCCGGGCCCGCGTCCGTCGGCGCGCCGCCGGCGGTCTCTGCTTCCTCAGCCGCCAGATCCGCCTCCTGGCTCACCAGGTCGCGGTCACCGGCGTTCCGTCGCCGACCGAACACTGTGATCTCCTCCCGTTAGGCCCCGGCAGCCGCGCTGGCCGGACGCATCCGCCCGCCCGCGTGGCCGCCCGTCGAGCCGAAGCCATCTTCGCCGCGGGCCGACCCGGGCAGGGCCGTCACCTCGCGGAAACTCACGTGTTCCACCCGCTGCACCACCAGTTGCGCGATGCGGTCGCCGCGGTGCAGCGAAACCGGCCGGGTCGCGTCGGTGTTCAGCAGGATCACCTTGATCTCGCCACGGTACCCCGCGTCGATCGTGCCGGGCGCATTGACCAGCGTGACGCCGTGCCTGGCGGCCAGTCCGGACCGGGGATGCACGAACGCGGCATAGCCGACCGGCAGCGCGATCGCGATCCCAGTGCCGACGATCGCCCGCTCGCCCGGCGCCAGCTCGACGTCCTCGGCCGCGGTGAGGTCAGCGCCCGCGTCGCCGGCCAGGGCATAGCCGGGCAGCGGCACGCCGGGGTCGAGGCGGATCAGGAGCACGTCGACGTCGCCCGCCGCCGATGTCTCGCCGTTGGTCATCTGCCGTGCCTCCCTCTGCCGCTGCGCTCACCCAGAGATTACGCCACCGGCGGTCCGCGCGCGGCCGTCGTTATCGTCGCGCTGCAAGGCGCGCACGGCGCTGGTGATGGCGGCGGTGATGGGGACCGCGACGACCGCGCCGGCGATGCCCGCGACCACCCCCGCGACCGCCAGCACGAGGATCACCGCCAGCGGGTGCAGGCGCACCATCTTGCCCACGACCTGCGGCTGCAGCAGGTGACCCTCGAGCTGGTTCATCAGGACCAGGACGCCGAGCACGATCACCGCCGCGATCAGCCCCTTGGCCGCCAGCACGATGAGGATGGCCAGGGTGCCGGCCACCAGCACCCCGACGAGCGGAATGAACCCGGCCAGGAACATGATCAGCGCCAGCGGCGCGACCAGCGGCGCGTTGATGACCGCGAGGGTGATGCCCATCACGGTGGCCTGGATCGCGGCCACCGCGATGGTGCCCCTGACGTAGTAGACGACCGCCTGCCAGGCGGCCCGGCCGGCCAGGTTCGCCCGCCGCCTGCGCTCCGCCGCCAGGCCGCTGGTGAGCCACGCCCAGATCCGGTCGCCGTCCTTGATCAGGAAGAACGAGATGAAAAAGCACAGCACCGCGCCCGCCAGCACCTCGACCAGGATCCGGCCGCCGGTCAGCACGGTGCCCGCGAGCACCGACTGGTGCTTGCTCAGGTAGCTGACGATGTTGTCGGAGAGCCTGGTCAGGTTGCCGGTCTTGACGTGAAACGGCGGCCCGGACAGCCACGACTGGATCTGGGTGGTGGTGTGCTTCACCTGGCTCACCAGCGCCGGGTACTCGGCCTCGACCCGGCTGGTCACCAGCCAGGCCGCCGCGCCGATGAGGATGAACGCGAGCAGCAGGGTGCACCAGGTCGCGGCCAGCGGTCCGAAGCCGCGCCGCCGCAGCCGGTGCGCCAGCGGCTGCAGCAGCGCGGTCAGCAGCAGCGCGGCCGCGCAGGGGACGATGACGAGATAGAGATCGGAGGCGACCCGGCCGGCCACGTAGAGCAGCGCCGCCAGCAGCACCAGCCGCCAGGACCAGGCCGCGCTGACCCGCAGCCAGCCGGGGACGTCCGCCGCCGCGGCGGGCGGCGCCGGGGGCGGGGGTGGCGGCGGCTGGCCGACGGCCGGCGCGGCCCGCTCCGGCGCCCACCGTGCGGCCCGCTTGGCTGCCCGCCCCATCATGAGTCCATCTAACCAACTACCGTGGGGTGTGCACCCCCGGCGCGCTCTACCGGTCCTTTCCCGGGGGGTTTGGGGGGGTCGTCCCCCGGGCGATACTTTGAAGATCATGACGCGCGGAGGCTTGGACATGGGTTCGTACCGCGAGCGGCTGCTCGTGCCGGTGAGTTACTGGCTGCTCGCCGTCCCCTCGATCGCGTTCCTCGGCGCCGAGGCGTGGTTCATCGCGGGCGGCATCGTCCCGCCGCTGACGCTGGCGATCCTGTCCGTCATCGCCGCGATCTTCCTGATCAACTGGGGTTCGGCGACGATCGAGGTGACCGGCGGGGTGCTCCGCGCGGGCCGGGAGACGCTGCCGCTGAGCGAGGCGGGCGAGATCGTGCCCCTCGACGAGAAGCAGGCGGCGCTGCTGCGCGGCCCCCGGGCCGACCCGGCGGCCCATCTGTTCCTGCGGCCCTACGTCAAGCGCGCCGTCTACATCGCGGTCGCCGATCCATCCGACGGGGTGCCCTACTGGCTGATCTCGACCAGGCACCCGGACCGCCTCGCGACCGCGCTGGGGGCCCCTATCAGCGGACTGAGGACCGATGGAGCCTCCCGCGAGCCAAAGCGCGCGCCGCTGCCGGCGGACTGAGGAGGGCGGGAGGGCTGACCGACGAGGGAGCAGGCAGCGGCCAAGAGCGCGCGGCGGCGAGCGGGAAAACACTGTGGGATGATTGCGCAATTACGCAAGGGGGCGAGGAGGCTACCGATGAGCAAGAAAAGCGACGGTGCGGGCGGCTCAACCACGCTGGTCACGACGATGGCGACCACCGGCGGGCTGCTGCTGCTGCGCAAGGGGTTGGCCGCCGCGTGGAAGAAGGTCACCGGGCGGGTTCCGCCGACGGACTTCACGGACCCCAAGGTGACGCTGCCCGAGGCGCTGGCCTGGGGCGTCGCGACCGGGATCATCGTGGAGACGGCGCGGTTCTTCATCGTGCGCTCGACGATGCGGCGTCCGGCCGACGAGAGCGCGAAATCTAGCTAGAAAGTCTGGTTGGCCGGTCGATCCGGACCCGCGGGCGGGCCGCCCGCGGGTACCGGCCGTCAGGCGGCGCACTCACGGCAGATCAGCTGGCCGTTTCTCTCCTCGGCAAGCTGGCTCCGGTGGTGCACAAGGAAGCAGCTCGTGCAGGTGAATTCGTCCGCCTGCCTCGGTATCACCCGAAATGAGAGCTCCTCGTTGGACAAGTCGGCGCCGGGAAGCTCAAGAGACTCCGCGACGTCGTCCGGGTCCAGGTCGATCGTCGAAGACGACTTGTCCATCCGGCGGGCCTGCAGCTCCTGCAGACTGTCCTCGCTCAGGTCGTCATCGGTCTTGCGCGGGCTGTCGTAGTCGGTAGCCATTGTGGTGACCCATCCCCCTCCATAGGTGGCGCGCTGTTGCTGCGCGGGTGTAACGCTCTAGCGGCCTCGGTTGTGCCCGATTCCGGCGGCGAATTCTGTCACGTTCACGGCCCCCGCGCACGCAGCGCGGCCGCCGATGCCCGCCTGTCCCGCCGAGACGGTTTCCGGTCGCTGGTAAACCTCGCATACCCCGCATCTATTCCGCGCTGTATCCCAAACCGGACGGACCAATGCTCCGCCCGACGCGAGCACCTTACACAGTCACGGGGCTTGCGTCAGCCATCGCGTTCCGCGTCCAGCTCCGCCAGCGCGTCGCGCAGCGGGCCGAACAGCCCGGGGCCCGCCGCGACGGTCATCGACGGGCTCGGCGGGCCGCCCTTGGAGTCGCCCACGACCGCCCCGGCCTCGGCCGCGATCAGCGCCCCGGCCGCGTAATCCCAGTAGTTCAGGCCGCGTTCGTAGTAGCCGTCCACCCGCCCGACGGCGACCGCGCAGAGGTCGGCCGAGGCGACCCCGTTCCGCCTGATGTCGCGGATCCTGGGCAGCAGCGCGGCCACCACCTCGCCCTGCACGGTCCGCCGCTGCGCCCGGTACCCGAATCCGGTCGCGACCAGAGCCTGGTCGAGCGGCACCCCGGGCCGGCAGCGGAGCGGAAGCCGCTCGAACGTCGAATCGGGGATGACGGACTCGCCCGCCGCGGCCGACGGTCCCGACCCGCGGGTGGACTCCAGCCACGCGCCTTCGCCGCGGACGGCGGTGAACAGCTCGCCCCGCATCGGCACGTAGACCGCGCCGGCCACGATCTGGTGGTCCACCTCGGCCGCGATCGAGACGGCCCAGTCGTGCAGCCCGTAGAGGTAGTTGACGGTGCCGTCGAGCGGGTCAACCACCCAGCGCGCGGGCGCGTCGGCCGCCCCCTCGACCTGCCCGCCCTCCTCGCCCAGGATCGCGTCGTCGGGGCGGGCGACCAGGATGCGCGCCCGGATCAGCTCCTCGGCCCGGCCGTCCATCTCGGTGACCACGTCGGTCGGGCTTGACTTGGTGGCGGCGACCTCGACCCGGCCCTCCTTGGAGGCGAGCAGCTGGCCCGCCTCCAGGGCCGCCCCGACCGCGATCACCAGCAGCTCGCGCGCCCCCGTCACCCCCGTGACCGCGGTCATGCCGGCCGTCCAGGCCGCTGCGGCGCGTACCGGCAGCAGTCGGCCGGGCAGTTGACGGCCCCGCCCGCGAACGCGCCGAGGCCGAAGTCGCCCACCGACAGCGCCGGGGCGCCCTCGGTCCGCTCCGCCACCAGCTCGCACACCATCCGGGCGAACCGCGGGGTTGACCCGGGGGCCTTCGCCCGGGCGAACGGCAGGCCGAGCGAGGCGGCCGTCTCGGCGGCCTCCACGTCCAGGTCGTGCACGACCTCCATGTGGTCGCTGACGAACCCGACCGGGGCCACCACGACCCCGGACGCGCCGTCCTTGGCCACCCGCGCCAGCTGCTCGTTGACATCCGGCTCGAGCCAGGGGACGCTCGGCGGGCCGCTGCGACTCTGATAGGCGAGGTCGAACGGGATAGAGCCGCCCCGGGTCCGTTCGGAGATAAGTCGTGAGACTTCCCTCAGCTCCTCGGTATACCTTCCGCCGACCGGGCCGCCCCCGCCCGCCCACGTTCCGGCCGTGTGGCTGCCGCTGGCGGCGGCCATCCCGGTCGGGACGCTGTGCGCGGTGTAGACCAGGCGGACGCCCGCCTGCGCCTTGGGGTCGAGCGTGGCCAGCGCGTCGGCCACCCCGGCCGCCCACGGCTCGATGAACCCCGGGTGGTTGAAGTACGGCCGGATCTTGTCGATCGCCGGCGCGCGCGGACCGACCGCGGCGACCGCCCGGTCAATGTCGTCGTAGTACTGCCGGCAGGCCGAGTACGAGCTGTAGGCCGACGTGACGAACGCGATCGCGCGCTGCACCCCGGCGTCGGCCATCTCCCGCACGGTGTCCTCGAGAAACGGGTGCCAGTTCCTGTTCCCCCAGTACATCGGCAGGTCGAGGCCGGCCGCGCGGACTCCTGCGAGCAGCTCGCGGCACTGGGCGTTGATCGGGCTGACCCCGCCGACGGCGTAGTAGTGCTCGGCGACCTCGGCCAGCCGGTCCCGGGGGACACCGCGGCCGCGGGTGACGTTCTCGAGGAACGGCAGCACGTCGTCGGGCCCCTCGGGGCCGCCGAAGGACAGCAGCAGGAACGCGTCGTAAGACGGCATGCCTCCATCCAACCAGGAACGCGGGGCCGGCCGGCACGCGACCGGCGGGTGATCTACGGGAACAGGGGGGATGGAAAACATGTTGGCACCCCGGACCCTGGTGTAACTTTTCCCTTTTGAGTTTTTTGCGAGGTTTGGCAGCGAATGACGGGTGTTGACGAGGCGGACGCGCGCGGTTTTCTCCGGCCGTACGCGGAGATTTTCTCGATACCGCGGGCCTGGCGGTTCTCCGTCGCCGGCGTCATCGGGCGGCTGCCGATGTCCATGTACGGGCTCGGCACGGTGCTGCTGATCTCGGCCGGGACCGGCCGCTACGGGCTGGCAGGGACGGTGGCGGCGGTCAGCGCGCTCGGCAACGCGTTCTGCGCGCCGCAGCTGGGGCGCCTGGTCGACCGGCTCGGGCAGCACCGGGTGCTGGTGCCGATCTGCCTGATCTTCGCGCTGTCGGTGGCCGGGCTGGTGACCGCCGTGCAGCTGCGGTTCCCGGACTGGACGCTGTTCGCGTTCGCGATCGTCGGCGGCGCGACCATGCCGCAGCTGGGGCCCATGGCGCGGGCCCGCTGGTCGGTGCTGCTGGCGGGGACGTCGCGGCTGCACACCGCCTTCTCGATCGAGTCGATCGCGGACGAGCTCTGCTTCATCGTCGGACCCGCCGCGGTCACCCTGCTCGCCACCCAGGTGCACCCGGCGGCCGGGGTGGTCACGGCCGCGATCTGCTGCCTGGGGGGAACGCTGTGGTTCGCGGCCCAGCGCGCGACCGAGCCTCCGGTCAAGTCGGTCGGGGCGCGGCCGGCGCTGCCCGCCCTGGGCCGAGGCCGCTCTCGGTCGCTTCGCAACCGCAACTTCTCGCTGGCGGCGCCGGGGCTCGTGGTGCTGGTGCCCGCGTACCTGTTCCTCGGCTCGATGTTCGTGTCGGTCGACCTGTCGACGGTGGACTTCGCCGCCCGGTCCGGGTACAAGCCGCTGGCGGGCGTGATCCTCGGCTGCTACGCGCTCGGCAGCGCGACCGGCGGCCTCTGGTACGGGTCGCGGAACTGGCGGGCGCCGGCCTGGAGGCGGCTCGCCGTCACCCTCTCGCTGACCGTGGCCGGGGTCTGCACGTTCTGGGCGATGCCGGACCTGCTGGTGCTGGCGGTCGTGATCTACCTGTGCGGGCTGACGATCGCGCCCACCCTGATCGCCGGCTACAGCCTGCTCGAGTCGACCGCGCTCCCGGGCCGGGCGACCGAGGCGATGTCGTGGCTCGGCACCGGCATCTCGGTCGGGGTGGCGCTCGGCGCGACCGCCGTCGGGTTCATCCTCGACGCGCTCGGGCCGCGCTGGGGGTACGCGTTCGCGGCCACCTCCGGCGTCACCACCGTCGTGATCTACCTGTCCGGCCTGCGCCGCCTGTCTCGGGCCGAGCCCGCCCCGGTCGCCGTGACCGCGACCGCGACCTAGCCTTCCTGGGCGTACTCGCCGGCCAGCGTCAGCACCTCGTTGACGTACCAGCTGGCGTGGTTGTAGTCGAAGATGGCGGTGCGCAGCCCCTGGCCGCCGCTGGCGGCGCCGTCCGCGCACAGCAGCCGGGCCGCCGACGGCACCGCGTCAAAGGGGTTCATGATGTTCGGCCTGCCGGTGTCGCCGAACCCGTCGATTCCCCAAGTCTGCCAGGTGGACGGCAGGAACTGCATCGGGCCGAGGGCCCCGGCGGTGGACGGCCCCACGTTCTGGCCGTCGCCGGACTCGATCTGGCCGATGGCGGCGAGCACCGTCCACGACAGCCCCGGGCAGTAGCTGGCGGCGGACTCCTGGAAGAGCTGCAGGTAGCTGCCTGGCCGCCCGGTGGACGGCGCCGCGTCGACCGGGAGGCTGGTGCTGACCTCGGCCGGGACCAGCCGGATGACGGTGGCGTTGCCGCCGAGGGCGGTCTTCACCTGGCTCACCAGCGTCACCGGGCTGCTGGCGGGGGCGTTGACGAGCACCGCGATGTTGCGGACGAGGCCGAGCTGGCGGCCGCGGGCCGCGTCGACGATCCCGTCCACGCCGGAGATCCCGACCGGCGCCTGCGCGCCGACCGTGAGCTGGGTCCTGGTGCCCGCGGTGACCGGGTACCGGCCCCCGTCGGCCAGTCCCGCCGCCCGGTCCGCCGCGGCCGAGGTGATGAGGTCGCCGGCCGCGAAGTCCGACCACACCTGCGCGTCGCTCGCCGTCGCGGGCGGCGTCCACGGGCGCAGCGCCGACTCGGCCGCGGCGAGCACGGTGAGCGGCCGGCCGTTGACGGCGATCTTCGCCCCGTCGATGGCGAGCACGGCCCGGACGCCGGTCAGCTTGCGCAGCCGGGCCAGGTCGGCCGCGGTCACGCCGCCCGGCACCGAGGCGATGACGTCGGGCACGATCAGGCCGGGGGTGGTGGTCCAGGTGAGGGTGGCGTGCGACGTCGGGTCGGCGGCGGCGGGGCTGGCGCTGGCGGCCGCGCTCCCGGTCGCCGCCGCGGGCAGCGCTCCGGCCGACGGCGGCGGGCCGCCGGAGAGCGCGGCGACGACGGCGGCGACGGCCGCGCAGACAGCCACCAGCCCGCCGCCTACGACGGCCGGCCTCGCTCGGCGGTTAACGGTCAGCAGCCTCACAGTGAGGACCACTCTACAAAGCCTTCGCCCGGGGTGGCCTTAGGCCCGGCCATCGGCGCGCTTCTTGCTGTTATCTGGCTGGCGGCCGAGTTCGGCGGCGCCCGGACGGCGCGGATGGTTCGCATCTATCGGGTAATCGCAGGAACTGTCGTGGCTACGACTACGCTCTGAGTATGACGCAGGAGGCAGAACAGAGTCCCGCGCAGCCAATCATCGGGCAGCAGGGCGTCGGGGCGGCCCGCGGGTCCGCTAAGAGCCGGGGGGTGGGGCGCGCCCCGCGCAAGCCGTCACGCCCGTCGCTCGGCGGCGGCGCGCCCGCCCAGGATCGCGAGCTGCGGGCGCAGGGCCGGGAGACCGTGCGCAAGCTGCTCGAGGCGGGCATGATCGAGTTCGAGGAGCGCGGCTTCGGCGGTGTCCGCGTCGATGACGTGGTGAAGCGGGCCGGGATCTCGCACGGGACGTTCTACCTGTATTTCGCGAACAAGGAAGACCTGTTCAAGGCGCTGCTGCGGGACGCGCTGCACGACATGGAGATCGTGGCGGGCGACTTCCCCGTCGTCACCAGCGATGCCACCGGGCTGACGGTGCTGCGGCACTGGGTGCGCAAGTTCTTCAAGGCCTACGCCGCCCACGCGACCGTGATCAGGATCCTCAGCTCGGCCGACCTGGTGCCGGACGAGGTGTTCAGCGAGGGGCTCCAGCTCTTCTTCGCGATCGCCGAGGCGATGACCACGGGGATGACCGCGGCCGCGGCCGCCGCGGGCAAGCACCAGGAGACCCCCGAGCTCACCGCGGTCGCCTGCCTGATGATGCTGGAGCGCGTCAACTACCTGATCAGCACCGAGGTGCAACTGCCGGTGGCCGAGATGTCGGACAAGATCGCCGACATCATGTTCGCCGCCTTCGGCCTCGCCGCCGCCTGACCGGGCTACCGGGGAGCGCGGGCGGCGGCTCGGGGGCGGCGGGCCGGCTTCGGCTCGGGGCCGCCGAGCGGGACCGGGGACGGCGACTTCACCTCGGCCAGGCGCAGGTAGGTCACCAGGCGCTCGCCGCCGCGGCCGGACAGGCCCGCCAGCACCTGGGCCAGCTCGGCCACGTCCCTGGCCACCACCGAGAGGATGTAGTCGGTTTCGCCCGCGACGCTGTCCGCCCCGATGACCTGGGGCAGCGACCGGACATAGGCCTCGAACCTGGCGCCGGACCGCGGATCGTGACGCGGCAGCGTGGCCATCACGAAGACCTGCAGCGGGAAGCCGACCAGGGCCGGGTCGACGTGCGCGCGGACGATCCTGATCACACCCGACTCCTTGAGCGCCCGCACCCGGTGCAGGGTCGCGGCCGGCGACAGGCCGGTGATGCGGGCGAGCTCGACGTTGGTCTTGTCGGCGTCGGCCTGCAGCTCGGCGAGGAGCTGGATGTCAATTTCGTCAAGTTTGATGGCCATAGAACTAAATTATATTTATCCAGCGTGCCGGATTGGCAAATGATGACCGGCTAGGCGGCACGCTGGAGGACATGAGCACCACCCGTCTCCCCGTCGCAGCCGTTCACACCGCCCCCGTCCGCCAGGGCACCGTCCGCCAGGCCCCGGTCAGCCAGCGGCGCGCCATCGCCGCGCTCGCCGCGGCCGGCGTGGCCTGGGGCACCAGCGTGCCGCTGTCCAAGGCGGCGCTTGGCTGGCTCTCCCCCGGCTGGCTCGTCGTGGCCCGGTTCGCGCTGGCGGCGGCGGTGCTGCTGGTGACGGTGGACCGGAGCGCGCTGCGGGCCGCGTTCCGCTGGCAGGTGCTGGCGTGGGGGGCGGTCGGGTTCGGCGGCTCCGTCCTGGTGCAGAACACCGGCCTGGCCAGGACCAGCGTCACCCACACGGCCCTGCTGATCGGCGCCGGGCCGGTCCTGGTGGCCGTCATCGCCGCGGCCTGGCACCGTAACATCGCCCGCCCGGTCGCGTGGGCGGGCTTCGCGGTCTCGCTCGGCGGGATCGTGGTCGTGGCCGGCGGCCACGGCGGCGGCGCCACCGGCTTCGGCGACGCCCTGGTGCTGCTGTCGGTGCTGATGGTGGCGACCGTGACGGTGGCGCAGGGCCGCCTGCTCGAGGGTCAGAACCCGGCCGCGATCACCGCCGTCCAGTTCGTCGGGGCCGCCCTGGCCGCGCTGCCGGTCGCGGTCGCCGCCGGCGGCCTCCCGCACGCCCCGGCCCCCGGCGGCGCCGGGGCGCTGGCGGTGGTGGCCGTGGTCGGCCTGGCGGTGGTCGGGACCCTGGTGCCGTTCACCCTGTTCGCCTACGGGCAGCACGCGGTCTCGGCCGAGGTGGCCGGGGCCTTCCTCAACCTCGAGCCGCTGGTCGGGTCGCTGGCCGGGGTGGTCTTCTTCGCCGACCCGGCCGGGCCGCGGCTGCTGATCGGCGGGGTGGCGATCCTCGCCGGAATCGTGATGAGCAGCGTTCCCGGCCTGCGCCGGCCGGGCCGTGCGCGACTGGCCGCCGTCGGCTAGCGAAGGCCGGCGGCGCGGCTGGCCGGAAACAGGCGCATACGGTCCGTTCGAGATGACGGGTTTGATCTGCCTTTGGCCGGTCGGGGGGCCACGCCGGGACGGGCGGCTGGTTGTTGTACTCGAAAATTCGGTAACAATGAAGGACGTGCGTTTTCTTCATGATGTCTCCCCAGCGGCCGACCTGACCTACAGCGACGTGTTCATGGTGCCGGGGCCGTCGTCCGTCGCCTCACGGCTCGACGTGGACCTCGGCACCACCGACGGCAGCGGCGCCACCATCCCGATCGTCGCCGCCAACATGACCGCGGTCTCCGGGCGGCGGATGGCCGAGACCCTCGCCAGGCGCGGCGGCCTCGCGGTCATCCCGCAGGACATCCCGGGCGAGGTCGTGGCCGACGTGGTCGCGTGGGTGAAAAGCCGCGACGTGGTCGTCGACACCGCGATCACCCTGCGCCCGACGGACACGGTCGGCGACGCCCTCGCGCTGCTGCCCAAGCGGGCGCACGGGGCGGTGGTGGTCATCGACGCGGCCGGCGCGCCGGTCGGCGTGGTCACGGAGGCCGACTGCGCCGGGGCCGACCGGTTCGCGCAGCTGTCGGCGGTGATGTCGGGCGACCCGTTCACGCTGCCGTTCGGCACGCCGCCGGCCGACGCGTTCGGGCTGCTGCACTCGGGGCGGCACCGGCTGGCGCCGGTGGTGTCGGCCGCCGGCGAGTGCGTCGGGATCTTGACCAGGACCGGGGCGCTGCGCGCGACGCTGTACTCGCCGGCCGTGGACGCGCGCGGGCGGCTGCGGGTCAGCGCCGCCGTCGGGGTCAACGGGGACGTGGCGGCCAAGGCCAAGCAGCTGCTCGACGCGGAGGTCGACGTGCTCGTGGTCGACACCGCGCACGGGCACCAGGACAAGATGCTGTCGGCGCTGCGCGCGATCCGCGGGCTGT
>Ga0335075_10012211_pt1 | contig 12986 bp, 13 predicted proteins | sample Lox_Sample_24_FD_206723 | JGI IMG/M metagenome (GOLD analysis project Ga0335075, IMG submission 206723) | Soil microbial communities from Loxahatchee National Wildlife Refuge, Florida, United States - Lox_Sample_2.4 | ecosystem: Environmental > Terrestrial > Soil > Wetlands | place: USA... | reverse complement strand
GCCCTGCCCGCCGCCCGAGCCGCCGCCGGCCTTGCTGCTGCTCCCGGTGCTCCCGGTGCTGCCGCTTCCGGTGCTGGAGCCTCCGGTGCTGCTTCCGGTGCTCCCGGTGCTGCTGCTTCCGGTGCTTCCGGTGCTGCTGCTGGAGCTGCCGCTCGTGCCGCCGTGGACCACCGCCGGCTGCGGCGTCGCGACGTGATGCCCGAACGCGACCGCGATCGCCGCCGAGCACAGGACGCCCGCCGCCCCGGCCCGCCAGGTGAGTTTGCTGATCTTGCGAAGGCCATCGTCGCGCGCGGCCGCTGCGAAGCGCACGTCGTCCCGGCGCATACGCGATCCTTTCCTGGTGACCCCGGCCGTCAGTATGCCGGCCGTATCCTCAGAACGGCTGCAAGCCAGGTTCGGGTTCACTGGACGCCGCCGGCTTTGGTCACGGCCCCGGGCTCGGTCTTGCGTCGCCCGTCCTTGGCCAGGCCGGCTGCTCAGTCCTTTTTACCGTGCCGGGGCCGTGCCTGTATCGCCTCCGGCCCGGCCGTTTCGTGGCCGGAGGCCCTAGGTGCCGCGCCGCGCCGGCCTAGTGCGCCGGCGAGCGCAGGTCGGCGATCATGTGCAAGATCGCGTTGCCCACGGCAGCGAAGGCGTGTACCACGCCGCCGAACAGGAATTCGGTGGTCGAAGGAGACTTAACCGTGATGTAGATGATCAGGATGATTAAGATCCATACCCACCATCGATAGTTAAATCCAACCATGGCGCCCCCCAGCGCCCCCCGAGGCCCGGATCGGGCCCGCTATGGCGCCGGATTATCGCATACTTCACGCCGATACGGAATAACTTATTCCTATTTAAACGACCGGCAGACGCGATTGATAAACGTACGTCCTATGACGAGCACGGCGGCTACTACGACCACGTGCCGCCGCCGCCCGCGCTGGCGCCCGACGACATCGCGCCGGATGTCCCGGCCGGCCAGTCGGCCTACAACGGCTTCGCGCAATGCGGCTTCCGGGTGCCGACGGCGGTCATCTCGCCCTGGTCGCGCCGCGACTACGTCTCGCACCGGGTGTACGACCACACCAGCATCTGCGCGCTGGTCGAGGCGAAGTGGAACCTTCCGGCCATGACCTACCGGGACGCCAACGCCGAGAACATGCTCGACATGATCGATCTGCGCTTCCCGGCGTTCCTGCGCCCGCCGCGGCTGGCCCAGCCGCTGCTCGACACCGATCCCGGCTCACTGTCCTGCGGCGTGTCGGGACCGGGGACCATACCGCCGCCCGGCTCGGTCACGCCGCCGCATCTGTAAGCCTGTTAAGCGCCGGGCTGGTCCGGCGGCGGGTCGGCCAGCCTGGCGAACGCGTGCAGGTTGGCCACGCTCTCTCCGCGCTTGCGCCGCCACGCCCATTCCCGGCGGATCGAGGAGGCGAAGCCGATCATGAGCGCCTGGTCGAAGTTCTCGTCTGAGTAGCTGAGCACGCAGCCGAGCAGCCGGTCGATCTCCTCCGGTGCGATGGCGGCCAGCGGCAGCCGGCCGACCAGGTAGACGTCGCCCACCGGGTCCAGGGCGAAGTGCACGCCGTACATGCGGCCGCTGCGCTCGAGCAGGAAGCGGTAGAACGCGGCGTGGTTCTCGTCCGGCTGCCGGCAGAAGAACGCCTCCACGTGCAGGCTGTGCGACCCGGCGATCAGCCAGGTCATGGTGGCCAGCTTGTGCTGACCCTCGAGCCGCACCAGGTACGCGCCCGGCCGCGGCGCCTCGAAGGACAGGCCCAGCCCGGCCAGCGCGGACTCGATCACCTCGGCCGCATCGCTCAAGCCGTGTCTCCCGCTCCGCTCAGGCGTCGACCGCCTGGGTCACCTCGGACATGGCGGCGGCGTACAGGTTCAGCAGCCGGTCGACGGTCACGCCCCAGCCGAACCGGGACGCGTGCTCTCTGGCCCCGCGCGACAGCCGGTCCAGGGTCGCGGGCTGCGCGATGAGGTCGCGGACGACGCGAGCGTAGCGGGCCGGGTCCCGGGAGTCGACCAGCACCCCGGACACGCCGTCCCTGACCGCCGTGCGCAGTCCGCCGACCGACGAGGCCACCACCGGCGTGCCGCACGCCTGGGCCTCCACCGCGACCAGGCCGAACGATTCCGAGCAGGACGGCACCATCACCACCGTCGCCGCGCGGTACCACTCGGCCAGCTCCCGCTGCGGGCACGGCGGCTCCAGCCGGACGATGCCGGAGATCCCGAGCGCCGCGGCGAGCTGAGTCAGCCCGTGCGGGTCGGCGCGGCCGGCGCCGCTCGGCCCGCCGACGAACGCCACCCTGAGCCTGGCGGCCAGGCTCGGGTCGTCCCGTATCATCCGGGCCGCGGCGTGCAGCACCACGTCCGGCGCCTTGAGCGGCTGAACCCGCCCGGCGAACACGAGTACGACGGCGTCGGCGGGCAGCCCGAGCCGTGCGCGGGCCGCCTGCCGGGATCCCGGCGAGAACACCCCGAGGTCAACGCCGGGGTTGATGGTCCGCACCCGGTCGGGTGCGGCGTCGTACAGCCCGATCAGCTGCTGTGCCTCGTCGTCGGTGTTCGCGACCAGGCGGTCGGCCGCGGCCACGACCTCGGCCTCGCCGCGCAGCCGCAGCGCGGGCTCGGCGGCGTCGCCGTCGGCCAGCGCGGCGTTCTTGACCCGTCCCAGAGTGTGCATGGACTGCACGAACGGCACGCCCCAGCGCTCCTTGGCCACCGCTCCGACCTGGCCCGACAGCCAGTAGTGGCCGTGCACGATGTCGTAGCGGCCCGGCGCGTAGGCGGCTTCGGCCCGCAGCACCTCGAACGTGAAGTGACAGAGCTGGCCCGGCAGGTCGGCTTTGTCCAGATCCTCGAAGGGGCCGGCGGCCAGGTGCCGCACCAGCACCCCGGGCGCGAGCTCGGCGACGGGCGGCAGCTCACGGCAGACCGCGCGGGTGAAGATGTCCACCTCGATCCCGCGCGCCGCAAGGCGTTTGGCCACCTCGACGACGTAGACGTTCAGCCCGCCCGCATCGCCGGTTCCGGGCTGTTCGAGCGGCGACGTGTGAACGCTGATCGTCGCGATCCGCCGGGGATAGGGTCGCGGCACGGGCATGCACCTCCGATTGATCAACCCCGGGCCGCGGCGTCCTGTTCCCGCCGGAGGCGCGGTCCGCCCGGTCTGCCCGGCCGCCGGCCGGCCCCGCGGGCACCGGTTAGGCTCAGCGGCATGGCCACACTTGTGCTGATCCGGCACGGCGAAAGCGTCTGGAACTCGGAGGGACTGTTCACCGGCTGGGTGGACGTCGGCCTGTCGGCCAAGGGCGTCGATGAGGCGGTCAACAGCGGCCGGCTGCTCGACGAGGCCGGGCTGCGCCCCGACGTCGTGCATACCTCCGTGCTCGCGCGGGCCATCCAGACGGCCCACCTGGCCCTGGAGGCGGCGGACCTGCTCTGGCTGCCGGTGCGGCGGTCGTGGCGGCTGAACGAGCGCCACTACGGCGCGCTGCAGGGCAAGAACAAGGCGCAGACCCGGGAGCGGTACGGCGAGGAGCAGTTCATGCTGTGGCGCCGGTCCTATGACGTGCCGCCGCCGCCCATCGACGACGCCGACCAGTACTCGCAGGCGTCCGACCCCCGGTACGCCCTGCTTCCCCCGGACCTGCGGCCGCGGACCGAGTGCCTGCGGGACGTGGTCGCCCGGATGCTGCCCTACTGGTACGACGCGATCGTCCCCGACCTGGCGGCGGGCCGGACCGTCCTGGTCGTCGCGCACGGGAACTCGCTGCGTGCGCTGGTCAAGCACCTTGACGAGATCGGGGACGAGGAGATCGCCGCGCTGGACATCCCGACCGGGATGCCGCTGGTCTACGAGCTGGACGCCTCGTTCGCCCCGGTGACCCGGGGCGGGCGCTACCTCGACCCGCAGGCCGCGGCCGAGGGCGCGGCGGCCGTGAAGAATCAGGGACGCTGAGGGGGAAGAGGTCGCAGTGACCTGCGGGGTTTCCCCGGTTAGTGTCCTGGGCTCGGTTCTGGCCTGTCCTATGGCTATCGAGCAGGTGAACATCTCGCGAATAACGGCACGTCGCCGCCCCCTGCCTGATGCGCGCCGGTGAGCGGCGGCCTACCATCAAAGCGTGGGTATGGGGGTGAATACGTCCTCGGCGGGTGCGTCTACGGACAAAGATGCATGCGAGGATCGGGCACGAGGCTATGCCGAGGTTTGGATGGTGTGTAGGAGCCCCGCGGCGGGATCCGCTGCCGAATGAAGATCCGGGTGCCATTGAAGACCCACGCTGAATCACTGGAACGATCGCCGGATGCCGGGCGGCTGCCGCCCGGCGTCGCGTCCGTTCTGTCGGTTCTATCCTCCTCCGCCGTGGTGCTCGACAGCGAGGACCGGGTGCTGCAGGCCAGCGCCGCGGCGCGCACGTACGGCCTGGTCCGCGGGGACGAGCTGATCGTCCAGGAACTGCTCGCCCTGGCTCGCCAGGTCCGCAGGGACGGCGAGATCCGCGAGGGTGAGATGGAGGTCACGACCAGCGGCCTCAACCGGCGGACGAGCTTCGCGGTGCGGGTGGCCCCGCTGGGCGCGGCGGTGGGCGGCGGCGGACTGGTGCTGCTGCTGGTCGAGGACCAGACGGAGAGCCGCCGGGTGGAAGAGGTCCGGCGGGACTTCGTGGCCAACACGAGCCACGAGCTCAAGACCCCGGTCGGCGCGCTCGCGCTGCTGGCCGAGACCGTCGAGGACGCGGCCGACGATCCCGAGGCCGTGCGCCGCTTCGCCGGCCGCATGCGGCAGGAGGCGGCCCGGCTCACCAACCTGGTCCAGGACATGATCACCCTGTCCCGGATCCAGGCCGCCGAGCCGATTCCCGATCCGGTGCCGGTGAAGCTGGACGCGGTGGTGGCCGAGGCGCTGGACCGGTGCCGGATGAAGGCCAGTGCGCGCGGCATCGACCTCGTCGGCACCGGCACGCACGGCCTGTCCGTGCTGGGAGACGAGGATCTGCTCATCACCGCCCTTCGCAACCTCCTTGAGAACGCGGTTGCCTACAGTCCGGACAAGACCCGGGTCGATGTGTCGACCAAGCTGGCCGACGGAGACTCAGTCGAGATCAGCGTGGCCGACCAGGGCATCGGGATCCCGGAGCGGGACCGGGAGCGAATTTTCGAGCGGTTCTACCGAGTGGACCCCGCGCGGTCTCGTGCCACCGGCGGCACAGGTCTCGGCCTGGCCATCGTCAAGCACGTCACCGCCGCGCACGGGGGCCAGGTGACAGTGGAAAGCATCGAGGGGCAGGGGTCCACCTTCACCCTCACGCTCCCGTTGCGACCCGATGCCGTCACGTTCAGCGGCAGTACCGTACCGGCGATGGCGCGATCCGCCAGGAGGCAGTGAAGTGACACGAGTGCTCGTGGTGGAGGACGAGGAGTCCTTCAGCGACGCGATCTCTTACATGCTGCGCAAGGAGGGATTCGAAGTCGCGGTCTGCCCGACGGGGCCGGACGCGCTCGAGACCTTCGACCGCAGCGGGGCGGACCTGGTCCTTCTCGACCTCATGCTGCCCGGGCTGCCCGGCAGCGAGGTCTGCCGGACGCTCCGCGAGCGCTCCAACGTGCCGGTGATCATGCTGACCGCCAAGGACAGCGAGATCGACAAGGTCGTCGGCCTGGAACTGGGCGCCGACGATTACGTCACCAAGCCGTTCTCATCCCGGGAGCTCGTGGCCCGGATGCGGGCCGTGCTCAGGCGCCGCGGCGACTCCGACGAGCCCGCCACGTCGATCATGGAGTCCGGCCCGGTGCGGATGGACGTCGACCGCCACGTGGTCACCGTGCGCAGCGAGCAGGTTCAGCTGCCGCTGAAGGAGTTCGAGCTGCTCGAGGTCCTGCTGCGCAACGCCGGGCGGGTGCTGACCCGGATGCAGCTCATCGACCGGGTCTGGGGCGCCGACTACGTCGGGGACACCAAGACCCTCGACGTGCACGTCAAGCGGCTGCGCGCCAAGGTCGAGGCGGATCCGGCCAACCCGACGCACATCCTGACCGTGCGCGGACTCGGCTACAAGTTCGAGCCGTCGTCGAACTGAGCTCCCCGGGCGGCGGGGTCGGTTGGCCGCCGGTCCGAGCACTCCCCGGCCGCGGCCTTCGCCGCGGCCGGGCCGCTGCCTTACTGCGTGGCGGTCGGCGACGGGCTGGCGCTGGGCGTGGGCGTGGCGGTGGCGCGGTGGTGGCGGGCCGTGGGGCTGGGGCTGGGGGTCGGGCTCGGCGGCGGCGAGAAGGTCGAGTAGTACTGGGCGCGCGGCATCACCGGCACGACCATGGTGACGCTGGCCGCGTTCTGGAACGTCAGCACGAGCTTGACCGTGGCGCCGCCGGACAGGGGCCGGGTGAGGTCCTCGAGGACGACCTTGGGCGCCGGTCCGGTCAGGAGGACCGACTGCTGGCTGAACAGCGTGACCCGGCCGCCCGGCAGCGTGACCGACTTCGCCGTGCCCGGCGCGGTGATCCGGACCAGCCGGTCCGCGGAGCCGTTGTTCACCAGCGCGAGGAACACGCCGGCCGACTGACCGGTCCTGATCGTCTGGCCGATCGGCGCGCCCAGCACGAAGACGTTCCTGATCGCGATGTTGTTGAAGACCGTGCCCGCGCCGTCCGTCGGCTGATGCCACTCCTGAGTCGGGGCGTTGGTACCGGCCTCGCACCCGGCGAGCGCAGGGATCAGCGCGGCAATCGCCAGGACGAGCAGGCCCCGCGGCCCGCCGATCCTGTGGCTGCTCCGGATCACGGCGTGCTCTCCTCGTGTTCGTCAACCAGGCTGTGAGACGTCGTCAACCACGGTCAACCGCGCAGTGGACGTCGCCGACAAAGCGTAGTCGCCACCCCTGCGGCCGCCCGCGCCGGCCCGGCTATGGGGCCCTGGCCGGGGTCCGGCCCGGCCGGAGAGCCGTCAGTGCCGGACCGGAGCGGCCGGGCTGAGCTCCCGCAGCGCCGTCGGCAGGCCCGCCCACGGCGGCCGCGCGACGGAGGCGACCAAGCCGTTCGGCCGCACGAGGATCGCCCTCACCCCGGACCCGTAGGCGCCGGACAACACGTTGCCCGCGTCCTCGGCGAGGGTGGCCAGGCCCGATCCGGCCTGAGCGGCCAGCCCCTGCAGCTGCTGCTCGGCTCCGCTGGCCGCGACCAGGAATACCGGCACCCGCGCCTGGGCGGCCTGGGCGGTCACCACCCGCAGCGCGGGCGCGCAGTTGCAGTTGACCGGGACCAGGGCCAGCACGACGGGCGCGGGCCCGGTCAAACTGCTCAACGGGACCGGTTTGCCCCCGACCATGATCTCTCCGGGCGGCAGCGGCTCGTTGATCTTCCGGGTTGCCCGCTGGCTCCCGGCCGCCGCCCGTCTCGGCGCGGTCGGGGCGGCCACATGACCGGGCGTCTCCGGCATGCCCGTCTGGTCGGCGGCAAACATGATCAGCAGGGTGCTGGTGATCAGGGCCAGGATGAGGCAGCCCGCCAGCAGCGGCAGCACCATCCCCTCCCGGGTCAGCGGCGCACGCAGCCGCCTGGCACGCTGGCGCCGCCGCAAGGCCCTCAGCTCGCGCTGATACGCCTGCACGTCGCGATCGAGTTCCCGTGCGTCATCGGGAATCTCGATGTCGACCGGTGGGAGGCCGAAGTCGTCCCGGTCCGGATCGCCGCCAGCGTTCACCCGCACCCCTCCGGCATGAGCGGCTCCTTCCTCTCAGTATGCGGCCCGGGGGTGCGGCTGTAACCGCCCGGCAACCCGTTACCGGCGCGATCCGCGTCGCCGCCCGCGCTGCCTCGCCTCCGTCGCACCGCTCCGCCCCGGCCGTGCCCCTCAGCGCCCGCGTCCTGTCCAGGGCCCTACCCCGGCTCTGCCTCCCCGGCTCTGCCTCCCCGGCTCTGCCTCCCCGGCTCTGCCTCCCCGGCCCTGACCCCCCGGCCCTGACCCCCCGGCTCTGCCCTCTGACCGTGCCCACGCCTTCGCTGCCGCCCTGCTCAGCCGGGTTCTCGCCCGCCCAGCCGACCTGCCCGCCGCCCGCGACCGTGAGCAGCCGCGCCCATCGCGCCGGACCGCGCGGGCCATTGCCCAACCCGATTCCGCCACCCCATTACCCTGGTAGTGGCGGGCTGCCTGCGGCCACGTTCAAGCTGGCCACGGGCCGCCAACCGGTAACTGCCTGGTCACGTGGGGCGCGCGATCACGGGTCTCGCCGGGGCGCGGACCTCCCTCAGAACGCCCTCGCGCGCGCGGTCTGCGGGCCGCGCCTGGCGTCCCGCGGGAAGTCCTCCGCCGCGCGCACACGCCGGCGCCGCCGCGCGGTTCGCAATTTGCGGGTCTTGAATTGCGCCATTGACCTGCGTGTTTGCTGTCAAGGACGGCTAATCGCCCCTGTTCGGCGTGGTAACATAGCTTCAGCGGAAGGGGTACGTCCACATGTCTTTCAAGGTCGGCGACACAGTCGTCTACCCCCATCATGGGGCTGCTCGGATCGAGGAGATCGAGACCCGCTCGATCAAGGGCGAGGATAGAACCTACCTCGTGCTCAAGGTCGACAAGGGTGACCTGACTGTGCGTGTTCCTGCGGACAACGCCGAGCTTGTAGGCGTCCGGGACGTGGTCGGGCAGGAAGGGCTTGAGCGGGTGTTCGAGGTGCTGCGCGCCCCGTACACCGAGGAGCCCACCAACTGGTCCCGGCGGTACAAGGCCAATCTCGAGAAGCTCGCCTCGGGCGACGTCAACAAGGTGGCCGAGGTGGTCCGGGATCTATGGCGGAGGGACCGCGAGCGCGGTCTTTCCGCAGGCGAGAAGCGCATGCTGGCCAAGGCACGGCAGATTCTGGTCAGCGAGCTCGCTCTGGCCGAGAAGACCAACGAGGACAAGGCCGAGGCGCTGCTCGACGAGATCCTCGCCTCCTGACCGTCGCCGCCGAGCTTCAGGTGCGTGACGCGTTCGGGTGGGATGAGCGCAGTTCGGTTGCTAGCTTGCGCGTTGCTGGATTGCCATGTCTGGCCTGCTGCCGCAGGTAGGCGTGGGGACGGACGTCCATCCATTCGGTGACGGCCGGCCGTTGTATCTGGCCGGCTTGCTCTGGCCGGGTGAGCAGGGTCTTGCCGGGCACTCCGACGGGGACGTCGTCGCCCATGCGATCTGCGACGCCCTCCTCGGTGCGGCGGGCCTCGGCGACCTGGGTGCCCATTTCGGTACATCCCGGCCGCGCTGGGCGGGAGCGAGGAGCACGCTCCTGCTGGGCGAGACGGCGCGCCTGCTCGCGGATGCCGGCTTCGCGGTTGGCAACGTGTCTGTCCAGGTCATAGGAAGCCGTCCGCGCATCTCGTCTCGCCGGGACGAGGCGCAGCAGGTGTTGTCCGATGCCCTGGGCGGGGCCCGCGTCAGCGTCTCGGGCACAACGACCGACGGCCTGGGCCTGACCGGCCGCGGTGAGGGGCTCGCCGCTATCGCCACCGCCCTGGTGGTCCCCAGCTCGCCCGGAATCTGACCCGACCGGCGGCCCGGTCGGCCGCCACCCGGGAACCGGCGGCCGCTTCACGCCTCCGGCGGGACCGGTGAGCTTCGCATCCTGTCGAACGGCGCCGCCGCAGGCGGCGATGCGACGTCTGATTCGGGCTCAGGGTCGGTGCCGGACGCCGGAGCGGTGTCGGCGGCCTCCTTCGGGTCGGGCTCGGCCTTGGCCGGGAGGGCTCCCTCCGCCTTCGGGTCGGGCTCTGATCCTCGCGGGCTGGCCGCCGGAAGCGAGGCCGCCGACTCTGGCGCGGGCCGGGGCGGCGGCGGGACGTGCTTCGCGGGCTCGGCGTCGGGCGCGGGCCGCGGGTCGGGCGGCGGCGGCGCGGGCTGCGAATCGGGGGAAGGCCCGGGCTGTGGCTGGGCCTCCGTGTCGGCCTCCGCGTCGGCCTTGGCCTTGGCGGTCTCGTCGGCCTCGGGTTCCGCGTCGGCCCCGGCCTTGGCGGTCGCATCGGCCTCGGGTTCGGCGTCGGCCCTGGGCTGGGGGGCAGCTTCGGATTGGGGTTCGGTGTCGGCCTGGGGTTGGGCCCCGGTCTCTGGCTCTTGCTCCGAACCGGGCTGCGGCGCGGCCACATCTTCCCCCGGCTCCGCGGCGCCGGGCTGCGGCGGGGCGGCCACATCTTCCCCCGGCTCCCCGGCGCCGGGCCGAGGGGTGGCTTCGGGTTCCGGGCGGAGCGCTGGTTCCGGCGCGGGCCCTGCATCGGGTCGCGGCTCGGGCGTGGTCCCGGGCGCGAGATGGGCGCCCGGCGCCGGTTCGGGCGGGGCGTCGAATGTGGCCTCGGGAGCGACGCGGGGATGCGGCGGGAGCTGACCGACGGACGGACCGCCGGGTCCCGTCCGAGCCACGATGGCCAGGAACGTGCTGCCGTCGCCCGGTTCGACATCGGGCGCCAAGCCGTCGGTTTCGGCATCGGCCGGCATCGTCGGAGCGGGGCTGAACGCCGCCGCCGGGCGGTCGTCGGCCCGGGTTTCGCCGGGCTCGAGACCGGCTTCTGCGAGCTCTTCGTCGCGCGGGCGTGAGAACAACGTCGAGCCCTCGTCGCTGGCCGGATCGTCCGGGCCGGGATCGGCTTCGAGGGCCAGATCGAGCTCGGGATCCACGGCGGGGTCATCGGCTCCGCGCGGCTGCGTTACGGGTGAGGTCGGCGGACCGGCCTCGGGTGCCGTGGGCGGGTCGGCGAAAGAGGCGGGCGCGGCCGGGTCGGCGGAAGAGGCGGGCGCGGCCGGGTGGGCGGAAGGAGCAGCGGGGGAGGGCGAGGCGGATGGCGGTGCTGGGGATACAGCCGAGGACGGCGGGGCGGCGGACGGTGCGGTGGGGGATGTCGAGGGGAGGGCCGGGCGCTTGGCTTGAGCGGCCGGTGCCATGACGGCGACCGCGCCAGGGGAGGCTGAGACCATCGGCGAGGTCGCTGCGCCGCCCGGATCGGGTCCCTCGGCCCGCGCCTCGTGGGCGCCGGCCCGCACCTCAACATGGCCGGGTCGCTCCGCGAACGCCCGCCGGGGCTCCGCCGCCGCGGCCGCCCGGCGCAGCCGTGCCTGCCGCAGCATGCACAGCAGCAGCCCGAAACCGATGAGGACCAGCGCCCACGGGATGATCGCCGCGGCGGCGGCGGTCGGCTTGTGCGGAAGCGTGACGTCCGTCGCGTGCACCGTGTCGGCGCCGGCGGCCGCGGCGAACAGGACGAGCATCGACGCCCAGGCGTAGCACCGGGACGGGAACCCGGCTCCGCGCAGCGAGAGGACGGCCGCGCACGCGATGACCAGCATCGCATCGAAGATGAGCGGATACAGCCGAGCCCAGCGGGGCGAAACGCCGGCGGTCAGCGCCACCTCGTGAATCCCGGCGTAGGAGAGCACGAACGCCGCTGCGGCGAGGAGCATCAGGCCGATCACGACGGCGGTGAGTGCGAGCAGGCGGAGTCCGCGGTGGTTGTCCGTCGGCCGCAACGTTTGCGCCGGGTGTTGGTCGCTCATCGAGCCCGTCGTCCTTCCTCGCGCGAAGCCAGGTCGCGCTGCAGGCTTATAGTCAGGAAGCGGGAGCCAGACCCGCGCCGCCGCCACGGCGCCGCAAGGCCATCGGCGTAACCGCTGGAATGCCGGAGCGCGAATGGCGGGCGGCCGGTCGTCTCCGCGTAGGCCCTCGCGGTTTCGGCGTCAAGGGAGACGATATGCCGTACTACCGAGTTGCTGGGGAGATTCCGCGAAAGCGCCACGTGCGCTTCCGTCGCCCCGACGGGGGACTCTATGCCGAAGAACTGATGGGCGAGGAAGGGTTCGTGTCCGATTCCTCGCTGCTTTACCATGTTCACCCGCCAACGGCGATCGTAAAGAGTGAGGGGCTCGACGACGCCGCCGAGCCGGGCGTGACGCCGAATCACCCGCTGCTGCCCCGGCATTTCCGGACCCCGGAGCTGCCCGTCGGCGGGGATTTGGTTCTTCGCCGGCAGTTGCTGCTGGCCAACGACGACGTCCGCATCTGTTTCGCGGCGGCCGATGCGCCCTCCGAGCTCTACCGGAATTCAACCGGCGACGAGGCCATTTACCTGCGCACCGGATCGGCGAGATTGGAGTCCGTGTACGGATCGATCGACGCCGCGCCCGGCGACTACATCGTCGTGCCCAGGGGAACGATTCACCGCTGGCTTCCCTCGGAAGGCAAGGTGGAAGCGCTGATCATCGAGGCGCGCGGGCATATAAGGCCGCCGCGACGCTACCTGTCGGCCAACGGTCAGTTCCTCGAGCACGCGCCATACTGCGAGCGAGACCTCCGCGGCCCGGACGGACCATTGCTCGCGGACGGCGAGGACGTCCCCGTGATCGTCCGCAACCGGGCCGGCCTCACCAGGCTGAGCTACGCCGATCATCCGTTCGACGTGGTCGGGTGGGATGGCTTCCTGTACCCGTATGCGTTTAATATCGCTGATTTCGAGCCTATTGTTAAGCGCACCCACGCCCCGCCTCCCGTGCATCAGACGTTCGAGGGGCCGAATTTCGTTATCTGCTCGTTCTGCCCGCGGCCGCTCGATTTCGACCCCGAGGCGGTGCCGATCCCTTATAACCATCACAATGTGGATTCCGACGAAATGATGTTCTATGTCGGCGGAGACTACACCGCGCGCAAAGGCTCGGGGGTCGGCATCGGCTCGATCACCCTGCATCCCTCGGGGTTCACGCACGGGCCGCAGCCGGGCGCGGTCGAGGCCGCAATCCGCGGCCTTGAGGAGGGCCGGGCCTCCACCGACGAGACCGCGGTGATGATCGACACCTTCCGGCCGCTCAACCTCGGCGCGGCCGGCCGGGACGCCGAGGACCCCGAGTACGCCTGGAGCTGGGCCCGGGCCTCCCGCGGTTAGATACCTTGATCAACTTGACTTCTTACGGTTTCGGTGGGGATAAACCGGCCGAAATTGGGTGATCAACTGCACCGAACCCGTGAAGAGTCGCGATGATC
>Ga0335075_10012209_pt1 | contig 12987 bp, 14 predicted proteins | sample Lox_Sample_24_FD_206723 | JGI IMG/M metagenome (GOLD analysis project Ga0335075, IMG submission 206723) | Soil microbial communities from Loxahatchee National Wildlife Refuge, Florida, United States - Lox_Sample_2.4 | ecosystem: Environmental > Terrestrial > Soil > Wetlands | place: USA... | reverse complement strand
AGGTCGTGAGATGCCACGTAGGCGAACTGCTCAAGCTCGGCGTTCGACCGCCGCAGCTCCTCGGTAAGCTCCCGCAACTCGGCTTCGGCCGCCCGCGAGCCGGTCAGCGCGGTCACGATACGCTCGCGCATCCGGTTCACGTCTGCGCCCAGATCGACGGTCTCGCGAGGACCGCTGGCCTGCACGGTGTGCTCGAAATTCCCCGCAGCGGCCTGGCGGGCATCGGCGGCGAGCTGGGCGATGGGCCGGACGACGCCACGGCGGATGGCCAGCACGAACAGCGCCATGATGAGCAGCAGGCCCAGCCCGATTGCGATGATCACGACCTGCAGGGTGCGAGCGGCCTTGTCAAGGCCCGTCACTGCCTGCTGCCGGTACCGGCCAATGTCGCCTTGCAAGACGGCGATCGAAGCGCGCAGCGCATCGAACTCGGCCTTGCCCTGGTCGGTAGCGGTGGACGCCACGGACTCGCGGCCGGCCCGGACCTGGGCGATGGCCGGAGTGGCATACCGTGTCTGCCAGCTGCTGATCCGGCGGGTCACGACCGCGAGATCGCCGCGGGCGCGGGGCACGCTGTTCAGGAGGCCGCGCAGCATAACCAGGGCGCGGCGTTCGCTGGCCAGCCCGCTCACGTAAGGCTGCAGAAAGCTTGCGGTGCCGCTGAGCGCGTACCCGCGGACCCCGGTTTCCTGGTTGATCATGTCGGCGTCAAGCTGGAGAACCTGGATCTCGGCCGGGTCCGCGACGTCGATCACACTTTGCCTGCTCGCCGACAGCCTCTGCAAGCCAAGCCCGGCGGTGACACCCGCCACAGCGACCAGCAGCACTGTGCCGATGGTGGCCACCCGGACCATCCGGCTGAGCGGCCAGCGCCTCGGGCCAGCAACATTGCTGGTGGCCGCCTCGGTGGTCGAGGCGGCCATCAGCTCTCGCGCCCGTCGTAATCCAGGGCGAGGACCGCGAGATCGTCATCCAGGTCACCGCCGTTCAGCTCCTGAGCGCGGCTGATCATGCCATCGAGCAGCTGTTCGACGGACGGCATGGCGGCGGTACCGTCTGCCCCGCTGGTAGCAGACTTAATGCCGCTGATGAGCCCTTCGCTGCCGAGCCGCTCCGAGCCCGTGCCGATCCGGCCTTCGACGAGCCCGTCGGTGTAGAGCAGCACGGTCCAGCGCTCGCCGAGCTCTACTTCGGTGGCCGGCCAGCGGGAGGCGTGCGAGATGCCTGGTGGCATGGAGACCGGTGCGACGAGTTCAGTCACGCCGGATGGGCTGATCAGTAGCGGAGGCGGATGGCCGGCCAGGTGCAGAAGCGCAGAGCGCCGATCTGGCCTCACCGACATCATGCACAACGTGGCGAACAGCCGCTCTGCATGGCGCTCCTGCTCGAGCATCTGCTGCACAGCGGCCAGTACCTCGGCCATCGGCTGCCCGGCCAGAACCATGGTCCGCCACGCCACCCGCAGGCAGACACCCAGGGCCGCCTCGTCCGGGCCACGGCCGCAGACGTCACCGACGACAGCGTGCAGCCACCCTCCAGGCATCTCGATGAGGTCATAGAAGTCGCCGCCCAGCTGCATCTGCCCGCCGCCCGGCCGGTACCGGGTGGCTACAGTTAGCCGCGGGTCGGCAATCAGCGGCGCGGGCAGCAGCCCTCGGGTCAGGCGGGCGTTCTCCCTCGCGGTTGCCTGGGCCAGCAACAGCTCCAGCTGCACGTTCTCGGCCTGCCTGCGCTCCACCGCGTATCGGATGACCCGGTGCAGCAATGGCCCGTCGACGTGTCCCTTGACCAGGTAATCCTGTGCGCCTGACCGCACCGCGGCGGCACCGAGGAGCTCGTCGGCCAGCCCGGTAAGCACGACGACGGCAATGTCTGGGACGTGCTGCTGCAGCCACCGGACGCCTTCCAGGCCCTGGGAGTCCGGCAGATCGAGGTCGAGCAGCACGCAGGAGACGTCCGCCAGCAGCGGCCGTGCCTCACCCAGCGACCTGGCCCGCTGAACCTCGATGGCTGCCACTTCCAGCAGCAATTCCTGCTCGATCAGGGCATCACCGTCGTCGTCTTCAATCAGCAGGACACTGATCCGGGAGGGCGCTGCCGCGAACGCGGTACCAGCGCCTGGCAGATCCTCGAACACCACTCCAGCCTTGTCGCATCGCCCGCACCGATGCCCGGACATTACCAGCCAAGCCGCAAGCTGACCCACGCGTCGCTCACAGGCACAGCCGGTCCCCTAGGGGGCACGTTCAGGCGGGGCCGCGAGCGCTGCCTCCACTGTCGGGTATTGCGGCACCAGCTGTTCTAGGCCGATCAGGGCCAGGATGCGGTCCACGGACCCGCCTTCCGCTACAGCCAGCCGTAGCTGAGCCCCGCTGTCCGCCACCTTGTCGTGGGCCAGGGCAAGCTGGCGGACACCCGCGGAATCACAGAATTTCGTCGTGGTCAGGTCGGCGACGACGACCATGACGCCAGGAGCGGCGGCAGCGCGTAGCTGCTCGCCGACATGGTCGGCGTTGCCGATGTCGACCTCCGTCGGCAGCTTCACGACGGCCGTCCCGGCAACTGGCTCGTGACCCCGCATGCTGAAACGCTCCTTGCCCGTCGGCAATCCGTGACGGCCTGAGGCCCTCCCTCAGGCCGGAAGCTGCGTCCAAGTACCCGCATGGCTATTGTTCAACCGCACGCCACGAAGCCACCAGAGGCTCGCGCAGGGCGCGCGAGGCGTCGGCGCAGTTCTATATGATGGCTCCCACGGCCGGACTGAGACATCCGGAACTGCGCGTCGGCTCGCGTCTTCGGTGGATAGGGCAGGGTCGTCCTCCGACAGGGGGAACCTAGGTGACAGTGCGCATAGATCCCGCGTCTGTTGAGGACAGACTCCGGGATATCCAGTCGATCACCGATGCGGCGATGTCGCGTCTGGATGACCGCGACTTCCTGGCCGAGTTGCTCGAGCGCGTCAAGGACATCTTGCAGGCGGACACCGCAGCGGTGCTGCTGCTGGACGCCCGCTCCGGGCAGCTGATCGCCACCGCTGCTGCCGGCCTGGAGGAGGAGGTTATCCAGGGCGTCCGCATCCCGGTGGGCCGGGGCTTCGCCGGCCGGATCGCTGCCGAGCAGAAGCCGGTGATCCTCGACCACGTTGATCACACGACGGTGCTCAACCCCATCCTGTGGGTCAAAGGGATCCGCTCCATGATCGGCGTGCCGCTGCTGGCTGCTGGCCGCACGGTAGGCGTGTTGCACGTCGGCTCGCTCACGCCCCGGGAATTCACCAGCGACGACGCCGAGTTGCTGCAGCTTGCCGCGGACCGGGCGGCCGTGGCCGTGCAGTCAATGATCAGCCATGCCGATCGCGTGGCCGTGAGCGCGCTGCAGCGCAGCCTGGTTCCATCGGCGCTGCCGAGCATCCCCGGAGCGGAGCTGGCCGCACGTTACATCCCCGGCAGTGGCGTTGTGGGGGGTGACTGGTACGACGTGTTCACCCTCCCGTCCGGGGAGCTTTGCTTCGTGATGGGCGATGTGGCCGGGTCGGGCCTGCCCGCCGCCGTGATCATGGGCCGGATGCGCAGCGCACTGCGCGCCTATGCCCTGGAAACCCGCGATCCCGCCGAGGTACTCGGCAAGCTGGACCGCAAGATGCAGCATTTCGAGCCCGACGCGATAGCCACCGTCCTGTACGCCGTGGCCGACCCAACGCTCGACCAGGTGCACATCAGCCTGGCCGGACATTTCCCCCCGGTCGTCGCGCGCCCGGGCCAGCCCGCGGAGCTGGCTGATGTCGCACCGGGCCTGATGATCGGTGTCGCCCCCGGCGCGCGGCGGGCGGTGACCACCCTGAACGTCGCGCCCGGCACCTTGCTGTGCTTCTTCACCGATGGCCTGATCGAGCGGCCTGGTGAGATTGTTGACGAGGGCCTGGCCCGGCTGTGCCACGCGGTGGCGCCGGCACCGCCGGAAACTGCCTGCGCCACGGTGATGGGAGCGCTACTGGGACGCGAGGCGGCCCGGGACGACATCGCGCTGCTGATGCTCCGGCGCCAGCCAGCAGGTGATGACGATGCCTGATGTCAGATACCCGGTCGTGGTGGCTGGAGGCGTGCCCGTGGTGGCGGCACCCCAGGAGATCGACATCACCAATGCCGCCGGGCTGCGGGAGGTTTTGCTGGATCTAATTCCCGGGCACGCCGCGGTCGTAATCGACATGACCCAGACGCAGTTCTGCGATACGGCTGGGCTTCATGTACTGGTCATGGCGCACAAGCGGGCACTTGCCCAAGGCTGCCAGGTGCGGCTGGCGATGCCGGGCGGGCCGGTACTCCGCATTCTGGCCATCACCGGTATTGACCGCGTGATCCCCCGTTTTACCAGCCTGGAAGACGCTATGGCGGCTCCGGCTGCCCCCGGGGCCCGGCGGCCGCCAACGGGCTGATACTCCGTCTGGAGCGCTGCTTCCCCGAATCCCACGGCCTCATCCTGGCTGGGCTCAGAGCCACATGTGCATGCGCACCACGGTGCCGTCCGGCCCGGTGCGCAACTCGACCAGGTCGCAGATCTGGTTGATGACCCACAATCCATGGCCCGAGCCATCGCTGGCCGACCGCGACCGGCCCGCCAGCGGGTTGGTGACGTGGCCAGTGTCCTGGACCTGGCATATGACCTCGCCCTGGCCGCGCCAGACCCGCACCGTGCCGCTGCCGTCGGTGTGGGCCAGGGTGTTGGCCGCCACCTCATTGGCCGCGAGGACCAGGTCGCCGAGCCGGTCGCCGGTCAGCCCGGCCTCCCGGGCGCACCGGGCCACGTGCGCGCGGACGGGGTGCAGGTCATGCCGGTAGATCAGCGGCGTCGCCTGGGGCGATGGGGGTGTCAGGGGGAGGTCGAACGCGGGCGGGACCTGGCCCGGCCCGGCGTAGCAGGCGCTGGTGTGCAACTGGCCGTCGCGGTATATGGCGGGATGGGTCTGCGTGGCGGCCGCCGCCACCTGCGAGTCCAGCCCGGCCGCGTCGTACAGGCAGACGATGGCCACGTCGGCATGGGCGAAGGCCAGGTTGACCAGTGCCTCGTGCCGCATCGCCTCGGCGGTTTCGGCGGCTGACCGTCCTGCCCAGAACGGCTGGCTGACATACCGGACAGGCCGTCCGGCGTGGGCGGTGGCGAAGTCCAGCATGGCCGGGATGATCCGGCCGGGGTTGCGGCCCAGTTCGGTTGGGTCAAAAAAGACGGCCTGCGCACCGCGGTCGCCGAGTACCCGGCGCAGCATTTCGGACTCCGGCGCGGACACGCCGATTGAGACGGCTTCACCGCGGGCCAGTCCGTTCTGGATGAAATCGGCCACCAAGGCGGTCCGTTCCGCGCTCCTGGGCCCCAACAGGGCCGCGTGCAACGGGCCGCGGTCATTCATACCTGCCGTCGGCCCAGCGTTCATGGCTAGTCCAGCCTGCATGCCTTATGGTCTGCCGCGCAGCCCAGGCGCCAGCCGCTCGAATTCAGCCGCCAGGAGCACAAGGATTGCGACATTGCTTGACATGGACCCTCCCGGGAACCCGCAGTTGCCTTTCGGCGCGACTGCCCCTGGCCACTCTGACTAAACCAGCGCGGTAGCTCAACGCGATCATGGAACGCCGCTTTGACCCGCGCCCGGTGCCTGGTTGCCGTTACCGCTTCCGCGGGGCCGGTTCAGCGCTGCCTGCCGGACCTGGCGGTGCGGTTCGGTAGTGCGTTGGGCCGCCGAAGGCGTTTCCGGACGCTCGCGCCTGAGTACGAGCGGATAGCTCCGGAGCTTCTTGACCGAATCTGAGCGATGCCCAGTTCGGTGCCGCTGGTAACACCAGCGAGATGACCGTTCAGGCAAATGCCCAGCAGTTCCTCAATGGCTGGGCCGCGTGATCTCGTCACCTGGTTTGGGCGGCTCGCCGGGGGCAAGAGCAGAACCCCGAAGGAGGCGACCGACGAGAAAGGCATCGTGACCGTGGTTAAGGAGGCACAAGGCAGGACGACACGGGGTGACGAAGCGGGCGGGGAGGGCCGGTTTCACCGGTCGCTGGGAGTGCTCCCGGCCACCGCGGTCAACATGACACAGATGTGCGGGATCGGGCCGTTCATCACGATCCCGCTGATTGTGGCCGCGATGGGCGGCCCGCAGGCCGTGCTGGGGTGGATCGCCGGCGCCATCCTGGCCATGGCCGACGGGCAGGTCTGGGCCGAGCTTGGCGGGTCGCTGCCCGGCGCCGGCGGCACCTATCTGTACCTGCGCGAGGCCTTCCAGTACCGCACCGGCAAGCTGATGCCGTTCCTGTTCGTCTGGACCGCGATGCTGTTCATCCCGCTCATCATGTCGACCGGGGTGATCGGCCTGGTCAGCTACCTGCGTTTCTTCGTCCCCCAGCTCACCGCGACCCAGGGCCACCTGGTCGGCCTGGCGGTGACCGCGCTCGTCGTGATCGCGCTCTACCGGCGCATCGAGTCGGTCAAGGTGCTGACAACGGTGCTGTGGGTGGTCATGCTGACCGCCGTCGGCCTGACGATTGCCGCCGCCTACAGCGGCTTCCACCCGTCGCTGGCATTCTCGTACCCGGCCGGGGCCTTCAGCGGCAGCAGCGCCTTCTTCGCCGGGCTCGGCGCCGGGCTGGTCATCGCGATCTATGACTACCTGGGCTACAACACGACCGCGTACATGGCCGATGAACTCAAGGAGCCCGGGCGGGTCCTGCCGCGGTCGATCATCTACTCCATCCTCGGGATGATGGTGTTCTACCTCGCGCTCAACATCGGGGTCGTCGGGGTGGTGCCCTGGCACGTGGTCGCCCGGTCCACGTCGGTCGCCTCGCTGGTGGTAACGCGGAATTGGGGGCACGGCGCGGCCGATGTCGTCACCGTGCTCATCCTGATCACGGCGTTCGCCTCGGTGCTGGCCGGGCTGCTGGGCGGCTCGCGGGTCCCGTACAACGCCGCCAAGGACGGCGTCTTCTTCGCCGCCTTCGGGCGGCTGCACAAGCGCGCTGGCTTCCCGTACGTCGCGCTGCTCGTCCTGGGTGTGATCACGGCCATCGGCTCGTTCTTCACGCTCACCACGGTCATCAGCATGCTGACCGCGGTAATTGTGATCGTGCAGGCGGTCGCGCAGGTGGTGGCGCTCACCGTGCTGCGGCGTCGCCAGCCCGGGCTGCGCAGGCCGTACCGGCAGTGGCTCTACCCGCTGCCCAGCATCGCCGCGCTGGCTGGCTGGATCTACGTGTATTCGTCGGCCGGGCGGCTGGCGATCGAGCTGTCCGTGGCGTGGGTCGCCGCCGGGGTCCTGGCCTTCCTGGCCTGGGCCCGCGTCCAACGGGTCTGGCCGTTCGGCCCGCGGCAGGTCCGGGAGGCCTACCTCGGCCTGGAGCGCGGCGCGCCCGCCCGTGGCACCGGAGGAGGATGAGCCAGGCGCGCCGCCCCGCTGGCCGGCCTCGACGGTCTTGTCCAGGCTCGCGGCGTGTTCCACACGGGAGATCGCCTCTCCTATCGGGCTCGGCTTCCCTGGCCCCGAGCGCTAATCCCGCATGACCCCATGATTAACCCGCGGTCCCTGGGGAAGCCACATCCAACATCCAGGGAGGCCAGAACCGTGCTCATATTCGCTCTCACCGGCCCCATCCTGCTGGCGTCCATCGGTGGAGGGATATGGCTCGAGACGCGGATGTTCGGGTATCCCGTCCAGGAAGGGCAGCGTGTGGACCCGTTCGCCGAGATGCTCGAGCCAAGCGGTGAGATTCCGCAACCGGCGCACCAGCGGCGATTATCACAGCGCTCGAACATCCCGGTCAGAAATCTGGCCGAGCGGATCGTCGAGAAGGCATCGCGCGGCTCGCGGCGTGAGAAGCTTCCGGCGGACGAACCAGGCTAATCATGGCTGGACCGGGCTACACGAGTCCGGTGGCCTGTGCCACGGACACCGCCGGGCCCCGTATGTAGACCTCGGCGATGAAATCTCGCTCGCGATGCTGGGCGAGCAGGCTCAGGTCGGCCTGCTCGCCCAGAGCTTGGTGCACGCTGTCCCCGCTGCGGGGGTACTCAGCGACCGGATGCCGCCAGTGCACGGCGAGCATGGTTCCGCCCGGTCGCAGCGAGGCCAGCGACCGGTCCAGGACATGCTGCAGGTCGTCACCGCCGAAGTAGTACAAGAACTCAGAGAAAACGATCAGGTCGAAATGACCGGGGGGCCAGTCGCGGGGCAGGACACGGTGCTCCACGCGGATACCGGGCTGTCCCGCGGTGCGCCGCGCTGCGGCGCGGACCGCAGCCTCGGCCACGTCACAGGACAGCAAGCGGGTGCAGCGCGGGCCTAGCTGCTCGGTCATAACGCCGATCGAGCATCCCGGCTCGAAGCCGTCGGCGTAGCGCTCGCGGGGCAGCATCGCCAGAGTTAGCGCGTATTTCCGCTTTTCGTACCAGCGACTTGTGAACCCCCACGGGTCCGGCGAAGCGGCATACATCTCGTCGAAGTAAGAAGGGTCAACAATCATGACCTACCACCGGGAACAGGACTCTCTTTCGCGGAACGTGGCCAGGTAAGCCTGATGCGGGCGTCGGAGGTGTCCTGGTCGCGCAGGTAACCGGAGAAGCCGTGCGGTGCCCGGCCCTGGTGGCGCGCGCTGGTCATGACCGGCGCCGACGCGATGCGAGAAATCCGCAGGTGCCCGGTGCGGGCCGCGCGGCGGGCCAGGTCGGCGTCCTCGCCGGTCACCAGCGGTTGCCAGCCGCCGAGCGCCATGTACGCATCGCCGCGGATCCCGAAGTTTGCACCGTGAATGTGCGGGTGGCCATCGCGCAGATGATGCCGGCTGACCCACTGCGTCCGCGCCGCCGGGCGCAGTCCGGGACCGGGCATGACCGTGCCCAGGACCAGGTGCGCGCCGAGCCGCGCCTCGGCCATCATCGAGGTCAGCCAGTTCACCGGGACCTCGGAGTCGGCGTCGGTGTTGGCCAGCCACAACTCGCTGACGGGGCCGGCGCCCGCCAGGGCGGCGTGGGCCCCGGCCCGGCGCGCCAGGCCGACGTTCCTGGCGGTGATCGTGACCGACTGCACGTCATCGCAGGCGGCGGCGATGTGAGCGGTCAAGTCGCGGCAGCCGTCCAGGACGACCACGATCCGGATCCGGATGCTTGTGCTGGCGCGGTACAGGTGCGCGCGGGCTGAACGGATGCTGGACAAGCACTTGCCGATCTGTTTTTCCTCGTTGGCGGCCGGGACGATGACCGCGATGCGCCGGATCAAGCCCAGTTCACTTCCGGCAGTCCGGCTATCACGGCGTGGCCTAGCTGGGCCAGATCCCGTTCCGCATGGTGCTGGCGCACGTACAGCTCAAGGTCGGCCACCCGGCGCGCGTGCTCCTCGTCGAAGGCCAGCGGTGCGGGGCCGAGCGCGTGCCCAGCCTGGCGGATGATCCGCTCTGCCGCGCTGGCGACCACGGCTCGCACCCTCAGGGCCAGGATCTCACCTGCCACGCCTTCGGCTCTTCCGGCGTCAATGAGCGCTGCCGCGCGGGCCAGGGCTGCCTCGGATGCGTGCAATTCGGCGTCCACGATGCCGACATGCAGGTCAGAAAGCTCCCCCGACCGCCGCCGGGACGCGCGCGCCACCGTGGCCTGCAGGCCGCGAGCGCCGCCATGCCAGCATGCGGCCACTCCCATTCCACCCCACGCAAACCCGGGCCGCTCCAGATACCAGCCGGGGGCGCCCACCGGCTCGGCCGGGGTACCGTCGAACCGGACTGGACCGCTGGTAACGGTTCGCAGCCCGCGTGCCACCCACACCTCCGGCGGGTCCGCCGTCACCGACCGATCGCGCAGACTGACCCGGAACAGTTGACGGCCGTCGCCGACGTGTGCGGTGACCAGCGCCGCGTCCAGCACCGCCGCCAGTGAGCACCATGGCTTGACACCGGTCAGCGCCACTCTGCCCCCGCCCCCCTGCTCGCGCGCCTCCAGGCGGTGCGGCGCGGCTTCAGCGGCGAACACTCCCCAAGTCCCCTCGGGTACCGGTTCGCCCGCCTCGGCCAGGATCGCCAGGGCATCGCTGTGCGCTTCCAGCACCCGGGCCACGGTGAGGTTGTGCTCGCCCGCCGCGGCCAGGACCGCCCAGCGCTGCGCGGTCTGCCCACGGCCAGGCTGCGGAAGCAGCCGGCCATAGTGCGCGGCCAGCTTGACCGCGGTCTCAGCGTCCTCACCGCAGTCGCGGCACGCTTCCACCAGCGGTTCCGCCCAGCCGGGCATCTCAAGCGCTGGCAGCGGTACCCCGTTCGTGGTCATATATCGTCCTTTCCTGCGGCCCCTGGCCCATCCCGCAGCTGTCAGCACCGCCTTCCCGCCAACCGATGACTTATGCCTTGGTTGCCGGCCCGGACAGGCGGTTGCCTGGCGCAGGCCGGCCCGCTGCAGCCGGGCGGCGAGACGTGCGCCGTCCGCCGCCCGGCTGGCCGCTTACCTGCCCGCTATGCGCTCCGGCCGCGGCCGCTGACCGCGTCCCGGAGCTTGTCCACCGCGGCGACGGCCGGCCCGGCCGCCTTCAGCACTCCCGGACTGGCCGGAGAATGCGGATGGGGCCGGGTGGGGCCCTTCTCCTTCGCCGCGGTGATCTTGTCGCCGAGATCGCCGGACTCCTCAGCGCTGAGCGCCCGTCGCATGCCCGGCCAGACCCGGTTCTCCTCGAACTCGATATGCGCCAGGGCCGCCGGCGTGTACTCGATGACCAGCTGGTCGAACTCCGCGTCAGCGGCGCCTAGCTTGTCCAGCCTGGCCAGGATCTCCTTGGCCTGGCTCTCCTGGCTGATCGCCTGGTCGGCCAGCTCGTTACCATCGGGCAGCCGGTCGCGGACCGCCGGCCAGAAATACTGCTCTTCGGCAGCCTCGTGCCCGGACGAGGCAATGACGAGCTGCTCAGCTACGCCCTTGCGGGCCGTCAGCACCGCGTCACTCGCCCCCGCGGCATGCCCGGGGGTGCTCTCAAGCGCCTCCAGCATCGACTTGACCTCGTTGTGATCGGTGATGAGCACCGTAAAGACGTCGGTCATGGCATCTCCTGTCGCTCGGGTGCATGTCTGGCCGCGCCTACCCATAGGCGGCAGCCCAAAACCCAGGCCCTGGCCAGGCGTGTACGGCGCAGGCCGGCTGGCCGTCGCAGCGGCGGCTGGCGCCACCGTCGGGCATGCCGGCGGTCGGCCTGAGCTCACCCGGAGGCGATCGACAATCAGCTCGCCCTGCTGGATCAGGCGCAAAGCGAGCAGCCTGGACGCGAAGACCAGGCCAGGCCGCCCAAGTAAGCCGGCGGTGTTTCAGCTGGTCGCGCCGGGTAGACAGCCCCTCTTGATTTGCCTGCTGGTGATCGAGGCCACGTATTACCCGCCGCCCGGCAAGCAACACTCGTCATTGCCGCCCAAAAGGCGCGCCCTCCTCTGGTGGCGGCGATCATTAACCGCCCCGGTGTGTAGGGGCGTCCGACGGGGGTAGGGCTGCCCCACTCGTGATGACGCCAGCTGGGGGAAGGATCCGGCAGTGAGCCAGCCAGGGTTCATCGAGATGCAGAAGTTCCTGGCCGGCGTCAGCTATCCGGCGGCTAAGGACGAGCTGCTCCGCCACGCCGAGGAGCATGGCGCCGGCGACGATGTGGTGAAGGTGCCTGAATGGTTTCGGACCGGCTGACCGTCAATCGGATCACCGCCGGCGACGCGTCCGCTGTCCGTGCCGCGCTCATGACCATAATGGCCGACCCGCCGCCGCTGCCCGCCGATGCTGATCTGACTCCGTTCCTTCCCCAGGCCGGTGCAGTGCCGGGCCAGTGGGTGAACGCGACCGGCCGCCCGGCGGTCGAGGCCGGCGTGACCCTGTATGCGCACGGCGGCGGATTCGAGCAGCGCAGCCCGGAGTTTGAACAGCTCATGGCCTACCGCCTGTCGACGGCGACGGGGCGTGTCGTGCGGGCGCCCGACTATCGCCTGGCTCCCGCGCATCCGTTTCCGGCAGCGCACGACGACGTCGTGACGGCCTACCAGGGCCTGCTCGATCATGGTGTTCCCGCTTCCCGCGTCTTGTTGTTCGGCGAGTCGGCCGGGGCGACGCTGGTGCTGTCGGCGCTGCACACCATGCGCAGCCAGAACGTGCCCTTGCCCAGCGGCGTGATCGCGGCGTCCCCGATTACCGACTTCACGCTGAGCAGCCCGTCGGTCGACGCCCCGGCCGGTGAGGAAGTGCTCTCGCGGCCGGTGCTGGAGCACATCACTGCCCAATACCTCGACGGCGCACTCCCGGACCGGGCCCCGCAATCACCCCTGCACGGTGACCTGGCGGATCTGCCACCGCTGCTTATCCTGGCCGGCGGTGACGAGGCGCTGCTGGACGACGCTCGCCGGTTTGCCATCGCCGCGTCGGCCGCCGGCACGCTCGTCACGCTGGACATCTATCAGGGCATGCCGCACGCCTTCCACCTGTCGGCGCTGTCGGAGACACCACCGCAAGTGGCGACCACGTTCATGGACCGCTTGACGGAGTGGACCATGGCCCTGCCCGGGCGATAGCTGCTACGAGGTCCGCTGGTCCAGACGCTGGAGCAAGTCGTGGGCAGCGAGCTCGACGTCCTTGTGCCGCCACTCGGCAGCCCGGTAGTGGCAGGCGATCAGTCCCATCCGGTGCAGGCGGCGGAAGTCGCCGTAGGCGAACGCGTACCGCGCCTTGGTCTGGTCAGCTGCACCATCGGTGAGCCCCAGGTGCCACCGGGCGTATTCCTCCCACGAATGCGACTCCAGGAAGGCGGTCTCCTTCGCGGCGCGGGGCTGCGCCTTGCCCCAGTCGCTGTTCAGCACGTACTGGCCGCTATCAATAAGCCGATCCGCCCACGCGACGGCGTCTGGGTTGACCGAGTATGAAGCCACCCTGCCCTCCTGCCTTGGTAGGGCGTGCCTACTCCGGCAAACCCTGGTGTCGGGGCATGTCGTCGTCGTGGGCGGCCGCAGCCCGGCG
>Ga0335075_10012208_pt1 | contig 12988 bp, 10 predicted proteins | sample Lox_Sample_24_FD_206723 | JGI IMG/M metagenome (GOLD analysis project Ga0335075, IMG submission 206723) | Soil microbial communities from Loxahatchee National Wildlife Refuge, Florida, United States - Lox_Sample_2.4 | ecosystem: Environmental > Terrestrial > Soil > Wetlands | place: USA... | reverse complement strand
TCGGGTTCCGGAAAGGCGGCATCTGAGCGAGGTCATTGCTTATCACCAGCGGCGAAACGAGCAAGCGACGAAGTCCCACAAGAAACGGCGGCGTAGATGTGTTATCTGAAGCCGCGCTGTACTGCTAGGAGTTGGGAAAAACCTACTAAGATCCGATACTCCTGCCAAACCGATTTCGAGCTTTATCCTGAATTGCTCTGTGAAAAGCCTTCAGCAGCATAATGGTCTTGACCTCTGTTTACTCGAGTTCCACGTTAAAGATCGACCGCAATTATTTGATTCCGAAGTCTATCGGATTCACCTGTCCACTAACGACGGATCTCCTCTTCATATTAGCTGTACATCACGTGAAAGTGAACTACCACTGAATCTCTTTGGAACCTTTTCGTTTCCCACTTTCGCCCCTCAGATCTTTCCCCTCGAGCTCTTTTATTCGATCCGTCCAGGTTTCTTGAAGTCGACCGGCACCTTGTACACTCTCGAAATCAAACATCGCATTATCGAAAATACCCTCATTGCACAAGCGATTGTCCGCCAGGGACGCTCTCCCTATCTCTCAGTGAAACAAACTTGGGTGAAAGGTGAATTATTTTGGCGCAAATATGAGCGTTACTATATGGGTCACAAGGATCTCGTTGCGCGGGTCATCTCCCTTTCCTCTCTCCTTCCACGCACCGAGCGCTCTCATTTTAACATCCCCATCCTCCCACCTGAGCGATCCCCGCTTCCAAGGGTGAGTGATTCGTCGATGAATCTGCGGTCCGACCTTCGGCTTCGAGTTACTCTGCGTGGCTCTCTTAAGAACCCTACAGTCCCCGATATCATTAAGCGATTGCAGGATGCGACTGACGTCCCCTTAACCATCGATGACAGCATTTCCGGATCTCGTCCAGCTTACGCAGCTGTCGGATGGCAAAACATCCCTGCCTGGTCCATCATGCTTGATCTCGCCGCCGCTCCGGCCGTCGCCGGGCGGTGGGAGAAGACAGAGAACGGCTATCGCCTCGTTAGTGCAATTCAACCTGTTTCTGATCCCACTTCTGCATCTACCATGTTCTGGTGGCTCCGCGCTGCCTTTCCTGTTCTGCTGCTGCTCTTCTTGACTCTTCTTACACTCCAGTTCAGGCGCTCACGGCAGCAAAAACTTCAAACCACCCCCGGCGCCGTACGCGAAGCGCCCGCCAGGGATCGGCCTGCTCGGCCGGCCTTCACCCTCTTGGAGTTGCTGGTAGTCATCGCTATCTCTGCCGTACTGATGGGGCTGCTTTTGCCTGCCGTGCAGAAAGTCCGTGAGGCCGCCTCCCGGATAAGCTGCGCTAACAATCTCCACCAGATCGGCCTCGCTTTGCAAATGCATAATGATACCTACGCGGTGCTGCCCAATAATGGCGGCGATGTAGGCCAGACCATACTCTCGGCGAGTAGACAACCGACCCGTGTGTGGACTACCGATTTCACCACCGGCCAGACCTACTATTGGGGAGTCGGTGATCCAACGAAACCCCCACAATACCAGCCGGGTTCTTACCTCTTCTCCATCCTACCCTTTCTGGAACAGCAGAACATGTTCCAGAACCGCGCATGGACTGTCCCGGTGAAAGAATACATCTGCCCAAGCCGGCGGCTTCCGCTCGCCTATTCCGTCGTCGATCAGGATGCCTACGGTGCCTATAACGGCGGAGGGTGGACCTGGGGCAAGACCGATTACGCCGGCAACGCTTATCTCATGGCCGGGGTCGTGGTCAGCCAATCCATGCAGCAAAGGACCAACCTGAGCCTGCTCAATGTGACCGATGGCACCTCGCAGACCATTCTCGTCGGCGAGAAAGCGGTCGATCCCGTGGTCAACACTCCCACGACCTGGTACTGGGATGAACCGTTCTTCCTCGGCGGCTCCGCAGGGACGGCTCGCCTGGGCATCCAGGTCATGCAAGATGCCCGCGGCAACAACTACAAAGGGAACTGGGGAACTGCCCATACCGGGAGAGCACAATTCGTCTTCGTAGACGCCTCCGTTCATCTTCTTAGTTACAGCGTGTCTTGGGGCGTCACGTCGGCCTTACTCACTCCCAACGGCGGCGAGGTCATCCCAGATTACTGAAACCTCGCAAGGTTTGTCGGTCATTGGGAACGGTTCGACACTAACCACCAAGGAGAGGCTCACACGAAAATGAATACCACCATGCTACTTCTGGCCTGGGCCGCTGTCGCACCAGCGGAAACGACGGAAACCTTCTCCTACGATTTCCGCACCGGTGGAACGATCCCTCCTGTCCTGAACATGTTTGGTCGCCGCTTCATGAAACCAGAGACGGGCGGTCTGCGCATCACCTTGCCCGCCAAACGACCTAACCTCGCCGCGGTCGGCGTGTCGCCGCGCTTTGCCGTCTCCGGCGATTTCGAGATCAGCGTCGCTTTCGAGATCCTCGCCGTGGAACAACCCCGCAAAGGTTACGGCTCCGGGGTGAACATCCATCTGATTTTGGATAACCCTCAGGCCGAAGCCGTCACGCTCCTACGGGGAACGCGTGTCAAGGAGGGCGATGTTTATCTCGTCAATCGCGCCCGCAAAAGGAAAGATGGCCGGATGCAGTATCGCCTCAAGACCTTTCCTAGTAATGCGACGTCGGGGCGCTTGAGCATTCGCCGCGTGGGATCGGTGATCCATTACCTGGCTGCGGACGGTGTCAACGGCGAGCTGATGGAAATCGATCAAACGGATGTGGGCACGGAGGATCTGGACGTGATCCGCGTCGCGGCCAACACGGGTGAAAGTCCAACGGCCCTCGATGTCCGCCTGCTCGATCTGCAAATCGTCTCCGAGCGGCTTCCGAACATTCCATCCCCACGGTCTGCAGTGGGCATGATGTGGCTCGTTGGTGGCGGCGTCGGGGTTTGCCTGACCGTCCTCCTCGGCGTTGTGCTTTACTATCGTCGCCAGGCGGCGTCGCGGTCAGCCGCTCCGCCTAAAATGGCGGCTACGGAACAACCTCGTGTCGCCCAGCACAAAAGCTGAGGATCGGCGGAAGATCACTGCTGCTCTCCACGGATGAAGCCTCTATGCCGGATTCTTTAGCCGCCGTTGTCTGGTTGGGAGTTACGTTGCTGCTGGTGCGCGCTAGCTGGGTTCTGGGTAGGCGGTTCTTTCCCGATGACGGGAGCCTTGCTTGCGTCTTGCACACAGTGGTGCTCGGATGGGCCAGCCTCGTGGCAACGACCGTCCTTTTGGGAGTTCTCGGCATCCTCTCCCGATGGACCCTCCTGGGAAGTGTGGCGAGCGTCTCAGCGCTGATGTTCTGGGCTAGCCGTTCTGTCCCTGCCAGAATAGCAGGAGCGTCCTTGCACAACGAGAAGTCAGCAGCCTCATCGGTCGAAGCGCAATCGGCTCGTCGGCGCTCCAGAGGCGAGGTTGTCTGGCTCGTCCTTTGGGGAGCGGGCGTGTCGTGGATGGGTAGCCGGATGGTCTTGAGCGGCTTGCTCAAATTCCCCAGCAACTATGATACTCTGACCTACCATCTACCCCTGCCCGTTCAGTGGCTGCGTCAGGGGTCTCTCTACGCGCCGGATGACGCCCAATGGTCGGTGCCGGGAAATAACGAAGTCCTCGGACTATGGCTTATCGCACCATTCTCTGGGGACTTTCTCATTGCTTTGAATAACTTTCCCGCGATTCTTCTTCTCGCCACTGCTGCCGTCGAACTGGGCAACGTTGTGGGGTTGAGGTATTCCTTGAGCCATCTTGGCGCGTGGACCCTATTGGCTGTCAGGCCTGTGCTCCAGCAGATGACCGATGCCGAGAACGATGTAGCTGTAGCAGGTCTTTTCATGGGCTGCCTGTGTTACGGAGTGCGCTTTGCCTGCCGCGGCCAAAGAGCAGATTTGGTCCTCTTCGGCGTGAGTGTCGGCCTCTTGGCAGGTGTGAAGTATTACGCTCTGGGATATGCCGCCGTGGCAGGGGGTGGACTGGTTCTTCTCACGCTTGCGTGCCGAGGGTGGCGAGCAATGGGGTTGGTCGTGTGCATCGGCCTTCTCGGCGGGCTGCTCTGGGGCGGGTACTGGTACACTCGGAACTGGTGGGTGACCGGGGCGCCGCTGTATCCGAGAGGGTTTACGTCGAGCACCAACCTCCAGGGGCAAATCCATGCCGACGTGTGGCAAACTACCTTGCTGGGCAACCCTCAGCCCGAGAAGTTGGCGCTGCTGCTCCGCGCTCTCTGGCGAATGGATGGGCCCTGCCAATGGCTGGCCTTTTACGTGCTGCCGTTCACGATAGCTTGGATGATCGCGTCTTGTATCTGGTTTTGCTATGAGGGGAAAGTAACCAGCGGAGTCTTCCGCATCGCTCTAGCCTTCTGGGCCGTGGCTGCTGGGTTCGTCTGGTCGGTAACACCCTTCCTGGTGGAAACGGTGCCGGGCACCCTGAATATGTTGAGGGGGGGCTTTTCGCCTGCCCGCTTTGGATTCTGTTTCTTGGGCCTAGCACTCCTGTGCTTGGTCGCAACGGTGCAGGACATTGGACGAGGGATTCATCACCTTCTTGTATCCGCTCTTCCCTCTCCAAACAGCTACGGAGCGATGCGCCATCTTTGGTCACTGATTCTCGGGTTGTTCACTGCGGCACCGTCCCTGATGCTGTCCGGCGCTGTCATCTATCAGTTGGTGGAACATATCCTTCCTACAAAGGATAAGGCGGATATCGCCCTGTTGGCGGCGGACTTTCTGCTCGCAGGAATCAGTATCGTTTTTGCCCTGTCGATGTGGAGGCGGCATCAACTACTATTGTCCGCGGCATTGATCGTCGTGTTTGTGGGAGCAACTGCTGGAATCAACTGTTTGGCACAACGATGGCATGCCGAGTTCGCTGCTCATTATAATACCGTGTTGGGTGACAAACTTTGCGCCCGGCTGAGCCAGATGGATCCAAACGATACTCGCATTTGCGTTTTGGGATACCGCTATTACCCCTTTTTTGGATCGCAACACCAGTTCCGCGTCTCGCGGCCCCTCTGGGTGCCAACCTATGCCAGCTTCCTCCAGTACCTTCGCGACCACGATGCGACTCTGGTCGCCGCGATGAGCACCGTCGATCCGGGCGTCAGGCGCTACGGCGATGGCCGGGACTGGCTGTTGGCTCATCCTGAGCTTTTTGAGGTCATTCAAGACGGTCCGCGATACCTTGTCTGCCGCGTCAATCGCGGCGGTCTAGCGCGGGCCTTGGCTTCCAGGTGACACATGACGAATACTACCTACACACTCCCTCCCCTGGCTACCTACGCGCCGCCGCCGCTGGTTTCCGTCGTCATGACGGTCCTCAACCCGCACCCACTCTACTTCCCCGAAGCGGTTCGGAGCATCTTGGAGCAGACCTTGGAGGACTGGGAACTTATTATTATCGAGGATCCGTCACCACGCTGCGGACGCGATTTCTTGAACGACATTTGCGACCAGCGGATTCGCTATCACCGCAATACCCATCGAACGTCCCTGGTCGCTCAGCGAAACCGGGGACTGTCCGAAGCGCGGGGCGAGTTTATGGCCGTTCTCGACGCCGACGATATCGCAGAGCCGACGCGCTTGCAAAGGCAAGTCGAGTATTTACAAGCACATCCCAAAATCGGGGTGGTGGGTAGTCAAGTCTGCGTCATTGATGCTGACGGCAAGCCTACCGGCTATCGTTCTTTCCCAACGGATCACGACAACATCCTGCAAGCCCTACAGTGTACAGTCTCGGTTTGCCAAGGGAGCGCGATGTTTCGCAGGGCACTGGTCCGCGAGGTAGGCGGCTACCATTTCAGTGAAGAAGGCACGGTTGAGGATTACGACCTTCTGAGTCGTCTCGTGGTCCAGGGCGTGCGTTTAGCCAATCTTCCTCAGCCTTTGCTTCGCTATCGTTTCCATTCCGAGCAGATGAAGGCGACGCATCTGCGGAGCACGATTCGCGGTATCCTGGCTGTCAAGAAACGGTACTGGCGCGACCAAATGTCCCTGTCCGCTCGGTTGCGGATGTGGGGCGAGCGGCTCCTGTTGTGCATTCCACCGCGGCTGGCGTTGAGCCTCGTTATTCAGATGCTGTACCGCGATCAATCCCCGGCGGAATCGCTCCCTCTTTATCTCGCGGAAGTCGCTGGCCAGCAGGTTCCCGTCCAGTCCTGAGAGCTATGGCTCAGAGTGACCAATGAGTGCCCATGCCAAACGACGAGGGTTCACCCTCCTAGAATTACTGGTCGTGATAGCGATCAGCGCCGTCCTTCTCAGCTTGCTTCTGCCGGCCGTGCAGAAGGCTCGGGAAGCCGCCAGCCGCATCCAGTGTGCCAACAACCTCCACCAGATTGGCTTGGCCCTGCACCAGTTTCACGACATCTATCTCGTTCTCCCTTGTGACGGCGGCTGGGACGGTGTCCAGACTATATTGACGACTGCTCAACAGCCGTTTACTCCCTCCACGACGGATTTCGGCCTTCCCGGCGCGCCCACTTTTTTGTGGGGCGTTGGCGATCCGCTCCACTCTCCCCAGAATCAAACTGGCTCCTGGGCCTTCGCCATCCTGCCATTCCTTGAGCAACAAAACATTTTCCAGAACCGGGACTGGACGACATCGGTTTCCGGCTTCGCCTGTCCCAGTCGGCGGATGGCCCAAGTCGAGCTGCCGATCGATGATAGTTACGGCAATTACAACGGCGGCGGTTGGGTCTGGGGTGGCAAGACGGATTATGCCTGTAATATTCTGACCCTGCCGTTACGCCCCACCTGTCTGAGCCTGACTGAGATCACCGATGGAACATCCCAGACCATCTTGATTGGCGAGAAAGCGGCTGATCCTAAAGTGATGACTCCCCACAGCTGGTACTGGGATGAGCCTCTCTTCCTGGGAGGATCCGGGGGCACATCGCGGGGTGGCTTTCTCATCCTTCAGGATGCCATAGGCATCAATTACAAAGGCAACTGGGGCTCGGCGCACAGCGGCGGCGCCCAATTTCTGTTCGGCGATGGTTCCGTCCATCTTCTTGCCTTCGGTACTCCTTGGATGACCGTGCTTGCGCTCTCGACGCCCGACGGAGGTGATGTCGTCCCGGACTTCTAGAAGAACGAGCCTTGGGCGGAGGCATTCATTCTCCGCTCGTGTCGCGGACCCATGCTGGTGAGACAACGAAAATGATTACGCTACGTGGGATGCTTGTTTGTACCGCTCTGGGATGCGGACAGTTTCTCGTCTATTCCACCGCCCCTGGCGGGGAGTTGAAAGAGTTGTTCTATCAGAACTTTCAGAGTCCCAATTTCCCTCCCAGCACCGTCCTCGGCATCGCCAACGGTGAAGGCGAACAGAAGATTGTCCGGCGAGAGTCTAGCGGCGTGCGCATCCTCGTCTCGGGCAAGCCGTCCGGCTTCCCACCGTTCGGAGTCGCACCCCGCTTCCGCATCAGTGGCGATTTCGAGATCACGGCTTCCTACGAGTTATTGAAACTGGACAAGCCAGCCTCGGGCTACGGCGTCAGTGTGAGTCTGTGGGCGATGACGGACACGCCCTCAGTCGATGCGGCGACAGTCTCGCGGGCGCACCGCCCCTGGGACGGCAATGTCTGGGTCGCCGACAAAGGCTGGTGGGATGTTTCCGAGAAGAAGTACAACCACGACGGGCAGGCGTCGCCTACCCAGAGCAAAGCCGGCAAACTGCGGCTAGTACGGATGGGGCCGGTCATGCACTATCTGGTGGCCGATGGCGACAGCGACGAGTTCCGAGAGCTAAGGCAGGTGAGTTTCAACGAGGAAGATATAAGCCAAATATTCGTGGGCGTGGATACGGGAGGCAGTCACGGACCGGTCGAAGTCTTATTGAAGGATCTGAGGATCCACGCCGAGGAGCTGCCGATGGGAGCGTCTAAACGACAAACGAGTCGAGCCTGGATTATCTGGCTAGCCATGGGCATCTTCGGGACAGCGGGAGTTGCTGTCAGCGTTTTGTTCTTGTGGAAGTCGGCGCAGGCCAGGAGAACTGCCCACAAGCTGGCGGAACCAGTTTCCAGGCTGCGAAAACCCAAGGCTTAGAGTCTGTTCCAAAAGGGGGAGGGCGAGGCTCTTGCCGAGCCGTTTGCTGTCCAAAATTCAGGCTCGGTAGGAGCCTCGCCCTCCCGAAAACCGCCCTTCTGGAACAGACGCTTAGTTCCTCATACTAAGAGTTGGAGTTGTTGACTCGCATGGAAAAACCGGTGGCCTTGAGAGGATAGCATAGCTTTGTCTACCGATCTGCTAACAGGGTCCGTATGGTTCGGCGTTAATCTCCTGCTGGTGCGGGGGGCGTGGGACTTTTGCCGCATCCTCTTTCCTGCTGATGAGGTTTTGCCGCGCGTGCTCCATACGGTAGTTGTCTGCTGGGTGTGTATCACTGGGATGGGCACCCTCCTGGGAGCACTGGGGATTCTAACGGCGCCCCTCTTACTCGTAGGAGGAACGGCGTTAGCTCTTGGATTGTCTTGCAAGGACACACTTTGGTCCCTCGCCCATTGGCTCGTCGGATGGCGCTCTGTGGTCCCTGCCCATCACGTGGACGAGGATGCCATGAGCGCTGGAGTAGAGAAGGCTCCGGGAAGCAATCAGGAAAGCGTGTTCTCGGCAAGAGCAAACCAGCAGGTGGAAGCATGCTGGTTGGTCTTCTGGACTGGGGTTCTGGCGTTTTGGGCCGGACGCGTTGTCATCGGCGGCTTAGTGGAATTGCCGGTCGACTGGGATACACTTATGTACCACGTCCCGATAATCGATCACTTTCTACAAACGCAAAGCCTGTATTCCTGTGACTGTGCTGCCTGGTACAACCCCAGCAACAACGAGCTATTTGGCCTCTGGATGGTCGCGCCCTTTTCGGGAGACTTTCTGATCGCTCTGACCAATTTGCCAGCGGGAATTGTCTTTGTCCTGGCTACGATTGAATTGGGGCGGCAACTCCGTCTCCGCGGTAACCTGTGTCATTTGACAGCGTTAGCGGCGGTCGCCAATTTCGCTGTGGTCCGTCAGTTACTCAATGCCGGCAACGACGTACCGGTAGCCAGTTTCGTACTCGCAGCCTTTTTCTATGGCCTGCGCTACACCGGCACGAGCCGCCCTGCCGATCTGCTATTTGCTTCCCTTTGCCTGGGCTTGGCCGCCGGTATCAAATACTACGCGCTCGGTCCCGTTGCCATTGTGGAGGCCGCTTTGGTGTTGGCGGCCCTCCTATCGCGAAAGCCCCGCCTGGCTGGTCGTGTGATCGTGATCGGCCTCGTGGGAATACTCCTAGGTGGGGGGGTCTGGTACTTGCGCAATGCGTTGCTGACCGGTTTACCTCTCTATCCCAAAGGGCTGACTCCGGCCCATGATCCGCTTGTGGATATGTACCCTGATTCTTGGCGGAGCTCCCTACTTGGATGTGGCCGCCCGGAAGTGCTGCCGATGCTGGAGAAGGCCGTCTGGAAATTTGCCGGCCCTTGCCACTATGTGGCTCTCTTGCTCTTGCCGGTCTCTGTTCTCGGACCGCTGGGCACAGGAATCGTCGAGTATGTCCGAGGCAGAAGGCCTGAAGGAATTCACAGGCTCGTTCTTTGCTTCGCCGTGATTAGCTCGGGGCTGTCTCTTGGAGTAACTCCTTTCGGAGCAGAAACTCTCCCTGGCTCTCTCAACATGCTTCAAGGCGGCTATTCTCCCGTTCGCTTCGGACTGTACTTCTACAGCCTGCTGTTATTGTCCCTCGCTCTCCTGCTCCAGGATCTCTCTCGACTGTTCAGCTCGCTCATCGCCTGGGTAACAGCCAACATGTCTCGGCATTCTCTGATTCGTCCCCTCCTAAGCCGAAGGAGCTATTTAGTGACGACTTTCCTGACGCACCTGCCTCAAGCGGTGTTTGCCGGGGCAGTCTTCTACCAAGCCTACATCGTTTTTCAGCGCCAGTTGCCGGGGAACCTTGTCGCGGCTGTTTTTGTGGGGACAGACTTGTTGCTGGCGGGTTGGGTGATCCGGAACGTTTGGCTAACTTGGCCAGACCTCCGCCGGGCGTTGCTCGTAGTCCTTGGCATTGCCTGCTGCGTAGGGGCAGGATGGGCGACGGATACACTAAGCCTGCGCTGGCACAACGGCTTCGCCGCTCATTACGACCATGTCCTCCAAACCAGAACCATCAGCAAACTAGCGCTATTGGCTCCGGAGAGGACACGTATCTGTGCTCTGTGCTATCGCTATTATCCGCTACTCGCCTCGAACCGCCGATTTCGGGTCTGCCAGCCGAAGAGGAGCCCGAATTTGCGCGACCTGCTGGCATATCTTCGTGCGCAAGACCTGACCATGGTCGCGGTGTTGAACGTAGATCCCTTCGAGCGAGGAGCCTACCGAGACAACTTGGAATGGATCCGCCAGAATCCTCGTCTCTTCCCGCCAGTGCATTCTGATGAAACGCTTTCGCTGTTTCGAGTGAACCGAAGGGCTCTGGAGCACGCTTTGAATTCACTCCAAAAGAAAAAAACGCCTACACGCCTGCAATCAACAGCTAAGGGGCATGAACGCCGCCCGAACAGTATGCTCCCACAATTACACCGCCAGTAAAGACCGCCACCGGAGGATCTTACGATCATGGACCATGCATCTCCTATTCGCTCCTGTTGGAATCGAAACCAAGAGACCGAAGCGCATACTGGTTCTCGCCCCTTAGTCTCCGTGGTTATGGCGGCACTCAACCCTCATCCGACGTATTTCTGTCAGGCAGTGCGCAGTATCCTTGCGCAGACGCTGAAGCAGTTTGAACTCATCATCGTCGAGGATCCCTCCCCCCGTTGCGGCCAGGATACTCTCGCCGCTTTCGATGACCCTCGCATTCGCCACTATTGCAATCCGCAGCGCACCGGGCTTATTCATCAACGGAACCAGGGACTCTCGCTTGCCCGAGCGGACTTGGTGGCTATTTTCGACGCCGACGATATCTCCGAACCGACCCGTCTGACGCGACAATTCAATCACCTCTGTACTCACCCCGACATCGATATTCTGGGCACCCAGATCACGGTCATCGACGATTGTGGGGTAGTTAAAGGTCATCGTCTCTTTCCCCTGGATCATGAGGAAGTCCTCGAAGCTCTACCACGAATCGTTCCGTTGGCTCATTCGAGTGTGATGTTTCGGAAAGAGGCGATCCTCGCTGCCGGAGGCTACCAGCATGAAGAGTTCCCTCATGTGGATGACTACGAGTTATGGAGCCGCTTGGCCGTGCGAGGGAAACGCTTCGCCAACCTGCCTGAGTCGCTGCTTCGTTATCGCGTTCACCCCGAGATGGGGAAGGTTACGCGACTGCGGGAAGTCATCTGCGGAGTTTTGCACGTGAAGCGTCGGTACTGGCGGGAGCGGATGGACTGGCGGGCGAAGGTACGGATGTGGGGTGAGCAACTCCTGTTAGGGTTGCCGTCCTGGCTGACGTTCCGTCTTCTCTTGTGGACGCTCTACCAGGACAGTAAACCGGACATACTACACAATAACTTCGTTCTGCCGATTCGCAATGAAACCGTCACCACGGGAGTCTAACTTCGCGCAGACGAGAGGTCGTATTGGGGAGGGCGTGAGATACCCAGCAGGTGGAAGAGACTGTGGAGCAAGGTCGAGCTCTACAAGGAGAAAAAGTTGCCTAAGGGACTAACAACGAACTGAAGAAAGTGTTAGCTCCGGAGCCGAAAAACCGGGTTGCCTTGTTCCTTCTCCAAGGGATCCAATGCGATAGAAGTCGACAAGCGTACCAGAAGGAAATGTGTAGCAATTGGGGAGAGAAATACCGACATGATCGATCGGTTCGATCGAAGGTAAGTAGACCGAGGTTCTGCCTTTGTTACTATATAATCCGAATCCGATTCGGCGATCACTTATAGGCGTCGATCTTACCGCATGGATACACTCTCTTGGTCGGGGAGACATCAGCCACGAATCGGTTTCTGGAGGCAACACAGTCGTGAAAAACGAGCATCCGGCTTACGATCTCATGCCCGACCAGCGTGGCCCCCGCGCGTCAGGGTTTGCTCATCAAATCCTACAGACCGTACAGCCTTTTCTTTCGACCCCCATCGCGCAACTTCGTGTTCTGGACGTCGGATGCGGTTATGGGTATACATCAGTCGAATTGGCGCGGCAGTGCCGCCAAGTCGTCGGCATTGACGCCAGTAATATGTTGATCGAGCATGCTCGCGTCCTCAGATTGCAGTCGCAACTTCGGAACATCGAATTTTATTGCCATCCCGCCGAGGAGCTGCATGACATTGCCCATTATGACTTGGTAATCCTGGACAATGTCCTGGAGCACCTTCCCGACCAGCCAGCTGCTCTGCGGCGAATCTCTCAGAGCCTCAAGCCTGGGGGCGTCGTCTTCATTCTCGTGCCCAACAAGCTCTGGCCCATGGAGGTTCACTACCGATTGCCGTTTTTAAGCTATCTCCCGTTGCGGCTGGCTAATTTTTACCTGCGGCTCACTGGCCGTGGTGCTGATTATTCGGATGCCAGTTTTGCCCCTACTTTTTTCGGATTGAACCGGCTTCTTCGCCATTGCGAGGGCGTCTCTTTCCGTTACGTTCTCCCGGCCGATCTTTCCTTGGCTACGATGGGTCAATCCCTTCATTACCGCCTCGGGGCGGCGGCGATCCGCCGTTGTCCCTGGCTCTGGATTGTCTCCAAGATGTTCCTCGTTGTCGGAGTAAAACAATGATCACGCAGCAACCGCCTTCACGTATCTCGAAATCGCAGGACTCCGATTTGTGGAGTCGATTTGCTCAATTCGGCGTATGTTTCGCTAACCCTCCCGAGCAGATGAAGGCGACACATCTGCGGAGCACGATTCGCGGTATCCTGGCTGTCAAGAAACGGTACTGGCGCGACCAAATGTCCTGTCCGCTCGGTTGCGGATGTGGGGCGAGCGGCTCCTGTTGTGCATTCCACCGCGGCTGGCGTTGAGCCTCGTTATTCAGATGCTGTACCGCGATCAATCCCCGGCGGAATC
>Ga0335075_10012207_pt1 | contig 12989 bp, 6 predicted proteins | sample Lox_Sample_24_FD_206723 | JGI IMG/M metagenome (GOLD analysis project Ga0335075, IMG submission 206723) | Soil microbial communities from Loxahatchee National Wildlife Refuge, Florida, United States - Lox_Sample_2.4 | ecosystem: Environmental > Terrestrial > Soil > Wetlands | place: USA: Florida... | reverse complement strand
CGATGGGGGTGCCGGTGGCCAGGTCCCAGACGCGCACCGTCGCGTCGTCGCTGCCGGAGATGACTACTGGGCGTCCGTCGAGCTGAGCTGCTGCAACGGTGTTCACCACGCTGGTATGGCCGGTGAATGGCCGGCCGATGGGGGTGCCGGTGGCCAGGTCCCAGACGCGCACCGTCGCGTCGTCGCTGCCGGCGATGACCACCGGGCGTGCGTCCAGCTCGGCTGCGGTGATGGCGTTGACCGAGTCGTGGCCGGTGAATGGCCGGCCGATGGGGGTGGCGGTGGCCAGGTCCCAGACGCGCACCGTCGCGTCGTCGCTCACGGCGATGACCACCGGGCGTCCGTCGAGCTCGGCTGCTGCCAGAGTTACTATCGCCTCGTCGTGTCCGGTGAGTGGCCGGCCGATGGGGGTGGCGGTGGCCAGGTCCCAGACGCGCACCGTCGCGTCGCTGCTGCCGGCGATGACCACCGGGCGTCCGTCGAGCTCGGCTGCTGCCACCGACCGCACCCAGTCGGTGTGGCCGGTGAGTGGCCGCCCGATGGGGGTGCCGGTGGCCAGGTCCCAGACGCGCACTGTCCGGTCGTCGCTGCCTGCGGAGATGACGACTGGGCGTCCGTCGAGCTCAGCTGTCGCCACCGCCATTACCAGACCAGTGTGGCTACTGAGCGGATCGCCGGTGTGGGTGCCGGTGACTAGGTCCCAGACCCGCACCGTCTCGTCGTCGCTGCCGGAGATGAAGGTGGGTCGTCCGTCCAGTTCGGCTGCGGTGATGGCGTTGATTGGGCCGTCGTGTCCGGTGAATGGGCGGCCGATGGGGGTGCCGGTAGCCAGGTCCCAGACGCGCACCGTCTCGTCGTTGCTGCCGGAGATAATCACCGGGCGTCCGTCCAGTTCGGCTGCGGTGATGGCGTTGATTGGGCCGTCGTGTCCGGTGAATGGGCGGCCGATGGGGGTGCCGGTAGCCAGGTCCCAGACCCGCGCCGTCTCGTCGTCGCTGCCGGAGATGACCACCGGGCGTCCGTCGAGCTGGGCTGCTGCGACGGTGGTCACCACGCTGGTATGGCCGGTGAGCGGTTCACTGAGAGGGGCGCCGGTGGCCAGGTCCCAGACCCGCACCGTCCGGTCGTTGCTGCCGGAGATGACCACCGGGCGTCCGGCCAGTTCGGCTGCCGCGAGAGCGTTGACCGGGCCGTCGTGTCCGGTCAACGGTTCGCTGATTGCAGCGCCAGTACCCAGGTCCCAAATTTGTACCATCCCGTCGCTGCCGGCGGAGATGACGACTGGGCGCCCGTCTAGTTCAGCTGCTGTCACTGACCGTACGTAGTCGTCGTGGTGGCCGGTGTACGGTTGGCCGATGGGAGTGCCGGCGGCCTGATCCCAGACCCGCACCGTCGCGTCGTCGCTGCCGGAGATGACCACCGAGCGTCCGTCCCACTCGAATGTTGTAATCGCGGTCACGGCGGCGTCGTGGCCGGTGAGCTGGTGGTGGGGCGGTTGCAGTCTCCAGGACGCCCAGCGGGCTCGCCATGGGCCATCGAGACAGTCTGTCTCGATGCGGTCGGCGAGAGCGTCGGCGTGTTCGAAGCGTGCGGCCAGGCCTAGGTAGGCGGGCTGTTCGGTGGGTGGGTGGCAGCGGATGAGTGGGAGGGCGCTGCGGTAGGCATTGCCGGCGGCGCGTGCGGACCTAGTGACGGTGGTTTCGAGGGCGGCGAGCAGCTGGGCCGGGTCTGCGGTGAGAAGGAAGCCGGGGTCTTGGGCCAGGTCGTCGATGTCGTCGCCGCGGGCGGCGTGGGTGGCCAGGTGGGCGCGTATGTAAGGGTGGCTGGCAGGCCAGTCCGGTCGGCCATCGTACTGTCGGGGGACGTGTGCGGTGAGGGCGATAGTGATGGTCCGCTGGTCGGCAGCCTGATCTCGGTCGGCGATCAGGTCTTCGGCCAGCGAGCGGTGGTAGAGCCTGTATACGGACCTGCCATTTATGGCGCCACCTTCGATGATGAACGACCCGGCGTCGGCGGCAAGGCGCAGCAGGTCTTCGTTCGTGTAGTCGTGGCCGGGTGCCAGGGCGTTGGCCAGCAGTGGCCAGATATCTTCCCAGGGCAGGCCGTGCCCTTGGGCGTACGCCAGCGGGCGCAATAGGTCGACCGCTTGCGCGGCCCATTCTCGCAGGCGGGTCTCCAGATCCCGGCGCATGGCGGGGCCAGCGGCGCTGGGCAGGCCAGCCCGCCAGGCCGGGTCAGCAAGGTCGGGCACGGGCTCAGCCGCTTGGGTGGTTGCCAGGATCCGCGCCACGAAGAACGAGTGGCCGGCCGCCTCGGCGATGACGGCGGCCACATCGTCTAGGACAGCCGCCGGGCACGACGCGTACGGCGTGCTCGCGGCAGCCAGGCCCAGGCTTGGCGCCCCGACAGTCAGGATCCGCCGCACAAGCGCGGCAAGCGCCACTGGGTCGGCGTAGTGGCCGCTGTCTAGGTCGACGACCTGGCACCGGTCTTGCCAGCCGCGGCCGAGGTGGTCACAAACGTGGCGCCTGGTGCCCAGCAGCAGCCGGATCAGACCGTGGCCCCGCTCGAGCAGTGGCCGTATTACCTGCTCGGCCAGCTCGGCCGGGTTAGCGGCCTCGTCCAGGGCGTCGATCATCGCCGTCAGCGCCCGGCCGCCTTGGCGCAGCTCCGCTAGAAGCCGGATCACCCCGTCGCCGAGCGCAGGGAGATCGGGGTCGATGTCATCGATGCCTGCGGCCGTGGCCAGGCCGGCCAGCACCTGCCCGGCGGTCAGGTTCCCGGCGTAGATTGCCGCGCCGATCGCGTTCTGACGAGGAATAGCGCCTGTGGGCAGCCCGTCGCGCGGAATCGTGGGCCGACGCCGCGGGTCAGCGAGTGCGGCCAGCAGCCCCAGGATCGCGGTCTTGCCCGAGCCCGGGTCACCAGTCACGATGACCGCCCGGGCATCGGCGGGCAGCTCGAGCCACCGGCCGATGTCGGTCAGGGCCTGGTGCCGGCCGGTGAACCCCGCGATCCGGGGCACGAACTGGCTGGTCATCTCCTCCGCCCGCTGATGCTCACGCTGCAGCCGGGCCTGCCAGCGGCGGTCTTGCTCGGCCAGGTCCAGGTCGGCCAGCGTCGGGTCGCGGCGCGGGTTGGGCAAGAAGTCCGGGACCGCGCCGCCGCCAGCCAGCAGCGACCATTGCGCCTGCTGCGACGCCGGCAGCTCCGGATCGGCCTTGAGCACGTTCAGCACCGCATCGATGCTCACCGCCCCCGCGGCGTGCCCGGCCGTTGCCTGATGACGGACCGCACGCGTGAACGCAGCGGTAAACGCTCCCGCGATCGCCTGCTGTACCGGCTGGGTCGCCGTCACCACCACGACCCCGGACCCGTCCTGCTGGCATAGCTGAGGCGGCGTCCCAATCCGTGCCAGCGCGTTGCGGCCGAAGTCCAGGCCACCCTGCCCGGAAAAGCACGCATCCACGATCAGCAGCAGCCGACGCACCGGCGTATCGGCCAACATCCACTCTGCCAGATCCGCGCTCTTGACCGCCCGGCGGCGCAAATCAGTCGGCAGCGCATCAGCGGGCAGCAGCACATGCTCGAACCCCGTGTCGCCCACCGGCAAGAGCTCCCCGTGCCCGGCCAGGTACACCGCGACATAGTCATCAGACCGGCGGTCCGCAGAAGTGCAGAAATCCCGCAGCGCGTCCTGGATCTGCAGCCACGTCGGATCCAAGCCCATCGTCGGCACATACGCGTACCCCAGGTCCTGGGTGAACAGCTCCACCATCCGCTCCAGGTCCCCGGCGAGTTCCTCGCGATTCCACGATGCATCGTGGTGATAGCGGCTGACCACACCGGTCAGCAGGAACCGCCGCCCGCCCTCAGCCGCGGGCTCACCTGGCTGCGGCATACGGGTCATCCTGCCCGGCTCACTACACCCAGGCCCGCCGCGATCGCCGCGCCCGTCTGCGCCGCTGTCAGGTACGGCCGGACGTCATGCGCGTGCGACCCGTTGTGCACCACGTAACACGCCACCCGGTCACCGAATAGCGGCCGCAAATCCTTCACTAGAGCCACCACATCACCGAAGTCGGCGACATTCACCCACGACCGCACCCCGCCTGGCCACGCTCCCGCCCGCTGCCCGGCCCCGCCAGCTGGCGCCGGAACCAGCCGGTCAAAGATCAGGTTCCGGATCCCTAACGGCGAGCCAAGAGTTACCAGGCCGGCCACCGGCCACCCCGGGTGGGCACAGAGCGCCTCATAGGCCACGACTGACCCCAGGGAATGCCCCACCACCACGCGGGTATCCGCATTCACCACCGCCGCGACCCGCTCCTGCACCGCCCGCCGGATATCAGAATCGGTCAGATACCGGCGGACCTGCTGCAAATCAAACAGCATGGCCCGTTCCGCCAGGCCCCCGAAAAACGCCGACGCGCTTAACGCCCGCAACGCCGCCTGCACGCTGCCCGGAGTCCGCGCCAGCGCCCGGGCATCCGGATCGATCACTCCCGGCTCCGACACCGCAGCGCTACGCCACCAGGCCATCAGAAGTTCCTGGTCGAATTCGGTAGCATCCGCCGCCCGCAGCCACGGGTCACCCACTCCCAGCTGCCGACCGGGTGGGCGGAACAAATCACCATAAAACACGTAGCTGATCTCATCTGCCCCTGGCAGGTCCGCCTCGCCGCACCCCGCCCGCCGCATGCCATCACGCAGAGCTAGGACCCACTCGCCACGCAGTGTGTCCTCACCCTTGCCCTGCTGCCCAATCCCATGCACACACAGCACCTGAGCCACCGCACACCCCCTCACAGTGCGGTATTTACCTTACGGCCCTAACTCCTCTCTTCATGACCGCATGCCCGATGCGGTCAAAGGCGGGCCCACCCAGCTGGTCTGGCGCTGCCAGATAGGGGTGACGCACTGGTCCAGCGACCTCGGGCGGACTGGCCGGGTTGGCTCCCCGGCGCGTTTGTGCTGGAAGCTATCGAACCTGTGTTCTATGATGACAGTGCGACAGGAGCGGATCGGGACCGACTGACCTCAGCGCGGATTGCCGCAAGCACCCGGCGTCATGTTGCGGCCGCTAACCGGCGTCGAGGAGGCCGCTGCGCTTGCGGAGCTGGCCGAGATCGCCGAGGGACGGATCGACCTGCTGGCCGAAGAGGCGGGTCTGGCCGTCGGCTTGCACGACCAGGACGCTGAGGTGAATCTGCAGATCGCCCAGCTGTGCATCAAGGCCGGCGCTGACACCGCGGTCATCTCACGGTGGATCGAGGAGGGTCGGCGGCGCGCAGCGGCCGCGAGACGACGCCCCTTCACCGGATAGGTGGGATCGGAGAATCGGGATCTGCGGCGTACTTCGTCCCGAACTGAGCGGGCAGTCCAACAAAAGCGCTGCCTGAAGACGTTGCTGCAGGTCAGAGCGCCCACGCCAGCTGTCGCAACCTCACGACCGGAGTCTGTCATCAGCGGATGCTCCAGGGGAGCCAGAGCGTGTGCACCGGTATGGCGCGTCATGCGTCAATAATTCACTTCTGGCGTCAAAGGGGTTCGCGCATTTGACCCGCCGGCGCCATGGGCTTGTCTCGGACAGGAGAACCAGGGGTGAGAAGGCTGCTTTTGCTGGCCGTGGTGGCCGCGCTCGTGATTGCCGGGTTGGGGGCCTGTAGCGTAAGCCCGGCCTCTGTGCACGGCGCGGCGGCTCGGGCTGCCACGAGGTCGGCGGCGACATCGCCACCAGCAGCCCCTTCAGCAGCGCCGAGCCCCGTCTCAACCCAGGCGACGGTGACCGGCAAGTGCGCGGCCGGCATCGATGACCTGAACACGGGCATCTTCTACTCGATGGCCAGCATCCTTCAGGGCAGCGGGCCGGGATCAGGTGACGAGATAGCCGAGGCCTACCAGCTCACACTGACCGACAACTCATCGTCGGTCACCGCCGAAGTCACGGGTTTCGCGGTGGTGTTTTACTCGCAGGGCCAGGAACTGACTTCGGACACGCAGAACTTCGCCAGCCCGACTTTCATAACGTCGGGTCAGTCGCTGACCTGGACCGAATACCCGTGGGGCACCTCAACATCGGGCCAGGGCGCCTCGGTGGGGCCGTTCGCAGCCGGCGTAGCGGGAGCGGTGGATAGCGCAGCGACGTGCCAGCTTCTTCAGTGGTACAACCAGTAACTACTGCGCTGAGGTCGCCGGCGTCGGCGTGGGCGCGCAGGATCTGTACGGCTGCGTCGAGGTCGTTGCGGTCGGCCAGCTGACGGGTAGCCCGCGTCGGTGAGGTCGCGCAGCTCGTCTACATCGCCGCGCTCGGCCAGCAGCCCGGCAAGGCGCCGGGGCAGGTCCATCACCAGCTGCCGGACAAATTTCACGCCGTTTTCTGAGTACCTCAGCGCCTGAGCACCTTAGTGTTTCTGGACTTTAGCTACTCAGTGCTTCTGTTCTTCCGTTACTTTGTGTTTCTGGTCGTGCTTTTTGCGTTTGCTGTACGTGCTGTTGTCGTTTATCTTGCTGCTGTCGATAAAGCCCTCACACCCTTAGCAGTAACAACTGAGAGTGGTCCATCAAGATCGCTAACTCTAAGATCGCCAAGGCGGGCGGCGCACGTGAAGGTCTCCGTAGCCAAGGGCTACGACAAGGACTACCCCTGGCGCGCCGTCGCCCAGGCCGGCCAGGACGCCGCCCCGCCGCCGCAGCAGCAGGGCGGCCGCGGCGGCTACTACCTTGCCGCAGTCGAGGCCGGGGAACCTGCTGGCCGTTGGTGGAGGTGCGGTGCCGAAGTGCTTGGCCTGGAGCCGGGCAGCGAGGTCGGCTATAAGGAGCACGATCTGCTGTTCGGGCAGCGGCGCGCGCCGGACGGGACCAAGCTGCGGCGGGGCCCGGGCAACGGTGCGGCCTGGGCGCACGAGAAATATCAGCTGCTGCTCGCGGCCGAGCCGGGCGCGCTGCCCGGGCGCCGCCGGGAATTGCGGATGCAGGCGCAGCGCAGCGTGCGCCAGTCACCGCTTTACTACGACGTCACCGTGTCACCGTCCAAAAGCATCAGCGTGTTTCACGCGAGCCTCGGAGAGAATCTGCGCGAGGCTGCCGCACGCGGCGACACGAAAGAGGCTGCGTACTGGGCGGCGTGCATTGAGGGAATGGACACCGACATCATGGCAGCGAATAACGCGGCGCTCGCGTACCTGCAGCGCGAGGCTGGCTATGTGCGCTCCGGCGCGCACACGGCGCGTGTCAACGGCCAGGAGGGCGGCAAGTTCCTGGAGGCCGACCTGGCGGTGGCGTCCTGGTACCAGCACACATCCCGTGACGGCGACCCGCAGCTGCATGTGCACAACCAGATCGCCCACTCCGCCCGTTGCCGGGACACCGGCAAGTGGCTGGCGCCAGACAACGGCGGCTATTTCGAGCATGCCCGCGCTGCCAGCGCGGTCGCGGCGATCCACCTTGAGGAGGCCCTGACGCGCCGGTTCGGGTTGCACTGGGTGCCGCGGCCAGACGGCCAGGGCTACGAGATCGCTGGCGTCGGCCAGGAGGTTATGGACACGTTCTCCTCACGGCGCGCCGATATCGAGAAGCACGTGCGCGAGGAGCTGGTGCCGCGTTTTGAGGCCACGTACGGACGCCAGCCCACGCAGGCCGAGCTGGCGTCACTCAGGCAAGATGCGAACCTGGCTACGCGCGGGCACAAGCCCGAGGGCGTCATTGACTGGGACCAGACGCACGCGGGCTGGCGTGCCAAACTCGCCCAGGCTTGCGGCGTGGATCTGGCGTCGGTCGTCCGCGTGGTCACGCAAGAACACGCGGGCACGCCACGCGGGGAACTCACGCAGCTCGACGTCACGCGGACGGCGCAGAAGGCGCTGGAGAAGGCCGCGGCCGAGAAAGCGTCCTGGACGCGCGCCGACCTGCTGAGCCACGTCGGCCGGATGCTGCCCCGCACCGGCGGCGACCCGCAGCAGCGCGCCGCGCTCGCCGAGCAGATAACTGACCGGGCTCTGGCCGGCGAATTCGCCCCGGTCGCCTGCCTCGAGGCCCCGGCCCTGCTGGACCTGCCACCGGAGCTGACCCGCAGCGACGGCCAGTCGGTCTACACCCGGCACGGCTCGGCTCGGTACGCCACACGTACCGGCCTGGACGCCGAGGAGCAACTCGTGCGGCTCGCTGGCGAGCGCGGGGCACCGGCCGCCGAGTGCGATCTCGTGGCCGAGAAGCTAGGCGTGTCGGTGGAGGACCTCGAGGCGGCACTGACCGACCGAGCGCCCGACACGGGCGTAATGCTGCCGTGCGGGCTGCGGCTGGACCAGGCCGCGGCGCTGTTCCACGGGCTGACCTCCGATCAGCGCATGATCATCGTCAACGCCGCTCCCGGGTCGGGCAAGACCACCACGGCGATCGTGGCGGCGCGGATCTGGGAGAGCCTCGGCGGCGAGGTGGTGGGCGTGACGCCAAGCCAGTCCAGCCGCAACACCCTCGCGGCCGGCATCCCGCGCAGCTTCACCTTCGCCCAGTTCCTCGGCCACGCCAAAGAGCAGCGGGGCAAGTGGAGCGGGTGCTGGCGGCTTGTGCGAGGTCCTGAATTGTTATCCGCGACGTAACTCGTGCGTCGTTTTGTTGACTTGCCAATTTATAGCCGACGGGTGCGGGCGCGTTTGCCGTAGCCTCAGTTGAGGCTATTGGGGAGACGGCGGAACTCCCCGGCATCAGCAGTGCGACCAGGCTGCTTGGAGGAATCTGCTGGCGTTTGGCTGGTCGGCCAGCGCCAGCCACTCCGGCTCACGCGAGTGGCCAGGGGGAAGAGCCAGAAGAGCACGCATAACGAACGGCCTAATCCTTCTCATGTTCCGCCGCGTGAGCTAACAGTTTGCATTGGTGTCTTTGGCGCTGCTCACATCACCGACCCTGGGCGCGGGTGAGCTCGGCGAGATATGTGGCAGCGCGGCGATCCACTTCGGAGATTGGATCGGCGTAATGGCGCAGCGTGGTTGCCCCGCCGCCGCTGTGGCCGAGGCGGGCGGCAGTGTTGCGCAGGTCGATGCCCCCGGCCAGGAGTTGGCTGGCCGAATAGTGCCGCAGCGCCTTGACGTTGAGAGCTACTCTGGCGGCGCGGGCGATCTCGCCGACCTTGTGCGTTACCCAATCCGGGTTCCAGGGCCGATCGCCGAGCGGGTCGGGGGAGAACACGTAAGAATTCAGCGGAAGCTCGATGCCAATCTGGCCCAGCTGATCGGCAAGGACCTGTTGCCGTTCGGCGAGCACGGTGACTGTGATCTCGTCGATCGCGAGGCTACGGTCCTGATGCGTCTTGGTGTCTTTCCGGATCTTGGCGCCACCGGCGACGCTATAGCTGTGCGCGACGTGGAGCACACCGAGCTCGAGGTCGAGGTCGGCCCACTGCAACGCGCACAGCTCGCCGCGGCGGGCCCCGGTGACAGCTGCCAGCCACAGATACAGCGCGAGCGAGTCTTGGCCGGATGCCCTGGCGCGCGCAATAACCTTTGCCACGTCGGCTGGTTGGGGGGAGGTGGCGGTCCGCGGCCTGGTTCTCGGCAGCTTCGCGGTCATGGCGGGGTTGCGCTCGATCCACTCCCACCGGACAGCCGTGGCGAAGGCGCCGGACAAGATGGCGTGGATCTGCCGGATCGTCGCGGCGGACATAGGGCGGCATACGTGCAGCACACAGCCCGACCGGGCGCAGTCGTGCTTGGGATCCGCAGACCTGGCCCGACGCGTTGGGCGAGGGTCGGCCGCCTGGCCGACGACCACCGCGCGGCGGCCCTGCCGGACGCCAATAACGCCTTCGTTGGCTAGAACATCGAGGGCCCGGTGGATTGCTGTCACAGACAGTCCGTTGCGCTCAGCCACTTGCCGGGCCGATGGGAGCAGCCCGCCGGGGGAGAGTTGGCCCGCGGTGATCGCCTCGCGGATGGCCGAAGCAACCTGGATCCACAATGGCTGGCCAGTGGTCGGCGTCACGTCGATGGCGGGGAACGTGGAATGCTCGGTGAACGGCTTGCCAGTGCAGGCGAGGTCGCCACATCGATGCAGCCGGGCGTAGAGCATGTCCAGCACCGGGCCGCGGACCTTCCGCAGCTGCATCGACCCAAGGGCGGGCAGGATGGTCCGCCTGATGTAGCCCTCGTAGGTGTGCCGGGTCGACGAGTCGAGCTCGGCGACCGCCATGTACCGCCGCAGCAGCTCGGCGACCGTTACGCCGGTTTCGGGCTGCCGTCCCTCGGCGACCTGCGCCAGCAGTTTGCCGAGGAGGATCTGTGCTTGCTCTTCGGTCTTCACCGTCTGCCGGAGCCGTAGCCTGCGGCCGGTCACCGGGTCTGTGCCCGCGTAAACGATCACCCGGTACGAACCGCTTGGTAGTCGCTCTATGTGACCAGGCCGGGTTAACACCATGGAATTACGCTAACGCCAGAAGGACATTTGGTTCCACGATTGGTTCCACGGAGGTCTCATGCAGAGTCCTGTTTTAGCTGGTGGGGCGCCTGGGGCTCGAACCCAGAACCCACGGATTAAAAGTCCGCTGCTCTACCATTGAGCTAACGCCCCGTGGAAACTAGCCGTCTGCCGGTGCTTCCTCGCTGTCGTGGCCGGTGCTGTCGCTCTGCGCAGCGCTCCTACAGTAGCGGCTTGATGGTGGACGCTGACCGTAGCGGCACTCCTCCCGTCGTGGCCGACGGGCCTCCGGGTCGGCCAGCTAGGGGGCTCACGAGATCAAGAGTTATCTAGCTACCGCACCCGCATAGCCTGAACGGCGTGAATCTGGAACAGGACGACGAGGCCACCGTGGTTGCCTGGTACGACCTAGACCGGCAGCAGTGGCGCTGGCGCTGCGGCCTGTGCAATACCGAGCATGGCACGACCAGCAGCGAAACATGGGCCGCCAGGCGCCGCGACATCGGCTGGCCGCGCCGCTACGAGGGCCCAGTGCAGACTGCTGTGCGCAACCACATTGATCGCATGCACGCTGAGGACGACGTAGCCATTGAAATCCGGGAACCTGGATGAAGCTCTTCCCCTCGGCTATGGCGCTACGCTGTGCCGCTTGCGGGCACCAGCACCCGCTGGAGGATCTGGCCTGGCGGTGTGCGGCGTGTGGCGGGGTGCTGGATCTGGCCGGCTTCACGCCCGTCATCCCCCCGGCCAGCGTCCTGGCGGGCAGGCCTGCGACGCTGTGGCGGTACGCCGGGGCGCTGCCGGTCGCCGAGCCTGCCGATATCAGCCTCGGCGAGGGCATGACGCCGCTGATCGGCGCGCCTGGTCTGCCTGGCGTGCTGCTAAAGATCGACTACCTGATGCCGACCGGCTCGTTCAAGGACCGCGGCGCGGTGGTGCTCACGGCCCTGGCCCGGCAGCTCGCCGTGCGGCGGATGATCGCCGACAGCAGCGGGAACGCCGGAACGGCGATAGCCGCCTATGGCGCCCGGGCCCGGATTCCCTGTGAGGTGTACGTCCCGGCCGCCACGTCTGCGGGCAAGGTCGCCCAGCTGCGCGCCTACGGCGCCACGGTCCACCAGGTCCCCGGGTCCCGGGAGGACACCGCCGCCGCCATGCAGGCGGCCGGGCAGCCTGGAACGTTCTACGCCAGTCACGTCTACCACCCGTTCTTCCTGCACGGCACAAAGACCTACGTCCTCGAACTCTGGGAGCAGCTCGGCGGAAGGCTGCCCGCGGTCCTGGTCCTCCCGGCAGGCAACGGGACCCTGGTCCTCGGCGCCTATGTAGCCTGCCGCGAACTTCTCACCCAGGGCCTGATCAGCCAGGTGCCCCGGATCGCCGCGGTGCAGGCTGCCGCGTGCGCGCCTTTGGCCAGCGCCTTCCAGCGCGGGCTGGCTGCTCCCGATTCGGTTGACAGCAAGGAGACCATCGCCGAGGGAATCGCCATCGCCCGCCCGGCCCGTGGCGCCCAGATCCTCGCCGCCGTCAGGGACACCGGCGGCACGATCGTCACCGTCAGCGACGACCAGGTTCACGCCGCACACGCCGAGCTGGCCCACGCCGGGCTGTACGTCGAGCCGACCGCCGCGGCCTGCTGGGCGGCGCTCCGGGCCGGCCTCATTGACACCGGCCCCGTCCCCAGCGACCGGCCGGGCGCGGTTGTGCCGCTGTGCGGCAGCGGGCTCAAATCCAAGCCCCCAACGACCTGAGGCCCATCGCCCCTACCCCGTCATCCTCATTTTGGTGGCATGAGCTATGACGGTACGTCGTCCGGCAGCAGGCGGAAGCTGCTGTGTCGGGTCAGCGGGCGGATCATGCGAAAGTGCCGCTGGTCAAAGTCGCGATGACGTCGGTCCGGAACTCTCTGGCCAGCACAACGTTGATGGCGTCGGCTAGCCCAACGCTGCCGGTGGCCCTTGGCCGGGGGAAACGAGATAGTCGAGTCCGGCCAGCACGCACGGCGATACGACGAGGTGACCGGCCTGGGCGATGCCCTTTTCGTGTCGCGCTGTGGTGCCTGCCGGTCTTGTTGAAAAACGCGATCAAGGCAGAGGTGTCGGCGATCGCAACGGGCAGCGGGTCAGCCCTCGGTACCGAACCCTCCGAGCAGGTCGTCTGCCTGCTCGGAGAAGCCCCGGTACCGCTGAAAGCGGGGCGTCGTCCGTGCCCATGGGGTCCGTCCTGAACGGGTACGCCGCCGGGTCCTCCGGGCCGTAAGGGCGGAGCACTCCACTGGATGGCCGTTCTTGGTGACGGTGACGGTTTCCCCAGCCTCCACGCGGGCCAGCACCTGTGCTGCCGCTGGTTCAGCTCACGAGCGGTCGTCTCGGCCGGGCTGCGGCGACGTGCCGCCAGGCTCTGGCGGAAAAGTCGTTAGCCAGGGAAAATATCCCCCGTAAGTGATCACGGGCGAGGGGGTCGGAGTGCCAGCGCCGCCAGCAGCCGGGCAGGACGGCGCCGTGATGTTGCCGCGGGTTGTGGCGCCGGGTGTTACCGGGCGCGGGGGCGCGGGGGCGGTGCTGCCGGTCAGGACCCCGGCG
>Ga0335075_10012205_pt1 | contig 12990 bp, 13 predicted proteins | sample Lox_Sample_24_FD_206723 | JGI IMG/M metagenome (GOLD analysis project Ga0335075, IMG submission 206723) | Soil microbial communities from Loxahatchee National Wildlife Refuge, Florida, United States - Lox_Sample_2.4 | ecosystem: Environmental > Terrestrial > Soil > Wetlands | place: USA... | reverse complement strand
TCGGCACGACCCGCCTGATCGACAACGTCCGCCTGGAAGGAGCAGCGAGATGAGCACCCGTCCGCACGTCCCGGCACCCGCGACCCCGGCGCCGGGGAAGCTTTCCCTTCCCGAGCTCGGGCAGATGAAGCGGCGCGGCGACCGCATCGTGATGATCACGGCCTACGACGCGCCGGCGGCGCGCATCGCCGACGAGGCCGGCGTCGAGCTCGTGCTCGTCGGCGACACGGCGGCGATGGTGATGCTCGGACACGACTCGACCGTCCCCGTGACGCTCGACGAGATGATCTTCCTGACACGGGCCGTCACACGTGCGGCGCGGCGGCCGCTCGTGATCGGCGACCTGCCGTTCGGAACCTACGAGGTCTCGGACGAGCAGGCCGTGGCGAGCGCGATCCGGCTCGTCAAGGAGGGAGGCGCGGACGTCGTCAAGCTCGAGGGCGCCGGGCGGATGGTCTCGCGCGTCGAGGCGATCGCCGGCTCGAACATCGGCGTGATGGGCCACATCGGCCTGACGCCCCAGTCGGCGACGAAGCTCGGGGGCTTCAAGGCGCAGGGCCGCTCGGCGGACGCAGCGCTGAAGCTCTACGACGACGCGCTCGCGCTCCAGGCCGCCGGCTGCTTCGCCGTCGTGCTCGAGGCCGTCCCGGCGCCGGTCGCGGCGCGGGTCACCGAGGCGCTCGACATCCCGACGATCGGCATCGGCGCGGGCGCGGGCTGCGACGGCCAGGTGCTGGTCTGGCACGACCTGCTCGGGATGTACACGGGGCATACGCCGCGGTTCGTCAAGCGCTACGCCGAGGTCGCGGAGGTGATCGGCGACGCGGTCGCGTCGTACGCGTCGGACGTGCGCAGCGGAGCGTTTCCGGAGGAGCGGCACGTCTACGCGATCCCGGAAGACGAGCTCGAGCGCTTCGAGCGCGCGATCGAGGCTCTAGCGGAAGGCTAGGGCCAGCGGCGCCGCAACGGCGAGCACCGACGCGGCCGAAGCGCGCCCCCATGTCCAGCCGTGTACGGCGCGCACGCCGGTCACGAGCAGCGCGATCGACCAGGCGGTGAAGACGAGCTCGAGCGCGCTGAAGACGTGCGACGCGGTGCCTGCATCGCTGCCCCCCGTGCGGAAGATGGCGTCGCCGAAGAGCGCCAGCCGCAGTGGCACGAGCACGATCGAGAGCGCGATCGGCGTCGCGGCGAACGCCACGATCTGGCGGTTGCGCCGGAACGTCCCCTGTGAGCCGAGCCAGCGCGCCGGCAGATGGAGCAGGACGCCGATGCCGAAGTAGCCGAAGATTCCGGTGATCCCGCCCGCGAGAAGCGCCCAGATCGCGACGTCGACGTTGTCGTACTGCGATCCCGGGTCGTACACGTTCTGGTCCATCAGGTGGCTCGCGGTGCCGGTCGCCAGCACGGCGGCAATCCCGGCGAGCGCCACGATCGCCATGATCGGCTCCGCGCGGTCGGAGAGCGATTCGCGCGACTCGTCGCGCAGCGCCACGAAGACCGGCCGCGGTCGCTGGAGCACGAGCAGGGTCCGCAGCCACCAGTCCCGCATGCGTTGAGCCTAACGACCCCGGGGCGCGAGCTTCACTTGGTGACGACGACGCCGTTCGCGCATCGATACTCGGTCGGGCCGATGACGTCGGACTGCTGCGCCACGGGCGGCTTCTTGTCGGGGCAGATCGTGTTGTGACGCGAGAGGAACGCCGCGACGATGCCCGCCGCGAAGAGCACGAGCGCGCACGCGGTCATGGCGAGCAGCACGGCCTTGCGGTTTCGGAGGTCGAGCCGGCGCTTCACGCCGCAGCGACCGCTCGGCGCTCGAGCAGCGCCTGCAAAAAGCGGCCGGTGTACGACTCGGGCGCCGCGGCGACGTCCTCGGGCGTGCCGACCGCGATGATCTCTCCACCCTCCTCGCCGCCTTCGGGGCCGAGGTCGACGAGCCAGTCCGCCTGCTTGATCACGTCGAGATTGTGCTCGATCACGAGCACGGTATTGCCGCCGTCGACGAGCCGCTGGAGCACCTCGAGCAGCTTCTCGATGTCGGCGAAGTGGAGACCCGTCGTCGGCTCGTCGAGGATGTAGAGCGTCTTGCCGGTCGCAACCTTCGAGAGCTCGGCGGCGAGCTTGACGCGCTGCGCCTCCCCGCCGGACAGCGTGGTCGCCGGCTGCCCGAGTCGCATGTAGTCGAGGCCGACGTCGTGCAGGGTCTGCAGGCGGCGGCGGATCTTCGGGATCTTCGCGAAGAACCGCAGCGCCTCTTCGACCGACATCTCGAGCACGTCGGAGATCGTCTTGCCCTTGAATCGCACCTCGAGCGTCTCGCGGTTGTAGCGCTTGCCCTTGCACGTCTCGCACGGCACGTAGACGTCCGGCAGGAAGTGCATCTCGATCTTGATCTGCCCGTCGCCCTTGCAGGTCTCGCACCGGCCGCCCTTGACGTTGAACGAGAAGCGGCCCGGCTTGTACCCGCGCACCTTCGAATCGGGCGTGAGCGAGTAGAGCTCGCGGATGTGCGTGAAGAGGTCTGTGTACGTCGCCGGGTTCGAGCGTGGCGTCCGCCCGATCGGGCGCTGGTCGATCTCGATCACCTTGTCGAACGCGTCGATCCCTTCGACGGACGCGTGCGCCCCCGGCTTCACGCGCATCCGGTTCAGCTGGTTCGCGAGCGCCTTGTAGACGATTTCGTTGACGAGGGTCGACTTGCCCGAGCCGGAGACGCCCGTGACGGCGACGAACCGCCCCACCGGAAACTCGACGTCGATGCCCTTGAGGTTGTTCTCCGCCGCGCCGCGCACCGTGAACCAGCCGCGATCCTCGTCGCGCCGCTCGGGCACGCCGATCGCGCGCGTGCCGGCGAGGAACTGTCCGGTCACCGACTTCTTGTTGCGCTGCACCTTGCCGGCCGCGCCCTCGGCGACGACGTGGCCGCCGTGCTCGCCCGCCCCCGGCCCCATGTCGACGAGCCAGTCGGCGCTGCGCATCATCTGCTCGTCGTGCTCGACGACCACGACGGTGTTCCCGAGGTCCCGCAGACGCTCGAGCGTGCCGATCAGCTTGTCGTTGTCACGCTGGTGCAGACCGATCGAGGGCTCGTCGAGGATGTAGAGCACGCCCACGAGCTGCGAGCCGATCTGCGTCGCCAGGCGCAGGCGCTGTGCCTCGCCGCCCGAGAGCGACGCGGACGCGCGGTCGAGTTGCAGGTAGCCGACACCCACGTCGTCGAGGAAGGTCAGCCGCTCGCGGATCTCCTTGACGATGCGCACGCCGATGAGCTCTTCGGTCGGCGTCAGGTCGAGCCGCACCAGGTTCTCGAGGGCGCGGGAGATCGACTGCTGCGTGAACTGGTGGATGTTCTTGTCGCCGACGGTCACGGCGAGCACCTCGGGCTTGAGCCTGGCGCCCTTGCAGACCGGGCACGGGCGGAACGACATGTACTCCTCGATGCGCTCGCGCTGCGTCGACGAGTCCGTCTCGCGGTAGCGCCGCTCGAGCGAGGCGACGATGCCCTCGAAGTCGACCATGTACGACCGGCGGCGGCCCATGCGGTTGCGGTACTGGACGTAGACCTTGTCGCCGCCGGTGCCGTAGAGGAACTTGTCCTGCTGGTCGCCCGCGAGCTCGTTCCACGGCACGTCGGTGGGGATCTCGTAGCGGTCGGCGATCGCCTGGATCACCGACTCGTAGAAGCCCGATCCGCCGACCGCCCAGGGCACGAGCGCGCCGTCGTCGATCGAGAGCGACGGATCGGGGACGAGGAGGTCGGGGTCGATCTCCTGCTGCGCACCGAGGCCGGTGCAGCGAGGGCACGCACCGTGCGGCGCGTTGAAGGAGAAGATGCGCGGCTGCAGCTCGGGCAGCGACACGCCGTGCTCGGGACACGCGAAGCGTTCCGAATAGGTACGCGACTCCCGGCTTTCGGAAGCGCTGTCGACGAGGTCGACGACGACGAGCCCGTCGGCGAGCGCGACCGCCGTCTCCACGCTCTGCGTGAGCCGCGTGCGCAGGTCCTCCTTCATCACGAGGCGGTCGACGACGACCTCGATGGTGTGCTTGAACTTCTTGTCGAGCTCGGGCGGCTCGTCGAGCGTGTGCTGCTCGCCGTCGACCTTCACGCGCGAGAACCCTTCGGTCCGCAACTGCTCGAAGACGTCCCGGTACTCCCCCTTGCGGTCGCGGACGACCGGCGCGTTGACCGTGAAGCGCGTCCCTTCGGGCAGAACCAGGATCTGCTCGACGATCGAGTCGATCGACTGGCCGGCGATCGGCCGGCCGCAGGTCGGGCAGTGCGGCCGCCCGACGCGCGCGTAGAGAAGCCGGAGGTAGTCGTAGATCTCGGTGACCGTGCCGACCGTCGACCGCGGGTTCCGCGAGGTCGTCTTCTGGTCGATCGAGATCGCCGGGCTGAGACCGTCGATCGAGTCGACGTCCGGCTTCTCCATCATCTGCAGGAACTGCCGTGCGTACGCCGAGAGCGACTCGACATAGCGGCGCTGGCCCTCCGCGTAGATCGTGTCGAAGGCCAGGCTCGACTTCCCCGAGCCGGACAGCCCGGTGATGCAGATGAGGGCGTTCCGGGGAAGCCGGACGGTGATGTCCTTGAGATTGTGCTCCCGGGCGCCGTGGACGACGAGTTCGTCGGCAGCCATATGGGCCCATCGTATCGCGCGAACGTGTGTTCGTATAGATGTAACGTCGGTCGTTTTTGGGAAGCTCCGAGCGTAATGAGCACGTTCGCCCGGAAGACCGCCGTCGCCACCCTCGTCGCGGGCGGTCTCGTCGTTCTCGCCCTCGCGCTCTGGAAGCTCCGGCTGGTCGTCGGGCTCCTGTTCGCCGCGATGATCATCGCCGCCGCGATCCGGCCCAGCGTCGACTGGCTGGGACGCCACTACGTCCCCCGCGTCGTCGGCCTGCTCCTCCACTACGCCGCGCTGCTCGGGCTGATCGCCGCCGGGCTCACGTTCGCCGTGCCCGCCGCGCGTCACCAGGTCACGCACGCGCTCAGCCCGAGCGGGAAGGCCGAGATCGCGCACGCCGCGAAGCATTCGAAAGGCATCAAGCACGACGCCCTGGTGGCGCTGCAGAAGCGCCTCGCGCACCTGCCGAAGGCGAGGCACTTCGTCGGCCCGGCGGCGGCGGCGGGCCTCAAGGCGTTCGAGATCCTGATCGGGTTCTTCTTCACGTTCGCAGCCGCCGCGTACTGGGTCTTCGAACGGGACGCCGCCGTCGATCTCGTCTGCTCGCTGTTACCGCGACCCAAGCGGAAGCTCGTGCGCGACACGTGGCGCCTGATCGACCTGCGCCTCGGCGCGTTCGTGCGTGGCCAGGTGCTGCTGATCCTCGCCGTCGGCGTGATGCTGTCGCTGCTCTTCTGGGCGATCGGCGAGCCGTACTGGATCCTCGTCGGCTCGTTCGCCGGCCTCGTCGAGGTGATCCCGGTGATCGGCCCGCTCTCGGCCGGTGTGCTGGCGGTCGCGGTCGGCTTCACCGCGTCGATCCACGTCGCGATCCTGGCGGCGATCTGCGTCCTCGCGGTCCGGATGCTCCAGGACTACGTCGTGATGCCGAAGGTGCTCGGCGAGGCGGTCGGCCTCTCGCCGCTCCTCGTGCTCGTCTCGGTGACGACGATCGGCATCCTCTTCAGCGGCTGGGCGGTGCTCTTCGCAGTGCCGGTCGCCGCGGTCGCGGTCACGCTGTTCGACGTGATCCTGCGCGACATCGACCCGGCCGAGCAGGAGACGCCCGCGGTCATCTTCTCGCCGAGCGACGCCGAGACCTGAGCCGCGCCGAACGTTCGTGCGACGAGCCCTGCATGCTGAGACGTTCCTGATTCGTCGCTGTGACCGGGCGACCGCAGGGGACAGTATTGGACATACGGCCCCGAAAGGTCGCCCGGTCACCGCGGCGAAAGCGTCGCCCGAGTCCGGCGAAGCCGGATTCGGGCGGCGCGGTCAGGGACGTCTCAGGCTTTGCGCCAGCGGCCGAAGACGAGACCGCCGAGGGTGAATCCGAGGCCGAAGGTGCCGACGGCGAAGCCGCCGATCGCCACGCCTTTCCGCCAGGCCGAGAGCCGCTGCCAGCGGCCGAGCGCGTCACGCTCCTCCTCGGTGAGCGGCTCGCCGCGGCGCTGCTTGCGGAGCGCACCGCCTGCGCGCAGCCCCAGGTAGAGGTCGTCGAAGATCTCGGCAGGCTGCTCGTCCGCCATTGCATCCACTGTATAGCCTGCTTCGGCCGTGGGAACCCGGATCCTGCACGTCTCCGATCTCCACGTCGGCGCGGGCGAGCTCCCGGCTTCGGAGACCATGCTCGCGACGCTCGTGGAGCGCACCGGGCCGGATCTCGTGGTCGCGAGCGGCGACCTGACGCACCGCGGTCGCCCCGGCCAGCACGCGGCGGCGGCGGCGCTGTTGCTCGGGCTCGGGCCGCCGGTGCTCGCGGTCCCCGGCAACCACGACATCCCGTACACGTTCCCCGCGCGCATCGCGTCGCCGTGGCGCGAGTTCGAGCGGCACTGGGCGACGACGGAGCCCGTCCATGCCACGCAGGTCCTGCACGTCGTCGGGGCCAACTCCGTGCGCCCGTGGCGCCACCAGTCGGGCGCCCTCGGCGAGGACGCGCTGGCACGAGTCGCTGCCCGCGTCGCGGACGCCGCGCCCGGTGCCGTGCGCGTCGTCGTTCTGCACCATCAGCTGATCGGCGCGCCGTGGCGCACGCGCAAGCGGCCGCTGGCACGGCGCGGGGACGTGCTGGCGCGGCTGGCCGACGCCGGCGCGGATCTGATCGTCGGCGGCCACATCCACCAGGCGACGGTGAGCGAGCGCCGCGAGTTCGAGGTCCTCGCAGGAGGCGCACGCGGCGTGGTCGTCGCGACCGCGCCCGGTCTGGGCCGTCCGCGTCCGCATCGTCGCGGCGAGGCGCGGGGTGCGCTCCTCTACTCGATCGACGACACCACGATCCGCGTCGAGACCTCGATCTGGCGCGACGGCGCGTGGTCGGCGGTCGCGACGCGCGAATTCTCCCGCTAGCTTCGATCCTCGACGGCCCGGCGCTTGGCGGCAAGCTCGTCGTCGTCGAGGATCCCGGCGCGATGGAGCGCGTCGAGCGCGGCCAACAGTCGTGCCTGCTCGAGCTTGCGCGGGTCGGGCGTGAGCATGTCGGGATCGATCCCGAACCGCTTCAGCCGCTCGCGGTAGTGCTCGACGCCGATCCCTCGTTCCGGGAAGTTGCGCGCGCCCGGCCCCACGATCGGCCGCTTCTGCACGAAATGCCGGTACGCGGCGACGAGCGCGATCGCGACGCCGAAGGAGACGAACGAGACCGCGTAGCCGTTGCCGCCCGAGATCCGGTCGCCGACGACCGCGCCGACGATCGAGCCGACGAGGCCGATCGCGACCGTCAACCAGATCGGCATCGGATCGGGGCCGGGCAGCGCAAGGCGCGCCAGCCCGCCCGTGACGAAGCCCGAGATCAGGATCGCGAGGACGAGGCCCAGCGTCACGCAGCGGTCTCCGCGAGCGCGTTCAGGTCGCGGCGCAGCTCCTTGATCTCGTCGCGGAGCTTCGCCGCGTACTCGAACCGCAGCTCCTCCGCTGCCTGGAACATCTCCTCCTCGAGCGTGATCACGAGCTTCTCGAGCTCCTCGCGCGACATGCCCTCGACCTTGTCGCCACGACGGCGGCGCGAGGTCGGAACGTGCGGCTGCTCGAGCGCGAGGAACTCGGCGATGTCGGAGACGCCCTTGACGATCGAGATCGGCGTCGTCCCGTGCTCGTCGTTGTAGGCGAGCTGTGTCTCGCGGCGGCGGTTCGTCTCCTCGACGGCGCCCTTGATCGCCTCGGTCATCTTGTCCGCGTACATGAGCACCTTGCCGTTCACGTGACGCGCTGCGCGGCCGATGGTCTGGACCAGCGCCGTCTTGCCGCGCAGGAAGCCCTCCTTGTCGGCGTCGAGGATCGCGACGAGCGAGACCTCGGGCAGGTCGAGCCCCTCGCGCAGGAGATTGACGCCGACGAGGACGTCGTAGTCGCCGAGACGCAGCTCGCGGATGATCTGGATGCGCTCCAGCGTGTCGATCTCGCTGTGCAGATACCGCGCCTTCACGCCCGCCTCGAGCAGGTAGTCGGTCAGGTCCTCCGCCATCTTCTTCGTCAACGTCGTCACGAGCACGCGCTCGCCGACGTCCTCGCGCCGGCGGATCTCGTTCAGCAAGTCGTCGATCTGGTTGCGCGTCGGACGCAACTCGACCTCGGGGTCGACGAGGTACGTCGGACGGATCAGCTGCTCCGCGACGTGCGTCGAGTGCCGCAGCTCCCACGGTCCGGGTGTCGCCGAGACGAACACGGTCTGCGGCACCTTCTCGAGGAACTCGTCGAACCGCAGCGGCCGGTTGTCGAGCGCCGACGGCAGCCTGAACCCGTAGTCGACCAGCGTCTGCTTGCGCGAACGGTCCCCCTCGTACATCCCGCCGATCTGCGGCACCGTCTGATGGGACTCGTCGACGAACACCACGAAGTCGTCGGGGAAATAGTCGAGCAGCGTGAACGGATGGGATCCGGCGGGGCGGCCCTCGAGGATCCGCGAGTAGTTCTCGATGCCGGAGCAGAAGCCGAGCTCCTGCAGCAGCTCGAGGTCGTACTCGGTGCGTTGCCGGATGCGGTGCGCCTCGAGCAGCCGGTTCTGCGCTTCGAACAGCTTCACCTGGGCCTCGAGCTCGTCGCGGATCTCGCCGACCGCGCGATCGATCGTCGGCTTGGAGGTGACGTACTCGGTCGCAGGCCAGATCGCGAGGTTGTCGAGCTTCGCGTACACCTCGCCGGAGAGCGGATCGAAGTGCGTGACCTGCTCGACCTCGTCCCCGAAGAACGAGACGCGATACGCGGTCTCCGAGTTCGCCGGCTGTACCTCGAGCATGTCGCCCTTGACCCGGAAGCGGCCGCGGCCGAGAACCGTGTCGTTGCGCACGTACTGCGACTCGATCAGCTTGCGCAGGACGGCGTCACGGTCCTGCTCCTCGCCGACTTCGAGGTAGAGCAGCCGGTCGCGCCACTCCTCGGGCGAGCCCAGGCCGTAGATGCACGACACCGAGCCGACGACGATCACGTCGCGCCGCGTGAAGAGCGCGGACGTCGCGGCGAGACGCAGTCGCGCGATGTCGTCGTTCTGCGAGGAATCCTTCTCGATGTAGAGGTCGGCCTGGGGAACGTAGGCCTCGGGCTGGTAGTAGTCGTAGTAGGAGACGAAGTACTCGACCGCGTTGTCCGGGAAGAACTCCCGGAACTCGTTGCAGAGCTGCGCCGCGAGCGTCTTGTTGTGCGCGATGACGAGCGCCGGCTTCTGCACCTGCTCGATGATCCAGGCCATCGTCGCCGTCTTGCCGGTGCCGGTGGCGCCGAGGAGCGTCTGGTAGCGCTCGCCGGCCCGGAGGCCGTTCGAGAGCGTCTCGATCGCCTGCGGCTGGTCTCCGGTCGGGACGTAGGAGGAGGATGTTTTGAGCGGGGGCACGACAGGGACAGGGTAACCGGCATGACTGCCGGGACGACACCGCGCCACCCGCCCTATTCGGCCTACGCCGGGATCATGAGCGTCTTCCTCGGCGGCCTCGCCGCCGCAGGGGTCCTCGCGCACCTCCTCGACCGCGACCCGCGCGAGCACGACACGCTCGACCTCGCCGTCCTCGGCCTCGCCACCTACAAGGCGGCGCGCACGGTCAGCCGCGACGAGGTGACGAGCTTCCTCCGCGAGCCGTTCGTCGAGGGCCCCGCGTACGGCGGCGGCGAGGAGCCGCTCGAGACCGGGGACATCCGCCAGGCGATCGGCGAGCTGGTGACGTGCTCGCGCTGCATCGGGACGTGGCTCGCCGCGGGGCTCGGCGCGACGCAGATCCTGGCGCCGCGCTTCGGACGCCTGCTCACGTGGACGCTCGCCGCCGGCGGGCTGAACGACTGGCTGCAGGCCGGCTTCGCCGCGCTGACCGCGAAGGCGAACCGGCTCGGCGCCGAGTGAGCACGCGCCCGCACGACTAGCGTTCGGCTGTGAGCCTCTGGAACGTGGACGACTACGTCCGCCTGCGGCCGGGCGGCGACGACGCCGTACTCGGGCTGCTCGCGCAGCGCCATCCGCTGCGAGGGAAGCAGGTGCTCGAGCTCGGCTGCGGACCGGGAAGGGCCGCGGGCGCGCTGGCCGCGCGGCACGGCGCGCACGTGACGGCGACGGACGCGTCGGCGGACATGCTCGCCGCCGCCCGGTCGATCGTGCCCCGCGACGTGCGCCTCGTCGAGGCACGCGCCGAAGCCCTCCCGTTCGCGGACGCGTCGTTCGACCTCGCCTTCGCGAACTTCGTGATCCATCTGCTCGACCGGCGGCGCGCCTTCGCCGAGGTGCGACGCGTGCTGCGCCCCGGCGGTGTCCTCTGGCTGAAGACGGCCGACCCCGACCGGGTCGGCGACTTCTGGGCGGCTCCGCTCCTCCCCTCGTGGGAGTCGATCGAGGCGGTGTGCTTCCCCGGCGAGACGGCGCTCCGCGCCGAGCTCGTCGAGGCCGGCTTCGTATCAATCGAGCTCGACCGTGTGCGGACCCCGCACGTCCTGAGCCGGGCCGAGGCGATCGAGCGCCTCGAGAGCCGCGCGTTCTCGACGATGTCGCTCGTCCCGCCGGCCGAGCTGACAGCCGCGATCGCCGCCGCCGCGGAGCTACCCGAGACCGTCAGGCACACGTCGACGATGCTCGTCGTGTCGGCGAGCTAGCGTCGCGCGCGCGAACCGGCTTCGTCCCGGCGGTTAGTCGCCCCAGTCGAAGTCGCGTGAGCGAGACCAGAGGTTCTCGTCGGAAGGCTGGTCGGGGCCGGCCGCCTCCTGGGTCTCCTCCGGAACCTGCGGAGGCTCGACGAAGGTGTCGTCGGCCGTGGGCCAGGCGAGCGACGTCGGCTCGTCGACGATCGACTTCACGCCGTCCATCGTGTCTTCGATCCGCGCCTGCTCCTCGGACTTGAAGAGCGGATGGTTCTCGAACGGATCGTCGGACATGTACCGCTCGAGCGGCATCTCGTGCTCGAGGGCTGAGTTGCGTCGCTTCAGCTCGAGGTGGTCCTGGATCACCTGCGAGAAGATCGACGGAGTCTCCACGGGCATACATCCTCCTGCTTCGACGCCTTTCTCTCCCGGCGCAGGAGTTTACTCGAATCGGTGCGCGATTGACTCCGCCGAAAGGACGACCCGGTTCTTGCCGGTTCCCTTCGCCGCGTAGAGCGCGGAGTCCGCGGCGGCGATCAGGCCGGCCAGCTCGCGCGCGTCGGGATACGCCGCAACGCCGAAGCTCGCCGTGAGCGACAGCTCGTGTCCGTCTGCCAGGTGCAGCGGATGCTGCTCGAACCCTGCACGTGCGCGCTCCGCGAGCCGGGCACCGCCCTCGGCGTCCGTCCCCGGCAGGATCAACGCGAACTCCTCGCCACCCCATCTCCCGGCGACGTCGATCTCGCGGACGCTCCTCGCCAGCACGGATGCGAACGCGCGCAGCGCCTGGTCTCCGACCGGATGGCCGTAGGTGTCGTTCACCCGCTTGAAGTCGTCGAGGTCGGCGAGCACGAAGCAGACAGGGTCGTGAAACCGCTGTGCCCGCGTGAGCTCCGCCTGCAGCGTCTCCTCCAGGCTGCGCCGGTTCGCGAGGCCGGTGAGCGAATCGAAGAGCGCCTGGCGCTCAACGATGCGATGCAGCCGCGCGTTGTCGAGCGCGACGACGGCGCGGGCAGCGAGGGATGCGACCGCCTCCACCTGATCCGCTTCGAACTCGTGCCCGGCGACGACGAGCGAGCCGAAGTCGGCCGGCCCGAGGCGCAGCGGGAACGCGATCCGCTGACTTCCCGCGTCGGGGTTGCCGACACGCGCCAGCTCGCCTTCGGGCCGGAGCACGAGGCCGCCCACCGCATCGGACGCCTCGACTGCCGACTCGACGACGATCCGCACGAGCTCGGCCGGATCGTGCGTCGCCGCGAGCGCGTCCGCAAAGCGGGCGTTGGCATCGCGCACGCGACCGCGGACCTGCTCGAGCTCGTCGACACGCGACTGCAGTTGCGTCGCCATGTCGTTGAACGACTCGCCGAGATGAGCGAACTCGTCCCTGCCACGCACCCGCACTCGGCGATCGAGCCTGCCGTGTGCGATGTCGTCGGCCGCGTCGGCAAAACCGCGGAGCGTCGCGACGATCGAGCTCCCGAAGAGATACGCGGCGAGACCGAGCGCGGCGAGGGCCGCCAGCGCGACGACCGCCAGCTTGCCGAGCGTCGAGCGCACGGCGCTGTCGATCGACCGCTGCGGCGCGAGCGCGACGAACGAGACGCCGGCGGGGTCACCGAGAACCGCGCTCGCGAGCGTCCGGTACGAGGTACCGCCCACACGCTCGACGCTCTCGGCACCGGCCGACGGCGCGAGCGCCGCACCGGCGTCCGATCCCACGACGATCCGCCCGTTGCGCGTCGCGACCAGATGACTGCCAGTGGGAAGACCCGCGCCGAGAACGCGCACCAACGATGCGTCGAACGGCACCCAGACGACGACGTGTCCGAGCACGCTCACCTCGTTCACGACGGCAACCGTGCTGCTGCCGGCGAGTGCGGGCGGCTTGCCGACCGAGATGCCGGGCGCCGAGGCGGCGGCGAACGGGTGCCCGCGGAGGGCGCGCACGAGCGCAGCTCGATCGCGGGTGCGAAGCGCCGCCTGCAGTTCGGGCTCCGAGGCGAGGCGCGAGGCTTCGGTCGACGCCGCGTCGAGCTGGGTCCCGTAGCCGACGACGGCACCGCGCAGCGCGGATTCGAGCGTCGCGTCGACGCGCTGGGTCTCGCTCCGCTTGGCGAGCGAATCGAGGCCGACGAAGGCGACCGTGAGGGGAAGGAGCGCCAGGACGGCGAACCAGAGTGCGAGCTTGAGTTTGAAGCTCATCCGGCGCTCAAGTCCTCTGTGAAAACGTCCGATACCTCATTAGAGTGATTGTCGGTTGATCGGA
>Ga0335075_10012204_pt1 | contig 12990 bp, 9 predicted proteins | sample Lox_Sample_24_FD_206723 | JGI IMG/M metagenome (GOLD analysis project Ga0335075, IMG submission 206723) | Soil microbial communities from Loxahatchee National Wildlife Refuge, Florida, United States - Lox_Sample_2.4 | ecosystem: Environmental > Terrestrial > Soil > Wetlands | place: USA: Florida... | reverse complement strand
GGCGAAGTTTGATGAGAAGTTGATTCGATCAGCGATTGAGGTAGAGCTTGAGCGGGGGGGGCAGGTGTACTTTGTCCACAACCGCGTGGAAACCATTTATGAGCTTGCGGCAAAGATACAGGAACTGGTTCCCGCTGCACGGATCGCGGTCGGGCACGGCCAGATGAGCGAAGGGGAGCTGGAGAAGGTGATGCTCTCGTTCATGCACCATGAGCACGATGTGCTGGTTGCGACGACGATTATCGAGAACGGGCTGGATATTCCGCTGGCGAATACGATAATCATCAACCGCGCTGACCGGCACGGGTTGTCGGAACTCTATCAGTTGCGAGGGCGGGTTGGCAGATCGAATCGGCGGGCGTACTCGTACCTGTTGATCCCGCCGGAACAAGAGCTGACGGCCATTGCGCGGGCGAGACTAGCGGCGCTGAAGGAGTTCTCCGACCTGGGTGCGGGATTCAAGATCGCGGCGCTGGATCTTGAACTACGCGGCGCAGGCAATATGCTGGGCGGAGAACAGAGCGGACATATTGAAGCTGTCGGCTTTGAGTTGTATACGACAATGCTGGAAGAGGCCGTGGGCAAGCTGAAGGGTGAAGAGCAGGTGGAGCGGACGACAACGCAGCTGAGCCTCGGAATGGGATTGCGGATTGACGAGAGCTACATAGCGGAAGAGAACCAGCGGTTACGGATGTACAAGAAGATTGCCGGCGTGCAGAGTGAGGGCGAGATTGATGATGTGCGCGCGGAGGTGGAAGACCGTTATGGGCCGATGCCGGAGAGTGTGAAGCATCTGCTGGATGCGGCGCTGCTGCGGATTGAGTGCGAGAGGCTGGGCGTGGCGCAGGTCGACCGGAAGCGTGACCAACTGCATATACGATTCACGGAGAGTGCTGGAATCGATCCGGGAAGATTGATGAAGCTGGTTGCGAAGAACGCGAAGCGCGGCGCGCAGTTTACGCCGCAAGGGCTATTGCGATATCCTCTGGCGTCGTCGAAACCACATGATGTGCTAGCGGAAGTGAGAGTGCTGCTGGATGAGCTGGCGCTGAGGCAGGAGGTTATCCAGTAGGGCCTGCCCGCAGTGCAGCCTGTTGCAGAGGTGAACGATTGGGTAATCCCCTGCTACTGGTTCAGGACAGCTTCATCTTTTCTTAAGGTACGTCAGTCAAAATTGGGGAGTGAGCAGCGAAGTCAGCTCATTCGGGTTGCTTTTTATATCGATTGAAGTTGGTAAGGGGTAAACAAGGACAACTGATGAAAAAAGTAAGGAAGGTTGTGTTCCCCGCAGCGGGTTTCGGGACCCGGTTTTTACCTGCGACTAAGGTGATTCCCAAGGAAATGCTTGCTGTAGTGGATAAGCCGATTATCCAATACGGCGTCGAAGAAGCGCTGGCGGCGGGCTGCGAACAAATCATTGTGATCACGGCCCACGGCAAATCGGCGATTGAGGACCACTTTGACATCAGCCACGAGTTGGAAACGGCGCTGGAGAAGCGCGGGAAATATGAGCTGCTTGAGCTCTCGCGGCGCATCTCGAATATGGTGCAGATTTCATACGTGCGCCAGAAAGAAGCCAAAGGGCTGGGGCACGCGGTGCTGATGGCGAAGGACCTGGTCGGTGACGAGCCGTTCGCTGTAATTCTGCCGGATGATGTGATTGACGCTCCAGTGCCTTGCCTGAAGCAGATGATGGACGTCTTCGGAAGGGTTCAGAGCTCGGTTCTGGCGACGCATGAGGTGGAGGGGCCGGCAATTTCGTCATATGGAATTCTGGACGGCGACCCGATAGAGCTAGGCTCGCGAATTATTGCGGTGCGAGGCATGGTGGAGAAGCCAAAGCCTGAAGAGGCACCATCGAAGCACGCGATTATCGGGCGGTACATCCTGACTCCGGCGATTTTCGAGTTGTTGGAGAAATTGACTCCTGGAGCGGGAGGGGAACTACAGCTGACTGACGGGATCCGCGGGCTGCTGAAGTCGGAGAAGGTATACGGATACAACTTCGAGGGGACGCGATATGACGCCGGCGACAAGTTCGGGATGCTGACGGCAACTGTGGACTTTGCCTTGAAGCGTGAGGACCTGGGGCCGCGGTTGAGGGCGTACCTGAAATCTCTCAAGCTCTAGTGAGATGGCCTGTTGTTGCGCCGGGCCGTTCTACTTCCACTTGATGTTACAACCCAAGCTGGGGCGCTGGACGGGATTTACGGGAGTTCCGGTAAGGACAGCGTCAAGCGCGGCGCGAAGGTCTTTACCGGTTACAGGGACGCCATTTCCAGGCCGACTGTCGTCGAATTGACCTCGGTAGACGAGCTTAAGGGCGCTGTCGAAGATGAAGAAGTCGGGGGTGCAAGTGGCGTTATAGTCGTGCGCGCCCTGCTGTGTTTCATCATACAAATAGGGGAAGGTGAAGCCGAGCCTTTTGGCTTGCTGGGCAAGGCCGGCAGGGGAATCTTCAGGGTAGCTTGCGGCGTCATTGCTGCTGATCGCGACGATTCCGATGCCCAGGCCCGCGTAGTCATGGCCGAGCTGCGCAAGCGCCTTTTCGAGGTGCTTCACGAAGGGGCAGTGGGTACAGATGAACATGACGAGCATGCCTTTTGGGCCGCGTGCTGACTGAAGCGAGATTTGCCGCCCGGTGATGACGTCGGCCAGCGCGAAGTCCGGGGCAGGGGTTTGAAGATTGAGCATTGCTGATTCAGTGCGCGCCATCGTGGGATTCTCCTAATTGATATGACTCTCATTGTGAAGTGCATGGGTTAATACTGATTAAGCCTTTTTCGTTAAACCAGAGTTCGCCCCTTCCGAACATGATTCCCTGCGCATTTACGAAGAGGTTATGCGGAGGGTAGTTCGCCAAGCAGCGAACGAAGCTTGCGGTGAAAATCCGACCATAGTCTGCCAGAAATTGCTGTTTATTCGCGATGCGGAGTTTGAGACTATTCACGGGAAGCGGATAGCTCACGGCATCCGAGGCGGCCCGCCGGTTGCCTTGTTGAACGGCGTCGTAGAACTGGCGCACTTTGCGCTCAATCTCCAGATTGCTACCAAATGCTCCGTAACGGCTCTCATCGGTGCCCCTTACCCAATCTATTTGTTTCAGCTTAACGGGGAGGGTCCGCGTTCCATCTGCGCTGGTCCATGTTCCGATGAGCATTGACGTGTTTCCCAGGGTCAGAGGTCTTTCGATCTTCCTGATGCCCACTGTTGAGATTCTCAAGTGAAAGATGCCGCGAACCCTTCCGCTGCTGTCGAATTCCTGAAGCTCGAAGCCGTCCGGCGCAAAAGTCCCTTTGAGAGGAATGTCCTTCAAGTGTTTGAAGTAGAAGTAAGATCCATGAGGCTCAGTATTTTTATCAAGGACGAACGTGAGGCCGATTTTGGCCGTGCCGAGCGTTCCCTGATAATCCAGCAGACCAAGGCCGAAGCCGCCATAGATAGACGCAATTCCAGAGGTCTGCGAGCTGGCAGGGAGCGCGATGCAGGCAAGAAACAACGCGAGGAGAGTTTTGGTGGAGCCCGTCGGTCACCTCCAATTCCCGATCTCAAAAAAGCGGTGTTTGCTTACGTGGCAGTGGCAGGCCGAAATGCTCGTAGGCGAGGCGCGTGGCGACCCGGCCTCGTGGGGTTCGGTCAAGGAAGCCATGTTGGATCAGGAACGGCTCGTAGACTTCTTCGAGAGCGTCCTGCTCTTCGGCGAGCGTGGCTGCGAGGGTATTGAGACCCACCGGGCCGCCGTCATACTTTTCAATTATCGTAAGCAGCAGGCGGCGGTCGAGTTCGTCGAAGCCATGGTCGTCAACTTCGAGCATTTTGAGGGCGTATTGGGCGATTTCGCGGTCAATTGAGCCGGAGCCGCGTACCTGCGCATAGTCGCGGACGCGACGCAGAAGGCGGTTGGCGATGCGGGGTGTACCTCGGGAGCGCTGGGCGATCTCAGCTGCGCCTTCCTGATCGATAGATACGCTAAGCACCTCTGCAGAGCGCTCGACTATGTATCGGAGTTCGTCGTCCGAGTAGAACTCAAGGCGTAGAAGTATCCCAAAGCGAGAGCGCAGCGGGGATGATAACAGGCCGGGGCGGGTAGTGGCGGCGACGAACGTGAAGGGCTTGATGTCCATAACGTGGGTGCGGGCCGCGGGCCCCTGGCCGATGATGATGTCGAGCTTGTAGTCTTCGAGCGCTGTGTAGAGCTTTTCTTCGAGGACGGGCTGGAGGCGGTGGATCTCATCGAAGAAGAGCACCTGGCGCTCGCGGACATTGGTGAGGATGGCGGTGAGGTCGCCCTGAATCTGGAGAGCCGGACCGGAGGTTTGCTGAAAGCCCACGTCGAGCTCGTTGGCAATGATGGTTGCGAGGGTGGTCTTTCCCAGTCCCGGCGGGCCGAAGAGGAGAACATGATCGAGAGCCTCGCGGCGGGAGTGGGCGGCCTCAAGAGCAATGGCTAGTTGTTCTTTCGCCTTGCCCTGGCCAATGAATTCCTGGAGACGGCGAGGACGCAATTTGAGTTCGAAGGAGCCTTCGTCCTCAGCACGGGCTGCCGAGATGAGCCGGTCTGGATTTACTTTCTGCAAAGGCATGTGGCCAAGAGTCTACAGAGGGAGTCTACCGGGTGGGCCTGTTGGAGGCAACGTGGCAGAGAAAAGCCTAACCTCTCGACAGGTGTCGATGTCAAGAACCGGGGCAAATTTTTGAGTACTTTCGTGCTGCGCTTTGATAAGCTGATGCGCAGCCCGGCAATCGATGGGCAGATGATTTGTCCGCTGTTGGAGATTAACCTCTTGTCTGCGCGCAAACTGCAGTTGTTCACCGTGTGCCTCGCCTCGTCCCTCCTTTTGAGTCCGTGGGGAGTGCGAGGTCAGGATCTAAATGCTCCGTTACGGGACGCGCATGCAGGGGTTTTGATCCCCAGATCAGCCACAGCTCGATCCGCAAGCTCTGACGCGGATGGCACGTTTGAGCTTCAGCCAGATTTTGAGCTATCGACGCAGTGGTTGCAAGGCAAGGAGCAGAGCAGCGACTTTCAGTCAGAATTTAAACCCGACATGGCGTGGGCTGGGACCGGGGAGCCGGTACCAGATGAAGCGCACCTGGATTTGCTTCCATTATTTGCTAGATGGCATAGAGATTTCGTAGAACGCCAAAGGGACGGACAGGAAGCGGCGATCGAAGAGGGCAAAGTCTCGCAAGGGTACCACTGGAAACCGATGCTATGGCAGTCGCTTGGATTTATCGCAGTGGAGAACACGTTCCGGCTGTTTACGGACCCCTACATGCGGTATCTGATTGCCGAGGGTCCGTACTGGCGGAATTATGGCATCTCGATGCAGCACTGGGACATGAATCGCTGGTCGGACGGCGATGACTTCCTGGTGGACGATATTGGTCATCCGATGCAAGGGGCGGTTTCAGCTTTTATTGCAATACAGAACAGTCCGCGAGGACGAATGCAGCGTATTGGGACGTCCAAAGCATATTGGAAGAGCCGCTTTTGGGGTTTGATGTGGGCGACAGTCTTTAGCACGCAGCAGAAGATCGGGCCATTAGGCGAGGCGGCGCTGGGCAACGACGGGGGTTATACGTATCCGCTTCATTGCCCGATTCCGTGCCGCTCAACCAACGTAGAGTACACGAACAATACGGGCTGGACGGATTTCATTATGACTCCGGTAGGCGGGACAGGATGGGTGATTGGAGAAGACCTTATTGACCGCTTTGTGACCGACAAGATTCAGGGTGACAGCAACAGGGTTTTCTTCAAAATATTGCGGGGGTCGCTGAATCCCACCCGGACAATGGCGAATGCGTTGCGTGGCAAGACGCCATGGTACCGCGATTACCAGCACCCGGAGGGGGTTGAGAACGGTGGTGTGAATGTCGAGCGGAGCGATGCGGATTACCTGCGGCATTTGCCGCGATATGAGATATTTCCCCACTTCAACTCCATTTCCCTTCCGGTGAATACGGCAACCTGCGTCTGGTGCCGCAAATCGACCAACGGGGCAGGCGCTGAGTTTTCCATGAGGTTGTCGCGGTGGGTTGATTTTGATTCGGACATGGACTTTCAGCCGGGCGCGAGCCCATATCCTACCAACCGCGCGGGTGGGGACGCCTTGATAGGGACCTTTGGGTTCAGGTCGGGAATTGTGACCCGGAATTATGCTCTGAAGGCATCTTTGCGGCCGGGATTCGTGAGCTATAACCACGCTCTGCTGGCAATCCCTACAAGCTCGAACCCGACCCCTGGGATAGGAAGGGTGACGCATTTCGCGACTAGCCTGGCAATAAACGGGGACTATGGTTTAACACGGTGTCTTGCTATCCGGGCCACGTTTGGAAATACTCCGGTGCGGTATCTGGACTACACATCTCCCCCAGGAATTGGAACGCCACCATACGTCAATTGGCTTTCGCATAACTTTTTCCTCACAACTGAGAACCGGATGTACCAGATCGGGCCGGTTTTGCGGTTTTAGGTTGCTGTTTGTGCAGGTCAGGGCTCAAAACAGCGTAGACGTAGAAAAGGTTGGAGTGAAAGCCTGGATTACCGAATAGTTATCTTGCCTGACAAGGGATGGGTTCCTGGCAGCGAGTGCTTGCAGGGAGCGTCGATGCAGCCGCGAGGTCCCCTAAACGAGTAATTTCTTCGGATGGCCCCATCTATGCGCCATTGCCGGGGAGTGGTATCCGTCAAAGCAAGCAGGAATTCGGCTTTAGAGAACGCCTTAAACCAACCTAGTTTACGAGCATAGGGAGTCCGGCGATGCACAAGGCTGCCTGCGCCAAAAGCAGGGCGGCCGTCACCCAGACGAACGAGCGGCGGTAGCGGGATTCAACGATGTCGGTAAGAACGCCAGCGATGAAGACAAGTAGAAAGGGAAAGGCCCAGAGATATGGACGGCCGGGGAAGCTGATTCTGGCGGTGCAGATGAGGACGGAGAGGAGCGCGGCCACGATGAGAGGAGCTGTATTGCCAAAATAGCGTGCCCGACGGACGGAGACATAGAAAGCGAGAGCTGCGAGCGCGGCGATGGCGATTCCAAGGTTGGGAAGTTGTGAAAAAAGATTTCGCACCGGCGCGATCGAGAGGCTCATTCTGGCGGCGTCGCTGCGGAAGACGTAACTAAAGGCGTCCGGGCGGAAGGAGTAAAAGGCGAAGAGAATGAACAGCGGTCCGAGTACCCAAAGGATGAGTAGTGTGGGTATGTATGCACGTCCGTGTTCAGCGACGTAGGCAATGAACACGATGACGAAAAGAAGAGCAACAATGTAGGCCGCTACATGTGCGGCAGACAGAATTCCTAGGACGACGGTCAGCAGCACGATGCGTGGGCGCCATTTCCTGCGGGGGCCTTGAAGGGCGTGCGCGACTCCGATGGCAAGATAAACGGCGGCGAACAGGGCGAGAGCGGCCCAGATCTCATTGTTGGGAGTGGTTGCGAGACTTATGACGGGGGGCGAAAAGCAGTAGAGCGTGAGGGCAATATAGCCGCCAGTGTTGCCGTACAAGCGCCGTGTGACCCACCAAAGACAGGCTCCGAGGGAGAGCGCTGCGAGCATAAAGGGCAGACGCAGAAACAGGTTGATGTGGTGGAGTTCGTTGCGCATCTCCCAGGTGGAGGTAGTCGAGAGTTGGCCGGCGTAGATGCGCTCGAGGGTAATTGGGAGACCGGCTGCACGGTAGGCGAGGATTCCATCGTGGATGTTGCCGCAGGTAGTGAAGTAGCCGGCAAGGGGAGAGGGGGTTTCCCACATTTCACGGCCACAGCGGACGAACGAATAGTCGGTGTCAGAGAGAGTGTCGTGCTGAATGACCCAGAGGCATTGAGCGAGCAGGATTGCAAGGAGAGCTGCGGCAATCTGTTGGGGTTGATTGAAACGGAATTTTCGCAGGCGGTGTACGGAATGGGGCATCGTGGATGGCAGCGGTGTGGAGACTCCCAGTCAGTGTAAATGGTCGATGAAGCAAGTGCTTCTGACGTGGATGTCCTGAACTCGCCGGACTGACGCGCGAGGATGGTTTTAGAAGTGTCGAATGGAGGTAAGGACGCCTAGCAGTGGCTGTTTGAGTCGAGTTTGTGAGGTTTTTGGATCCTGATTTTGCCCGGCCGATTTTGAGCGTCTCCAAGCCGCTGAATTCATTGGGCTAAGTGCGGTTGCGCGGCGATAAGTAATTCAGTATCATAGATTTAGGTCAATCGTTGGGTTGCACATCCCTATTGTGCCGGATGCAAGACGGGCACCGATGACCGCACTTAATCTATGGCAGACGAAAAGAATCCTCAGCTTCCTCTTGGCAATGGCAGCGGCGGTGACGGGCCAAATGGACCGGGTTCCGGGCCGGGTGCTGCGAACCTTGTCCCCATCAACATCGAAGACGAAATGCGGAGGTCGTATCTCGACTATTCGATGTCCGTGATTATCGGGCGCGCATTGCCTGATGTTCGAGACGGCTTCAAGCCTGTGCACCGTCGTGTTCTGTACTCAATGCACGAGATGGGCTTGCAACACAACAAGAAGTACACGAAGTGCGCCAAGGTCGTAGGACAAGCGATGGGCGTGTATCATCCGCACGGGGACTCGGCAATTTATGACACGCTGGTTCGGCTGGCACAGCCATTCAGCCTGCGATACCCGATGATTGACGGGCAGGGGAATTTTGGTTCGGTGGACGGTGATCCGCCTGCGGCGATGCGGTATACGGAGTGCCGCATGACTCGGATTGCCGGTGAGATGCTGAACGACATCGAGATGGAGACGGTGGACTTCGCTCCGAATTATGACGAGTCGACCACCGAGCCAACTGTGCTGCCGACACGGATTCCGAACCTGATTGTGAATGGGTCGAATGGTATTGCAGTGGGAATGGCGACAAACATTCCTCCGCATAACCTTACCGAAGTGGTGAACGCCGCGATTGAGATGGTGAACAATCCGCAGGCAGGGCTGGCTGAGGTGCTGAAGCATGTAAAAGGGCCGGACTTCCCGACAGGCGGATTCATCTATGGCCGAGGCGGGATTGCGAATGCGTATAAGACCGGGCGCGGACGGTTCCTGATGCGCGCCAAGTGCGCGATTGAAAATCTGACGCAGGGACGGCAGGCAGTTATTGTGAGCGAGATTCCCTACCAGGTAAACAAGAACACACTGATCAAAAAGATCGCAGAGCTGGTGAACAACAAGACGATCGACGATATCGGCGATGTGCGCGATGAGAGCGACCGCGAAGGCATGCGGATTGTGATTGAGCTGAAGCGAGGAGCCGAGGCACAGATTGTGCTGAACCAGCTTTACAAGCACACGCAGATGCAGGAGGGTTTCTCGATGATCTTTCTGGCTGTGGTGAACGGCCAGCCGAAGGAGCTTTCACTGCCGGATGCGATCCGGTACTTCATCGATCATCGTGTGGATGTGGTGCGCCGGCGGACGGCGTTCCTGCTTCGGAAGGCGCGTGAGCGTGAGCATATTCTGCTGGGATACCAGATTGCTCTGGACCACCTGGACAATGTGATCAAGATCATCCGCGGGTCGTCGTCGCGGGCGGATGCGAGAGAGAATCTTTTCCAGTTCTTCTCCGGACGTGCTGTTACGGTACGTGGTCAGGAGATCCAAGGCGCCAAGCTCGATCCTAAGAAATATGCGATCGATATGGCCACGGTGCAGACGGCGACGCTGATCCTCAGCTACCGGCAGATTGACGCGATTCTCGAACTGCAACTGTATCGCCTGACGCAGCTTTCAATTGACGAGCTGCTGAAGGAACTGGCGGACGTGCGCGAGAAGATTGCCGAGTATGAGTCGATTTTGGCATCGGAAAAGAAGCTGCGTGCAGTCATTGTGAAAGAGTTGGAGGCAGTTCGTAAGGAATACGGAGATGCGCGGCGGACAGAGATTCTGGACGAGTCGGCCGAGCTTCAATTGGAGGACCTGATCGCAGATGAGCAGGTAGCGGTGACGGTTTCGCATTCTGGGTATCTGAAGCGGACGCCGATTTCGACATATCGGCAGCAAAGACGCGGCGGCACAGGCCGTCTTGGCATGAGGACGCGCGAAGAGGATTTTGTTTCGCAGCTCATTATTGATTCCACCCATGCTTATCTGCTGTGCTTTACAAACACGGGGCGCGTCTACTGGCTGAAAGTGTATGAGATTCCCGACGTCGGGGCAGCGGGTAAGGGCAAATCGATTGCGAGCCTTCTGAATTTGCAACCGGGTGAGACCGTACGGACGATTCTGCCTGTCCGGAATCTTGAGGAAGACGGGAAGTATATCTTCTTCGCGACGCGCAAGGGCACGGTGAAGAAGACTCCACTCAAAGACTTTTCGAATGTGATGTCGCGAGGCATTATCGCCATCGGCATTGACGAGGAAGATGAGCTGATCGGTGTGCGGATTACGGACGGGAGCCAGGTGGTGTTTCTGGCGACGCATGAGGGCATGGCGATTCGGTTTGATGAGAACGACGTGCGCTCGATGGGGCGTCCGGCATACGGGGTGCGGGGTATCGATCTGGGCAAGAATGATTATGTGGTCGGGATTGCATCGACTCCGAAGGAGCGTCGGAAGGACGGCGACGGGGCGAACTGCGAGTGCCTGATTCTGTCAGTCACGGAAAACGGCTTTGGCAAGCGCACGGATGTGGACGAATATCGGTTGCAGTCGCGTGGCGGCAAGGGTGTGATCAACGTAAAGACGACGTCGCGCAACGGGAAGGTGGCTGCAATCCAGCTGGTGGACGAGTCATCGGAACTGATGGTGATCAGCCAGTATGGGAAGATCATCCGAATCGATACGAAGACTGTCCGGGCAGCGGGGCGTTCTACGCAGGGCGTAAAGCTGCTGAATCTTGAGGAAGAGGATAAGGTTGCGGCGGCGGTGGTGATACCCCCGGAAGAGGCGAAGACCGAGCCGGAGAACGGAACCCTGTTGCAGTAAGAAGCATCAGAGTACGAATGAGGGTGGCAACTTGCCACCCTTTTTGTTTGTTCTGATATCGGCTACAGCTCGTTGATCGCGAGGCAGACCCTTCCAACAATGCAGGCTGAGGGGGATTCATCGGTCCCCAGGGGCAGGAGTTCTACCGGATGATCGAGTGCGTAAGGTCTCAAGATCACGCGGCCAGAGTCATAACCGAGGTAGCGGAAAAGCAGGGAATTTGCCACGTTCACCGCATAAATATTGGGCCGTGGCGGGTCGTTTGGCGCCAACGAATTGTAATGACGATCCAGGACGACGACCGTACCGGCGCTGAGAAGTGGGATCATAGGCCGGGCCTGGCCGGCGGTAAGGCGAACAGCTAGGAAGCGCTGCCATTCCCGACGGATGAGCGTGCGACGCGGTCGCAGCTGAACGAGAGCCTCCGCGGGCAGATACACAAAACTAATAATGGATGGCTGACGAACCGTCGGGGAATGGATTGCGGTGGCCTGTGAGACGAGTGGGACGAGTGCAGTGCCTTTTTCCGCCTCCTCGATTGACGGACGATGGGCTTCGGGTATGAGGTCCTCGATGCTGAGTACCTGTGCCGCTAAGACACGGTCGAGCGCAGAAAGGCTGAGGTGTCGCTTCCTGTGAAGAAAATTGGAGATGTGAGAGGCACGCAGACCAGTTTGCCGTGCGAGGAGCGTGCCCGTAAGCTGCCCCCGATCGATACGGCGAGCTATTTCTGCGCGAAGCCGCTCGTGGAGTTGAGAGAAATTCATTTGTGGAATTTTGTCTATAAGCTACACATGCCTAACATGCAGTTTGCTGATTGCAAAGCAGCCCAGCATCTTTTTACCAACATTAGGGGGTGACTAAAGAATAGCTGTCCACGCAACAATGCACTTGTGACTTCAAGTAGTTGACGCTTGCTACTTGCACCTATAGAGTCGAAAACACTTTCGCCAACGAACTGATTTCCAGTAACCCCACGGAGGCTTGTAGCTCTGAGTCCCATTGCCAAAACGCGGGGAGACTCCGTGCAGGATCGGGATAAATACGTGCCTAAGAGACGAGAAACAACGTTGGCGAACGCAGAAAAGATATTCCCTCGATCCGCGCGAATCGTAATTCACTCAAGTGAAAAGAAACTGTTCCCGGCACTGCTTCACAGAGACCGCGAGCGGCGCACTTTTCAGTTTCCCGCAAACATGGGCTACAGCCCTTTTGCGGACTGTAACATCCGCCTGGAGATTTATGGTCTATAAGCGCGTATATCTGAAAGTTTGTGAAGGGTGCGGAGGGTTGTGGCTCCGCGCCCAAGACGGGGCCAGTATTTATTGCTCTACCTGCGAAGTTAGGTTGAGGAGCTTTTCAAGGACTACCAAGCGCAGGCCGGGCAGACCCCGCAGAGGCTCAAATCATGTGACCACCGGGCAAGGGGGTACACGATGAGCGCAGCATTGTTATTGCCCTGTGTATGGGCAACGGTGGCGGCAAAGCCCGTAAGGAGGGTCTATGCTTCAGTTTCAAATAATAGCCTTGCCTTTTATCGCAACCGAACGGAGAGCATATTGCGGCGGTACCTGTGTGCATCCCTGGCAGTTGGACGGGTACCGTCTGTGTTGCGAGACACGACTCTGCGAGGGCGTGCGTCGAGCTCCAGACTCAAAAACTTCGAAGATGTCGTCATCTTCGCGATTGATATAGAGAAATGCCTGAAGACAATTGACCCGTCTTCGCTTGTGATCGTGGCGAAGATTGCGCTTCAGGACTACATGGTGCAAGAAGTTGCCAAACAGCTAAGACTAGATCCTCGAACCGTAACAAGAAATTATCGAGAAGCGCTTGATCAGCTTTCAGAGGTTCTGCTTGATCGGGGGCTGCTGAGATAACAGCCGTAAAAATCGGTGTCAAGAGTGAAGAATGACAGAAAGCGAACCTAAAACAAACATAAGTAGAGAGATAATAATCTTCTCAATAATGCATTTGAATTTCCCTTAACTTGATATCCTGAACTTAAGAGTGAATAAATTGTGAGAGGGAGCACCGATGGGTGTTCCCTTT
>Ga0335075_10012203_pt1 | contig 12990 bp, 12 predicted proteins | sample Lox_Sample_24_FD_206723 | JGI IMG/M metagenome (GOLD analysis project Ga0335075, IMG submission 206723) | Soil microbial communities from Loxahatchee National Wildlife Refuge, Florida, United States - Lox_Sample_2.4 | ecosystem: Environmental > Terrestrial > Soil > Wetlands | place: USA... | reverse complement strand
GGAAGAGACCTTCCATCGCGGCCGTAGTGACCGGCTGGTGCCGCGCCATGTACTTGCCGTGGAGATCGCCGGTGGGAAATATCTGGAGAATCGAAGCCAGCACCCCGGCCGTGACGCCCACGCGCAGAAAGATCTTCGCGTACTCCTGATGGCGACGGAGCAGCATGTACAGCGCCCCCACGCCGGTCACGACAAAGGAGGCTGTAACGACGGCTCCACACATCGTATGCGCGTACTGGATCAGAGCCCATGGATTGCCGAGCAACTTTGAGAAGCTGCTCACGTCGAATGTACCTCCAGGGCCCATGCGATAGCCCACGGGGTGCTGCATCCATGCGTCGGTCACGATGATGAAGTAGCCGGAGAGCCAGGAGCCGACCATCACGGCTACAGCTGCACCCCAGTGGGCCCAGCGTGTGAGCCGCCTCTCGCCAAAGAGGAACAGGCCCAGGAACGCGGATTCCAGAAAAAAGGAAAAGACGCCTTCCATAGCGAGCGGTTGACCGATTACGCTGCCGGTCAGGCGCGAGAACTCCGACCAGTTCGTCCCGAACTGGAATTCCATGGGGATACCGGTCACGACTCCCATCACAAAATTGATGGCGAAGATGCGCGCCCAGAAGCGGGCCGCATCATCGTAGCGGCTGTCGTTGCGGCGGAGGGCGATGCTCTTCAGTACGACGATGAGAAGCGCGAGGCCCATGGTGAGCTGAGGGAATAAGTAGTGATAGCTGATCGTGAAAGCGAAATGCAGGCGATCGAAGAATTCGCGGTTGGTCACACCTGGCTCCCCTGGGGCAGAGGACGATTGGAAGTTCGTAACAGCCCCTTACTCTGCCTGGCAGCGAGTCCCCCTGAGCTGGATAGCACACGCCCTGCCAGAACCGCGGTACGGTGAAAGAGTGGCCTTGCCGACGGCTGGAACCGCGTCGATACAGGGGATTTCTTCCCGGGACGGACCCCGTCGCTGGAATCCCACTCATCGGAATAGGATGAGCCCGTCGAAGCGAGGTCAGGGATTGTCGACCCGTCGACATTTACGGGAGGAAAAGAGTCTGTACGTCTGCCAACGCGCACGGGGCGCCCGCCGTTCCTGCGATCAGCCGGCCTCCGATTCTTTCAAAGAACTTCCAGCCCATCAGCAGCGAAGAGGAGAATTATTTGATTGCGAGCGCTGCCGGCGCCACCCCGATCTTTTCCTAACGCCTAAAGTTGTTCGTCGATGGCAGCCTGGCTCAGATATGACCGGCGGTGCGTTACAGAGCCGATAGAGCCCGCAATTAAAGCAAAGTGTCGCGCAGCGGATCGTCAAATCGCTGCATAACACCTGGTTGCTGCCAGCCTTCAGCATTACATGCCAAGTGTCTCGGCAATCCGAGTCGTTTCCGACAGTTGATGAATCGAATGAGAGCCGGACTGCCGGGAGAGGCAATCGTGGATTTGAAGCTCGCTGGTAAAGTTGCGTTGGTAACCGGATCGACGGCAGGGATAGGATTCGCGATAGCCCAGGCGCTTGCCGCCGAAGGTGCGCATGTGTATGTGAACGGACGCACTGGGGAGCGCGTGGATGCGGCTGTGGCGGCGATACAGTCGCAAACGGCAACGGCCAAAGTCGAGGGCATCGTTTCCGAGTTTTCCAGCTCCGCCGGAGCGGACGCTGTGATTACCAGGCTGCCGGCTGTCGATGTGCTGGTGAACAATGTCGGCATCTTCGAGCCCAAGCCGTTCACCGAGATTCCCGATGCGGACTGGTACCGATTCTTCGAGATCAACGTCATGAGCGGCGTGCGGCTTGCGCGGCATTGCCTCGGAGCAATGCTGAAAAGGAACTGGGGACGTATTCTCTTCATTTCCAGTGAATCGGCAGTGCAAATCCCGCCTGAGATGGTGCATTACGGCATGACCAAGACGGCGCAGGTCGCGGTGGCACGGGGTATTGCTGAGTCTGTAGCGGGCACCGGGGTCACCGTCAACAGCGTTCTCGCCCGGCCGAGCGAGTCGGAAGGGGTGGGCAACTTTGTCGAGGCGATGGCAAAGCAGCAGAACACATCGAAGCAAGTGATTGAGAAAGAGTTCTTCGAGCAGGCGCGGCCATCTTCCCTGCTGAAGCGCTTCGCCACGACCGGCGAAGTTGCGGCCATGGTTACCTACCTGGCTGGCGAGCTTTCTTCTGCTACAAATGGGGCCGCGCTGCGGGTGGACGGTGGGGTCGTGAGGGCAATTCGCTGAGTGACGCGGCAGGCCACTCTGGCGGCTGCCATCTTCAGGACCGTAGCTGATGGGGCATTTGTCGCTGCGTTCCACCCTCGACTTCTATACGCAGGCAGTTGGCCCGGCCAAACGCGCGGCGCAGGCCGCTGTGCTCTGCCTGTTCGCGCCGCGCCCCGAGCTGGAATGCGATTGCGAGATCATCGGGACGGCGTGACGACGCTGGCGGCATTTGAGGGTGCAAAAGGGACATCGAAATGTGGCTTTGTGCACCTTCGAACCTTTGGCGAAACGACACGCAAGTTTCTGATTTGGTTTGACGTACCCGACGGGATTTGAACCCGTGGCATCGATGTCGGCACATTGGCCGTGCCAATGGAGCGTCCTGTGAGCCATGCTCTGCGGACCGTGCCGAAAGCTATAAAGTCGTCGTTGCCGTTCTCCATGAGCGCCAGTTCCGCGACGACAGCGACGTCTATGTGGAAACGCGCCAGAGTTTCAATAAAGCACCCGAGCCGCTGCGAAGACGCAAAAAGAACTCGGTACGCACCCATCGGGCCGTCGAAGCCATTTCCGAAGGCTCCGTCTTCTTTGGCATAGGCCCAGTCAGGAACCGTCCAGGCGGACGTACCTCTTGCAATGCTGATGGCACTGGGACAAGCAGCGGACGAGTTCGTCCTACCTGTCGGATCGCTGAGCATCGGAAGGTGAAATTCAGAGAGCACATCCCCTCGCTAGCGGTCCCCAATTCTTGTCTCGATGACTCGTGGCCGTGCAACAGAAATCGCGCCAATGCATATTGGCGCAATTGTCGAGGCTCTGGTGCCTGCGCCGGGAGCGACCGGGCTCTCCCGCTGACGAAAAAGAGGGGCAAGCAATCCTGCAGTGTATCTTCCCGATCGGGTAGGCCAACCAATTATTGAGAAGGGAAGGAGAAGGCATGAGCAGATTTCAGCAGGGGAGTCTCTTCAGAGTGAATAGGAAGAGCTGTGCAGGCGTCTGGGTCTTCCGATGGTACGACTACACCACGGGAAGACGAATCTATAAGAAGCAGATCATTGGGACAACAGGCCAACTCCGAAGCCGGCGAGATGCGGAAAAAGCGGTTCTAGCGCTTCGCGGTCTGATCAATGTTGACGTTGGGACTCCTCGAACAGTGTGTGATCTCGATGCGCACTATCGAGTTCATGAGCTGACACCAGGGAGAAAGTCGTTTTCGACAACCGAAAACCACCGCCTTCTTTTCAAGCGTTACATTGAACCACGATGGGGCCATTTTCGGCTGAGCGCCATTCGAACAGTAGAAGTCGAAGAATGGCTACATTCTCTTCCACTGGCACCAGCCTCGAAGGCGAAACTGAAGTGCGTCCTGTCGGTGCTGTACAACCATGCAATCCGTTATGAATGGTTGACGTTCAATCCGATCAGCAGGGTACGAACCTCCCAGAAGCGGCTCCGCGACAAAGACGTTCTCGCTCCGGACGAGTTTCAAAAGTTAGTGCGGAATCTGTCTGTCCGCGATCGCGCTATGGTTTTGCTGATCGGCAGCACGGGCCTTCGTCGATCGGAAATGATCGCTCTGACCTGGTCCGACCTGAACCTCCAAACGATGGAAGTGAATGTTCTGAGGTCCTGTGTCCGAAACTGAATCGGAAAGACGAAGACGGAATCGTCCTGCCGTCCCGTGCCTCTCCATCCTGTTGTGCTCAGCGCGCTCCTGGAATGGAGAAAGCAATCGCCCTATGCAGGCGACCTTGATTTTCTGTTTCCCTCTATCTGGCACAATGGAAAGAAACCCCTCAGTCCAGACAGCATTCTGGAGAAGAGCATTCGGCCTGCGCTGGCCAAAGAAGGCATCGTTGGCAAACGAATCGGCTGGCATAGTTTTCGCCATTCATTGGCGACGAATCTGCGATCGCTCGGGGTCGATATCAAAATTGCCCAGGAACTACTGCGCCATTCGAGCAGTCGCACGACGCTCGACATTTACACCCGCGCGGTGGACCAGCAAAAACGCGAAGCCAGCCTAAAAGTCGTGGAATTGATGCTGCCGCTGGAGATGAGAAAACTTCAGCACCCTTCCGCACCATCAGAAGAACAGAAGCCGCCTCGCAGAAGTCGGCAAATATTTCGTAAGAAAGGGATTATTGGTGGACCTGGTCGGGATCGAACCGACGACCTCTTCCATGCCATCGCAAATTATAGACGGAGCAGTACTTACAAGCCGGCAGAATCGGCAAGAACGGCCCAGTGGGCGTTATTTGCTGCCAAAATGCTGCCAAAATTCAACCATGCGGGCCACCGGGCTAATTGTGTGGAATCAGCCCTCGAAGTACGAATTTTCCGATAGACCGACCTTCGTTACCATCCGCTCCGAGCGCAAGGGCTGCGTTCTAGAGAAGTGCGACCGCGTCGAAGGAGCCAGCTTCCGAATTAGGCGACAGAGTATGGCGGAAAGAGGCGGAATAGATTCGCACTCGATTGAATCCAGCGGCGCAGCGTGTTATCGCCGTGAAAGCCGCAACCTAAACCGCAGCATCAACTCAGCACTGAGAACCGGAATGCATCGGACCGAATCCCAGCAACCGCAACAGACCCCAAACTGCTCCGCAACTGTCCGCCAGCACTTCGGAGCCACAGACCACTTCGAGCAGACGGGAGTCCCTGCTCCGGCCTCCGCGGACGCGGCTGAAATGGAAACTTTTCCCATAGGATGGCTTGCCTGTCCGGGAAATCATCCCGTTTTCTTCGGGTACCAAAGAGGCTGCCCCCTCAACGGCACCAGTATGTATTCCCCAACAATTGCGTACAAACGCCAACAGCAGGAAACTCTCATGTTCTGCGTTCCCGCTCAACCTGGCGAAACGTTGACAGGCTCCCCGGGCGGACGAAATACTGAATTTGAGCAGGTGTTGGAGTCCACTTCGACCGCCCCTTGCCAGAGGGGAAGATGACTCCTACGAGTATCGAACTCGGAAGGGGTACGCCTTGCTCTCACGAATCAGGATTGGAATGCGGCGGGGATTCTGCGCCGTCATGCCAGAATCAATTCTTCGGGTGAGGCGTGGCCAGTGACAGCGCCGGACCCAATGACCACGAAAGGCGCCGCGGGCTCGGAACCTGCGGCTATCGCCGCTGATAGGTTTGAGAGCATCCTGTTCCCGCCCCGCCAGTCTCCGGCTGAGATCGACAGCCTGCGCCAGCCAGAGTGCTTCTCTGAATTGATGGCTCACAGTCTACATCGTCAAGCGCCGAAAAGAGCCGCAGATCGCCTGAAACCTGGTAGATCGGACCTTCGGGCGTATGCTGCGGCTCCATGATCAGCTTGTCCACCCGCTTCCGAAGCTCCAGCTTCGCCAGTTCCGGATCGCCGGTAATGAGCGCTGCCATATCGGCGGTCTTCCGCCTAAGGAACTCCTCAATGCCCGCGACCGGCAACGGAGGTGACTCGGGTTTCTCCGCCACGCCCGGCACTGCCAGCATCTCCCGGACCCGTTCCAGTTCGGCGTCGATCGACTGAAGACGTTCAATGAGGGTTTTCGAACCTTTGGCAATGGAAAGCGAATACGCTATGTTCTCAGCCTGACTCTGAAGCTCGCGCTCCCTTTCCTGAAGCTGTGGTCTGCTCGCGGTTACCTGAGCGAGCCTTTGGTTCCGCTCCTCCGACGCAAAGACAACCTGCCGGTGGAACTCCTCAGCAAGCTGTGTGCGAAACGTCGGCTCCTGCAGGTTATTGGCGAGAGCGGCCAGGAGGCGCGGTTCCAACACACGCCTGAGAATTGTCAGCTTATTGCTGCAGGTGCCGCGATAGCGGTGTCCGATGCAGCCATACCGAGCCATTTCACCCTTACCCTCAACAATGTTGAAGTTGCCGCCACAGACTGAGCACTTCATCAAGCCGCTGAACAGATACCGGCGACTCGCCTCCGTCAGATTCAGGCCGCCGTTCTTCCACCAACTCGGACCCTTGCGGCGTTTGATCTCGGCCTGCACCGCGTCCCAAAGCTTATCAGAAACGATCCGCCATTCCGGCACATCGACCCTCTCCCATTCACTTTCGGGCCGAGCAACCTGCTCTTTACGTTTCGTTTTCGGATTACGGACCATTTTCGTTTTCTTCCACACGTGGACCCCCTGGTACTTATCCCGCTTGAGGATGTCGGCGATTGCCGCCGCGTTCCAGAGCCGCCTGATCGGGCTGCCGGTGTTCTGGAGGGGTGAAGGGACACGCTCATCATTCAGGGTCTTCGCAATGCTTCTGTGTCCCATGCCGCGCAAGTACATGTGAAAGATGCGCCGCACCACCTCAGATTCAAAAGGGTTAGGAACCAGATCGACATATTCCACCTGAAGGCGACCGTAGGGACCCTTTTTCAGGGGGTTCTCGACCGGAACATTATCGTAACCATATACCCGGCCATTTGGCAGGTGACCTTGCAAAAAGCGATCGCGCTGGCCGTTGTGAACCTTCTTTGAGACCGATCGCACATAATCTTCATCCCGTTGACCGTTGTCGATAAAGCGCCGACGAAAGCCCTTGTCGCGAGAATCCAGTTCGTCATCGACGAAGTACAGAAAGATTTCGTAGTACTCAAGAAGCTCCTGCATCTGGAGCGTATCAACCAAGTGGCGGCCAAAACGCGAAGTATCCGCTACCATTATTCCGGAGAATGGTGGATTGTCGCCCTCCGCGATTCGCATCAGCGTGTCCAGCCCGTCGCGTCCGGCAATCGTCTCGCCGGATTTGGCCTCATCGGTGAAAATGCATTCCTCGACGATCTCCCAGCCGAGTTCCGCAGCGCGTTCGCGGCATTCCCTGATCTGGCGTTCAGTAGAGATATCGTTCTGAAGTTCGGACGAGCGCCGCGCATAAATGGCGACGCGGGTCACCTGAGAGGACTTTTGCTTCTTACGTTTAGTTGGCATGCGAGTTCGTGCGGGCTTAGGCCGCACCCTCCTCGTCATGCATTCCGGTAGTCGAGTTGTTCGAATTTGCTTCGTTCGCCGAGACCGCGATTGGGTGCTCTGCAAGAAAATTGCGGACCAGCAGCGGGACGATCCACTCGCGGATCGTCGAGTCGATCAAGGCTGGGTCCCGCCCGGTAGCCGGTGCGATCACCACCGACACTTCTTTGCGTCGCCGTGCCGATGACTCCTGCCCATTTGCTTTGCGGCTCATAGTCGTTTTGGCCCCCAATAGTGACAATCCGGGACGACGGGGCCTGTCTGATCCAGCGCCAGCCGCCCTCCCTGATTTACTCTGGCGGGCTAACGCAAAATCGGCGACGATCGGGAGCGGTTCCGCCCTGGACCGGGCCTAAGTGTCACCTGATCGCTCTCTGGTACCGCTGCTGTACCTGCGCAGGGTCATTTAAGCGCAGGCTTACCGGTTGCGCCCCACGCCTCCTGGTTTTCATTGCGCAACCCGGGCAAAAACTTCTGCGAATCGTCGCCGATTTCCTTCCTGCTCGCCAGATTGCAAGTGGGAGGAATTCAAAATTGATCGATCACATTCTGGAACACCTCGACTTGGCAGATGTTTACCAGGCAAACGCTACCCGCGTCGCAGTGCTGAAGAGTGGTTCAAAGCGTCTGTGTGATGTTGGCCGCCGGTTCTCTGAAGCCGCCGAACGCGAACATGCCGAAGCTGCCGCTCATGTGAGGGACTTCGGCATTGATCCGCTCACTCGGAGGCAGGAGCGTGCCATGTGGCGTCGGCTCCGGCAGTATGCGCTGGATCGCGTCGAAGCTTTGACATTGGCCGACTTGCGGTGGCTTCGGGCAATGTCCCGTCACGGGAGGCCAGGCAGCCGAAACGTCCGCAGAGCTTCGGAACTTCTGTTTCTCGCCGAGGCGTTCCTCAGCGATGGGCAGGTAGATGAATACAAATGAGGGACGGCTCGCGACGATCTTTCGATCGCATCCTCTCTCCGGATGTACTCCGATGGCGAACGCTACTTCCACGTCCGGTATAGCGACGCTATGCGAACTCGGAGATTAGCAGTACATCTAAGGGAGGAAACTCCGAACTGTCAGGGGGGCGAAGCGGGGAGGAAAATCTGTGAAGCGGTTCTATTGTTTGCCGAGACCTTCGAAGTAGGACGTCACAGTGGCGGCGACTCTCTCGACCTGAAGGCGATCATGGCGCTTGCGGATCGACCGCAATCCTCTTTTCAAAAGGAAGAGCAGAGAGACGAGAATCGCCAGCGACACGACGCCGACCATCGTCAGAGCAAGATGATGTGGATGATGCGCACTTGTATGCGGAGCCTCCCGTGCCAAGCTATGGGGCGCCTCCACGGAGGGAGAGGCTGATCGGGACTTCGGTCCCGAGAAGAGAAGCAATCCGATAAGGCTGAATGCCAGCACAATCGCCGAACTCAAAATCGTTATCCACCGTTTGCGTGTGCCCTTCCCGACGCTTGCGGGTGAAGGTGCGGACGCAGTCGACATCGGGGACGCCTCAGAGCGGTTGAAAACATAATCGGTGTCCTGGCTCCAGGGCACCTCCTCGTCCGATTCCTCTGAGACGTTCCCAGGGCGCGAACGCACTCTGTTCATCTTTTGCTGGCGCGGAACCGTGGGACCCTTCTTTTTCTCAACGTGAGGAACCGGACAGTTGTGCACAATCTGTCCGCGCAGGTCTATCCACTGCCTGTCGGCCATGTTTGGCGGTAACGGCGTCGAGCAGAAGAGGACCGGCACGAGCCTCTTGACGCCCTGGGAAAGCGCCGCGCTGATTTCTTTTGCAATGAACGTGGAATGCTCGCTTTCACAGCACCAGCAGAGAACGAAGACGGATGCTTCCTTTACTGCGCCCATAATCTTGTCGTCCCAGAGATCGCCCGGCTTCAGTGAGGCAACGTCCAGAAACACCGCGTCGTCAGCGCCCACGCCAAGCAGACCGGCGAGCGGCTTCACCAGCGCTTCGTCGTGCCTGCTGTAGCACACAAACACCTTGGTTTTCTTTTTTCTCGCCACGGTGTGCCGAATTTTACGTCAAAGACGCGGCGGCGCGGATTGTCGCGTCCGCTGGCCGCCCGTGTCTGTGCCCCTGGAGGCTGCGTCGCCGTCATGCAGGCACCTCGCCAGACGAGTGAAAACCTGCAGCGTTCGTATGCCTGGAACTGCCGACTATGCTCTCTCGCAGGGATCGAATTCCCGCCAGCAGGTCATCTTCCGTGACCTCGCCACCCCGCTCGAATGCCTGCTGCCCAGCGATCACATACGCTTCCCGCAACTGCGCGAATGAGAAGCCCACCGAAGTCTGCACAGCATTTTGAAGCTGATCGTCACCCAAGCCGCTTTTCATTCGGCTAAAGTATTCGAGGCGCAGCCCCGCATCCGGGTTCCGGAAATGAATCACCCGATCGAAACGCCCGGGTCTGCGCAAAATCGCCGGATCGAGTGCTGCAGGCTCGTTTGCGGTGGCGACGACAACCACGCCCTCTCCGGTGGCCACCCCGTCCAGAGAGTTCAAGAGGTGTTGCAGGCTGATCCTGTTCGCGGGCTCGCCGGTCTTGGGAAAAGCACGGTCGATGTCTTCCAGCAAGATGATCGCTGGCCGGTCCTGATGCGCTCTGTCAAAGAGGCGATCGAGATCGCTGTCATCAACATCAGGGTTGAAGAAGCGTAGCGTGTAGGCATTCAGAGAGCGACTGGTCATCATGGCCCGGATCGCGCTCGTCTTGCCATTCCCTGGAGGACCGTGGAGGAGGTACCCACGCCGGAATGGGAGATTCTTGTCGCGAAACCACTGCTCCCGCTGCCAGAAGCTTTCGAAATCGCTCACCAGCAGCTTCGTGATGCTGGGATCGATGACCAGATCGGTCCATGCAACTGCGGGCACGCGTCGAGATTCCCCGCCGATCATGCACAGGCGCGGAGTGCGGTCCCGGCGATACAGGTCTTCGAACAGGCGCAGCATCGCAGGGATGGAATCGCGCCGAGCCACCAGCAATCTCGCCATCATTTCCTCCGGGCTACCAGGACCGGAATGATAGGAGACATTCAGCGTCACGATGGTGATGTTGTAGACGTGCAGATTGAGAGCGAGGGGACAGTCCCGCCACTCGAATCCCGTCCACGCCGTCTCGCGATCCTCCAGGAGGGCCTCCAAGGCAAGATCGGCTCTCACGTCATCTGCGATGGACAAGAGCGGTGGGTACTGCGCCGGGATTTCCGTCCGCGACACGAGCGTATGGAGTCGTCTGGACTCCCTGTTGCCGGTTCTCCGGCGGTCGAAGATTCCCAGATACTTCTGCACGCCGACCTGCGAAAGATTTGGCAGCCCGTCGATGATGACCGTGTCAGATATCGGGACACCCAGCTTCTCTTCGATCCAGGACTGGTGCGCGGAAATAGCACACCGGACGAGGGCTGAGCGGGTGGCAAACTCCTGTGTATCTGTCATCACCGCTGCTCCATCCCCAAAACAATAGGGTTCTTATCGATGTCGCCGTTCGGGCCGAGTAAGGCGACATTTGCGAACAGCGTCTCTCTGGTCGCGAAGAGGCCATGCGCTCCATGAACGTGGCCGAAGACATGGAGCTTGGCCCTCACGCGGTTCACGGCGTCGAGCAGTTCCTGGTCGCCTGAGTGGAAGTTCGATCCAGGAGCACGATCGAGGATGCCCCGGGGCGGCCCATGGGTGATAAGGATGTCCGTGTTGGCGGGGATCGCGGCGTACAGACGCCGCCGCTCCTCGGCAGACCTCATCGAGAAGGCGGGGCCGACCGGCGTCACAGGGGAACCCCAAATGCGGAGGCCTTCGATCTCCACACCCTCGTTCATGAGCAGGACCGCATTGGTAAGAAGCGATCGATTCGTCGGGGTGGTTTGCAGGTATGTCTCATGATTTCCTGCAACACAGAGCTTGTGCTTGTGCGGCAGTTCGCCGAGCCAGTCATTGAAGTCAACGATGGAACGCAAGCTCCGCGAAAACATGGTCCAGTCCCCAGCGCAAAGGAGGATGTCGCCATCAGGAACGTCCACCTCTCGGTGGAGTTCATGCATGTCAGACAGGAGAACGATCTGCAGGCTCCTGCGCGGTCTGGCTCGGTGGCCGGTAGTTGGCTTCGGCTGCACACCAGATTCTGGCGGAGCGGCAGACAGACGGTGAACTTCTGAGGAGGCGGTAGGGCGACGCCAGCGTGGCGTGCTTTCGGGACCCGTAGTGATGTTCTGAGTGTGGACGCGGCGGGAACGAGCAGAATCCCGCAGGGTTTTCGCTTTAAAGCTCATGGTCTCTCTTCCGGCATTTATTTCGACGGGACCTTCATGACCCCGCCCTAACTGAAACCTGCCGGGCTGCCGGAAAAACGGCGAAGTTTCTGCGGCTCCAATCCAGAATGATGGCAACGGAAAAAGTCGGAGCAGCAAGTTCCGCATTGCCTCAGGCTTCATTCACCACGCAAAAAGTGCCGGTCCCATCACCATTCCGACAGAACCGGCATGCGAAACAACCGTTGGTTGGCTCCCGGGAATTCTCGGTAGCTACCTCTAATCTGGCGGGCTGGTAGAAAAACGGCGAAGTTTGGTGGCTCATCGAACCAGCGAAAATGTGCAGCAAATAATTGAGGCCAAGCCAATCTCTTCGGTAATACCCTTCATGACCACTTCGTCAATCGGCCCCAGCCTGCTCAAAGACCCCGAAGCAGCATTGCGGCTGGGGATTTCGCCGTCCACACTCCGTTCCTGGCGCTGCAGGGGCATCGGGCCATCGTATGTGAAGCTCGGTCGTGGCAAGAAGGCTGCCGTGCGCTATGATCATCAAGACCTTGACGAGTACATCGCCCAGGGCCGACACGTTTTGAACGCCTCAGTGCGGGCCGCACACGAGGTTTAGAACGTGGAGCTTTACAGACGCAAAGGCACCAAATTCTGGCTCGCCGACTTCACTGTTGACGGAAAGCGGTACCGTCAGAGCACGGGGGCCACGACCAGAGCACGAGCCACTGAAGTGGCGGCAGAACTCATCGAAAAGGCGAAAAAGGAGAAGACCGAGAAGCAGGAGGCACGGGAAGAGAAGGCTCCTCCACCTCTGTTAAGGGATTTCGCCGACGGCAAGTTCCTGCCATACGTCAGAGACTCTCAACTCGATCCAGACACAAGACGGTATTACCAGAACGGGTGGAGACTCTTGAAAGACACCCCGATCGCCCAGCGACGGATCGATGAGATCGTGACTTCCGATGCAGAAGTTCTCCAACTGCCTGGAAGCGGATCGAACGCCAATTGTGGCCTCCGCACTCTTCGCCGGATACTATCCCTAGCGAAGGACAAGCGGCTCTTGGCCAGTGTTCCGAAGATCAAGCTCCGCGAGGAAGCGGAACGATCAGCAACCTTCACCCCGGAGCAGGAGCAGGCATTCCTGGCCGTCGCTCCTCAGCCCCTGCGCGATGTGTTCACCATCTCGCAGGACACCGGCCTGCGTCCGGACGAAGTAGTCCGGATGCGTTGGGAAAACGTCCTTTGGGACAAGAATCTCATCTTCAACCCTAACGGGAAGACGAAGAAGTCCCGCCGCCATGTTCCTCTCAGCGACCGCGTCCGCAATCTTCTGCGCGTGCGGGCTGACAGCGCGAGCAACGAGTGGGTCTTTCCGTCTCCCCGCAGGAAGGGTTCCCCGATGAGCTATTTCCCGGTCGCGAAGGATTTCACGAAGACGAGAATGGCGGCCGGTTTGCCGGACAGTCTGGTTCTCTACTCAGCCCGGCATTCATTCGCCACCGACATGCTTGATCGCACCGGCAATTTGATTTTGGTGCAGAAACTCCTCGG
>Ga0335075_10012202_pt1 | contig 12991 bp, 9 predicted proteins | sample Lox_Sample_24_FD_206723 | JGI IMG/M metagenome (GOLD analysis project Ga0335075, IMG submission 206723) | Soil microbial communities from Loxahatchee National Wildlife Refuge, Florida, United States - Lox_Sample_2.4 | ecosystem: Environmental > Terrestrial > Soil > Wetlands | place: USA: Florida... | reverse complement strand
GTCGCGGACAGCAGCATCAACGTGTTGATCCGCGGCGAAAGCGGGACCGGAAAGGAACTGGCAGCGCGCGCCATTGTGGCGCTGAGTCGGCGGGCCAATAAACCCTATATCCGGCTGAACTGCGCGGCGCTCCCGGAAAACCTGATTGAATCTGAACTCTTTGGCAGCGAGCGCGGTGCCTTCACTGGAGCTACGGAAGCGCGCCCCGGCCAGATTGAACTGGCAGACGGCGGCACACTGTTTCTGGATGAAATCGCAACGCTGACATTGCCGCTGCAGACGAAGTTGCTGCGCGTGCTGGAGGACCACCAGGTACAGCGGCTGGGTGGCCGCACCTGGCGCAAAATCGATTTTCGCCTGATCTGCGCGACCAACGAGCCCCTAGAGGAGATGGCCCGCACCGGCCGTTTTCGCGAAGACCTCTATTACCGCATCCATGTCATTCCCATACATCTGCCGCCTCTTCGCGAGCGCGCAGGCGATATCCCGCTGCTCTGCGAATATTTCCTGCAGGTTCACTGTTTGGCGAATTCCCAGCCTGTAAAGCGGTTCGCTGCGGACGCTCTTTCTGTATTGGAGGAGCAGCCATGGCCGGGCAATGTCCGTGAACTGGAAAACCTGATTCAGCGGCTCGTTATTACTGTGCGAGGGGATGAGATTCAGGCCAGCCATCTTCCCACCCGGCTGGTCGCACACAGCGTTGCCATTCAGGAAGCGGTGCTGTTGCCGCAAGAGGGCACGGATTTCGACATGGAGGTGAAGAGTGTCGAGACGGCGCTGCTGAAGGCAGCGCTGCACCGGACGCAAGGGAACAAGGCCGCCGCCGCCCGGCTGCTACGACTCGACGGCCAGCGGATGAAGTACCTGTGCCGCAAATATTCTCTCTGAATCGGTCACTTTTTCACCTATCCTAGGGGTACTTTTTCACCTATCCGATCATAAAGTGACCTGCCTCCCGGAAGTTCACCTTTGGGTTCGCCTGTCTGGAGTCAATGAGTTGCGAACTTTGCAGGGATGGCTGAAGTTTGGCATGCGGGATGCACTAAGGCAGTGCGTAGAACAAATTTCAATCTCAGATTCAGGGAGTCCACATGGCCATCGCAAAGAAGTCTCTGATCAGCAGCAGCCCAGCTCCGAAGTCCACCAGTACAAAGTCTTCCGCAGCTGGCAGTCCGATTGCCGGCAACAAGATGGTTTCAGCCAAGCGCGTTACGGCAAAACGGGTCACAGCGAAGCGAGTCACGGCCAAGCTGGTCAGCGCCAAGCGAGTGAATGCGAAACTGGTCAGCGCGAGGGCAATGTTTTAATCAGGACGAAGTCTCCGAGTGGGCTGCAAAACGCGGTCATCCTCGTAGCGCTACAACTCGCTTGAAGAAATGAATCACTCCCTCTGCTTGGTTCCTCATACTCAGAGAAGCGGCAGCCGCGATTGGCGGTGGCCGCTTTTCTGTCTACCAGACATGCGCCTTCACTAGGTTCAGCAACACCGTAAAGGCCCGTTGCGCGAGGCTTCGACGATGTCCGAAAATCCGGGCGTGACCTGAAAGTCCGATGGGCAAATCATCCTCTGACGCTGGCAGCTGCATCCGTGTCGAATAGAAAACTGGGAGTTCAATCCCCTTGTAGTCTTGCCGTGCAATCAGCCCCTCGGGAAGTTTCACAGGATCGCCTCCCAAAGACGCGAGGGTCATGCGAAGAATAGAAAATCGCCCCGGCAACGCCAGACCAAGCTGAGCACCGCGTGGAATGCGATCGAGCGCGGAAGCGGGAACATAGACTCGGACGGCGCGACCATCGCCTGCAGCAACCGTGAGGAGCGATTCCCCTGAAGCAACACTCTGATCCAGCAGATTCTCGGGATCCCTTGTCAGCACAACTCCGGCGGACGGTGCAGTCAGCGTCAGGGAAGACTGAGCCTCGCGCGCGAACGTCGTTGCCTGAACTGCGGCATTCTGCTCGGCGGCTCCCGTGCCGATGCTGCGGCCATCCATTTCTGCAGTGAATACTTGAAACCTTGCATCACCGGTTTCGGCGCTCGCAGCGGAGTCCATGGAGGCAGCAGCGGAGCTTTCCATGCGCAACAACGGCTCACCCGGGCGGACCTGCTCTCCTTCGCGAATCAGGACAACATCGACGCGTCCAGGCACTGCAGCATGCAGCGTGATGGAATGGAGCGGCTCAACCACGAACAATGCATCTTCTCGATCGCGCCACAGTGGCACAAAGAGGAGGCCCAGAATCGCGGCTGCAGCTACGATATGAGACGGACTCCACAGGCGCTTCCCTGCAAAACTTTTCGCCCAAAGCTGAGAGCCAAGCCGGCGCAAGGCACTGAGGCGCGAGCGAAAGATGACAAACGCCAGAATGCCGGCCGGAATTAGAGCGAACTCTGCCAGCCAATTGGCCGCGACATTATAGGAAAAGCGAACCACAACCAGGAGCAGCAAATAGCTGTATAGGCCGGAGGCGAATGCGTAGATGGCGAACAATGCCACGCGCCGTCTGGGCACAACTGGCGTTTCCACGGGAAGACGTAGGACATGGCTCTGAAACCAGCCGGAGAGGAACGCTGTGGAGCGCTCTTTCAGGTCTGGAATATCGATGACTTCCGTGAGGAAGTAGTAGCCGTCTAGTTTGATGAGAGGATTCAGGTTGATCAAAATCACGGCGAGCCCAGTGATGAGGATGACCTGATAGGCGAAATCGTGCAGCCATTCTCCGGGCGCGGAGTTCACCCACGCAAACATCGCCAATCCACAGATCACCATCTCCACCCAGATGCCCGCGATGATGGTGGCCAGCCGTTGCAGCTTGGTAGCGGAGATCCAGGTCTCCGTGACATCCACATAAAAAGCTGGCGTCAGGTAGAGAAACATGAGGCCCATGCTGTGAACTTCCCCGCCGTAGTGTTTGCAGGTCAGCCCATGCGCGCTCTCGTGAAAAAATCCGAGGGTCAGGAAGAGCAGCCAGAACTGAAGTAAATCCAGCGCGCTTTTGTGGGTAAAGTTGTAATAAAGCGGGATGTCCGGACCGATGACATTCCATTTCGCGACAAAGATGGCCGCTTCAAAACAGAACAACGAGATGACGGCTAGGACGCACCAGCGACTGAAAAGAAAATTCCCTATCTCGCGGTCGAGCCATCCCAGATATCGGTCTGGGTCCCATGCTGAAAAGCTGATGTGCGCGAAGTCGATTTTGGATTTGCGACCGGCGCGACGGCTGCGCTGCGCGATCAACTTCTCACTCAGCGCAAGATTTTTTTCCTGTGGCGTTTTGTACCAGAAATCGGCCTCCTCCATGTTGTCGGCAAAGGTGCGGGCATCTTCCGCAGTGATCTCGCCGCCGTGCTGCTCGTTGTAGAGATCGGCAATCTCCTGGTAGGAGCGAACACCGTCAAACAGCAGTGCAAGCTGCCACTGCGCCGGCGGAAAGCGAAAGTAGTTCGCCTTACCGCGCTCAAGAACACCAACGAAAGGCTCGCCTTCCATCACGTCCTCTCGCACGATCAGGTCAGGATTGAGGCGCGGAGGCCGACTGCGGGCGAGACGCATCCTGGGAATTTCAGGAAGAGCGGCGTCGAGGGCTTCACTCAGGTTCATGGCGCGAGACGAACCTGCATGGACATGCCCGGTTTCAACAGCCGCGATGGATGAACGACAGCGCCGATAATTTGCACGCTTCCGCTGGCTGGATCGACAACCGGACTGACGCGGAGAATACGCGCTGGCTGGCGAAGGCTGGGATAATCCGGCGTTGTCAGCTCCAGCGCAGCGCCGTTGGTAAATACAGACATCTCTGACTCCGGCACCGTAAAGAGAATTCGCAGTGGAGCAATTGCGGTAACCCAGAAAAGCACGTCGCCTTCTTTGACCTGCTGCGCGATTCTCACGGAACTGCGCCCAACCACGCCGGCAAAAGGCGCGACGATCCTCGATTTTTGGAGCTGCAGGTTGGCCGCTTCCAGCTCATCCTCGGCGACGGTCTCGTCGGCTCGATGGCGAGCGACTTCGGCCACGGTCTCATCCAGCTTGTATTTGACGTGCTCCCAACTCTCTTGGCTGATGATTCTGTCGGCAAGCATGGTGTCGGCTCGACGCAGATCGGCTTCCACGCTCTTCTGCTCAGCCTGCCAGTCGAGAATCTGCGCCTGCAGCGAAGCAACGCGAGCTTTCTGGGCGTCGCGGGAAGCGCGCTGCATGCTGTCATCCAGCAACGCCAATACCTGGCCCTTTTGAACGTGGTCTCCAATCTCAACGGCAACGCTCACGACGCGGCCGTCGCGCTGCGCTGCGATGTCGGCTTGCTGCACAGCAACAAGCGGTCCCACGGTCGTAAACGTCTTTGCATTCGAAAGAACAGGCGAGGACGCGGAGGGAAAATTTGCGATGGAGGTTGGCGCGCTGGCGGACGACGCATGGATCGCGGGCTGAGAAGCCACCTGGGCGGGTGACGAAGCGCCGCAGCCGCTGCCGAGGACCACACCCGTCGCCACCACCGCCGCAGCGACAGAAAGCATGGAGCGGGAAGATGGAGAATTCATTCCGTCACCAACCAATCCAATTCCATAGAGTTTGCCATATCCAAAGCGCGGGCCGGCGCAACAGCACATAACCGGCAGGTCGATAGCCGATGAAGATTTTGCCGCTGCCCGTCATTCCGGCGCGGAGTGTGGCATCTGTGTTCGGCAGAGGAACGCGAGCGGCGAAGGTACGGTCGCCATCGCCCGGCTGCGCTTCAGAGCTGACCACAGCGACCGCGTCGTGCCAGGATCGTTGCGGATAGCTGTCCAACTTGACCGCTGCAGACTGGCCGGGTCGTACCAGGGCCACGTCGCGCTGCGGAACAGCAATATCGACAATCGCAGACGAAAGATCGAGCACCTGGGCGAACGGCGCGCCGACATCCAGATGCTCCCCGGCAGCATTCTGCAGCGCTGGCGTGACAACGATCCCTGCAATCGGCGAGCGCAATTGCGCGCTTTCGAGGCGAGAGCGAGCGCGTGCAGCCTCCGAACGCAAATACTCCACCTGGGCACGATCGGCGCCTGCCTGGGGAACCCCGCGGGCGAGATCGGCCTGCATCACCAGCATCGCTTCCTTGTAACGAGCTTCCGAGGCCGCGAGGTCGGTGCGCCATTGCCAGTCATTCATCGCCCCTAAAACCTGGCCGGCAGAGACGCGCTCGCCTTCATGGACATAGACCGCAGTCACATTCCCATCGCTTGGCGCGGCAATGGTCACCTGATGCTGGGCCGCCACAACCGCCGTGCCACCAACACGCATGGGCAGAGGGCAAAACAGCAAGAACAGCGCGATGGCGAACGCCGCGGCGGCATAACCAAGGCGTCGACTGCGACTGCTGCGCAGCATTGCCTGCTTTTTATGCATCAGCGGTTCGAGCAGGCTGATAAGAGGCACTTCGCGATAGAGCAGCGCATTGCGAATTGCCACAGTTGCTTGGCCGGCCAAAATCTTAATCATCTCAGTGTGCGGCAAGTCGAGAAAATCGGGGTCGCTGCTCTGGTACAGAAGTAAACCGACGCGACCCTGGTCATCTGTCAGTGGCAGCGAATAGAGAGCGCGATAGCCGCTGGCTCCAAAGTTACGGGCAACTTCGGCAGGAAGATCGGCAGCAGCGGAATCGTCGGGCTGTCGAAGGTGCAGCGTCTCGGACTGCGAAGACAGCCAGCGAACCAGGTCATTCAGCTGCTCGACGTGGGCATCGCCCAGCGGCAGACTCGACATTCCGGATACCGCTTTTAGCTGAAGCTTGTCGCGATTGTCGAGCGCGATGGCGCACAGTTCAAACGGCAATACGTTCTGTGGGCTGTTGACAATAATTTGCAGCAGGCGATCGAGCCGCAGCGTGGAGGTGATCTCTGAGCTGACGCGAACCAGCGCCTCCAGAATTTCAAGCTTGCGCTCCGCGAATAACAGGCTGGCATTCTTCAGCGCGCTGCTCACCGTCTCCGCGATGGTCGTCAGGAAGAACTCATCATCGTCGTCGAACGGCGGAACATCTTTGTTGATGGCTTCCAGCACGCCAACCTCGGCGCCATCCTGTAGCAGCGGTACCAGCAGAGCGGTAGTGATGGCAGCAGCTTCCTCGTTGTCACGCAGAACAGCGTTGCGGTTTGTGAGTCGCTCATCCTCGGGATCGGCAATCAGGAGCGTCTCGCCTTCCTCCGCCATGTCCGCCACATACCCTTCGCCGACCGCCTGCGTCATGCGCGGCTGAACTGTATCGTCCTCTCCGCTGCTCGACATCAGGCGCAGCACAGGCCCGTCAAACATCCATAAATGGATCGCCTGACAGCTCAGCATGCCTGCAACCTTCATCGGGATCATCTCGATGACCGCATCCAGTTCCAGCGTGGCATTCAGCGACTTCTCGAGGTCATACAGCTGTGTCATGCGATGAACTGAGTCCAGCAGATTCTGCCGTTGGCTCTCGAAAGACTCACCTGCCAGAATGGCCGTCGGAGCCAGTTGGAGAACGGGGATAAGCTTCTTCAGGTCATTCCGCTGCAAAGCTGCAGAAAAGTTGACCATCTCAATCGCGCCGACCACGTGCTCGTCTTGCACCAGCGGAAGGTATGCCAGGGATGCAACGGAGCGGGTGACATGCAGGTGGGCAAAATCTTCGCGCCGAAGTTCGGTACTCGGATAGAACAGCACCTCCGGTTCGCCGGAGAGCAGCGGAGCCATCAACCGCGTATCGAATGGGAGTGCATCCTGCTCGACGGAAACGTCTCCGGCCATTCCAATGGCGGTCCAGGCTTCTTCTTCGTCTTCAGCTCGATAACGATGAACGACGCACGCAGACTCAGCAAAGACATCGACAACAGCGGCCGCGATCAGACCGGCTCTCGCGACAGAATCCGATGCGGCCAGAAGCAACGAGGAAAGCTCGAGGATGGCATCGTTGGACGAAGACATGATCATGCGGTCTGGCTTGACAAGGGCTACGGGGGGACGGATTCTGAAGTAGCTGGAGCCTATCAAGCGTCCCTCTCTGATGTAAAGCGAATTTTGCGTGGAAACAGGAGAATCCGTGGATCTCGACATAAAGCAGAGTGGCAACGTCTGCACCTTGAAGCTGAAAGGTCCGCTCAAAATGGGCGAGCCGGTCAACCAGTTTGACAGCGCGGTTCAATCCGCGTTCGCCAGTGGACACGTTTTTCTTGTCCTGGACCTGGAGGCCATGCCGGTCGTGGATTCCTGCGGTATCGGAGCGATTGTGGACGCTTTGAGACAAGCTACCCAACGAGGCGGCGATGCGAAACTTGTCAACCCATCGCCCTTTGCAACCAAAACATTGAAGATGGTCGGCATCCTGAACCTGTTCACGGTGTATCCGTCGGAAGCCAGCGCCGTTGCTGCCTGTGGTGGTTAGGCGCGCAGGAACCACACATCCGATTGGATCGACTTTGTCAGCCAAACTATCGCAAATAAAGAAAAACTATGGGGTGGATAACCGGAATCTATTTCCGATTGCGGGGATGACGACGTAATCTATAGAAAATCGGGGAAGAATGTCCTCAAATCGCCTGGTGGTTCCGAAGCTCAACTTAACAAATACAAATTCTGATTCGAAATCAGTTTCATAGGAGAAGGTATGTCAACTGAATTGCGGGATTTTCTTGCGCTCTCATACGGGGAGCTGGAGGATTTGAATCTGGAGGCCAAGGAGCAGCGGAAAAACCGCGTCGCGGCCCACAAGGTCCAGGAACAGCGGCTGAAATACCTTGCGGACGAAAAGCGGATCAAGGCTGTGACCGTACTGTTCAGCGATCTTGAAGGCCGCCTGCACATGCTCGATTACGACAAGAAATTCCTCGTCAAGAGCTGGGACAATCTAACCTTCGACGGCTCCTCGATCCGCGGATTTACGGCTCAGCGCGAAAGCGACCTGCGGCTGGGCATCGATTGGACTGCGTTTTACTGGGCGCCTTCCGATGTATTCGGTTCGGGCAAGGTACTGGTCTTCGGCGAAGTGATCGACAAGAACGGCAGGCCCTACAGCGCCGACATTCGCGGGGAGCTGAAGCAATTTGCCAGCAAGCTGTACAAGTCCGATGGCTATACCCTGAATGCGGCGAATGAGATTGAAGGCTTCCTGTTCAAAGGCGTCGACGCCGAGCGGAATTATTACCAGACCGGCAAGTTCGAGTATGTGAACACGGGCGGCTATTATCACTCATTGCCAGGCGATCCGCTGCGCACCTTCATCGATACCACTGCGGAAGTGCAGCGCGCCATGGGATTTGAGAATGAGAAAGACCACCCTGAGGTCGCGCCGTCGCAGTTTGAAATCAACTACGGCTATGGAGAAGTCGTAGCCGCCGCCGACCAAATCCAACTGTACAAGCTGATCTGCCGCCAGGTCGCCACTAACCTTGGAATGACCGCGTCTTTTCTCCCCAAGCCCGTCGTCGGCGTGAACGGCAGCGGCATGCATACGAACGTCTCGATCAGCAAGGACGGCAAGAATTTGTTCTGGGACGCCAAAGGCGAAGAGAAAGTGAGCGACTTTGCCTGGAACTTTGTCGACCGCATCCTGACGCACGGCAACGACCTGTGCCTGCTGCTGAATGCCAGCGTGAATGCCTACCGCCGTCTGGATCCGCACTTCGAAGCCCCCAACCAGATCAAGGCATCTGCAGTCGATCGCGGCTCCATGATTCGAATTCCGATCGGTAACGAAAAGAGCGCCCGCGTAGAAATTCGGTCGGTCAGCCCGGATGCCAATCCGTACCTGGTTCTGTATTCAATCTTCCGGTCGGGCCTGCAGGGCAATAAGTCAACCGTGAAAAACCTGCGCCAGGCGGAACGATATCTTCCGGACAACGTCTATACCGCCATCGAGGATTTCCGCAGCTCTGCCTGGACAACCAAGCTATTGGGCGCGGATGTGAAAGGACGCTATGCAGACCTGAAGCAGGCAGCGGCGGACCGTTGCGCTCGCCTGTTGGGAACCTTTGTCAAAGTACCGGAGGTTCAATACCACCACGACGTTTACAACCAGTTCCTGTGGAACATGTTCTAGGCTTCGTCTAGGACGCTTCATCCATTCGCAAGGGCATGGCTATCGGCCATGCCTTTCGCGTTTCTGCGATCGGCACTAAAAAGCGACGAGCCGCCGCTTGCAGTTCATCGATGGCTTATGCCAACTCCAGTTCGATCTTCTCGCCCGCGCGATCGAGCTTCACGATTCGAAAACTGCGAATCTGCCCCTTGGCCAGCGGCTCCGGTTGCTTCGACAGCGGAGCAGCCCCACCCTTCCAGCGAGCCTGCAACATCGAAGTCAAGGCAGACAGGTCGACACCACCAGAACTGCTCTTGTTTTCTGACGAAGGCGCAGCGGCCACTGTAAGCCTACAGTGCGCGCGAATGCCATCGCCCAGCTCGATGACGGCAGATTCTGGGCCTTGCTCCACGACGCGACCCGACACCACATCGCCTTGTTTGTGCTCCTCCAGGTATTCGCCAAGACCAGTAGGAACCAGTTGCTTCATGCTGAGTTTGATCTGTCGCTTCTCCGTATCCACCGCAAGCACCTGGGCTTTGATGATCTGACCGGCGCGCAACACATCCTGTGGATGAGCGATATGCTTCTCGGCGCTGATCTCGCTGACGTGCACCAGCCCCTCGACGCCTTCCGTAATCTGCACGAATGCGCCGAACTTCATCAACTTCGTCACCGGACCTTCGATGGTCGAGCCTACAGGAAATTTCTGCAGCGCGTCTGCCCATGGATCGCCAAGCGCCTGCTTCAGCCCGAGAGAGATACGACGCTCGCCAGCACTGACCGACAGAACGATTGCATCCACTGTGTCGCCGGTTTTAAGAATGTCGCTGGGCTTGCGAACTTTCTTCAGCCATGACATTTCCGAAACGTGGATGAGGCCTTCAATCCCGGGTTCCAGTTCAACGAATGCTCCGAAGTCCATGAGACGCGTGACCGTCCCCGTGATTCGCTGGCCAACTTTATATTTCTCTGCGGCAGTGTCCCACGGCTCCGGTTGAAGCTGTTTCAGCCCAAGAGAAATGCGGCTGTTCTCCGGATCGACCTTCAGAACCTTCAGTTGGAGTTGCTGTCCGATGGTCAATATATCTTCCGGCGAATTGACGCGACTCCACGAAATATCGCTGACATGCAGCAAGCCATCGATGCCGCCAATATCGACAAAAGCACCATAGCCCGCGAGGCTGCGAACTTCACCGCTGACGATATCCCCCTCTTTGAGGGCGGAGTATCGATCATGACGAACTGAAAGCGCCTGCTCTTCGAGAATGGCGCGGCGGTCGACAACGACATCCTCATCCGTCACGTCCAGCTTCGTGATGCGGCAGGTAATCTCCTGGCCGACCAGTTTTTCCATTTCCGCAGCGTCGCGTACGCCGCTGCGGGAGGCCGGCATAAAAGCCCGCACGCCAACATCCACGTTGAGGCCACCTTTGACTACTCCTGTCACGACTCCCACGACGGCAGACTTTTGCGCAAAGGCCTCCTCGAGCGAGGACCAATCCGTCGGAAGCGTTACGCGTAACCGAGACAGTTCGTAATAACCCTCGAGATTGCGGCCCTTCACCGAAACAGGAAATTTATCTCCAGACTTGACACCTTCCGCATTGTTCTCGAACGCGGTCCGAGACAGAATCCCCTCGGCCTTGAAGCCAATATCCAGGTAGACAGACTCGGCATCGACGGAGACGACGATGCCTTCCAACTGGCGGGCGCCGCCTTCAACTTTGTGGGAATGGCTATGCTCAAATTGCGCGAGCATTTCGCCGAAGGATTCCGTGGTGGGTTCCGATGAGGATTCAACTGGGGAGGGTGAATTTGGAATGATTTCGTTTGGCATAATGGCTTACGTACCATTTTGGCACGAGCCGCCCTTTGATGAGATTTCGCAGGCTGCATTGGTCCATTGCGCAGAGAGATGCATAGGCAGATGCGCCGTGCGAGTCAGCATTTCCAGGAGAGTGATACAGTTCTTTTCTATGGACAACAATGTAGTCCGCGCGACGCGGAAAACCTGCTATCTGCTTTGGTTGCTAGGTCTGATTCTGTTGACCACACCGCAACTTCTGCATGCGCAAGCGTCCGTACCTCCTGCCACGACTCCGGCAGTTCCAGACTGGGCGCAGCCCGGCTCCGATACCCACGAACAGGTACCGCCGCCAGCGGACTTCCACCGTCCGAGCAGAAATTTCGACAAGCCAATCGGCATATTTCAAGGGCAATCCGATATAGGCTCGGCTGTTGTGCCGGGCAGCGCGAGTTATAACCCCGAGACAAAGCAGTACACCATCACTTCGGCCGGATATAACATCTGGTACTCCCGCGATGAGTTCCGCTATCTCTGGAAGAAAATGTCCGGCGACGTTTCGCTGGCCGCCGATGTCACGTACCCGGACCCGAAGGGTTATAGCGATCGCAAGGCGGTGCTGGTGATTCGCCAGAACCTCAACGACGACTCCAAAGAAGCCATGACCGGCGAACACGGCACCGGGATGATCCATCTGGCGTGGCGTCCCACCCGCGGTGCGGACATGACGGATATGCAGTTTCGCTTTGGAGGAACGCTTGAAGGAGTGATGGCGAAGCGCATTGGCATCGAAAAGCGGGGCGATGCGATTGCACTTTTCGTCAGTTTGAAAGGCGAGCCTATGCATCAGTTCGGGCCGCCGATTCATCTGCACTTCGACGGACCCTTTTATGTCGGCATCGGCTTCTGCTCGCATCTTCCCGCCACCCGGGATACAGCCGTACTCTCCAACGTCGTCCTGGAAAACGCAGCCGGTAAGCTGCGCTAGAGGTGAATCCCGAGAAGGCCAATCCGAGCTGGAATGCATGACTGAAAAAGTTGCCGTGTGAGTGCAACGAGAAATCTGGCAGTCCAAATTGAACGAGCAGTAATCTTAGGGTTCGCCTTCAGGTCTGAGGCAACTGTCCGCGAGACGCCAGCGTATCTCGATTGACCCGCTTGCGCGCGTTGTCTCGAATCCAGCCCCATTTATTGAAATATTTGACGGCAGAACGGATATGCAAGAGCAGCAGCTTGCGGCTTCGATACGAGCCCATCTGATGGACATGCTCGACGGTAACACCTGGCCAATATAACAACTTCGAGACGTCTAACATACGCCGGCAAAGGTCGACGTCCTCCATATAAAGAAAAAATCTCTCATCGAAACCGCCCACTGTCTCCAGCACAGAACGCCGCGCAAACATAAAGCAGCCGGAGAGCGACGGGACGTACGCAGGCGCATCGGGATCGAGAAAGCGCAGTTCGTACGATGCAGTCCGCTTGCGAGCAAGACTTTTCCACGGCCCAGGAAGGAACCGCCGCAACACCAGATCGATGGGTGCTGGAAGCAATTTGCAGAGATATTGATGGCTGCCGTCGGGATAGTGAACCTTGGGCATCACCAGTCCTACGTCTGGATGGGAATCCATCACGCCTGCCAATCTGCTGAGAGCGTCCTCGTCAAACACTATGTCTGGATTCAGGATCAAATGATATGGAGTATCGACGTCAGCGAGCTGCTTCAACGCCAGATTATGCCCTCCGCCAAAGCCGAGGTTCTTTCCAGGACGCAAGTAGGTCCCGCCCATCTCCTGAACAGCATCGCGGATCTCGTCGGAGCATCCGTTATCGACGACAATCCAGTGCTCGATACATGTCTCCCGTTGTAGTAGGCCCAGTAATCCCTGCATCCGGCTCAGGCTGTTGTGGTAAATCACAATACTAACTGTTATAGGCCCCAGTCGCATTAATCCCTATACTTCGCACTTGATCGATATTTTCCGCGCTGCCCTGAAGATAAAGATTAACTTTAGCAGAAACGGCGACCCTGCTGCAGTAGTCGATTGTAAATCTCTTGATACTGATTCGACATGCATTCCGCGCTCAAATAATTATGCGTAATGTTCACGCTTGCGTCATGCATCTTCTTCCAGTCCATTCTTACAATCGCAT
>Ga0335075_10012201_pt1 | contig 12991 bp, 14 predicted proteins | sample Lox_Sample_24_FD_206723 | JGI IMG/M metagenome (GOLD analysis project Ga0335075, IMG submission 206723) | Soil microbial communities from Loxahatchee National Wildlife Refuge, Florida, United States - Lox_Sample_2.4 | ecosystem: Environmental > Terrestrial > Soil > Wetlands | place: USA... | reverse complement strand
GACGACGCCGAGGGAGTGCGCGCGGGGCTGCACAGAAACCTGAGGCGGATGTGCGAAGAGGACTTCGACACGCTGCTGTTCGCGCACGCGGAGCCGGTGGTGGGCGATGGCCGCACGCGGCTGGGCGAGTTCCTGTCCAACGCCCCGGTGGCGCAGGCGAGCTGACGGCGGCCGATCGAAGGTTGAACGCGGCGGCCGCGGGGTATCTAGAGGACATGACAACCGGTGGTTCGATAATCCTGATTGCCGTGGGCGCGATCCTGCGCTATGCGGTGACGACGAGTGTGTCCGGCGTGTCGATCCAGACGATCGGCCTGATCCTGATGATCGCGGGCATTGCCGGGCTCGTGCTCTCGCTCCTGTACATGCTCGCGTGGAGCCCGCGCCGTGGCGTGGCTCGCGACCGCATCGTCGAACGCGAACCGTACGAAGACCCGCTGGCTCGCTGACCGCGCGGCCGCTGCCGCTGTCCGATCGCCTGCATCGGCCATGAGAGGGGCGGCATGAGGGACGGCGCGATCGAGAGCAGCGAGGCGCCGCAGGCCGACTCGTCCGCGCCGAGCGGCGAGAGGGTGGACGACGGGCGCGAGGAGACGCCGCTGGAGCGCGTGGACCGCAACCTCGCGGAGCTGACCGGCGAGATGCGCGTGGTGGTGACAGGGGTGCAGGTGCTGTTTGCCTTCCTGCTGGTGGTGCCGTTCGACACCGGTTTCTCGCACGTGGGGCAGTTCGAGCGCATCGTGTACTTCGTGACGCTGATCCTCGCGTCGCTGGCGGCGGCGTTCGTGATTGCGCCTGCCGCGCAACACCGCTTCCTGTTTCGGCGTGACGACAAGCCGCAGCTGCTGTTCGTGGCCAACCGGCTGACGATCGCGGGGCTGGTGTGCCTTGCGCTGGCCATGTGCGGATGCCTGCTGTTCGTCACCACGAAGCTGTTCGGCGTGGGCGCGGGAGCGTTCACGGCCGTGCTCGGGGGCGTCCCCTTCAGCGTGCTGTGGTTCGCCGCCCCGCTGCGGCGCAGGCGTGTGATCGAGGGCGACGGAGGGTAGGCTGCGGCGCATGGCCGGTGAGCCTCCCGAGCTGGCGGGCGTGCGCCACGAGCACGTGGACGCGGCGGGGTTGCGCATGCACGTGGCGATCGCGGGCGACGAGCACGCGCCACCGGTCCTGCTGGTCCACGGCTGGCCGCAGAGCTGGTGGGAGTGGCGCCTGGTGATCCCGGCGCTGGCGGAGCGCTTCAGGGTGATCGCCCCGGACCTGCGCGGCCACGGCTGGAGCGAGGCGCCGGCGAGAGGGTACGAGAAGGAACAGCTCGCGTCGGACCTGCTCGCGCTGCTTGACGCGCTGGCGATCGAGCGCGTGACGTGGATCGGCCACGACTGGGGCGGCTGGACGGGCTTCCTGGCGGCGCTGCGCGCGCCCGAGCGCTTCGAGCGGATGCTCGCGGTGTGCATCCCCCATCTGTGGACGCGCCCGGACGCACGCAAGGCGGCGGTCACGCTCGGCTATCAGGGACCGCTCAGCCTGCCCGTGATCGGCCCGCGCGTGGCAGACCGGATGGCGCGCGCGATCCTGCAGGCCGGACGCGGCCCCGAGCGCCTGGCGCAGCAAGACGTGGACATCTTCGCCGAGCACATCCCGCCGGCGGTGACGGTGGCGATGTACCGCACGTTCCTGGTGCGGGAGCTGGCGCCGCTGGCGATGGGCCGCTATGCCCACGCGGTGCTTCAGGTTCCGAGCACGGTGATCCTGGGCGCGGCCGACGCGGTGACGCGGGGCACGCCGCCGGGGCCGGTGCCGGGCCAGCCGCAGCTGAGCGTGCGCGTGCTCGAGCGCGTGGCGCACTGGGTTCCCGAGCAGCGCCCGCAGGCGATCGTGGAGTGGGCGGGCGAGCCGAGCGCCGCCGCCGACGGGCGGTCGCAGGCGCCGGCCGAGGCGTAGCCGGGGCGGGCTCTACTCGACCGTGCGCCGCCGGTACAGGTGGCTGGCGAGCGGCGCGAACACGGCGACCATCGCGGCGCACCACAGCAGCGCGGCGAGCAGCGGGTGCTGCATCGGCCACACGTGCATGCCCGCGGACGGGTTGGGGTTGTGGAAGAGGTTGCGCGCGGCGGCGGTGACGGCGCTGACGGGGTTCCAGTCGGCGATCGCGCGCAGCACGGCGGGCATGTGCTCGGTGGGCACGAGCGCGTTGGAGACGATCGCGAGCGGGAACACGATCACCAGGCCGGTGCTCTGCGCGGACTCGGGGCTCTTGCTGAGGATGCCCAGGCACGCGCAGCCCCACGACAGCGCGTAGCTGAACAGCAGGAACACGCCGAAGCCGCCGAGCGTGGACAGCAGGCTGCCCTCGGGGCGCCAGCCGACGAGCAGGCCGGTGGCGGCGACGAAGGCGGAGCAGATGACCGCGGTGAGCAGGTCGGCGAGCGTGCGCCCGACGAGCACGGCGGGCCGCCACATGGCCAGGGTGCGGAAGCGGTCGATGACGCCGCTGCCGAGGTCGTCGCTGAGCCCGACGGCGGCGCCCATGGAGGAGGTGGTGAGGTTCATGGCGAGCAGGCCGGCGATCGCGAAGCTCGTGTAGCTGCCGCCGTGGGGCAGCACGACGCCGGCGCCGAACACGTACACGAACAGCAGCGTGAACAGCACCGGCTGCACGGTGGCGTCGGAGAGCTGCAGCGGCTCGCGCGCGATGTGCACGAGGTTGCGCCCGGCGAGCACGGCCACGTCCGAGAGCCGCCTCACGCCGCGACCTCGCTCGCCTCGCGGGCCTCCGCCGCCTCGGCGGCTTCCTCGGTGGGATGCCCGGTGAGCGCGAAGAACACGTCGTCCAGCGAGGGCTGGCGCACCTGCACGTCATCGACGGTGATCCCCGCCTCGTCCAGCGCGCGCACGACGGTGGTGGCGAGGCCCGCGGCGCTGCGCGCGGGCGCGCGCAGGCGCAGGCCGTCGTGGCTGACGTCGGCGGGGCCGGCGAGGAACGCGCCGAGCGCGCCTGCGGCCTCGGGGTGGGGCTCGCTGAGCGTGACCTCCAGGCGCACGCCGCCGGTCTGCGCCTTCAGCTCGGCGGCGCTGCCCTGCGCGATCACGCGCCCGTGGTCGATCACGACGATGCGGTCGGCCAGCTCGTCGGCCTCGTCCAGGTACTGCGTGGTGAGCAGCAGCGTGACGCCGTCGGCGACGAGCGCGCGGATGACCTCCCACATGCGCACCCTGCTGGTGGGGTCCAGGCCGGTGGTGGGCTCGTCCAGGAACAGCACGGGCGGGCGCGTGACGAGCCCGGCGGCGAGGTCCAGGCGCCGGCGCATGCCGCCGGAGTACTGCTTGAGGATGCGCTCGGCGGCGTCGGTGAGGCCGAACTGCTCGAGCAGCTCGCCCGCGCGCACGCGCGCGGCGGCGCGGCCGAGACCGCTGAGGCGGCCGATCATCACGAGGTTCTGGCGGCCGGTGAGCAGCCCGTCGAGCGTCGCGTCCTGGGCGGTGACGCCGATGTCGCGACGCACGGCCTGCGCTTCTGAGACGACGTCGTGGCCGGCCACGCGCGCGGCGCCGCCGTCGGGCAGCGTGAGCGTGGTGAGGATGCGCACGGCGGTGGTCTTGCCGGCGCCGTTGGGCCCGAGCACGCCGAGGATCGTGCCGCGCGGCACCTGCAGGTCGACGCCGTCGAGCGCGACGGTGGCGCCGAACCGCTTGCGCAGGCCGCGCGCCTCGATCGTCAGATCGCTCATGGCCCCTATCCTACAGCAACTGAAAAAATAGTGCAACTGTAATTTTTGATAGAGTCGGTCGCGCGATGGTGGACGAGGGTGGGCTGGCAGCGAGCGTCGGCGGGGGGGCGTCCACGGACGAGCACGGCGAGCGGCCGTGGCCCGAGGATTGGGGCGAGGACGGGCTTGCCGGCGAGGCGCGCATCCACGCGCTGCTGACGCGCGAGCTGGGCAGGCGGACGGCGGACGCGTTCATGGCCGCGCGCGCCACGCAGGAGCGCTGGGAGCGCAGGCGCCATCCGCACGACGGCCTGCGCGAGCGCAAGAAGCGGCGCACGCGCCAGCAGATCTCAGACGTGGCGACGACGCTGTTCGTGATGCGCGGCTTCGACCACGTGACGGTCTCGCAGATCGCGCAGATCGTGGGCGTGTCGGAGAAGACGGTGTTCAACTACTTCCCCACCAAGGAGTCGCTGGTGTTCGACCGCGCGGACGCGACGATCGAGCGCCTGATCCGGACGCTGCGCGATCGCGCGCCGGAGGAGTCGCCGACGAAGGCGGTGCTGCGCGCGCTGGGCGAGGACATGGACGACATCCAAGAGCTGCCCGAGGAGGTCCACGAGTTCCTTCCGCGGTTCGACCGGATGGTGGAGGCGACGCCGTCGCTGCGCGCGGCGTGGCTGGACCTCAACCAGCGCCTGGTGGACGTCGCGACGGAGGAGCTGGCGGCGCTGGCCGAGGTGGACCCGCGCGACCCCGAGCCGATGGTGGCGGCGCGCGCGATCGTGGCCCTGGCGGAGGTGGCCAACTCCTCGCAGGCGCGCCACATCGAGCGTGGCCTGCGCGCGCAGGAGCTGCGCGAGGCGGTGCTCGCCGACGTGAGCCGGGCGGCGAGGCTGCTCGACGTGGGGCTGTGGTCGTTCGACTCCCTCACGCAGGGCGCGCGCACGCGCCAGCAGCTGCGCGAGGCGGCGGCGGCGGCGGAGGACGCGCGCAGGCAGGTTCTGGCGGCGGTCAGGCAGGCGCGGACGGCATGGCGCGAGGTGCGCAGGCACGAGCACGCGGCGAGCAGGCGCGGTGCGCGGCGCACACGCCCCCGCTAGGCGCGGTCTTTACTGCTCGCTTAGGCGCAGCGGTATATGAGAGGCACAGGCCCGCTCCTCGGTGGGCGCCAACGCGCCAGACATCCCTGGCCGCCGACAAGCCGGGCCCTTCACCGCCCATGAGCGCCACCCGCGACACGCCCGCCGCCGACTCCCCCACGAGAGCCCCGTTGCGGGTGGGCGCGCCCGCCGCGACGCCGAGACGGGACGCGGCGTCGCCGTTCGCGCGCGTGCGCCCGCAGCACGCGGCGCTGGCGTGCGTGCTCGCGCTGTCGGCCGTGCTGAACACGTACAGGCTCGCGCAGAACGGATACGCCAACGACTTCTACTCGGCGGCCGTCAAGTCGATGCTCGGCTCGCTGCACGACTTCCTGTACGCGTCGTTCGACCCCGGCGGGCTGGTCACTATCGACAAGCCGCCGCTGGCGGTGTGGGTGCAGGTGGCCAGCGCCAAGCTGTTCGGCCTGTCCCCCCTCAGCGTGCTGCTGCCGGAGGCGATCATCTCGACGATCGCCGTGGCCCTCCTGTATCGCGTCGTCGCGCGGCGCCTGGGCGCGGCGGCGGGCCTCGTCGCGGCTCTGTCGCTGGCGGTGTTCCCCTCGTTCGTGGCTGTCTCGCGCGACAACGGCGTGGACCCGCTGCTGATCGCGCTGCTGATCCTCGCCTGCGGCGCGGCGCTGAACGCGACCGAGAGCGGTCGCTGGCGCTCGCTGATCGGCTGCGCGGTGCTTGTCGGGCTGGCGTTCAACACCAAGACGCTCGCCGCGTACCTGGTGCTGCCGGGGATCGCGCTCGGCTACCTGCTGTGCGCCCCCGGGCCGGTGCGCCGGCGGGCCTGGCGGCTGGCGGTGGCGGGCGCGGTGACGCTGGCGGTGTCGTTCGCGTGGATCGCGTTCGTGGAGCTGACGCCCGCGACGCAGCGTCCGTACGTGGGAAGCTCGACCGACAACAGCGAGCTTGGCCTGACCTTCGACTACAACGGCCTCGGGCGCGTGGAAGGCGAGACCGGCGGCCCCGGTCGCACGCCGGTGGCGCAGGGCGGCGGGCTGCCGATCCCGCCCCGCCCGACGCCTCATCCGGCGCTGGTCGGCCGCTCGACGCCGATCTGGAGCCCCGGGGCCGGCGCGGCGCCCGCCGCGAGCACCAGCGTGTCCAAGTACCTGCCCAACGGCAGGCTGGCGGTGCCGGTGGTGTTCGGCAAAGCGCCCGGCCCGTTGCGCCTGTTCCAGGCGGACCTCAACGGGCAGGGCGCATGGCTGCTGCCGTTCGCGCTGATCGGCATGCTCGCGCTGGCGGCGCTGGTGCTGGGGCAGGCCCGCGCCCGCGCGCCGGCGACCGCGGCTTCGACGCTCGAGCGCGTGCGCAGGGACCGGCGAACGGCGGCGCTGGTGGTGTTCGGCGGCTGGCTGCTGGTGGAGCTGGCGGTGCTGAGCCTGTCCAAGGGCATCGTCCACCCGTACTACATCTCCGCGGTGGGGCCGGGCGCGGCGGCGATGGTCGGCGCGGGGGCGGTGGCGTTCGCGTCGTTCGCGCGCAGGCGTCATCCGGCGCTTGCGCTGCTGGCGCTGGGGGTGCTGGCGAGCGTGGCCGTGCAGCTGGTGATCCTGGACGAACAGCACTACATGCGCTGGTTCGAGCCGGTGCTGATCGTGCTCGTGGCGATCGGGATGGCGGCGCTGGCGGCGAGGCGATTGGCTTCCGCGGCGATCGCGCTGGTGCTGGGAGCGCTGCTGGTCGCTCCGAGCGTGTACGCGAGCACGACGTGGCTGGCGCCCGTGGAAGGCACGTTCCCGGCTGCGGGCCCGCACGAAGCGATCGGCTACGGCAAGTACGGCCTGGGCGCACCGGAGCTGCGCGTCGATCGCAGCCTGATGCGCTACGTGTCCAACCACCGCCCGGGCACGCGCTGGGCGCTGCTGACGGTCTCCTCGCCGACGGCCGCCCCGATGATCCTGCTCGGCCTGCGCGCGGGGGCGCTTGCCGGCTACAGCGGCACGGACCCCGCCCTCGACGGTCCGCAGCTCGCCCGCATGGTCGCCCGCCACGAAGCGCGCTACGTGGTGCTGGGCGGCGCGTACGCCTCGCGCGGCGGCAACCTGGCGAGCAAGGCGGTGCTGCGCTCGTGCCGTTTCGTCCCGCCGCGCCTGTGGCACGGCCCGCCGCCGGCGTCGGTGTACACGCTCGTGCTGTTCGACTGCGCGGGGCGCGAGCGCCAGCTCTCCGAAGCTCCGGCGTCGTCGATGAGCACGCTGACGCCGATCTCGCGCCTGTCGCGCGCGAAGCCGGGGCCGTCGCCGGGGCCGGCGAAGGCGTCCTGAGCGCTCACGTCTGGGGAAGCTTCACGGCTCCCCGCGCGCGCGCCGGCGCGGAGGGCGGTGGCACGACCGGTCCGACGTCGCCGTCGGGCGCCCGATCGAGATCGACGATCACGGGCGCGTGGTCGCTCGGCCGCGTGCCCTTGCGGGCCTGCCGGTCGACCCACGCCGCGCGCACCCTGCTCGCCACGGAAGCGCCGGCGAGCACCAGGTCGATGCGCATGCCGAGGTCCCGATGGAACATCCCCGCGCGGTAGTCCCAGTAGGTGAACACGCGCTCGTCGGGCCAGCGGTCGCGCACGACGTCGCGCAGCCCCAGCGCCTGCAGCTCGGCGAGCGCCGCGCGCTCGGGCGCGGTCACGTGGGTGTGGCCGATGTATGCCGTGGGGTCGAACACGTCGGCGTCGGCGGGGGCGATGTTCATGTCCCCGCACACGACCGTGGAGGCAGGGTCGCCGGCGAGCTGCTGGCGCAGCGCGGACAGCCACGCGAGCTTGTAGCGGTAGTGCTCGGAGTCGGGTTCGCGCCCGTTGGGCACGTACACGCAGTGCACGCGGATGCCCGCGCAGGTCGCGGCCAGCGCGCGCGCCTCCTGGTTTGCGAAGCCGGGCGCGCCGGGGACGCCGGGAACGACGTCCTCGATGCCGACGCGCGAGAGGATCGCCACCCCGTTCCACTGCACCTCGCCGTGCAGCGCGAGCGAATAGCCGCGAGCGGACAGCTCCTCGCCGAGCAGCAGCTCGAACGCGTCGTCGGCGAGCTTGGTCTCCTGCAGGCACACCACGTCGGGCTGGCGTTCGTCGAGCCACGGCAGCAGGCGCCCGACGCGCTGCTTGACCGAGTTCACGTTCCAGCTCGCCAGCCGCACGAGGGAAACGGTAGCGGCGGGCCGGGCCGCCGCGATCGCTCGGCACGCCGCGCCCGCCACGACCACGCGGCGCGACGGGCGCAGCCGGCCGATCAGTCAGCCGGTCTGAACGACCATGAACGAGTTGCCGTCGAGGTCGCGAAAGAAGAACATCGGCGGCACCGGGTCGCCCATCCTCATCACCGCCTCGTCCACGTCGACGCCGCGGGCTCGCAGCTGCGCGTGGTCGGCGTCCGCGTCCTCGCTGCTGAACGCCACGCGCGTCTGGATCCCGGTCGATTCGCCTTCGCGCGGCGGCACGAGCGCGATCGTCGTGGACGCGCCGGCGGGCGCGACTTCGATCCAGCGATCGCCGTGGCCGAACGGGACGTCCGTGCGCTTCTCGAACCCGAGCTTCTCGACGTAGAACTCGATCGCCCTGTCGCGGTCGCTGACGGGGACCATCACCGTTCCGAGCTGGGTGATGTGCGTGCTGGTCTGCGTGTCGGTCATTTGCGGTCTCCTTGTGCTCGATTGTCGATCCTCGTCTAAGACCGGCGGGCGCTCCCGGAATCATCGGTCATCGGCGCGGCGCTTGGGCTGCCAGAACGCGACCTCCCCCGCAGCGGGCGTCCTCACGACGCTGCGCCACCCGGCGGGGCCCTCGCGCGGCTCGAGCAGGACCGCCGCGCCGATCGCGGCGGCCTCGTGGGTGGCAGCGTCGATGTCCGCTACCTGCACGTACGGGAGCCACAGCGGGCGCCGGACGGGGCAATCGACAAAGCCGCCGCCGAGCGCCGGGCCCAGCGCGAGCGCGAGATAGGACCCGTGCCTGGTGTCGATCGGCTGCGCGCGCCAGCCGAGCAGCTCGGCATAGAAGGCGCGGGCATGTGCGAGATCGGCGGTGTGCAGCTCCAGGTGCACCACGCGGTTGACGGCGGCGTGCGTCATCTGTATTGGTTTCGACCGGCGCGGATCGTGGAACTCATCGCAGCGATGAGTTCGCGCGCTACGCGCGGTCTGGACCAATCGAGCATGCCCCCGACCTCGACAGGCGCCAGCGGCGCCGAGCAGACCCTCCTGGAGCGCGCACGCGCCGGGGACGAGGCCGCCTTCGCGGGCCTCCTCGAGCCCCATCGCCGCGAGCTGCACGCCCACTGCTACCGCATGCTGGGGTCGATGCACGACGCCGAGGACGCGCTGCAGGACGCGCTGCTGCGCGCGTGGCGGGGGCTGGCGAGGTTCCAGGCGCGCAGCTCGCTGCGCTCGTGGCTGTACACGATCGCCACGAACACGTGCCTGGACCAGATCGCGCGCCGGCCCAAGCGCGTGCTGCCGATCGACTACGGACCGCCGACCGATCCCCACGTGGGGCCGGGCGAGCCGCTGGTCGAGTCGGTGTGGCTGGAGCCCTACCCCGACGAGATCCTCGGCGTGCAGGACGGCATGGCCGCTCCCGACGCCGCGTACGAGCAGCGCGAGGCGCTGGAGCTGGCGTTCGTCGCCGCCCTCCAGCACCTGCCGGCGACGCAGCGCGCGGTGCTGATCCAGCGCGAGGTCCTGGGCTTCTCCGCGAAGGAGGTCGCCGCGTCGCTGCAGACGACGGTGGCGGCGGTCAACAGCGCCCTGCAACGCGCGCGCGCGACGGTCGCCGAGCGCGTCCCCCAGCAGAGCCAGCAGGCCACGCTGCGCGACCTCGGCGAGGACTCCCTGCGCGAGACGGTGGCGCGCTACGTGGATGCGTGGGAGCGCTGCGACATCGAGGCGTTCGCGGCGATGCTGTGCGAGGACGCGACGTTCGCGATGCCGCCGCTGGCGAGCTGGTACGCCGGTCGCGAGGCGATCGTCGGCTGGGCCACGCGCTGGCCGCTGTCGGGCACGTGGCACTGGCGCGCGATCCGCGCGAGCGCCAACGGCCAGCCCGCGCTCGGCTTCTACGCGCTGCACCGCGACAGCGGCGAGCACCGTCCGTTCGCGCTGAACGTGCTCAGCTTCCGCCGCGAGCGCATCAGCGACGTGACGGCGTTCATCGCACGGTCCGCGGAGCCGCGCGAGCGCGAGGTGTTCGAGCGCTATCCGGACGAGCCGCTTGACGCGGAGAAGGTCGACGACGTGTTCGCGCGCTTCGGGCTGCCGGCGCGGCTGCAGTAGGCGCCGCGGCAGGCGCCGCGCGGCGTCCACCACGCCGCTTGCGAAGCGCGTGCCACTGCATCCCGGGCACCATTTGACGCGGCACAGGGCTGGCGAGCCCGCAGATGGGGCGATCGCGCCGTGATCAAGCCGCTCGATCGCCCCATCCGGTCAGTCCGAGCCTAATAGCCGTAGTAGAGGAAGTGCAAGAACCGTCCCCACCAGTCTAAGTGCCAGTGGTGCCAGTGCATGTGGTGGTGATAATGGTGGTGTAAGTGGGGGCCGTGTGGGTGGGTTGGCGGTGGTCCTGGTTCTGTTCCCGTTTCAACTGCTTCGGGACATTCTTCGCTTTCTCCTTCGACGTTGTTCTCTTCCACCGTTTCTTCAGATAAGAACGGTTCTGTTTCTTTGTCGTCTTTGGTTTCGTCTGCTTCGCCCATGGCCTGTTCGGGAAAGTAAATGTAGCAGGCGACGCCCGCTCCATCTCCGGCTTCTTCTCCGGCTTTGGCGTCGGTAAGTTCGATCCCGCCTTCCGTGCCCCCGGTGCATTTGGATATGTCGAAGTACGACTCCAACGCGCCGCTGCTCGGCTCTTCTGCTTTGATATCTTCAATCTCGCAGCCTTCTGCTGCGATCGTTGCGCTCGTTGTTTTGGTTTTGCCTCCTTCTTCCACTTCGAGATCGCATCCGCTGAAGCTCGGAGCGGCGTCGCTCGTGGTGGCGTCCCCGGAACTCGGGCTCACGCCTTCGAGCGTCACTTTTTCGCACTTGACACGGGCCTGTTCGGTTATCTCCATTTCCACGGTACCGGTCGATTCAGCGTGCCATCCCGATTCGAGGTCGAACTCGACTTCAGCCCCTTTAGCGCGATCATCTTGCTCGTTTTGTATTCCGCTTCTTTTTCGATGTTGATGTCCGCTTCTTTGTTGCCGGTGCCGAAGTTGACCAGCAGAGTCGCTTTGGTCGATTTGCCTTCGTTGTTGTAGTATTCCGAGATAGCCGGTTTGCCTTTGCTGCCTTTCAGACCCGCCTTGAACTTCGTGACGTCTCCCGTGTCGAAGCCGCCGACAGACGCGATCTGCGATCCGCTGATTTTCACTTTCGTCGCTTCACAGTTGACGGTGGTCGACGAGAACGTCACAAGCGCCCCGAGGGTGGACGGCGAAAGCGCAGTTGGCGCGAGAGTTGCTTCTCCCGTCAGTAACACGACTTCTTTGGCATCGCCTTCGGTAGCGCAGCCTGTGGTTTTGTCTTTGACGCCGGTCAAGGTCACTGTTACTTTGCCGGACGATTCTGACGTCCATTCCAGCTTCGTTTTTAAGCCTGTGGCTTCGAGCTTTTCGGATGCCGATTCCAGTGAGACTTTCGTCTGTTCCGCTTCGGCCACCACGGGAAACGATTCGCCTGGTAACAGCGTAAAGCCGGGTAAGGTAGCCCAGGCGGGTGCCGCCAGAGCAAAGCACACAGCCAGGACGACCGACCCGGCCCCGATGCACTTCAATGAGTTCATTTCATCATCCCCCTGATCAGTTTCCAATGTCACCGGTGTCAGCCATGTCCCCACGGTCGAGGCTCACCGGCGCAGCAGGCACGACCCCCCTTTTGCTACCCAATAGAGATGACGCACCGCACTTCGCGATCGTCCCAAAGACACGAACGACTGTCAACGATCGTCCTGGTGCCGTTTCCCACTTCTCCCGGTGCGAAGCCTCACCTCCAGCCGTTATGGGGGGTCAAGCGTGGAGCGACCGGCGAGGTGCGATCGGCGCCTGTCAGGCTTGCGCCTGCGCGGGCAGCCCGACGAGCGCGGCGCTGCGTTCCCACAGGCCTTCGGCGAGCGTCTCGTCCCGGGCCTGGGCGCTGGGGGCCAGCACCTTCTCGTCCTGCACGTACTCGCCGTCCAGCTCCGCTGCCTCTTCGGAGGTGGCGAGCCACACCAGCGAGCGCGCGCCGCGCTCGGGCGAGCGGAACGCGGGACCGCCGAGCGTGGTCAGGATCTTCCAGACACCGTTCTCGTTCTTGCCGAAGCCGGTGCGCACGACGCCGGGGTGAAAGCAGTTGGCGTGCAGCTCCGGCGCGCGCCTTGCGAGTTCGCGCGTGAACAGGATGTTGCACAGCTTGGACGTGCCGTACACGCGCATCGCCGAGTAGGAGCGCGTGGACTGCAGGTCGTCCAGGTCCAGCCGTCCGGACTTGTGCGCGTCGGAGGAGGTGGTCACGACGCGGCCCCCGTCGAGCCGGTCGCGCAGCAGGTTGGTGAGCAGGAACGGCGCGAGGTGGTTCAGCGCGAACGTCCGCTCGAAGCCCTCGGGCGTCTGCTGCCTGGAGGCGAACAGCGCGCCGGCGTTGTTGGCGAGCACGTCGATGTGCTCGTAGCGCTCGCGGGCCTCCTCCGCCAGCGCCCTCACCTCGGCCATCGACGTGAGGTCGGCGACGTGCTCGTGGACCGGCGCGGCCGCGCTCGCGCCGGCCGCCCTGGCCTCGCGCGCGACGTCCTGCACGCGCTCGGCCTCGCGCCCCACCAGCGCCAGCTCCACGCCCTGGCGGGCGAGTTCGATCGCTGCGGCGCGGCCGATGCCGCGCGTGGCCCCTGTGAGCAGGACGAGCACCGTTGCTGTGGACTGTACTCGCTCGTGCCCGCCCGCTCACGACGGGCCTTCCCAGGCGGGGCGATCGCCCCCGAACGGGCGCGGCCCGTGCGCCCATGCAAGCGGGGTGCCGTCCAGCTTGCCGGGGGGCGCGATCAGCGACAGCCGGCCGAAGGCCACGCGGTGGCGCGCGGGATCGGCCGCAGCGCTGCGCTCGCCGGACGCGGCCGGCGGTCTGGGCGCGCCCAGCAGCTCCGCTGCAAGCCTCGCGAGCGACAGCCTCACGGGAGCGCATGGCCGC
>Ga0335075_10012200_pt1 | contig 12991 bp, 15 predicted proteins | sample Lox_Sample_24_FD_206723 | JGI IMG/M metagenome (GOLD analysis project Ga0335075, IMG submission 206723) | Soil microbial communities from Loxahatchee National Wildlife Refuge, Florida, United States - Lox_Sample_2.4 | ecosystem: Environmental > Terrestrial > Soil > Wetlands | place: USA... | reverse complement strand
CGCCTCCGCTACCTTGCTTCCCGTCATGGAACGATCCGCCTCCAACACCACGCACTCGCGGGTGAACTGGTCGATCACCGTCAAAATGCGGAACGAACGTCCATCGGCAAATTTGTCGCTAACGAAAGCGCTCAGGGAATGGCGATTAGCAGCCCGGCACTCATGCCGACTGATTTCTCGTGTCCTCGCCCGAAGTTGTATTCGTAGGCAGGTTCAACGAACCACCCGAATTTATGCCGTCTCGACGGCCAGAACATAAAATCGAGCGCGGCTTCACCGGCCACGGAATTCGTGGTGACACCGAATTGTCGTACGTGGACCCATTCGGGGCCAATTCCAGCCATAAACTCTGCTTTTTTCGAGAGAGTCCAAGGCTTTTTGACGAGAAGATCGATATCCCATTCTGTTGAGTTGTGGGTGAAGAGCGGCGTAACACCGGCTTCGATTTCTAACCAGTCTTTTATGGGGGTAAACTCCACGGCCAGATCTGGGCCGAAAGCGGCCGAGCCGCCCTTGACGTTCCAGCTCGTTGCGCCCCCAAGTTCAACGATTGCGGCTGGCTCAGGTTCGTTTTCAGGTGTCTGCGCAAACGCTCTTCCTACAGGAAAAAACAAAAGTGCTATCAAGAACCAGAATTTCAGCGGCCAGACTTTCGGCAAGCTATTGTTTCTCGTCACGTCCAAGTCCATGGTTTCGGCCATTTAGGCCGCCTAAATAGACCGAGGTCCAGTCTTACTGTTTGTATTTCGGCACTGTCTGCTAGACACTGTGCTGAGAATCAGGCCTATAGCGACTATAGGGTCAAGCGATGAATCTCGATAGATTGACGATTGGGCAGCTATCAAAGCAGGCTGGCGTAAAGGTGGTGACCATCCGGTACTACGAGGGGCTGAAGCTCATGCCGGTGCCGCCACGGACGCAAGCAAATTATCGCGTATATGATCAGCAGCAATTGCGCCGGCTTCGATTCATTCGGCGATGCCGTGACCTGGGCTTCACCCTTGACCAAATCGGCGAGCTCCTAAACCTCTCGACGCAAGGTGCGAAAGAATGTTCCCGGGTCGATCGGATTACGGAGGAACACCTGAAAGAGATTGAGTCCAAGGTGGCCGACCTGCGCAGGCTCGCAGCTGAACTACGGCGCATCAAGAACTGTTGTCCCGGAAAGCGTCTCATCGCCGATTGTCGAATTCTCCAAGCCCTCTTGCCCAACATGGTTCGATAAATTTGTATACCCGGTGAAAATGGCGGAATAAACAGCGAAAAGACACCCGTGATCACAACGTTCGTGTCACGATCGCTTTGATCTTCACTTCGTACTGCGCCTGACTTTGGCAATCGCAGATTTCAAACCTGCCTTCTTGATGCCGGCCCTTTTCGCCTGGCTACGAGCCTGACTTAGAAGCGCCTGGAACTCCTCCAGTTTGGGGGGAGTAATGGTTTAGTTGGTTGGGAAATGTGACAAAAGTGCTCCGGTGGCAGAAAACACGTACACGCGATTCGCGCTGAGGTCAGTCACGGCAGCGATTCCACCTGACAGCAGAGCGAATCCGGTCGGTGATTTCAGTGGGGAAGAGGCGAAGCTAGTCAGGACAGCTTTCTTCGCGTGAGTGTCAATGAAAACGATTTTCTTAAGGCCTGCATCAGCGACGTAGAGCCTTCCCGTCGATACATCGAAGTACAGAGCAGCGGGCGCGCTCAAACCAGAGGCCAGCGTCCTCGTCGATTTTGTTCGAATCGAATACTGGTAGACTACCCCCGCGTCGATATCCGCCACGTACAAGACTTGATTTGCTGGATCGATTGTCAGGGGACCCAGTTTCCGCGCACCTGAGATCCGAGAAAGGTACAAAAGCTTTTGATTATCGAGGTCCAAGCGGTAAATCTCGTTGGAGTCAGACGTCGCCAAGTACAGGGAGTGAGTTCCGTCGTCGCACGTGATCCCAGCGCCTATGTTTCTGAGCGGCCAGAAACCTAGGGAACGCCCGTCGGTCGTGTATCGCCATATAAATCCTCTATTGAATTCGACACCGACGATAAAGATGGACTGCTGGCCGACGACGGCAGAATAAGACATGTCGACAAATTGAGGTGCGTTAGATAAGTGAAATGCCGCGACTTCGGTCAGGAAATTCCCAGACTGCTTCAGCCGATGAACAGTACCCCGAATATCCAACACGAAGACATCAGATGATGAGCCTTTGTCGACCGCTACGGGTTGAAAGAGGGAGGGACCAGCAACGAGCGGAGCGTAGGGTCAATTGTGGCCGAATGCCTCGCACGTATGGGAGTGGAGCGAATTAAGTTGATTGACTACGATTTGGTCGAGCGTCATAACCTTGATCGACTGTTACACGCGGGCATTGAAGACGCGCGAAAACACCGTGCGAAGGTGGATTTGATAGGCAAATCGCTCGAAAGAAGCGCAACCGCTTCAATACCGAGAATCGAAAAGCTTCCACTCGCCGTAACTGAGATGGATGGGTTCAGAGAAGCGTTAGACTGCGACATTCTCTTCAGCTGCGTTGACCGTCCTTGGGCTCGGCATGTGCTGAATTACATAGCATATGCCTACCTCATACCAGTGGTGGACGGAGGCATTCTGGTTCGTATGAGGGGCGACCGGCTCCGAACCGCGAGCTGGAGAAGCCATGTTGTGCATCCAGGAAAACGCTGTCTGCAATGCATTGGTCAGTATGATCCAAGCTTGGTCAATGTTGAGCGGAGAGGCGACCTCGACGATCCGACTTATATCGAGAATCTACCCATCGATCATGCTTTGCGACGGAACGAAAACGTTTTCCCATTCAGCGCGCACCTTGGGGCTTCGCTCGTTATGCACGCGCTTCATGTCGCTCTCAAACCGGTGGGTATCGCCGACACCGGGGAGCAAATCTACCATTTCGTTGACGGTAGCCTAGACAGGACCTTCGATGCGAAGTGTGATGATAATTGTTATTTTTCAACCATCGTGGGCAAAGGCGATTCCGAAGGACTACCGATAACGGGGATTGATGTAGGAGCGGCGAAAGTCCGACTTCGGACAAAGAACAAAGAGGAAGATGCAGGGCTAATCAAGTCGGCATTTCAGAAGTTTGCTTCCTTTTGGAAAGGTCGCAAACGCAATGACACAGCAAGATGAAATTCAAAGTCCGATCCTTCCGCCATTCGGATGGAAGATGGGAATCAAAATACATCGAGCCAAAAGGCAAAGTTTTGCCGGGTGACGTCGTGCAAACACGAGATTCGTACCTCCTAAGACGATATTTCCTGACGAAGGATGAAGCTGATCAATTCGCTGCTCAGTTCCTGAAAGAACGTCGCGTAAAAGTGAATGAAATCGAGATCATAACGGATTAGGTGAGGACCCACGAGCGGCGAATAACAGCATGGAACCAATCAAGTGCAGTAGATGTGGGGGCGACGTACCGTTTCTTTCAGAGAAGTGCCCTTCCTGCGGCGAATTTATCGCCATCCTTGAAGGCGATCCGTCCGACACAGCCAAGAAAGTTCTTCGCGCTGGCATGGATGTCGCTGGGGGAGCGGTCCCGATTATCGGGGGTATTTTTTCTGCTGCCGCAAGCGCGTGGGAGGGCCGGAATCAAGATAGGGCAAATGCGTTCTTCAAACACTGGTTGCAGATGCTCTTCGAAGAGATGCGGGAAAAAGAGCGAACAATCGTAGAGATCATGGCTCGACTGGACATGCAGGACAAGAAGGTCACCGACCGAATGGAAAGTCCGGAATATCAATCCATTCTCAAAAAAGCCTTTCGAGAGTGGTCCGGTGTAGAAAGCGAGGACAAGCGAACGTTTGTCCGCAATATCCTTGCGAATGCGGCTGCCAGCCAAATAGTGAGTGACGACGTTGTAAAACTGTTTTTGGAGTGGCTTGGCAAATTCTCAGAGCTACATTTCAAAGTCATAGCAATAGCCGCCACAGCGAGGCTTCGGCAGCTCCCGGACCGCCCGTCATCCAAGCACCGTCAGCGTCTCCCGGGTTAAAAATCTTCGTGGCTCGTTTATAGCGCCGTCCCATTTCGTTGCCGCAAGGAAATTCCCCGGCGAAGGTGAATGGCAACCCCGACCTAAACGGAGGACCGTCAGGACAGCGCACAAAAGCCATGAGTTCGGCAGTTTCGTTCAGCAATCGGCCTCGCGCACTCGCAAGATAGTTTGGTTCAAGCGGAGCGTTAACGTAGGTCGTCCGAATCATCTGAGGCTGCGAATCAAGGGGCTCCAGTTGCCCGTTCAAATTGGGTGCTGCCCACACAGAAGTACCACGCTGTAAGACCAGGTGCAGATCGCTCACTCCGGTGACGTTCATTTTGTCCCCGCTCCCAATTACCTCTGAAAGAAATCTCGTGTTCGCGGCACCTTGCTACCTCTCCGCAAATTTCGCTGCTTTTCCACGATCCGAAGGTTTTTCAACGAAGTGTCTCCGCCGCGAGAGTGCGGCACGATATGGTCGATGTGATATTGGTCGCGTCCCACTTCAATCCTTTCGCCGTCAAATCTCTCGCAAATAACCTGCTGTCGCAGCGCCTTCGGAATGCGCCTGCTGCCACGCGACTCCCGGACCAGAATGAATGCAGCGCCTGCAACGGCTAAAACACTAAACAACAACACGTCTGCAGCGCGCCAACCTGTTTTAAGCCAGAGCGTGCGCTGAAATGACGTAAACAATCTCGCCGACAAGTAGTCGTTTGAATTTTCCGCGATGCGCATTGATAGGCGTACCACGTCACGGCAACCACTGCGGCCGCAGCGATGATAATCAGCGGTTCAGGATACGCTGGGTGCGGAGCCATACATCCTCTTGATGGTTTCGATCGGCGGGCGGGATTGTACCGCGCCGCCGCTACTCACAGTTTATGGCCCTTCGAGATAATACGTGCGGGAGTCTACACGCCGGCTGGACGAAGGGCATCGCTGATAGCGCGCGACAATGTTTTCGACCAGGGCACAGACGGTCGCAGCGGTCAATTCTACTTGGAAAAAATTCCTTGACATTATCCATATTTATATTACCCTTGCGGGCTTCTATGCGTTGTGCTTTCTCGGCGTTGGGCAAACTTCTCGGAGGTTTTCGGAGAGTAGGAGCGCTACATGAGTCTCCAGCAATCATCATGGTCCCTATCAGACTCGACTGGAAACGACGAGACGATCAGCATTGATGCGTCCAACACGACGATCGCGGCTGTGAGTTATGGCACGAATGCCAGTGGAGTCCCGAATCAGGTGCCAATCTCATCCGACGGCAAATCATTTCAAATAAAAGTCCTTGGTGGCCTCAATCCTCTTGTAGTAACGCTCATTTCTCCTGGACCTGCCTCTGATGTCGTTTACATTCAGCAGAAGAGCGGGAACAGTGTGGTCGATCTCGACTCCTTCGTCATCTACCGCCAAGAAGTATGGGATCCCATGATTCAGGGGACTTAGCTGCTGTTTGAATAAACGCATCGATCAGGAACGATCGCCGTTCGGTGGTCAAGGCGGGACACAGATGGAAGTGAGGACGAAAATCCCGGTAATGTTGGCAATTTGCTTCATCGCCGTTCCGCAGAGCTATAGTCAAGTCGCCAAGGGCTATGCCGTTGCGGCTGACAGCCAAGCCGCGACTTGCAACCAAAGCGGTTCAACTCTCACAAGGGCGGAATGCGATAATCTCGCTTTGGAATTTAGCAAAGATAGAACGGCTCTGACTGCGAGAGGCTTGAAAGACAGCCTTCGCGACCCGTTTGCCGACCTAACTCCTTTTATCGTCGGCATACGACAGAGAGCCTTCGAGCACATAGCGAACCAAGCGTTAAACACCGGTCTGTCAGCTATGGCACAGTCTGCGCTGAATGACACGGCGCAATTGCTCTCGACCAAGGCGGCCGTCAATCAGACCGGCGCACAATCAAGCGCGAGCGGTTCGACGAATCTTGCCACGAAGCCAACAACTACAGATCTAATTTCCCTGGCGGCCGAGTCAGGAGCGTTCACAGATACTGTGAACGGCAATTCTCTGACCGCCCAAGCGAACGCGGACGGTGTACGCCGATACCTCTCAGGCAAACCATTTGCGGATTTGAGTCCATCTACGCTAGATGTCCTAGATCATTTGACCTTCGCCGCTACATTCACGATAGCCCAAAATGGATCGACGGCCGTCCCTACCTCCGGCTCGGCTCTCCCGTCTACTCCTTCTATCAGCAGCGTCCTACTTCCTTCCAACAATGTATCCTTCAATGCCTTATCAGCGAACTACGAGCTTTATCGACCATATAACCCCCACTCAACAGCATTTTTGACGGCCTGGCAGAAGGCCATCAAAGAAAATGCACCAGCGCTCGCATCTGCGATTACGGCTGTCGAGATCCAGGTTTTAAAGGCGTCACCAGCACGTGTTGCTACTGAAAATGATCCAGCCTTCATCCAGGCTCAATCGACGTGGATTTCTGACGCGAAGAGCGATGAAGAAAACAATAATTTCAGCAAATTTGTAAGTGACTATACGACCTTTACGGAATCTTTCGAGACAGCGTTGGAGAAAGCCGACCCGAACAATTTTTATTCAGACGTACTCTCTATCAATTCAGCTCTTCAAGCGCTTCGTGCAGTGAACAATGACGTGCTGAATGCCGCTCGGGGCACCCCTCTACTGACAGTCAGCTATTCCTACTCTGCACCGGAGTACAAAGAAGCTACGCATACGGCGACTTTGGTCGCGGCCTATATTTTCAGGCAATGGAACGGCGCTCAACTCACCGGTAACTTTGGAGGCTCATGGTTCGCGCACGTGCCACAGGGCGCGGTCTATGGACGGGTGCAAAGTTACCAGTTCTCAGCCGAATATGACCAGCCAATCGGTTCGGCCACTGCTCCGAGAGCCGTATTGAGTTTAGCGGGCTACGGTCAATATCAATACAGCCCAACTGTTCTCACCATAACGACTGCCAACTTAGCTCCGGGTACGAACATCGCTCTACCGGGCAACGCACAGGTACTATTGGGCACAGCCGGCTGGCTGGGCGTAGCACAGGCGAAGCTGGCGTTTAACGTAGGCAAAGGACTGACTATACCCGTTGCCTTCAAGTGGTCCAACAAAACTGATCTGCTGCCGGAAAGTGATTGGAAAGGACAATTCGGCGTTACCTACGATCTATCAGCCCTGTCGGCAATGCTTTCGGGAAACAAGTAGGACTAAAGGAACGTTTTCGTATCCGGCTGAAAGAGATTCTGTTCAGCCGGAGTTCCCTGAAGTGCGAATTGGCTGCAAGAGCCTTCCCTCACGCAGCGCGATCTCACAAAATAGCCGCGCTTGCGCTGCTTGCGAGCAGCCACGGAGTCCCCAAAACGAGAAATTCGAAAACTTACCGAGGCAGGGTCCTACGTCAGGCGATATGGACATTGCCAGCGAAACCTACGAACGCCAACTGCCGCTCAACTCAGTTGCGCGCTCGGGACGATCACGCCCGCGCCTTTTGTTAGCCGATAACCACGTTGAATACCCCTCGACCTCTTGCCTCTTCACTTCGGCGCTCTGCTTGACCGTTCCGTCGATGTTTTGCGAATCTGTTGCGCCGTATCTTGTTGGCTTCTGGCGCCGGTTGCGTTATTAATCCAATCTCCGACAAACTGCACGGCAGGAGCAACGAGAATGGCCGCGAGGAGAGTCTCTCCCCAGGAAGTCACGCGATACTTCGCGACGAAAAGTCGCTCCAACGTTTTCTTGCGGAGGTCCCGCCTGACGAAAACTCTGTCGGTGAGAAATGCGGTAAGTCCGGCGAAAGCGCTAGCGAGTGCCATGTCGCCCCGACGAGCTGCTAACTCAAATCTCCTCAGCCCCTATGCATATGCACTTCACACTCAAAGAAGCAGGCGCTCAGTGCATCAGCATCTTCAAGATGGACGAAATCCGCTAGGCTGCCGGGTAACCGATCAGCTTTGAATTTTGGCAAAGTACAACAGAATTCAGATCGGCGACCGCCCGCTCGCACTCCGCGGTGCAGCCCGCCGAGTCGTGGATGCGAGAGGTTCTCCGACTGCGGTGGGGACCATGTGTTAGCTGTACACCTCGTTTCCCGCAATGGTTTTTCCGTGACAGAATTAAGACGTGATTTGCTCCAACCGTGATCTAATTCGGTCGTTCATATGCCCATACGATCAGTCTGAAATTACTGGCTCACGCCGTCGCGCTGCAGCGATTAGGAGCCAGTTCGATCAGCGGTATGATCGAAAAACGTGGTAATCGCGTTCGCGATGGAGTGAACCCCATCCGCGCCTCCGGCCAGCACCGCCGCAGAGAGCACAATGTCGATTACTATGAAGAACTCATGCTGGTGCGGGTGGGTGTTTGTCAACTCCGCGAATTTCGTAGAGTCGAGAAACGGCTGGAAAGCTCGCACTCCGGCGATACTGACGCAAAGGCTCAGAAAGATCGAGATCGCAAAGGCATATCGCTGTGTCACTCCCCGATATTCGTCAAGAGCATCGGAGGCCGCTTTCTCAGCCGCGTGATTGTCGTTACTCACGGAATTGGAACTGCTCGCACGAATCGCCGCTAAAGCACTTTGAAGTTTGTTAGCGCCCGTGTCGCGCCACGGGCTGATCAATATTTCCACGGCGCGTTCTATAACCGCCGCGGCGAAAGCTACCGGTGCCAGGAGGGTGGTCAGATCGGTAACGGAAATCTTGAAATAAACGCACTCCCACAGCGCATAGATTGCGAAGATCAGCATCACGAGAATCGCTATAGCAGCAGTTGCAACCACCCGCCAATTCTGCCGAGGTGCAACTATTCTAGGTAATTCCGTCTCCATGGCCGGTCCTTTCTCAAAAATCTATCAGTGCGACTTCGCGAGCGTCGGAATCTTCTCAGACGTTTTTAGATAACTGCCGTCGCCATTATCCCCTCTCGTTTTGTAAAGGTAGTTCATCGACTTCCATCCAATCCTTTGTATGCCTCGCTGGCCGCAGTCTGGCTCTGTCTCGGAGATGACTGCTGTGGCGCTCCGGATCGCCATCCGACCAAATTTCGAATGAACTCGACTCGCGCGATGTTCTTGTCCGAGTTGTCATTCGGAATCTGATCGAGGACTTTGACGGCGATTCCGACTGTGTTGATCCGATCGAGGACAGACACGAATTCATTGGCTTGCGTCATAGTCGAGCGGTAGATGACCATGAATGTCGCGCCGATGAATTGGGTGATCAGACCACAGATCGATGCAACCCAAGTCGGTGGGGAAATGTGGTTTGCATCAACCTGCTGCAGTGCGATTTGCTCGTACACCCCATAAATAACGAAGGAAAAGCCGACCAGCATTACGCCAACGGATACGTAAAAAACCTGCCTCACTTGCGCCAGGTTACGCGAGAAATACTGCTGAAGATTCGTCCCTGCGAATTCCCACGTCGGACTGGCCTGCTCCGGATTCTCGGCCGCCTTGGCTTGAGCATCCTTGAGTTGTTGTTCCTCGTACCTCCATCGTTGGTTCATCGAATGCAACGAAAACAGCGCCAAGACAAAAACCAACAATGTCGCTAGACCTGGCAACACGACGCGGAGGAAGTTAGGACGGGCAGGAATCGCCCAACGGACTGATGCTGGTTGCTCTAGGATTGCGCCGTTACTAGCATAATCCACTAATGGAAAGTTGATTCCGGAGAAATCTGCTCCGGGATTCGCAATATCTACGTTTTCGTAGGTGTTACCACCTCCCTGAGCGAAAAGAGCACTCGCGCTGTCAATCACCGTATAGTGATACTGTTGGCTGTCCGTCGGCACTCCGACCGCAACCATGATTGAAGTCAAGGAGGGTAGCGACGTAGAAGTCGGCTGCGGGGATTGGAGTTGGCTAAGTTTAATTTGGGATTCGAACGCTAGGCTTCGTGATCGCCCCGCGACAAGGTAAGGCGGACAGTTGCAAGATATTCTAAACGTTCCCTTCCTTCCAAGCACCAAGATGTCAGCTGTTTTAGACTGATAGAAGCTCTCGGGATTGTCATATTTAGGCGCGTACCACAGGATTAACCCGGTAGCCGCAGCGATAAGCACCGCACCTACGAGTAGGCTTCTGTTGTGATCGATGCTTCGAAGCAGGTCTCCGAGGTAGCTCAACTAACCACCCTCGCGCGTGCGTTTTCATCCTTAATCACTGGCCTGAGACTTACGAAATCAGATGGCATGCATACCGCTAGCCCGACGGAGTTCGAGTATAGACGTTCGCCGTAGCGATCTACGCGCCCACCTGAACGTCGGATGCTGACACAAACAATCCACCCGGTTTGCTGTTTGGCGCGTTATCAGTGCATTCCCACCTCATCCGAACGTCTTTCGAAGCGTCGCAACGGACACGTGCGGCCAACTGAAATTCAATTTGCCTTGATCGGAAGTTGGGGGAGGCGCACTAGATGGAATTAGTACAGCCGGAAAATTGAGCATCACCATCTGCGCATATTGTAATTGCATGAATGATCTTTCGTTCTTCGGTGTAACTGTTTCGATCCAGAACGTTGCGTAGACCAGGGGCACATCCGCATTGGTTTCCAGAAACGGCAGGTTTTCAATTCCTCCCGCGGAATCCGCGACCGAAGCTGTCGCCGTGGGCCCACCTGCTGGAGGAGATGTGGGTGGTGTAGTGAAAAACTGGACGGACGGCACGGTCGCTATGTTGAGGACTGTGCCTTTGAACGTGCATCCGTCGGCAACTTGCTGCTGAATCACTTGCTGCAGTAACGTAATCGGATCGTTGACGACATTCTGCATCGGCACGCCGTTGATGTTCGTGGGGAGCGGAATAGGCGGTGTGTTGCCGAACGGGGTTCTCGGGTTTGTCGCGGAATCAGGATTCGTGAGCGTGTATTGAGAAAAACCGCCCCCGACGACTGAAAGCAGCTCGGAAGATCCTGCCGCGCGCAGGATGAGGGGAGCGGGAGGAACTGAAACCGCAATCGGTCCACTGTTGAATGATGGAAAGAGCGAAAATGCTGGTGTGCCGCTGCCACTCGGAGCACCCAGGGCGGGTGGGCCATCGAAAGTTGTCGCCGCACCACCCGCCAAGAGCGCGTTGCCGTGAGGAATCGAACCCATTCGGGCGACGATCGCCCCTTTCGCTGGCGGATTCTCTGGTGGCGCGGTAGTTGCCGGCTGTGTTACCCAGATTCCCGGCTCGATGTGCAGCGCGCCTCCCGTCACGGCATCGCTGATCTTTTGCAGGTACGTCAATCCAAACAGCTCGATGTCGTCTTGGAAGACTCCGCGATTCGGTATGGACGAAGAAATGGGCTCGAACTTCAACGTCTCACTGGTTTGATTGAGCTCCAGAAATAAATTCTGGGCTGGCGGACCGAAGAACGGCCTGGCAACAAGGTTGAACCCGTTCCCGTGCCAATTGCCAGCCAAGTCCTTCAACAAGCCGAGTTGATTGAGTACAGTAGCGTTGTCGGGACTGATACGAACGCTTGGAACTCGCAAACTGCACATAAAGGGCTCCTGGTTAATTGAATTTGGGGCCCGACAAACCTTGCTCGCGGGGAAACGTTGCGGCAATATCTGCCCAGACTTGCTTCTTGTCAAGTTAAATATTGATAATTTGCTAGTATCCCAGTGGATATATTTATCTGTCCGCTTACAGTACCGAGCACGATGGAATTTTCGGTGTTACTTTGATCGATATGGGTGACAATTGTGGGTTTGAGGATTGTGATATCCAGCCAAAAAAAGTTGGCGCCGGAAACCGCGGCGGCGACGTGGCGCGGTCAGGCATGTCCGCGAGACCTATCGAATGTCAGAACGGCATGCCTGCCGGCTGCTGGGGCAGTGGAGGGGGACACAACGCTACGAAGTGCTCTACCGGACTGACGAAGATGCTCTCATGCGAGCGATCATCGAGCTGGCCAGTGAATACGGTCGCTACGGCTACCGGCGAATCACAATCAAACTGCGCGAAGCGGGTTGGCAGGTAGGCAAGGATCGAGTGCAGCGGATCTGGCGACGCGAAGGGCTGAAAGTGCCGCAGAAACAGAGGCCGCGAGGGAGATTGTGGTTCAATGACGGATCGTGCGTCCGACTGCGACCCGAGCGAGCCAACCACGTGGAGCTACGATTTCGTGAAAGCCATGACCCACGATGGAAGGGCGCTGCGGCTGTTGGTATTGATCGACGAATACACGCGGGAGTGCCTGGCGATCCGCGTGGCGAGACGATTGGGGAGCCAGGAGGTGATCGATACGCTGGCGGACGTGATGCTGTGGCGAGGGATTCCAGAGTACATTCGTTCGGACAATGGGGCCGAATTCGTGGCGAAAGAGCTGCGGAAGTGGCTGGGCAGCTTGATTTCAGTAGTGCGACCTATTGGGCGAACGGGCTTCTGGACGGATTGACTGGTTCGGTAGGTGGGTACTCGGCTGCGTATACCCCGGACGGGGAGGGTCGCGTTTATTCTGCGACTACTGGCGGCGGCCTTGCCAGCACCTTGTACGACGCTGCCGGACTACCGATCCAGGTGAACTTCTCCTCCGGGGACAGTGACACGTATACATATGATCTGGACACGAACCGAATGACACAGTATCAATTTACGGTGAATGGTGAATCTGTCATCGGAAATCTCACCTGGAACGCGAACGGCACGCTCGGCAGCCTGCTGATCACCGATCCCTTCAACAGCTCGAATGCACAATCGTGCTCGTACACGCACGATGATTTGGCCCGGCTCGCCAGCGACAACTGCGGCTTAGACTGGTCGCAGACGTTCGCTTACGACGCCTTCGGCAACGTGACCGTAAGTGGGACCGACGAGTTCCAGCCGGGGTATGATGAGGCGACGAACCAAATGATCGGGCCCGCAACTTACGACACGAATGGAAACGCCACGAATGACGAAGAGCACCAGTACACATGGAATGGCTACGGGCAGCCCGGCGTGATCGACGGCGTTTCCGTCACCTATGACGCCCTCGGACGAATGGTGGAAGAGGACAACGGCGGCGCCTACACA
>Ga0335075_10012199_pt1 | contig 12991 bp, 12 predicted proteins | sample Lox_Sample_24_FD_206723 | JGI IMG/M metagenome (GOLD analysis project Ga0335075, IMG submission 206723) | Soil microbial communities from Loxahatchee National Wildlife Refuge, Florida, United States - Lox_Sample_2.4 | ecosystem: Environmental > Terrestrial > Soil > Wetlands | place: USA... | reverse complement strand
GCGATGCCATTTCGGCGTTCTGGGACAAGGCAATTGCGCCCACCGACAAGATCGAGTTCTTTTTCCGCGATACCTACCAGTGCGGCTATGAAGAAGCCAACGTCGGCCACATCCTGATCACCGCGGCCGGGCACCAGGTCACCGCCGAAGGCGTGTTCACCTACAAAGCCAACGACGACGGCCAGCTGGTCGCGCTGCGCGCGTACTGGGAAGTCGACCAGGCGACCGCGAGCGCACGCAAGATCTAAATCGGTTCCAGGCCAACCAGATAACGCTGCGCCAGGTCCTGATAGGCCTTGGGGTTGACCTTCACCCACATTTCGGCCCCGGTCCCCGCGATCGGACCTTTGACGGTCGCCGGCGCGCCGACCACCAGCACCTCGTCGGGGATCTTGGTGCCGCCCGTCACCAACGCGCCCGCCGCGACCAGGCTGCGTGCACCGATCACCGCGCCGTCGAGGACCGTGGCGTGATTGGCGATCAGCGCCTGCGCGCCGATGTGGGCGCCGTGAATGATGCACATGTGCGCAACGGTCGCTCCGGGGCCGACGTCGACAGGAATACCCGGCGGTGAATGCAGCACCGATCCGTCCTGAACGTTGGCACCCTCGCGCACGATCACGGGCCCGTAGTCGGCGCGCAAGACGGTGTTGAACCAGACCGACGCTCCGGCCTCCACCGTGACATCGCCGATCAGGGTGGCGGTGGGGGCGACGAAGGCGGTGGGATCGATCCTCGGGGCTCGGCCCTCGAAGGCAAACAGCGGCATTGTTCAGATATACCGCAGGCCGGGTAACCGGCGGTGATGTGCCCGTCATTGCGCAATCCCAGGCGAAAACTGTAACGTGTTCTAGTTAGAAGCCCGATAATCTGGAGGCCTGATGGCTACCGAGACTGCCGCTGTCCGCGAGATCGACGCCGGCACCCTACCGGACCGCTACGCACGCGGCTGGCACTGCCTTGGCCCGGTCAAGGACTACCTGGACGGCGAACCGCACGGGATCGAGGCGTTCGGCACCCACCTCGTCGTGTTCGCCGACTCGCACGGCGACGTGCATGTGCTCGACGGCTACTGCCGGCACATGGGCGGCAACCTCGCGCAGGGCACTATCAAGGGCGACGAGATCGCCTGCCCGTTCCACGACTGGCGCTGGGGCGGCGACGGCAAATGCAAGCTGGTGCCCTACGCTAAGCGGACGCCGCGGCTGGCCCGCACCCGGTCCTGGACGACCGACGTACGCGGCGGCCTGCTGTTCGTTTGGCATGACCACGAGGGCAACCCGCCGCAGCCCGAGGTGCAGATCCCGGAGATTCCCGAGGCCGCCAGCGACGAGTGGACCGAGTGGCGGTGGAACTCGATCCTGATCGAAGGGTCGAACTGCCGCGACATCATCGACAACGTCACGGACATGGCGCACTTCTTCTACATCCACTTCGGTCTCCCGACGTACTTCAAGAACGTGTTCGAGGGTCACATCGCCTCGCAGTACCTGCACAACGTCGGACGTCCGGACGTCAACGATCTCGGCACCTCTTACGGTGAGGCACACCTGGATTCGGAGGCGTCGTACTTCGGCCCGTCGTTCATGATCAACTGGCTGCACAACAAGTACGGCGACTACAAGGCCGAGTCGATCCTGATCAACTGCCACTATCCGGTGACCCAGGATTCGTTCATGCTGCAGTGGGGCGTCATCGTCGAAAAGCCCAAGGGCATGGACGAAAAGATGACGAACAAGCTGGCCAAGGTCTTCACCGAAGGCGTCAGCAAGGGCTTCCTGCAGGACGTCGAAATCTGGCGGCACAAAACCCGCATCGACAACCCGCTGCTCGTCGAGGAAGACGGCGCGGTGTACCAGATGCGCCGGTGGTATCAGCAGTTCTACGTCGACGTCGCCGACGTCACGCCAGACATGACCGATCGCTTCGAAATCGAGGTGGACACCACCGTCGCCAACGAGAAGTGGCACGTCGAGGTCGAGGAAAACCTCAAGCAGCAGTCCGAGTCCGAGGGACAGCCGACCCAAGTCTGACCATGAACGCTCGTAAAGAGTCGCCCGACGTCGACCGGCTCGCCCGGTCGATGCTGATGCTGCATGGCGATCACGACCACGACGAGCCGGCACCGTCGGCTGGCCGGGCCAACGGGAGTTGGTCCAAGGCACCGGCTTTCGCCGACGACCCGGAACGCGCCGCCGCGGTGCGGGAAGCAACGCAGGCCGACAAGGCCCGTTATCTGACCTCCGGCCTGCAGCCGGTCGACTGCCGGTTCTGCCACGCCACCGTCAACGTCAAACGTCTGGGCCCAGGACATACTGCGGTGCAGTGGAACACCGACGCATCGCAGCGCTGCGCCTATTTTGCCGAGCTCCGCGAATCCGGGGAGCACAGTGCGCGCACTCGCGCCTGCCCCAAACTGGCCGACAGCATCGAACACGCCGTGGCCGAGGGATGTTTGGAGGCGGTGTCTACCGCGCCTCCCGCCGGCGACGGCTGATCACGGCCTCGACAGTGAATTTCACGACGATCTCTGGGCGTGTCGCGTAGCAGGATTCACAGTCGTGCGATGACGGTGTCCAGGGCGACCTACAGCCCCGCGAAGCGCTCCTTGACCGCTTCGGCCGTCAGCCCGTAATCCGCAAGCGAGTACTTGTGTTTGGGCGCCCGCTCACCGGATTGGCTGTCGGCATGGCTCTTTTCCATCGCCTGCCGGGCCTCGTCGGTGAGCGGGATGTCGAAGTGGCGGTAGATGTCGGTGACGGTGCCGAGAGGGTCGGCGATCAATTCGTGGTAGTCGACGTCGTAGAACTGAGCCGAATCGTATTTGGCGCGTCCGGTGTTGAACCGCTCCAGGCCGCGTGACCAGGTTTCCATTGCGTCGGCACCGATTTCGGCGCCGACGAAGCTCGTCGACCAGCCGTCGGCGGTGGTCTGCGCCAGCGAGCACATGGAGGCCATGATGGTCTCCACCGGTCGATGCGTCTGAATGACCAGCGCGTCCGGGTAGGTCGACATCAACGCGTCCAGCGCGAACAGGTGGCTCGGGTTCTTCAGCACCCACCGCTTGTCGGCGTCGTTGAGCCCGATCAGCTGAAGGTTCCTGCGGTGCCGCTGGTACGCCGGCGTCCAATCCTGCTGCGACAACCACTTTGAGTAGGTGGGCAAGTGCGCCAGCGTCTCGTAGGACACCGAATGCAGCGACTGCCGCAGCAGCTGCCAGCACTCCTCCAACTCGTATGCGGCCATGAAATGCAGCCCGGTGTATCCGGGGTTGTCCTGGTGATGCTGGTTGAACTGGTCATCGAGTCGCCGATACAGCGGGTGGGATTCCCAGGTGTCGCGAGGCGGACGCGGCTGCGGAAACTCGGCCAGCCACATGTGCAGGCCCTGGTGCGCCGGGTCGGCGCCGAGCAACCGATGTAACGCGGTGGTGCCGGTGCGCACCAGCCCGGTGACGAAGATGGGCCGCTTGACGGCGACGTCGGCGTGTTGCGGGTATTGCTTCCACGCGGATTCGGACAGCAGCCTGGCCACCAGGGCACCACGCAAGAAGAAGCGATTCATCTTGCTGCCCAACACCGTTAGGTTGGCGTCGTGCTGGTACGACTCCAGCAGCACGCTCAGCGCTTCGCGGTAGTTGTCGTCGTCGGCACCGAAGTCGTCGAGTCCGGTGAGCTTGGTTGCCGAGGCGTGCAACTCGTCGACGGTGGCGATGTCGGTGCGTTCGGTCATTACGTGTGGTACTCGCCGCAGTTGACATCGAGCGTCTGCCCGGTGATGCCGCTGGACAGATCGCTGGCCATGAACAGGATCGCCGACGCCACCTCGTCCTCGGTAGGCAGCCGCTTGAGGTCCGAGTTCGCCGCGGTGGCGTCGTAGATCTGCTCGGCGGTGGTGCCGTACTTTCCGGCCTGGTGGTTGAAGTACGCCTGCAAAGTGTCGCCCCAGATATAGCCGGGGGCAACGGAGTTCACCCGAATACCCTGTTCGCCGAGCTCGGTGGCCAGCGACTGCGACATCGACAGCAGCGCGGACTTCGCCATCTTGTAGGCGCCGTATTTCGCCTGCGAGTGCCGGATCACCATGGAGTTGACGTTGACTATCGCGCCGTGCGACGCCGCCAGCGCCGGGGTGAAGCCTTGGATGAGCCGCAACGCCCCGAGCGCGCTGAGCTCGATCGCATCGCGGATGTGCTGAAATGTCGTGCCGGCCAACGGCTTCATCGACGGGACGCGGAATGCGTTGTTGACCAGCACGTCAGCCTTGCCGTAGGCCTCGATGGTGGCGTCGACGAGGTTGGCGACCTGATCGTCGTCGGTGATGTCGGTGCGTACCGTCACCGCCCGACCCCCGACGTCGGCGATCTGCTTGGCGACGTCGTCCAGGCGTTCCTGCGTGCGGGCGGCCAACACGAGGTCGGCACCTTCCCGCGTGCACCGGTGTGCGAGCGTGGTGCCCAGGCCTGGGCCCACTCCGCTGATCACCACAACCTTGCCGTCGAGCATCTTCGTCATCCCAGCATCCTTGCCGCAATTTGTTTTTGGCGCAGCGCAATTCGCGCCTGCCAATCATCTTCGGAGATTTTATTGTGCTCGAAGTGCGGCAGCGAGGCGGGTACCGCGTCGAGGTCGACCAGCTCGACGGTCGGACCGTCGGCGTCGGTGAGCTGGCGCGACACCCGCTGCCAACGGAACTGTAGGAATCCCTTTCGGTGTCCGAGTGTTTCGACCCAGTTGGTGACTCCGGGGTTCTGGTCGGCCACCACGATGCGAACCTTGCCGTCCGGATCCGCCTGCGCCTGAGTGTTATTCAGCGAGGTCTGGTGATTGATGTAGTCCAGCGAGATGTACCACAGGCTTCCCAACTGGAAGCCGAGGTAGGGCGCATCGCTGACCGGCACCGTGATCACCAGCGCCTGATCCGGTCGCAGGTCGTAGTGCCCCACCGACGAATACTGCGTCGCAAGGCCGCCGGGCGTCAGCCGCGGCGCGACCATGGTGTTCACCGGAAGGTCGAGATAGAACCACTGTGGAAACTGCAGCCAAGTCTTCACCCGATTGACAAGTTGCTTTCCGGCTGTGGCATAACGCTTTTCGATGGCCTGGCGGGTCAGCGGCGGCGGCGCGGTGCCGGCGGTGTCCAGCCGGGAAATGGCCAGCGTGCCGCGCTGCGCAGCCCAGTCGCCGTAGACCTCACGCATCACCAACTGCCCGGGGCTGGTCGGCCGGAACCGCCACTCGAAGCTGCCGTCCGCCGCGATCTCCAGCTCGCGGTCGTCGAACGCCGCCTGGCTGGCCGGCACGTTGTCGTCGGTGTACTCGCCACCCAGCAGCTGGAAGCTCAGGTCGGTGGTGGTCCCCCGCCTGCCGGTGACCACGTAGTCGCGGTCGGCGTGCACCCGGGTGCCGAAGTAGAGCGTGTCCGGGTTGTCCAGACCCATCTTGGTGAACGGTCCGGTGCCGGACTGCAGAAATGGATGGTCGCGCTCGTAGTCGAAAGCCAAGTGGATGCAACCCGAGACGCAGCCCGCCAGGTACTGCAGCCCCTCGAGTAGGTCGGCCTCGGTCTCGATATGCGGCGCGGCGGCGACCAATTTCTCCGCCTCGGCGATCGCTTCGGTAAGGGGGTCAGAGAACACGACTCGACGCTAGAACGTGTTCTAATTTTCGTCAATGGGCGAACGTTTCCACGCGTCGCCGAGGGCACTCGGGTACGAGGCCCGCTCGCTAGTCGGCTACGGCGCGCACTTCTGCGACAAGTCGATCAGGTGCTGCCGAATATCGGGGTGCCGATTGAGGTAGTCGATCACGTTGGGGCCGCCGCCCTCCGCCTGGGAGTTGGACGACAGCTGCTGCTTGATGTCGGGATGGCGGGTCAGATAGTTGTTGATGGAGTCCCCGACCGTCTCGTCGCATTGAGCGTTCGCTATCGGCAGCGCGATCAGCATTGCGGCGGAGGCGCTCAGCAGGCCACCGGCGAGCAGACCATGGATTCCGCGGCGAAGGTTCATCGAATCGCTCCTTGGGCGCTGGCTATTGCTTCGATGGAGTAATCGACAGTACCCACGGCAGCGTTACCGCCGGCTTTGCGCAAGCTGTGCAGCTAGTGTGCGACGGCTTCCTTACCGCCGGCCTGCTCCCGCTTGATCTCCAGCGCGATGTCGATGAGCTGGTCTTCCTGACCGCCGATCAGTTTGCGCTGGCCGGCACGATGCAGCAGCTGGTGGGCCGGCACACCGTAGCGCTCCGACTGGCGGATCGCGTGCTTGAGGAAGCTGGAGTACACCCCCGAGTAGCCCATGATCAGCGCGTTGCGGTCCAGCAGGCATTCGGCCGGCATGGCAGGCGCCACCACCTCCTCGGCGGCATCGGCGATGTCGAAGAAGTCGATGCCGGTCTTGACGCCGATCTTGTCGAACACCCCGATGAGCGCCTCAACGGGCGCGTTGCCTGCGCCGGCGCCGAACCGTCGGCAGGAGCCGTCGATCTGCTTGGCGCCGGCCCGCACGGCCTCCACCGAGTTGGCCACGCCGAGCCCGAGGTTCTCGTGGCCGTGGAAGCCGACCTGGGCGTCGTCGCCAAGTTCGGCGACCAGCGCCGACACCCGGTCCGCCACGCCTTCGAGGACCAGCGCGCCGGCCGAGTCGACCACGTAGACGCACTGGCAGCCGGCGTCGGCCATGATCCGGGCCTGCGCGGCCAGCTTCTCCGGCGGAATCGTGTGCGACATCATCAAGAAGCCGACGGTCTCCAGCCCCAGCTCACGGGCCAACCCGAAGTGCTGGATCGACACGTCGGCCTCGGTGCAGTGGGTGGCGATCCGGCAGATCGACCCGCCGTTGTTCTGGGCCTCCTTGATGTCCTCCTTGGTGCCCACGCCGGGCAGCATCAGGAAGGCGATCTTGGCCTCTTTGGCGGTCTCGGCGGCGAGCTTGATCAGCTCCTGCTCGGGAGTCTTGGAGAACCCGTAGTTGAAGCTCGAGCCGCCCAGCCCGTCGCCGTGGGTGACCTCGATGACCGGCACGCCCGCGGTGTCCAGGGCGGCCACGATGGCGCCGACCTCGTCCTTGGTGAACTGGTGGCGCTTGTGGTGGGAGCCGTCCCGCAACGACGTGTCGGTCATCCGGACGTCCCAGATCGGGTTGAAGAAGATGTCGCTCATGCTTGCGCTCCTCCCGCCGCGGCGGTCAGGGATTCCTTCGCGATCTCCTCGCCGACCTTGGTCGCCGCCGCGGTCATGATGTCGAGGTTGCCCGCATACGGCGGCAGGTAATCGCCGGCGCCCTCGACCTCGACGAACGTGGTGACCAGCGCCTGCCCGCCGGAGTGCATCGACGGCTCGTCGAACTGCGGCTCGTTGAGCATCCGGTAGCCGGGCACGTAGGTCTGCACCTCGGCGACGACGTCGTGGATGGACTTGGCGATCGCGTCCCGGTCGGCGTCCTCGGGGATGGCGCAGAAGATCGTGTCGCGCATGATCATCGGGGGGTCGGCCGGATTCAGGATGATGATCGCCTTGCCGCGTTTGGCCCCGCCGATGACCTCGACTCCGCGCGATGTGGTCTTGGTGAACTCATCGATGTTGGCCCGGGTCCCCGGACCCGCGGAGACAGAAGCAACCGATGCGACGATCTCCGCATAGGGCACTCCGCCTTTTTCGACCAATGCGCGACTGACCGCGTAGACGATCGGGATGGTCGCCTGCCCGCCGCAGGTGATCATGTTGACGTTCGGGGCGTCCAGGTGCTCACGCAGGTTCGCCGGCGGGATCACCGCCGGGCCGACCGCGGCCGGGGTCAGGTCGATCGCCCGGATGCCCGCCGACTCGTACTTCGGTGCCGCGTCGCGATGCACGTAGGCGCTGGTCGCCTCGAACACCATGTCGGGTTTCTCGGACTGCGCCAGCAGCCAGTCGACACCTTCGTGGGTGGTCTCCAGCCCAAGCTTGCGGGCCCGGGCCAGGCCTTCGCTCTCCGGGTCGATGCCCACCATCCAGCGCGGCTCCAGCCAGTCCGAGCGCAGCAGTTTGTAGAGCAGGTCGGTGCTGATGTTGCCCGAACCGACAATGGCCACACTTGCCTTGGAAGGCATGGACGCTCCTTTACTCTTTGGTCGCGACCCGCCGCGCCCGGCTTCGCCGCGCTTGCGATCGCTCCTCTACTCGAACGACAACCGGACGGCCCCGAGGCCGTCGAACTCGGCGACGAAATTGCTGCCGGGCGGGGCGTCGATTGCTTTGGTGCACGAGCCGGGCAACACGATGTCGCCGGCCCGAAGCCGCACCCCAAAGCTTTCCACCTTGCGGGCCAGCCACGCCACCGCGGTCACCGGGTTACCCAGCACAGCGTCGCTGCGGCCCTTGGCCACCACCTCGCCGTTGTTGGTCAGCACCGCATCGATCTTGGTGATGTCGATGTCGGTCGGCGCGACCCTCGCCGCACCCAACACGAAGCCCGCCGACGAGGCGTTGTCGGCGATGGTGTCGCATAGTGCGATCTTCCAGTCGGTGATCCGGGTGTCGATCAGCTCGATCGACGGCACGAATGCCTCGGTCGCCTTGAGCACGTCGTCTTCGGTGCAATCCTTGCCGGGCAGGTCGTGGGCCAGAATGAAGCCGACCTCCACCTCGACCCGGGGATAGAGGTATTTGCTCGACTTCACCGGGACGTCCTCGTAGACCTGCATCTCGTCGAGCAGGTGGCCGTAGTCCGGCTCGTCGACACCCATCATCTCCTGCATCGCCTTGCTGGAGAGGCCGACTTTGTGGCCGACCACCCGGGCGCCCTCGGCGACCCGCTGGCGGATGTTGATCAGCTGGATCTCGTAGGCGTCGACGACGTCGATTTCGGGGTGTCCGGCCGTCAGCGGCGCGATCGGTTGACGGCTCCGCTCGGCCTGCGCGAGGTCGGCGGCCAGCTCATCACGGGTGGCTACCGGGATCATTTTGCCGAAGTCCCCTCACTCGTGTGACCGGGGCAGTAGCGCCCGGCCCCGGCAATTCTATAACGTGTTCTACATGACAGCTCAGGAGTTCGACGTCGTCGTGGTCGGGAGCGGCGGCGCCGGCATGGTTGCTGCCCTTGCTGCCGCCCACCGGGGTCTCTCGACAATAGTCATCGAGAAGGCCGCGCACTACGGCGGCTCCACCGCCCGCTCGGGCGGTGGCGTCTGGATTCCCAACAACGAAGTCCTCAAGCGCGACGGCGTCAAGGACACCGCGGATGCGGCCCGCACCTATCTGCACGGGATCATCGGCGACGTCGTCGAAGCCGAGCGGATCGACGCCTACCTCGAGCACGGACCCGAGATGCTTTCGTTCGTGCAGAAGCACACGCCGCTGAAGATGTGCTGGGTGCCGCAATACGCCGACTACTACCCCGAGGCCCCGGGCGGTCGCCCGGGCGGCCGGTCGATCGAGCCCAAGCCGTTCAACGCCAAAAAGCTCGGACCCGATCTTCCCGGGCTCGAGCCGCCCTACGGCAAGGTGCCTTTGAATGTCGTTGTCATGCAACAGGATTATGTGCGGCTGAACCAGCTCAAACGGCATCCGCGCGGCGTGTTGCGCAGCCTGAAGGTCGGTGCGCGCACCATGTGGGCGAAGGCCACCGGCCAGGCCCTGGTCGGCATGGGGCGCGCGCTGATCGCGCCGCTGCGCATCGGGCTGCGGAAAGCCGGGGTGCCGGTGCAGCTCAATACCGCGCTGACCGACCTGTACGTCGAGGACGGCGTCGTCCGCGGCGTCTACGTGCGTGACACTACCCAGTCGGAAGCCGCTGAGCCGCAGCTGATTCGGTCCCGCAAAGCGGTGATCCTGGGCAGCGGCGGGTTCGAGCACAATGAGCAGATGCGGGTCAAATACCAGCGCGCCCCGATCACCACCGAGTGGACGGTCGGCGCGAAGGCCAACACCGGTGACGGCATTCTCGCGGCCGAAAAGCTCGGCGCCGCACTAGACATCATGGAGGACGCCTGGTGGGGTCCGACCGTCCCACTGGTGGGTGCGCCGTGGTTCGCGTTGTCGGAGCGCAACTCACCCGGGTCGATCATCGTCAACATGTCCGGTCAGCGGTTCATGAACGAGTCGATGCCCTACGTCGAGGCGTGCCACCACATGTATGGCGGCGAGTACGGGCAGGGGCCCGGTCCGGGCGAGAACATTCCGGCGTGGCTGGTGTTCGACCAGCAGTACCGCGACCGTTACATCTTCGCGGGATTGCAGCCAGGACAACGCATTCCGCGTAAGTGGATGGATTCTGGGGTGATCGTTCAGGCGGACACCCTCGCCGAGTTGGCCGGCAAGGCCGGTCTGCCCGCCGGCGAGCTCAGCGCGACCGTCGAGCGTTTCAACGGCTACGCCCGCTCGGGTGTCGACTCCGATTACCACCGCGGCGAGAGCGCCTACGACCGGTACTACGGCGACCCGACCAACAAGCCGAACCCCAACCTCGGCGAGATCAGCCATCCGCCGTACTACGCCGCCAAGATGGTGCCCGGCGACCTGGGCACCAAGGGCGGCATCCGCACCGATGTGCACGGCCGCGCCCTGCGTGATGATGGCAGCATCATCGAAGGCCTCTATGCGGCAGGCAATGTCAGCGCGCCGGTGATGGGCCACACCTACCCCGGTCCCGGCGGGACCATCGGCCCCGCGATGACCTTCGGTTACCTGGCCGCACTACACATCGCCGGAGCGTCCGGCGACGATGCGGGTCGGAACGACCCGCGGAGGAGCCGGACAGAGGGAGCCAGCTGAGATGCCGATCGATCCCGACGTCGCACTGGCCGCCGAGCTTGACCCGATCGAATTCTCTTGGAGCAGCAGCGATGTGCAGCTCTATCACCTGGGACTGGGTGCCGGCGCCGACCCGATGGACCCACACGAGCTGCGCTACCTGATCGACGACACCCCGCAGGTGCTGCCGACGTTCGGCAACGTGGTCGCCACCTTCCACGCCACCAAGCCACCGACCGTGCAGTTTCCCGGCATAGACATCGAGCTGGGCAAGGTCCTGCACGCTAGTGAGCAGGTCGCCGCGCCGGCTCCGTTGCCCCCTTCAGGGTCGGCGAAGGCCGTTACCCGGTTCACCGACATCTGGGACAAGGGCAAGGCCGCGGTGATCTGGTCGGAGACCACCGCGACGGCGCCGGACGGAACGGTCCTGTGGACGCAGCGGCGGTCGATCTTCGCCCGCGGCGAAGGCGGGTTCGGCGGCGATCGTGGGCCGTCAACCAGCACGGCCGCGCCGGACCGGGCGCCCGACCTCGAGCTGGACATCCCGGTGCTGCCGCAGCAGGCGTTGCTGTACCGGCTCTGCGGCGATCGAAACCCGTTACACTCCGATCCCGAATTCGCCGCTGCCGCAGGGTTTCCGCGGCCCATCCTGCACGGGTTGTGCACCTACGGCATGACCTGCAAGGCACTGGTCGACGGTCTGCTCGACGCCGACGTCGCGGCCGTCGGCACCTACAGGGCGCGGTTCACCGGCGTGGCGTACCCCGGCGAGACGCTCAAGGCCGGCGTCTGGAAAGAGGACGGCCGACTGCTCGCCAACGTCATCGCGCCCGCCCGCGAGAACGCCGTCGTGCTGACCGGAGTGGAGTTGATACCGGCCTAGGATCCGCGGGCCTCGTCGTTCCGTCTCGGCATATTTTACGCCCGCGACACTTGTTTTCTGAGAAATTCTCAGGCATGGTAACCGGTACACCTTGTCCCGGGAGTGTCATGCAAATCAAAAATCGCTGGCCGATCATCGCGCTGTTCGCTTGCGCGCCAGTGCTTCTGACGTCGCCCGCCGCGAGGGCAGACGGTTTGGACGTGATCTTCGACCCGATCGTCAACTCGATTGATCACGCGTTGACGGGCGTGGATGCACTGTCAGCGTCATCGGAGTCCGCGGCGGCCTTCGACGAGATGTTCTTGCAGGCCATTCACACCGACGAGCAGAACTGGATCGACAGCCCCCTCGGTGAGTCCATCGACAACTCGATCAACACAGACTTCGGCGAATATCTGATCGGCAACGGCGCCAACGGTGTTGGCGGTGGCACGTTGGTCGAAGCCACCGGTGGCAACGGTGGACTGTTGTTCGGTGACGGCGGCACTGGCGCCACCGACGCAGCGGGCCAGGGCGGTGCCGGCGGCTCTGCCGGGCTCTTTGGCGACGGGGGCGACGGCGGCGCGGGGGTCGACGGCGGCGACGGCGGCGACGGCGGTTTCGGTGGAACGCTGATCGGCGACGGCGGCACGGGCGGAGCCGGCGGCGACGGTATCGCGAGTGGGTCCGGTGGAGCCGGCGGTGACGGTGGCGGCGGCGGGGTCATCGGAAACGGCGCAGATGGTGGCAAAGGTGGGGACGGCGGCAACGCGACCGCCGCCGGCGGCAATGGCGGCAACGGTGGCGCGGGCGGCGCAGGCGGCCATGCCGGGGGAGCATTCGGCGACGGTGGCGACGGCGGCAATGGCGGAGCCGGTGGCAGTGGTGGCGCGGTCGACGGTGGAACTTTCCAGTTGGGTGACAACGGCGGGGCAGGCGGGGCTGGGGGAGCCGGCGGCCAGGCCGTCGGACTGATCACCAACGCCGGTAACGGCGGGGCCGGTGGCGAGGGCGGCGACGCCGGCGCGGTCAGCGGCGACAGCATCGTCTACTCCGGCGACATGGGCGGAGCGGGCGGAGCCGGCGGACTCGGTGCCTCGGATTTCGGGGTGATCGGCGACGCCGGCCACGGCGGGGAAGGAGGTGGGGGCGGCGATGCCGGCTCAGTCAGCGACAGCACCATCTACTCCGGCGACTCCGGGGGCGCAGGTGGGGCTGGCGGCGGCGGCAGTTATTCCGGGGTCGACGGTGCCGGCGGCTACGGCGGGGCTGGCGGCAGCGGCGGTGACGCCGGGGCCGTCGCCGGCAGCACCGTGCACAACGGTGACACCGGCGGCGCAGGCGGATCGGGCGGCGCCGGACTTGAAGGCGGGCTCCCATTCGGCAACGGCGGAGACG
>Ga0335075_10012198_pt1 | contig 12992 bp, 12 predicted proteins | sample Lox_Sample_24_FD_206723 | JGI IMG/M metagenome (GOLD analysis project Ga0335075, IMG submission 206723) | Soil microbial communities from Loxahatchee National Wildlife Refuge, Florida, United States - Lox_Sample_2.4 | ecosystem: Environmental > Terrestrial > Soil > Wetlands | place: USA... | reverse complement strand
GCCGAGGCGCGGCCCGGGCGCAAGATGGGCCACGTGACGCGGCTCTTTCCCTATGGGGCGCTGCCCGGGCCGTTCGGCATTGCGGCGGCGCTCCGGCCGCTCGCGGCGCGCACGGCCGGGTTGGAGCCGGACCGCCTCGCGCCGCACCGGGCGGCACGGCGCGACATTGGCGAACCGGTTGCCGCCCCGTAAGCTGCCCATCCGGAACCGAAACAGAGAGAGGCACCGATGACCCAGCCGTTCGAGATCCGTCGCCGCCGGCTTTTCGGCACGGCCGCAAGTGCGGCGCTTCTGTCGGCAGCCGGACCGGCGATGGCGGCCGGGCGTACCCTCAACTTCGCCGATATCGGCGTCGGCGATCCGGGCGGTGACTGGTCGGGATTCACCACGGTGAGCGGATGGAAGGTGAATCTCGTCGCGATCGGCAATGCGCCTTCGGCAATCCTCAACGTCATGATCGGTGGCGGCGGCACCTCCACATACGACATCATCAATATCGTCGGCGGCATGCAGCCGCCGTTGGTCGCGAATCATCTGATCGATCCGGTCGAACCGTCGGAGATGCCGAACTGGGCGAAGGACAGCTACGTCTCGGAATATCTTGCGGAAGGTAAGCCCGGCTTCCGCTTCATCGGCTATCGGGGGCGTCTCTACGGCGTGCCGACCGTCTTGCAGGGCGATTCCTTCGCCTACCTTCCGGACCAGACCGGTCCGCTCGATTCCTACGCCGCGCTTTTCGATCCGAAATGGCAGGGCTACGTGGCGCTCGAGGACAACTACACGACTGCCGGCCAAAAGACGGCTCTCTATCTGAAAAAGTCCGGGAAGGCCGAGATCGCGGATCCGGCCGACATGTCGCCGGCCGAGATCAGGACGGTCGTCGATTTCCTGATCAGCCAGAAGAAGAAGGGGCAGTTCCGCGTCCTCTGGTCGAGCTTTCAGCAAGCCGTCGACCTGATCGTCAGAAAAGAGGTCTATGTCATCGACTGCTGGGAGCCGATGGTCTTCGCCGCCGCCGCCAAGGGCGTGCACGCGGTCTATGCCGATCCCAAGGAGGGTTACCTTCTCTGGGCAATGGCCGCCTACCTGGTCAACAAGCGCAACGCGAGCATCGCGGAGAAGAAGGCCTCCTATGCGCTGCTGAATTTCATGCTCGGCGGATGGTACGGGGCCAAGATCACGCTGCTGCGCGGCTACATGACCAACCCGCTCGCCCCGGCCTATGCGGCCAGCCATCCTGATCAGTTCACGGCCGCGGAGGCGAAGAAGATCGCCGCCATCACCGCGGACGTAAAGCACAAGTTCGACCAGGGCGGAACCTGGCAGAACCGGTGGCCGACCCATCTCGACGCCTACGAGTCGGAGTGGCAGCGCTTCCAGGCAGCCTGATCGGCCTGCCTCCGACATGCGGCGCGCGCAGGCCGCCACCCGCTATGGCCTTCTCGGGCTGCCGGTGGCGTTTCTCGTGGTTTTTCTGGTCTGCCCGCTGCTGCTGACATTTGCCATCAGCTTCTGGCGGCGCACCGGCTTCACGTTCACGCCGGCTCTGACATTGCATTCGTACCGCGCCTTCTTCGCCGGAGTTCGGCTTCTCGTCTTCGAGCGAAGCCTGCTGGTTTCCCTCGAGGCGACGGCGATCAGCCTCCTGCTTGCCTGGCCGGTCGCCTATCTGCTCGCCTTCCACGCCTCGCGGCGGGCTGTGCGGATCTGCCTGTCGCTGTTCACCGTTCCTTTCCTCATCAACTACATCATCCGCACATTCGCCTGGACTTGGCTGCTCGACCGCAGCGGTCCGGTGAACAATTTTCTGCACTGGCTCGGTGTCGTGCACCGACCGGTAAGCTGGCTGCTCTACAGCGATTTCGCGGTCTTCGTCGGGCTGATCAGCGCCTACATGCCGTTCATGGTGTTCCCGCTCTGGCTGTCGCTTTCGGGTATCGACCGCAGACTGATCGAAGCAAGCTGGATGCTGGGCTCTCGTCCGGCGCGCACCTTCCGAACCGTGATTCTCCCGCTGTCCCTGCCGGGGGTCTTTGCGGCGACGATCTTCAGTTTCGTCGGCGCTTTCGGCGAAAGCGCAGTCCCGACCATTCTCGGTGGCGTCGGTTACCAGCTCATGGGCAATACCATTACCAGTTCGATGGATGTGCTCGACTATCCGCTGGCCGCGGCGATGTCGAGCGTGGTGGTGATCGCCATGCTGGCCCTGCTGACGGCCTGGTTTCTTTCCTTCGATCTTGGGGCGCTGCTCGGCAGGATCATGGAGCAGCGAAGCTGATGCCGCGCGGCCGGCAGGGCGCACTTCCGCTCGGAGCGGGCGCTGTCTGGATCCTGATCGGGGTTCTGCTCTTCCTGCTCTATCTGCCGCTCTTCCCGCCCGCTCTCTTCTCCGTCGGGCTCGCCGAGCCGGGCGCCCATGGCGTCACGTTTCGGGCTTACGCCGAGCTTTGGAGCAGCCCGATCCTGGTTTCGGCAACAGTGACAACGCTGGAAGTCGCCGCGATCGTCGGCATCGCGGCTCCGGCGCTCGGGTTGCTCGCCGCGCTTGCTGTGCGCGAACTCCGAATTCCGCGGCTGGTGCTGCTGCTCGTGCTGCTTCCGCTCTTCGTTCCCGGCGTGAGCATGGGGCTCGCCAGCGCCTTCTTCTTCCGCGTGCTCGGGATCGTGCCGTCGCTGGCGACCGTCGCTCTCGTGCAGACGCTCTGGGCGCTGCCTTTTGCGACCTTGGTGACGCTGACGGTGATGTCGACATTCGATCCGATTCTGCTCGAGGCCGCCCACGTCACCGGGGCCAATCGCCTGCGCGGCTTCCTCGATATCGAGCTTCCGATCATCCGCCCCGGCATCATCGGCGCGATCCTGTTCTCGTTGATCCTGTCGTTCAACGAGACGATTCGCACGTCCCTGGTCCAGGGGCCGCTCAACACCGTTCAGACCTACATCTGGTCGACCTACAAAGAGACCGGTCTCTCGCCGGCAATCTATGCGCTGATGACGCTCCTGATCCTGCTCACGCTTCTGCTGCTGGCGAGCATGCTCGCCATCGGCAGCCGCCGTGCGCCCAGATTTCCCGACTAGCAACTTCGATGAAATACTTTATCGAACAGCGCGCCGGCTGGGCCGGTCCACCTGGGACGGGAGCATCAGCAAACCGGCCGCCGATCCTTGCGTCCGGGAAACCGGGTACGGTACACAGGATACGATACGCCGAGGTATCGGAAGCGTCAGCCTGGAGGGAGGAGCAACGATGAAGAATCGGGACATCGCGGGAGCTGCCCGCCACCTGTTTCGTCTGGCCGCGTTGGCGACGGCCATCCTTGCCGTGCTCATTGTCGGTGCCACAGACGCGAGTTCAGGCCAATTGGTCATCGGCTATGTCACCAAATCTGCCACCAATCAGGGATGGATCCTGATCAACCAGGGTGCTGCCGATGCCGCCAAGGCACAGGGTGTTGACCTGATCACCGTCGGCCCGGCGGAGGCCGGAAGCCTCAGCGAACAGCTGGCGGCAATCGAGGACATGATCAGCCGGCATGTTAAGGCGCTGGCCGTGGCACCGGTGGACTCCTCTGGCGTCGCACCTGCGGTCAAAAGGGCAGAGGCCGCCGGGATTCCGGTGATCGCGATCGACACTGCCGTGTACGGGGCGCCGGTCACGAGTTTCGCTGCGACGGATAACCCGGCTGCCGGTGTGGCGCAGGGGCAATGGGTCGCCCGGCATGTCCCGCCCAAAGGCGAGGTCATCCTGGTCAACGGCCTGCTCGCGCAGTCGACCGGGCGTGACCGCCACGACGGATTCCTTAAAGGGTTCCGGGCATTGCGGCCACAAGCGACGGTCTATGAAGTGCAGACGAAATGGGACCAGACACAGGCCCAGGACGGCGTCGAGGCGCTGCTTCGCGCGCATCCCAAGGTGAGCGTCATCGCGAACGCATGGGACGGCGGGACGATGGGCACGATCGCAGCGCTGAAGGCCTTGTACAAGAAAGCCGGGCAGGTGACCGTGGTCGGCTTCGACGGCGCCCCCGACGCGCTGCAGCAGATGGAGCTGGGCTGGGTCCAGGCCGATGTCGCGCAACACCTGTATAAAGAGGGTTATGACGGCGTCATGGCCGCAATCGAAGCCGCCAAAGGTGCGCACGTCTCCGCACGGATCGATACCGGCAACTCGCTGGTCACGCCTGCCAACGTCAAGCAGTTCATTGCCGACAACCATCTCGAACGGTTCATGACCCGTTGACCCCGTTGTCGCGGATCTGTCCGGCGGCGGAAAGCTGAACCAACGAAATGGAGGACCGGAGGGGAGCGGGGCCAACAGGGCCCCGCCAGGCGGACCGGTTGTTGCGCCGGATCATGCGCGTGGACTGGCTCGGTGCCGCCATCGGCGTCGTGCTGGTCATCGTACTGCTCAGCATGCTCTCCCCCTACTTTCTGACGGGCGGCAATCTTCTGACCATTCTGTTGCAGACCGCCGTGGTGGCCATCCTCGCGGGCGGCCAGACTTTCGTGATCCTGACCGCCCAAATCGACCTTTCCACCGCCGCGGTCATGGCGCTGGCGGGAGGGGTCAGCGGCATGATCATGGTGCATTCCGGCCTCAATCCTTATCTGGGCATTGCGCTCTCTCTCGCCATCGGCGGGGCGGTAGGCTTCGTGAACGGTGTGCTCGTGGCGATGGCTTGGCTTCCGTCGTTCATCGTCACCCTCGCCGGATTGTCGCTTTGGCGCGGCCTCGCTCTGCAACTGACCAGCGGCTACGATTCTTCGCCCATGCCAGACGTCATCGGCGCGGTCGGGCGTGGCGAGGTGGGGCCCGTGCCCGTACCTGTGCTGATCATGCTCGGCTGCTTCGTCCTGGCAGCGCTTGTGCTGCGAGAGACCAGGCTCGGCCGGTATCTCTATGCCATCGGCAGCAACGAGGAGGCGGCGCGGCTGGTTGGTATCCGTGTCGCCCCATACAAGTTGGCGGCATTCGTAATCAGTGGCTTGAGTTCCGGCATCGCCGGCGTGGTCCTGATCGGCCGTTTGGATAGCTCCGGCGGGGAGATCGGCGCAGGCCTGGAACTTGACGCGATTGCGGCCGTAGTCCTGGGCGGTACGTCTTTGTTCGGCGGGCGCGGCAGCATCTGGGGTTCGCTCTTGGGCGCGGTGTTGATGGCGACCATCCGCAACGGCATGGTTCTCCTGCAAATCTCGCCGTTCTTGCAACTCGTGACACTGGGCCTTGTTATCCTGCTGGCGGTCGGACTTGACGTGCTGCGGGTTCGCAAGATCGCACGGGCATGACCGAGGCACCCTCCCCCGGCGCACTGCTCGCGATTGATCTCGGTACGACGCGGATCAAGTTCGGCACACTGGCCAGCGATGGCAGTTTCCGAGTGCTGCACTCGGTGGCCGCACCAACCGCTTTTCCATGTCCGGGCGCCGCGGTGCAGGACACGGCCCAAGTGCTGGCGCGCTGCATGGAAGGATTGCGCCTTTGTGCAGACGCGGTACCCGTCCCGGAGGCGCTGGTCCTGACGGGGCAGATGGGTGGTCTCGTCATCGTCGATGAGCACGCCAAGCCTTGCACGCCATGGGTGACGGCGATGGACACAAGGTGCAGCTACGAGCGGGCCCTGCTTCCCCGCTTGCGGATCAGGGCCCTCTCTGCTGCCACTCCGTTTCAGGCGGAGCGAATTCTTTGGGTCCAGGGATTGCAGACGCTGCCGCGCCGCGCGATCGCCCTGCTGCTTCCCGCCTTTATCGCTACTCAGCTCGCACGCGAAGCCATTGCGGCCGCATTCTGCGAGCGAACCTCGCTCGGCTGGACCGGACTTGCCGATGTCGTGCGGGCGCGCTGGGACGACATCCTGGTTGGTGCCGCGCGTTGGTCGCCGGATCAGCTGCCGCCGATTGTAGAGCCAGGCACGATTGTCGGGCACCTGTCGCCCGACGCGGCGCGTCAGACGCGGCTGCCGGAAGGCGTGGCTCTCATCGCCGGTCCGGGGGACCAGGCAGCAACGCTCTACGGCCTTGGTTGCACGCGCCCCGGGCAGATGGTCGACAGCGCCTCAACCTTCCCGATCCTGTGCGGCGTCTCTGAGCGCTTCGGCAAGCTCGGCGGCGAGCGCATCGAGGTGATGCCATCGGCCGTCAGCGGCCTCTGGCATCCCCTGGGCTACTTGCCCGGCTCCGGCGCGCTATTGCCGTGGTTTGCCGGCATGTTCGCTGATGCAACGGCGGACGAGCTTGAGCGAGAGGCCGAGCAGGCGGGGCCGTCGGACGGTTTGGTGGTGCTCCCCGCCGGAGTCCCCGGGGTGGTCGGCGACAGCCGCGCCGTGTTCTGGGGCGTCGACGTTGCACATCGTCGCGGACATTTCTATCGTGCCCTGCTGGAGGGTCTGGCGTGCGAATACGCGCTCATGGCAGAGGACCTGAGGGCGGCGGGAATCACCGGTGACGGTCCCGTCGTCGCCGTCGGCGGTGGCACAGAGAGTGCCCTGCTGACGCGGTTGAAGGCGCAGCTGACCGGCCGACCCTGGAAAGTCCTCGGGAATACCACCGAAATGGCATTGTACGGTGCGGCCTTGTTCGCGGCCCGCGGGCTCGGGTGGCGCCCGGAGCTTGCGCTGCCGCAGGGCGAGACGGTTGAACCCGATCCCGCGGAGGCGGATCGGTATGACAGGCTCCGGGATTGCTATCGTCGCTTGCGCTGCGCGCTCGGCGCGGTCGGGCACGGCAGCTCAGAGCCGCCGGCTCCGACATAGGATGCCACACCATGGCTGAGGCGGCCTTGCTTTTGGAGGCGCGTAGGCTCTCCAAGCATTTCGGTGGTGTGAGTGCAGTGCAAGACGTCGACCTCCATGTCCGTCGCGGTGAGCACATCGCGCTCGTCGGAGACAACGGTGCCGGCAAGTCCACTTTGATCAAGATGTTGAGCGGTGCGCTGCGGCCGGACGGCGGTGAAATCTGGTTTGAGGAGGAGCGTCAGCAATTCGAATCGCCCTCGGATGCACGCAGGATCGGAATCGAGACCGTATATCAGAACCTGGCGCTGGCTGACCATCTCGACGTCACCGCTAACCTCTTCCTCGGCCGCGAGGCATGCCGGCTGCGACTCGGCGCCTTCAGCCTGCTCGCGCACGGCATGATGCGCCGGAAAGCACGCGAGCTGCTGGCGCGGACTGGCGTGAATATCCCCAATCTTGGGGATTCTCTGCTGAACCTCTCGGGTGGCCAGCGGCAAAGTATTGCCATCGCGCGTGCCGTTGGCTGGGGCTCGCGGCTCGTCATCATGGACGAACCGACCGCCGCCCTGGGTATCCGCGAGACCGAACATGTGGAGCAGATCATCCGCAGTCTCAAACAGCGTGAAATGGCAGTGATCATAGTCAGCCACAATTTGCGCCAGGTATTCGACTTGGCCGACACGATCTGGGTGATGCGTCGTGGCCGGGTGGCCGGAAGGCGCGACCGTTCCGCCGCGACCCCGGAAGACATCGTGCGCCTGATCACAGGTGCGGATGCAGTCGGAATGCTATGATCCTGTGCAGACCCGGACCCCGCCCACATCCACGGGCGAGGGGAGTTGAATGGCCTGGAGCGCGCGAATATTACGGTTGATCGAGCTCAGCCCGTCGGCGGCGCCAGCGATAACACCACGCGCCGGTTCTGCGCGCGTCCCTGCGCCGTGGCGTTGGTCGCGACCGGATCGGCCTCGCCGTAGCCCTGCGCCGAGATGAGGTCCGGCTTCACGCCCTGCGAAATGATATACTGCATCACGTTTTGGGCGCGTTTTTGCGAGAGCGCCAGGTTGGTTGCGACGCCCTCAGCCTTCAGTGCCGGACCGATCGGTTCATTATCGGTATAGCCGCTCACGTAGAGGTGGTTTTGCTGCGAGGGTGCGAGCTTCTGCGCCAGCCTGGCGATGATCTGCTTGCCCCGGTCGGAAAGCTGCCAGCCGCCGGACGGGAAGAGAAGGTCGCTGTTGACGGTGTAGGCGATCGCCCCCTGCAGCCGCGCGATCTCGGCTTTGTCAGCCGCAACCTGCTGCTGGAGCTGTTGATTTTGCGTTTGCAAGGCATTGTAGTCGCTTTGGGAGACGCCGCAGGCCGCAAGCGCGAGCGGTGCAGCCAGCGAAAACAGCATGACGCCGCGTGGAAGAGCATATCTCATTTTGGCGACTTTCCCTCCCGCGACCGGAATTCTCCGGATGGCCCTTGATTTCGTCCCTTCGCAGTTGAACATAGCCTTCGCCCAAGCCTTTTGACAGCGAAATCTTCGGTCGCGGCTCGCTGGACCCCTCTTTTGCGGCCCCGCAAAGGTTCAGACGGCGGCCATCCAGATCGATCGCCCCAGATTTGGGCAGAGGTGTCCCGTCGATAGACGCGCCGGCCACCGGGGCGGCAACCGGCGTTTCCACCGACTCTCCCCACCCGTCGCATCGCCGCCTTCTTGGCGCAGATGCTGCAAGACGAGCTTGATTGCCGGGACCTCCCGAAACTCACGCGGCCAGGTGCTGGCCGCCGTCGACCGGGATTACGGTGCCGGTAATCCGCCGCGCGGCATCGCTGACCAGAAAGGCCGCCAGATTGCCGACATCCATGATGTCAACGAGATGATGCTCGGGCGCCTCGGCCGCCGCTGCCTCCAGCAATTCGTCGAACCGGTCGATGCCGCTCGCCGCACGTGTTCGAATGGGTCCGGGCGAGATCGCATGCGCCCGGATTCCCTTCGGGCCAAGCTCCGCAGCGATGTAGCGCATGCTGCTTTCCAGCGCCGCTTTCACCGGGCCCATGAGATTATAGTGTGCGACCACACGCTCCGATCCGTAAAACGTCACCGCGAGCAGGCAGCCGCCGCCAGACATCAGCGGCTCGGCGAGATGCGCCATGCGGATGAATGAATGGCAAGAGACATCCATCGCAATATTGAAGCCCTCGGCCGAACAGTCGGTCAGCCGGCCATGCAGATCCTCGCGCGGCGCGAAGGCAATCGAATGCATCAGGAAGTCCAGCCCACCCCACGCCGCCCGGATTTGTTCGAACACCGCTTCCAGCTGGCCGGGTATCCGGACATCACAGGGGAGCACGAGTTCGCACTCGAGCCGGTCGGTCACCGCCCGCACGAACGGTTCTGCCTTGGCGTTCAGATAGGTCGCCGCAAGGCGCGCGCCCGCGGCGGCGAATGCCGCGCTGCAGCCGGCTGCTATGCTGCGCTCGTTGGCGATCCCGACCACCAGCCCACGCTTGCCGTTGAGATCGATGACTTTGTCTGCATCGGGAGTTTGCATAATGCGTGACGTCGCTCCGCGTGCCTTGATACGCCTCAACTCGCCGTCGAGCGCCCGACCGTGTCCACTGTGTGACGCACGATCATCGCCTCTTCGTTGGTCGGTATCACGCGGACGACAAGCCCGCTCTCCGGAGTGCTGATTACCGCTGCGTTGCGCCGGTTCGCCTCTCGATCGAGAGCGACGCGAAGCCAGCCAAGGCGCGCGCAGACCATTTCTCGGATGTCGGGAGCGCGTTCACCGATGCCGGCAGTGAAAACGACGCCGTCCAACCCGCCGAGAGAGCTCGTCAGTGCACCGATCTCTCGCGCAATCCGATACACGAATAGCTCGATCGCCTGCTTTGCCCGCCGATCACTGCTGGCGAGAAGGGTCCGCATGTCGCTGGCGATTCCGCCTGAGACGCCGAGCAGGCCGGATCGTTCATAGAGCAGGTTCTCGATCTCTTTCGCAGCCATGCCGCGTTCCTGCACCAGATAGAGGATCACCCCTGGGTCCAGGCTGCCGCAACGGGTTCCCATCACCAGCCCGTCCAGCGCCGTAAACCCCATCGTCGTGTCGACACTGCGGCCGGCGCGCATCGCGCACAGGCTCGCGCCGTTGCCGAGATGCGCCGCGATGACCCGGCCCTCGGCAAGCTCGGGCGCAATCTCGCGTAACCGCCCCGCAATATACTCATACGAAAGGCCGTGAAACCCGTAGCGCCGAACACCCGCATCGTCATATTCCCGCGGCAATGCAAACCGCGTCGCGACCTTGGGCATCGTATGATGGAATGCCGTATCGAAGCAGGCGACCTGGGGAAGGTTGGGCCGGGCGTCGGCTATCGCCCGCATCGGCGCGACATTGTGGGGCTCATGCAGCGGGGCCAGCGGCGCCAGACGATCGAGCGCGGAGAGCAGCGCGGCTGTCACACGCTCCGGTCGGTAATGGTCCGCTCCGCCATGCACCACGCGATGGCCGACGGCAATGAGCTTGTCGGAACCGAGATGATCCTCCGCCCAACCGATCACGGTCTCGAGCAGGGATTGAAAGCCCGGGTTCGGGTCGGGCCACCGCTGTTCCGCTATCACCGCGCCGGCCGGATCGCGCGCGACGAAATGCGGCGCCGAGCGGATCTTCTCGAGTTCTCCCTTCAACGCCATGCGCAAGGCGCGTGAGGCCGTTCCGTCGATCTCGAAAAGCGAAAATTTGATGCTCGATGAACCCGCGTTGAGCGTGAGAACCGCCTCGGCCATCCTCAACTGCTCGCCGCGGTTTTCGACATTGAGGCTCGGCGATGTGCGATCAGCACGGCCACAGCGCACGATGCCATCCGGGTTCGTTCGGCGTCGGCGCGGCTCGTAAGGATGATGGGCACGCGAGCGCCGAGCACGACACCCGCGGCATCGGCTCCGGCCATGAAAGTGAGCTGTTTGGCCAGCATGTTTCCGGCCTCCAGATCCGGCACCACCAGGATGTCGGCCTGTCCCGCCACCTTGGAGACGATTCCCTTCTCGGCCGCCGCCGCCGCGCTCACCGCATTGTCGAATGCGAGCGGTCCATCGACCAGCCCGCCGGTGATCTGTCCACGATCCGCCATCTTGCAGAGCGCCGCGGCATCGAGCGTCGAGCGTAGTTTCGGATTGACTGTTTCAACGGCCGAAAGCACCGCCACCCGCGGTGCCTCGATGCCCATGACATGCGCGAGGTCGATCGCGTTCTGCACGATGTCCTGCTTCTCTGCGAGATCAGGAGCAATATTGACCGCGGCGTCCGTCACCAGCAATGGGCGGGGATAGCTCGGCACATCCATCAGATAGACATGGCTCAACCTGCGGCCGGTACGCAGTCCGCTATCGGGAGCCAATACCGCCTGGAGCAGCACATCCGTGTGCAAGGAACCCTTCATCAGCAGCACGGCCTCGCCCTTCTTGACGAGCGCAACGGCAGCTGCCGCCGCCGCCGCGGCGGACGGCGCCTCAACCAGCCGAAAAGCGGAGATATCGACCTTTGCGGCCTCGGCAGCCTTGGCGACCAATTCTTTTGGGCCGACCAGTATCGGCACGATCAGGCCGGCCTCTGCCGCTTCAACCGCCGCCCCCAGCGCGTTGGCGTCACAGGGATAGGCAATCGCCGTCGCCAGCGGCTTATGGCCCGCCGCTTGAGCCAGCAGCTTGCGAAACCGTTCGTGCCGGCTGAGCCGAACCTCGGGCAGCTCCACCCGCGACCGGCGCACCTTCTCCTTGGGCGCGCAGACATGAGCCGTGCCGCTGATCACCAGTTCACCGTTTTGATTGGTGCAGCGGCAATCCAGCACCACATTCCCCTTTTCCGGATGCTTCGCCGTCACCGTCAGGGTAGCGGTGATCTGATCGCCAATGCTCACCGGATGCAGGAATCGCAGATCCTGGCCGAGATAGATCGTACCGGGACCGGGCAGCCTCGTACCGAGAACAGCCGAGATCAGCCCGGCCTCCAGCATGCCTTGTGCGATGATCTTGTGGAACATATCGGTCTCGGCATAAGCCGGATCCATATGCGCCGGATTGACGTCACCCGAGACGACGGCAAAGAGCTCGATGTCCTGTTGCGTTACGGTTCGCGAGAGGCTGGCGCTTTCGCCAACCGCAATCTCGTCGAAGGTCCGATTCTCGATCACCCGATCGGCAGCTTCGGCCTTGGCGCTCTGCACTGCGGTCTTCCCTTCCCTCAGGTCTCGTGCACATACGGGCCAGGCGCAGCGGCTAGCACAGGATAGCCCTTGCCGGGAGAGGATAGCGGCGGAGGCGCGACCGGCGTGCCGGGGTGGCCGTTCAGCCACGCGACCCGGTCGACCCAACACGATCCCTCGCGCTCGCTGGCTGCTTCCATCCATTCTTCCGGCGCGAGAAATGCTCCCTGCGCCGGACGATGCTCGATACGATAATGCCGGCGAGGATGTCCTGGTTCACTGACGATCCCGGCATTGTGACCACCCGAGGTCAGGACAAAGGTGATATCGCCGTCGTTCAGGAGATGGATCTTGTAGACGGAATGCCAGGGGGCAACGTGATCCGTTTCCGTTCCGACCGCGAAAATCGGCTCTCGAATTGTGGATATTGCGACCGGTCGGCCTTCAACCCGATAGCGTCCTTCGGCAAGATCATTATGCAGGAACATGTCGCGCAAATATTCGGAATGCATGCGATAGGGCATCCGCGTTGCATCTGCATTCCACGCCATCAGGTCGTTTGGGTGCTCCCGCTCGCCCATGAGATAGGTCTTGATCACGCGCGACCACACAAGATCGTTCGATCTCAGCATCTGGAAAGCGCCCGCCATCTGGCTGCTATCTAGATAGCCTTGCCGCCACATCACGTCATCGAGCAGCGCCAACTGGCTTTCATCGGTGAAGAGTTGGAGCTCACCCGCTTCGGTGAAATTGACCCTCTCCCCGGGATCCGGGCCGTTGTGAGCTGGAATTTTCCACCTTTGAATGGAGGAAGGAGGAAGATGCCATGAAACACGGCCGGTTCAGCGAGGCGCAGATCATTGCGGCGCTGAAGGAGGGCGAAGCAGGAGCCCGGATCGACGAGCTCTGTCGTCGCCATGGGATCAGTGCGGCGACGTTTTATGCCTGGCGGAAGAAGTTCGGCGTGATGGAGGTGTCGGATGCGAGGCGGCTGCGGGAGCTGGAGGCCGAGAACGTCCGGCTGAAGAGGATCGTCGCCGATCAGCTGCTCGACATGACGGCGAT
>Ga0335075_10012197_pt1 | contig 12993 bp, 16 predicted proteins | sample Lox_Sample_24_FD_206723 | JGI IMG/M metagenome (GOLD analysis project Ga0335075, IMG submission 206723) | Soil microbial communities from Loxahatchee National Wildlife Refuge, Florida, United States - Lox_Sample_2.4 | ecosystem: Environmental > Terrestrial > Soil > Wetlands | place: USA... | reverse complement strand
GCAGCGGTTGCGCCGGGGGCCGCGCCACCTGGTCCTGTCGAGCTGCGACTCCGGTGTCGTGGCGCCGGCCGGTGCCGGGGAGGTGCTGGGGCTGGCCAGTTCGCTGATCCCGCTGGGCACCGCGGCCATCGTGGCCAGCATCGTGCCGGTCAACGACCTGGCCGTGGTGCCGCTGATGGTCAAGCTGCACCGGGAACTGCGCCGCGGCGCCAGCCCGGCGCAAGCGCTGCGCGATGCCCGCCGCGGCTCCGGGGACGATCCCGTCGCCGCGGCCACGGGCCTGTCGTTCATCTGCCTCGGGGCGGGCTAACCCGGCGCGGGCTAACCGGGAGCCCCGGCCGGTCACAGCACGATCCAGCTGGTCGTCACGTCGGTGCCGTCGGGCGCGCGGTAACGCAGCCGGAAGGGGGCCACCGGGATCGGGTCGATCTCGAAGCAGCCGATCTCGTTGACCTCGGCGGTCGCGGCCGGGCCCGCCTTGGTGTGGATCTCGAGCACCCCGGCCTGTGCCGGGATGACCTCGCCGAGCAGCGAGTCCCCGTTGACCTCGAACTGCAGGGAAACGTGAGCGGAGGTGAAGGTCAGCGCCCGGATCGAGGCCGGCTCGGACCGCATCGCCAGGGCCTCGCGGTGGTCCCCGACGGAGTCATAGGTGAGCTGCGCCAGCTCGGCGTCGACGTCGTGCCAGGCAAAGGCGCTCTTGCCCATCTCGGTGAACCAGGCCGGGACGGCCAGCCGGGCCCGCTGGGCTTCCCGCAGCGCTTCGGTGAGCTGGTCATCTTCCCGTAGCTCGGACACCGGGCTCACCCCCCGGGGCCCGGCCGGTCGGCAACGCCGCGATGGCCGTGCCGCGCAGCGGTGCGCCTGGCCCGGACCAGATGAAGACTGTATACACCATTGGCCAGCCTCGGTCAGTACGGGAATCCCTGTCTAGTCACGGAGGGACCTTTCCGCCCGCCTGATACAGCGGATCCCAGACTTTCTGAGATCTTTTTCCGGGCGGCCTCCTAGCTGGGACAATGCAGGTGCCGGAGCTCGCTGACGGCGATCGGCGGGTGACGCCACACCACCTGCGCGGTCCGCCCGGGCAGCGAGCAGGTGATATCCATCCGGTGCGGGGTCTCCAGGAAGATGACCTCGGCGCGCAGGGTACTGCCGTCGAGCCAGCCACCGGAGACGGCCACCGGGATGGTCTCGCCGCGGCGGTCGGCGCGCTCGGAGATGGCCCAGGCCCCGGCGCCGATGGGAACGGTCAGCTCGTTGCCGGGCTCGGCGAGGGTGATCTGCCAGCCGCCGGGCTGCGGTGCCAGCTCCACGGATGTCAGTGACGGGAGCACCTCCGAGGCGCCAGTGGCCGCGGGGCTGACGGTGAAGGGTTCCTTGGCCCACGAGCCGGCGTCGGCGGGCTCCGGCGCGCCGGGGCCCGCGGGCAGCCCGAGGCCGGCCAGGCGCGCTTCGAGCTGGTCTTGCGCGGCGCTGGTACCGGTCCCGGGGGCGGCCCCGGTGAGCGCGGGCAGCAGGTGGGCCCACATCGCGTCGAGCACGGCTTGCATGTCGAGGGTGTAGGCGGTGGTGACGATCACCGCGTCCTGCTCGGGCAGGATCACGCAGAACTGCCCGAAGGCGCCGTCGCCGCGGTATCCGTGCCGGGCCATCCAGAACTGGAAGCCGTAGCCCTGGCGCCAGTCGGGATTGGGCTGATCCGGGTTGGCGACCTGGCGCGTGGTCGCTTCGGCTACCCACCGTTCGGGGATGAGCTGGGTGCCCTCCCACCGGCCGCGCTGCAGGTAGAGCAGCCCGAGCTTGGCGACGTCCTCGGTGCGGGCGTGCAGGCCGCTGAAGCCCTGCTCGCGCCCGGGCGGGAACTTCTGCCAGCCCACGGGCCCGATGCCGAGCGGGTCGAACAGCCGTGGCCGCAGGTAGCGGGTCAGCGGCATCCCCGCGTTGCGCTGGATGATGCTGGCCAGCGCGTAGGTACAGGGCTGGCTGTAGGCGAACACCGTGCCGGGCTCACGGTCCGGCGGGATCAGCAAGAACCCGCGGATGGGCTCGGCCGGGTCGCGCTCGAGCGCCTCGGCCAGCATTTCCCTGGTGTGGCCGGAGGCCATCGCGGCGACGTGCCGGATCTTCACCGCGCGGCTGCGTGGGTCGGTGATGTCCGCGGCGAACTCACCGAAGTGCGATACGACAGTGTCGTCGAGGTCCAGCAAGCCCTCGGCCTGCGCGAACGCGGCCGCGGTCGAGGTAAAGCTCTTGCTCAGCGAGTACAGCAGGTGCGGCCGCCCCGCGCTGTACGGGGCCCACCAGCCCTCGGCCACGACCTGCCCGCCCCTGACCACCATCAGGCTGTGCATCTCGATGTCGGGCCGCTCCCCGAGAGCGTCCAGGAAGGCAAGGATCCCGGCCGGATCGACGCCCTGATCGGCCGGCGTGCTGCGGGGCAGGGCACTAGTCATAAGACGAGCCTAGGGCACCGGGCCACGCGACACACGTCCGCTAATTGTGTACAACTAAGGATCTGTCATGACTGTTTTGCCTGGCAAGCATTGCACTCTTCCGCAAAATAGTATGCAATATTTCTGGATGGGTGCTCCGCTGGCTCCAGGAAGGAGGCCGATGTACCTAGGCCTGCACGCCGACCGGCATCCGGACCGGGTGGCGATCCGGATGGAGGACAGCCCGGCCGAGGTGCTCACCTACGGCCAGCTGGAGGCGGCATCCAACCAATGCGCGCACGCGTGGCAGGCCCTGGGCCTGCAGCCGGGCGACGTGGTGGCGATCATGCTCGAGAACTGTGTGGAGTGGGCCGTCGCGTGGTGGGGCGCGATGCGCAGCGGGCTGTACCTGACCCCGGTCAACTGGCACCTCATCAGCAGCGAGGTGGAGTACATCCTCGCCAACTCCGGGGCCAAGGTCCTGATCTCGGGCGTGTCCACGGCCGCGGCCGCCCGCCAGGCCTGCGCGCAGCACCCCGGCATTGCCCACGTGCAGGTCGGGCTGGGCTCCGGTGCCCGCGGCCCCGGCCTGGACTTCTGGACGCTGCTGAACGCGCAGCCGGCCACCCGGATCGCGCGTGAGCTCGCCGGGGCGGCGATGTTCTACTCCTCGGGCACCACCGGCAAGCCCAAGGGGATCAGGCCCACCCTGCCCGGCCGGCCACCGGGCGAGGTGCCCAGCCTGCCGTACAGCATGATGCTCACCTACGGGGTGCGCGAGGGCGACGTCTACCTGAACACCGCACCGCTCTACCACACCGCGCCGGCCTGCTTCACCTTCGGCGCCCATGCGGTCGGCGCCACCTCGGTGGTCATGCGGCGCTTTGACGCCGAACGGGCCCTGGCCCTGATCGAGAGCCAGCAGGTCACCGTCAGCCAGTGGGTGCCGACCATGTTCCAGCGCCTGCTGCGGCTGGACGAGGCGACCCGGGCCAGGTACGACCTGTCCCGGCTGCGGACCGCCGTGCACGCCGCCGCCCCGTGCCCGCCCAGCGCCAAGCGGGCCATGATCGACTGGTGGGGGCCGGTCCTGCTGGAGTACTACGGATCGACTGAGGCCGGCGCCACCGTGATCAGCTCGCAGGAGTGGCTGGACCATCCCGGATCGGTCGGCCGGCCCTGGCCGGACGGGCCCAAGATGGCCGTCCTCGACGTCAGCACGCGCCAGCCGGTGCCACCGGGCCGCGAAGGCCTGATCTACTTCGAGCCACTCGGCTCCCACCGCATCGAGTACTTCAAAGACCCCGAGCGCACCAGGGAGCTGTACCACGACGGCATGATCGCGACGGGCGACATCGGCCGCCTCGACGAGGACGGTTTCCTCTACCTGACCGACCGGGTCTCGGACGTGATCATCTCCGGCGGCGTCAACATCTATCCCAGGGAGATCGAGTTCTGCCTGGGTGAACACCCGGCCGTGCTCGACGTGGCGGTGTTCGGGATCCCGGACGCCGAGTTCGGCGAGCAGGTGATGGCGGTCATCCAGCCCGCCGCGGACGCCGGGCCGGGGCCGGAGCTCGGCGCCGAGCTGACGCAGTGGTGCCGCGAGCGGCTGGCCGGCTACAAGGTGCCCAGGGCCATCGACTTCGTCACGGACTTCCCGCGCGAGGAGAACGGCAAGCTCTACAAGCGCCGGCTCCGGGACGGGTACTGGAAGGACCACGAGTCGCGGCTCATCTGACCGTCATCCCGCAGGAACACCCCACCCACCGCGAAGGAGATATCTGTGACCCGTGCCGCCGTCCTGTTCGGGGCTGGCCAGCCGCTGGAGATCTGTGACGTCGAGGTGCAGCCGCCGAAGGACCACGAGATCACCGTCCGGCTGGCCGCGTCCGGTGTCTGCCACTCGGACCTGACCGCCCAGAACGGCACCATCAGCAGCTTCCCCACCCCGATCGTCCTCGGGCACGAGGGCGCGGGCGTGGTCATCGGGACCGGCAAGGACGTGACGGCCTTCGCCCCGGGCGATCACGTCGTCCTGGCGTCGGCCCCGAAGTGCGGGCAGTGCTTCTGGTGCCGCCGGGGGCAGCCCACCCTGTGCGAGACAATCATGCACCTGGCCAGCGGCGGCCTGCTCGATGACACGCCCCGCTTCGCGCTGGACGGCGCACCTGTCCATCAGCTGTGCTTCACGGGCACCTTCAGTGAGGTGACCGTGGTGCCGGACATCGCCGCGGTGAAGATACCGGACGACGTGCCCCTCGGCCCGGCGTCGCTGCTCGGCTGCGGGGTCGTGACCGGATACGGCGCCGCCGTCAACACCGCCGGGATCCAGCCGGGCGACTCCGTGGTCGTCATCGGCTGCGGCGGCGTCGGCCTGTCCGCCATCCAGGGCGCCAAGGCCAAGGCGGCCGGGCAGATCATCGCCATCGACCGGGTCACGGACAAGCTGGACCGGGCACGCCGGTTCGGCGCCACCCACGCCATCGGCGCCGATGAGCCGGACCTGGTCCGCCAGGTCCGGCGGCTCACCGAGCGGCGCGGCGCCGACGTAGTGATCGACGCCACCGGCAGCATCGCGGCCATGGAGACGATGATCGGCATGACCCGGCGGGGCGGTGAATGTGTCTTCGTGGGCATGCCGGCCGCGGACGCCACCATCTCCCTGCCCGTGCTGCGGGCGCTGATCGCCTCGCAGCGGACGTTCCGCGGATGCGTCTACGGGGCCATCGACATCCAGACGGACGTGCCCGGCATGATCGCCAAGTACCAGCGCGGCGAGCTCCTGCTGGATGAGATGGTGACCCGGACCCTGCCGCTGGAGGAGGTCAACTCGGCGCTGAAGAACCTCACCGAGAGGGTCGACATGGCCCGGTCCGTCATCGTGTTCTGACCGCGTACCTCAGGTGGGTGACGCGGCGCCCCGCGACGATGACCGGATCGGCGAACCGGTGCGGCGCGTGGGTCAGGCCGGCGAAATAGGGAATCCCCTGACCCAGCATGACCGGGACCAGGCTGATGATCACCTCGTCGACCAGCCCGAGGTCCAGGGCCTGGGCGGCGATGCTGGCGCTGGCGACGGTCACGTCCCCCTCCCCCGCGATCTGCCGGGCCGCGGCGATCCCCTCGGCCACACCTTCGGCGAAGCTGATCGTCTTCCACCGCCCGGCGTCCGGCGGCCGGTGATGGGTGACCACGACGACCGGGGCGCCGGCCGGGTGCCGGTCGCCCCAGCCCGCGGTGTGCTCGAACAGGCGCCGCCCGCACACCAGGGCGCCGGTGCCCGCCAGCACCTCCCGCAGCAATTCCGCGCTGGCCTCATCGACCCGGAACGACCAGCGCTCGTCGGCGCTGGGCACGGTCACCGGCCCGGCCTCGTACCAGCCGAACAGCTCAGCCACCCCGTCCTGCGGATCGGCGACGAACCCGTCCAGCGACATCGTCATATGCGAGACAACCTTGCCCATCAGACACCTCCCGTTGCGGTTCTTTACCGGTTGAACGCGGCGGCCGGGCCAGACTCATCGGTACGCGCTTATAGGGTGGCGGCATGCGGATAGTGATCGCCGGCGGGCACGGGAAGATCGCCCTGCTGCTGGAACGGCTGCTGGCCGATCGCGGTGATCACGTGAGCGGGCTGATCAGGAACCCGGCGCAGGCCGGTGACGTGCGGGCCGCCGGGGCGGAGGCCGTCGTCTGCGACCTGGAGTCGGCGACCGCCGGGGACGTCGCGGCGCTGCTGTCCGGGGCCGACGCGGTGGTGTTCGCGGCCGGGGCCGGCCCGGGCAGCGGTGTCCCGCGCAAGGACAGCGTGGACCGGGGCGCCTCGGTGCTGCTGGCCGATGCTGCCGTGCAAGCCGGGGTCCGCCGGTTCGTGCAGATCTCGTCCATGGGCGCGGGCCAGCCACCGCGACCGGGCGGCGACGAGGTCTGGGCCGCGTACATCGCCGCCAAGACCGCCGCCGAGGACGACCTGCGCGGCCGCGACCTGGACTGGACCATCCTGCGGCCGGGCGGCCTGAGCGATGATGCTGGGACCGGCCGGGTCCGGCTCGCACACCCACCCGTTCGGCCGGGAAAGGTTCCCCGCGCCGACGTCGCCGCGGTCATCGCCGCCCTGCTGGACACCCCCGGTACCCGGCACCAGACCCTCGAGCTGGTGGGCGGCGGCACGCCGGTGGCCGATGCGGTGCAGGCCATCCGGCGGTAACGCCCCGGTCAGGTCCAGCGCCTGGTCCCCCCGGCGTTGGCCACCGCCTGACGGCGGTCCGGCGTGTTCCAGTTGAACAGCGGCGTGGCCACCAGGAGCAGCAGCTGCTTGGCGGCCCGGCCAGCTCGCCGCTCGGCCCAGGCGGTGGCCAGCAGGCCGCGGTGCGCGCCCAGGTGGAGCGTCAGCACGTCGTGCCCGATGTCGTGGGCCCGGCCGAAGTGGCGGTAGGCCGTGCGGAAATCACGGGCGGCCAGGGCGGCCCGGCCCAGCTCCATCTCGGCGTCGTACCCGGTGATCCCGGAGCTGGTGCCAGCCATGAAGTCCTCCAGCGCGTTAGCCGCGTCGCGGCTTGATAGTTTAGCTTGTGGACTAAGATTCTCTGCCGGTAAATTAACATCGTGGACAAGTCCCGGGCAACCGAATATGAGCGGCTGGGGCGGCTCGTGGGCCGCGAGCTCAGCACCGCAGTGGTGATGTTTCACGAGGCCGCGGGCAAGCGGCTGGGTGTCTCCGGGACCGAGCGCAAGCTGCTGGACGTGCTGAGCCGCCTGGGCCCCTCGACCGCCGGCGAACTGGCCGCGCATACCGGCCTGACCACCGGGGCCATCACCGGGGTGGTGGACCGGCTGGCCCGGGCCGGCTACGCGCAACGGGAGCCCAACCCCCGCGACCGCCGCAGCGTGATCGTCACCCGGCTGCCGAACCCCGCCGGCGACCGCCTCGCGGCCGAGGTCTTCGCGCCGCTCGGGCAGGCCATCGCGCAGATGTCCGCGGAATACGAGCCCGCCGAGCTAGCCGCCATCTCCCGTTACCTCGTGGGCCTGACCGGCATCTTGCGTGAGCAGACCGCCCGGCTGGCCCACGGTGATCCTCAGGATTTACGGTAGGTGATGTCCCACAGGTAGGTGTCCCCGCCGCGATCGCCGGTGGCGAGGAGCCCGGCCGGCCCGGCCGCCACCGACCCGGCGATGAGGCTGGCGCAAGATATTCGCCAAGCCGGGCCAGCCGGGCATGGTCGCGGTCGGCCGCCGCGCCGGGTCCGGCAGCCGCGCGACATTCATCACGAATGTCATCGGCTTTAAATCCGGGCCCGCCCGATAAGGGCAACTGCCCGGTGCCAGCTGGGAGCCGGTTCGCCTTTACCAGCTGCACGGAAGACAGCACCGCGGATCTGCTCAGCTTCGTCGACAAGACGCCAAATGCCATTGGCTACGCCGAAATGCCCGGCCCGCTTACTTCCTATCCACAGGTTTCCGTGGTGAAAATCGACGGCGCCGCGCCGACGGCAGCTGACGTGCGCAACGGATCGTATAAGTTCTGGACGGTCGAGCACCTGTACGTGGCGGAGCACCCGGCCCCGCTGGCGAAGGACTTCCTGGCTTTCCTGCCGCGCTACCACGCGGCGGATCCGCCGCCGGACTTCATCGCCTGTTCCGAGGCGCTCAAAAGCCTCGGGGCCGCCTGCTAGCGTCGGCGCCATGATTACCGGAATGCACGCCGTGGTGTTCTCCCCCGAGGCGGAGAAGGTCCGCGCATTCTTCGCCGACGTGCTCGGCATGCCGTCGGTCGACGCGGGCGGTGGCTGGCTCATCTTCGCCCTGCCCCCGGCCGAGCTCGCGGTCCACCCATCCGATGGCGGGTCTCGCCACGAGCTCTACCTCATGTGCGATGACATCGAAGCCACGCTAGCCGGGCTGCGGGACAAGGGGGTGGAGGTGGCCCAGGAGGTATCCGACCAAGGCTGGGGCCTGCTGGCGGCGATCCGGCTGCCCGACGGCTCGGAGTTTCCCATCTACCAGCCCCGGCACCCCTCCCCCGGCTGATGGGCTAGCCACTCGCGGGGCGGAAGCGCAGCGCGGACCAGGTGCCGTCGATGGAGATCTGGCGCACGGGCTGCACGCCGTGGCCGGCCAGCGCCGCGACGAGCCGGTCGCGGTTCAGGTCCGTCCCGAGCTGGCCGCCCTTGGGGTAGCCGATCCAGGCCAGGCGATCGTCCCGGGCCGCCGCGACGGCCGGCTCGGCCGCGGGCAGGTCGTCGGCGTGCGTGACGAAGGCCAGGACGACGTCGGCGTCCGCGCCCGCGCCGGCCGCGACGCCCGGCAGGACCAGATCCGGCGGCGCGTTCAGGACCACCACCGACTGCCCGGGCTTGATCTGCAGCTTGCCGCTGATGTCCACGAGCTCAGCTTGCCCGCCCCTCCGCCCACCCCGCAAACTTTCCTCTCATGACGAGAGACCCGTTATCGTGCGAAGTTACCCCCACCTCAGGCCCGGGCCGGTTACTCGCTGAGGATCATGATGGGGATCTGGCGGCCGGTGATACGCCCTCGCCTCGCGCTCCTGAGCGCTGGCTTCCCGGGCGGTGGCCGGGACGCTGGTGGTGCGGAAGGCGACGTGCGGCGCTGGCCGGTGCGGGCGCCGATCTGGGGCATAGACCGGGCGAACAGCCAGGCGCCCGGCCGCGACGAGGACACATGCCACATCGCCCGCTGCAGGGGTGTTTGGCACGGGAATGCTGTAATCGAGCGCCTGGACCAGACCCATGCGAGCAGCGTAAATCCGGCGTTAGTGGCGGGCTAGTCAGGGCCGGCGGGTGGCGCGCAGCACGCAGGTGACCAGCGGCAGGGTGAACCCACCCGCCGAGGTCTCCGGCTGGCGGCACAGGAAATCGCGGATCGCGGTGAGCACACGAACGCGCTCCGCCTCGTCCATCACCAGCAGGTGCGAGTGCGTCGCCAGGGTCGCGGTCAGCGAATCGGCGGTCTGGGGCTGGCCATGACCGAACTCGTGCTCTTCCACCGGGGTGAACCACCTGCTGCCCGTGCGCAGCACGCCCTGCTCGGAGCCGGCCGGGAGCCTGGCCCGCCAGCGGGACAGCGTCACCCCGCTGCGGCTGACCTCGGCCAGCCCGGCCACCCAGCCCGCCCGGTCATCTTCCACATTCCACAGCCCGGCGAGCATGCCGCCGGGCCGCAGTACCCGGGCGATCTCCGGCAGCGCCCGGTCCAGGTCGAACCAGTGCATCGCCTGCCCGCACAGCACCGCGTCGGCGCTGCCGTCCGGCAGCGGCAGGGCCTCGGCGCGGCCCGGGACCGCCTGGGCGCCCGGGAACTGGCGGCGCAGCTCGGCGAGCATCGCCGGGTCCGGCTCCACCGCGACCACGTCGGCACCGAGCTCAAGGAGCGTGCCGGTCAGCTTGCCGGTCCCGGCCCCCAGATCCACCGCGCGCACCGGCCGGTCGCCGCGGACCGGTTCCAGGCACCAGCGGACGGCGGCTTCGGCGTAATCGGGGCGGTACCTGGCGTACTGGCCGGCGGCCGCGCCGAAGGACGAGGCGCGCCGCTGACGGCCGGCCGGCGCTGGCTCGGTGTCCACCCGCCCGATCCTATGCCGGGCCTGGCCGGCCCGGTCAGCCGGTGACGTGGTCGCGCCAGGAGTGCTGCGGCTCGAAGCCGAGCACCTGCCGGGCCCGGTCGATCGCCAGCAGCGTGGAGTAGGTTCCCACGTCACGGGTGAGCGGGACGCCGGGGAACACCTCGGCCATCAGGTCCGCCGAGGGCCGGTTCATCACCGTGTCGGCCGCCGCGATGATGTACGACGACGCCGGGCCGACCGCGCCGGCGTCGGCTTCCAGCGCCAGGCGGCACGACAGCGCCACGTCCCGCTGGTCGATGTAGCCCCACAGGTTCCACTTGCGCAGCCACGGGTCGCCCCAGAAGGACGGTACGTCCGCATAACGGTCGGGGCTGAAGACGTTGGAAAAGCGCAGTGCGACGAACGGGATGCCGGACCAGCCGGCGATCTGCGCGGCGACGGTCTCGCTGGCCACCTTGGACAGCGCGTAGGTCGAGCCCGGCACCGGGTAGTGATCCTCGTCCACGGGGGCGTACCGGGGTGGCACGTCGAACGGCAGGCCCAGCGTCGTCTCGCTGGAGGCCCACACGACACGGCCCAGTTCCAGCTGGGCCGCGGCGTGGAACACGTTGAAGTTCATCGTCATGTTCGTGTTGAACGTGACCGCCGGGGTGGCCAGGCCCGGCGCCGGGATGTTCGCCAGGTGCACCACGGCGTCCGCGCCGGACAGCGCCTCCACCGCCTGGCCGTAGTCGGTGAGGTCGGCCCGGATCGCGTCGCGGTCGCTGAACCGGGCAGCCAGGTCGGTCGCCATCACCTCGTAGCCGTGCTCGCGCAGATCCTGGACCACCGCCCGGCCCGCCAGCCCGTTCGCACCCGTCACACAGATCCGCCGCGCCATGTTCTCCCTTTCCCTTGGTCAGCTCATAACCGTATTAGCCGGCCGCGCCCAGTGCGGCGCTGACCGTGGCGATGATCACCCCGCCGAGCGCGACCGAGAAGAACGAGCTGAGGAAGTCGGTGCCGAAGAACCGGCGCCGGAGCAGGGCCAGGGCGAGCAGCTCGGCCACGACCACCACGAGCGCGACCAGCACCGCGAGCCGGTACTGCGGGATGAGGAACGGCAGGGTATGCACGATGCCGCCGCCGAACGTGCCGCCGCCCGTGATCGCGCCCCGCAGCCAGGGGCTGCCCCGCCCGGTCAGGTCGCCGGTGTCCGAGAGCCCTTCGGAGAAGGCCATGCTGACCCCGGCGCCGATCGCGGTCGCCAGCCCGGCCAGGAACGCGTACCGCGGCTGGTGGGTGGCGAACGCGACGGCGAAGATCGGGGCCAGGGTCGACAGCGCGCCATCGGTCAGGCCGGCCAGCACGGGCTGCGCGCGCTGCAGCAGGAACGAGCGGCGATCGCGCGGCCGGCGCTCACGGGTGATGGTGGCCATGTCAGCTCCCGGTCTGGTCGGTGCGGCGGACGCGGAGCATGGTGACGGTGACCACGACCATGAGCGCCGCGATGGCGGCGGCAACGAGGAACGCCCGGTCGAAACCGGCCGCCAGCGCGTGCCGGTAGGCCATGGTGCCCAGCTGGGCCCCACTGGCGCGAGCGCGCCCGGCGACCACCGTCCAGGCCACCGTGCCCAGGACCGCCAGGCCGATGGAGCCCCCGATCTGCCGGCCGGCGTTGAGCAGGCTGGAGGCGATCCCGGAGTCGCCATCGCCGACGCCGGCCAGGGCGACCAGCGGCAGCGGGACGAACAGCAGGCCGAGACCGGCCCCGAGCACCAGGCTCGGGCCGAGCAGGCCCCCGGTGTAGGTGGCATGCTCGCTCACCCGGGACAGCCAGTACAGGGCACCAGTGCTGGCGGCACTGCCCGCCAGCAGGAGCGGCCGCGGGCCGATCCGCGGCACGAGCGCGCCGGCGGCGACCGATCCGGCCAGCAGGGTGACGGTCAGCGGCAGGAACGACACTCCTGTCCGCAGCGCCGACCAGCCCCACACGTCCTGCACGAACAGCGTCACGAAGAAGAAGACCCCGAAGACGGCGGTCCCCGCCCCCAGCATGATCAGGTTCGCGCCGGCCCGGTCCCGGCTGCGCAGCAGGCGCACCGGCAGCAGCGCATGACGGCTGCGCGTCTCGATGACCACGAACGCGGCCAGCAGGACCGCGGCGGCCGTCAGCGCGGCTATCACGTTGCCGTCGCCCCAGTGCGAGGTCCCGTCCGGGCTGGTGGCGGCGTTGGACAGGCCGTAGACCAGCGCGGCCACGGCCCCGGTCCCGGTCAGGGCACCGGGCAGGTCGAGACGGCCGGGCCGGCGCGCAGTGCTGGGCAGTACGGCCAGCGTGGCGAGCGCGGTGGCGATGCCGATCGGCACGTTGACGAACAGCACCCACCGCCACGACGCGTACGTGACGAGCAGGCCGCCGGCGATCAGGCCGGCGGCGCCCCCGGCGGCGCTCATCGAGGCGTACACGGCCATGGCCCGGCTGCGCGCCGGCCCCTCGGTGAAGGTGGTGGCGATCAGCGCCAGCGCGGTGGGCGCGACGATCGCGCCGCCGGCGCCCTGGACGGCCCGGGCCACCAGCAGCCAGGCCGGCGAGGTGGCCAGCCCGCCGGCCAGCGACGCGGCCGAGAACAGCACCAGGCCAGCTATGAACATCCGGCGCCGGCCGAACAGGTCACCGGCGCGGCCGCCGAGCAGCAGCAGCCCGCCGAACGCCAGGGCGTAGGCGTTGATGACCCATTCCAGGCCGCTGCCGGAGAACTGCAGGGCGGTCTGGATGTGCGGCAGCGCGACGTTGACGATGGTCGCGTCGAGCACCACCATCAGCTGCGCGATCGCGATGACGAGCAGGGCCAGCCCCTGGTGGCGGGCGCCGCTTTGAGTACCGGCCTGGCCGGGTGCGGAGAATGTGGTTGCCATGCCGCCGATGCTGCCGGGGATCGGTCCTCGCGTCGTCCGGCCCAGGGGCCGTTTTCTGCCTGCTCAGCGGGGCGG
>Ga0335075_10012196_pt1 | contig 12993 bp, 9 predicted proteins | sample Lox_Sample_24_FD_206723 | JGI IMG/M metagenome (GOLD analysis project Ga0335075, IMG submission 206723) | Soil microbial communities from Loxahatchee National Wildlife Refuge, Florida, United States - Lox_Sample_2.4 | ecosystem: Environmental > Terrestrial > Soil > Wetlands | place: USA: Florida... | reverse complement strand
CCGTGCCGGCCTCGATCTTGCGGTGGATCACCCGCAGCCTCGAGTCGACCTGCAAGATCGCGGTCACCACGTCACCCGCTGGACCATCACCAAGTGCGTGCACCTACGCGCAGCCCCTTCCGGCCAGGATCGCAAACCAGGCCCCACCAGCCCTAAGCCGTATACCCACCCAGCGGCCTGCAGACTCGGACTGATCGGGCGGCGGGCCAGCCCGCTGGCGGGCGATCGCTGTTACGTTTAGTCCTGGTTGCGAGGAGGCTGACGCGGTGGACGCGCTCGAGCCGGGCGATCCCCGGCAGGTGGGTCCCTACACGCTGCTCGGGCGCCTCGGGGAAGGCGGCATGGGCCGGGTCTTCCTCGCCGCCTCGCCCGGCGGGCAGCAGGTCGCGGTCAAGGTCCTGCATCCCGGGCACGCGGGCAAGCCCCAGTTCCGCGGGCGCTTCGCCCGTGAGGCGCGGGCGGCCCGGCGGGTGACCGCGCGGTTCACCGCCCCCGTCGTCGACGCCGACCCGGACGGCGAGCCGCCCTGGCTCGCGACCGCCTACATTCCCGGACCATCGCTGAAGGCCGCCGTCGCCGAGCACGGCCCCCTCGCGGAGGCGCAGGCGCTGCGGCTCGGCGCCCAGCTGGCTGAGGGGCTCGCGGCGATCCACGCGGCCGGGCTGATCCACCGCGACCTCAAGCCCGCCAACATCATCCTCGCCGCGGACGGTGCGCGCATCATCGACTTCGGCGTAGCGCGCATCCTGGATGCCAGCATGCTGACCGCTCCAGGTGCCCTCGTCGGGACCTACGCCTTCATGTCGCCCGAGCAGGTCAGGGCCGAGCCGGCCGGCCAGGAAAGCGACGTGTTCTCGCTCGGCTCCGTCCTCGCGTTCGCCGTGACTGGCCACGGGCCGTTCGACGCGCCGTACCCCGCGATCATGACCCGCGTGCTGCACGACCCGCCGCGGCTAGCCGGCGTCCCCGACGGGCAGCTTCGCGGCGTCATCACGGCGTGCCTGCGCAAGGCCGCCGCCGAGCGCCCCTCGCTGGCCGGCCTGGCCACCCTGCTCTCGCCGCGGCCCGGCCTGGGCACCCTGCTCTCCCCGCGGCCCGGCCGCGCGCCCGGGCCCGCGCGCGGCGACACGGGACAGTTGCCGGCTGGCGGCACGTGGCCGCCGGCCGGCCGCGGCCTGCCCCTGGACGCCGAGCTGCCCGCGGTCCAGGCCGGCACCGCGGCCAGGGCGGGCGACGTGGGCCTGGCGCTGGACCTGGCGGCCCGGGTACGCGACGGCGAGCAGCGGGCGTGGGCGCTGGCGGATGTCGAGTGCTCGCTGGCCGGGCCGCGTCCGGACCCGGCCAGCCCAGGTGATGGCGCCGGCGGCGCGACCGGGGCGCACGGCGGTCGCGTGGCGACGGCGGCCGCCACCGCCCGCGCGGCGGCGGAGGCCGGGCGGTCCAGCGGCCAGCGGGCCGGCGGCGATGGCCCGGCCCGCGTCGCCCTCGCCCTGCGGATGTGCTTCGGCGGCCACCCGCTGGCCCGCGCGGCCCTGGCGCTGGCCGGCACCGGACAGCGCGGCGCGGCCGTGCGGCTGGCCACGGGCATCGCCGACCCGTGGATCCGCAGCGCCGCCTGGTCAGCGATCGTCGCCTCGGGGCAGGGGAGGCCGGCCGACGCGGCGGCTGCGCTCGCGGCCGCGCTGGCCATCGACGCCGCCCACGAGCAGGTGCTCGCGCTGGCCGACCTGGCACGAGCGCTGCGGGACCGCAACCCTGCCAGTGCCCTCGATGCCGCGCGCCACGCGGCCGGCGTCTCGGCCGGCTCTCCCGGCCCGCTGCTCGGCCTGAGCGACCTCCGGTGGCCCGGGCACGCCAGGTACGGCAGCTTGTGCCGCGAGCGGGCCGGCCAGCTGCGCCGCCACTGCCCGCGGTTGCTGCCAGGACCAGACGACGCGGTGACCGCCTTGCTCGCCCAGGCGTTCTCCCGGGCCGGGCTGCTGGCCGACGTGGACGTGGCAGCGTACGCGCTGTCCCGGGCCGACCTGCGGGACGCCGCCATCGACTGCTTCACCGGGTTCGTCCTGGCTGAGGCGACCGCCGGCGACCCTGACTTCAGCAACCGGGCGAGCGCGGCGCAGGCCCTGCTGGCGGCGACGGCCGAGCGGGTGGTGGCCGGCGTGTTCCTGCGGCAGGGCCACCTGGGCGCCGCCCGCGAGATCGTCGGCGGCCGCGCCGCGGCTGGCGACGGCGAAGCTGCGCGGGCAGCGGCCGCGGACGAGGCGCGCGGCCGGCGGTGGCTGGAGTTGCTCGCGGACTTCGGGCCGGCACCCGGCGCCCGTGCCGCCTGCGCGTCGGCGGCTGACTCGGAGCTGCCGCTGGCCCGGCTGGCCTGGCGGCTCGAGGCCGGCCCCGCCTCGCCGGGGCCACGGTAGTTGCATCAAGGCGCTGATTGCCGACAATGGGTACGGGGTAAGCCCAAGGTTTCAAACACGCAGTCATTGGGGGGTGACGGGCGGTGAAGTGGGGTCGCCCACGAGGCACGAGCACGAGTGTTCCAGGCGAGCCGGGCGAGGACCCTGGCCGGCCGCCGGGGCTTAACCAGGCGCTGCGCCGGGCCGTTGACCGAACCACCGGCTATTCGCCCCTGGCCAGGCACGGCGAGGTGCTGCAGGCGCTGGGCCGGTCGCTGGCCGAGGACGCCCGGACGGCGGAGGCGGCCGACGCGCTGCGCCGCGCCGTGCTGGCCTTCCGCGCCGACGGGGACACCGCCCGGATGGCCGGCGCGCTGACCGACTGGGGCGTGTCGCTGACCGGCCTTGGCCAGATCGAGGTGGCCCTGGCGGCGCACGAGGCCGCGCTGGACCTGGTGCGCCAGCGAGGCGACTGGCGGGCCGAGGGGGTCGTCTTGACCAACCTCGGCGTCGCGTTGTCGTGCGCCCGGCGCCATCACGACGCGATCGAGGCGTTCGACCTGGCGGCGACCCTGCTGACGATCGCCGGCGCATCGGCGCGCGAGGCGATGGCCCTCGGCGGCAAGGGCCGGGCGCTGGCGAGGCTCGGCCGCTACGACGAGGCGGTCGCCACGCTGGAGGCCGCGGCCGAGGCGTTCCACGCGGCGGGCGACGGCAGGCACGAGGGTGAACTGCGGGCCTACCTGCTCATCACGCTGCAGCGAGCCGGGCGCCCCGCCGACCCCGACGCCGACCCCGACCCCGACGCCGACGCCGACCCCGATGCCGCGGTCAAGGCCGAGGTCGCCATCACCGGGCCATTCCGCCTCGAGGCCATCCGCGCCTCGTAGCGCCGACGGCGGCCGTAACGGCCTTCCGGGTGTCACGCGGCGGGGCACCGCTAAAGTTGGGCAGAACGGCAGCGCGAGCGGTGGGAGCCTTTCCATGGATTGCGGGACGGTCCTGACCGGGCGCTTCCGGCTGGAGGAACTGCTTGGGAGCGGCGCGGCAGGCGAGGTCTGGCGGGCGCGGGACCTGAAGCTGCAGCGCGACGTGGCCATCAAGCTGATGCTCGGCCCGGACGCGGGGTCGGTGGCGTTCCGGCGCTTCCGGCGCGAGGCCACCTTGCCGTCGGGGATGCAGCACCCGGGCATCGCCGTGGTCCACGACGCCGACCACCACCAGGGCCGCCTGTTCATCGTCACCGAACTGCTTCGCGGGCAGGACCTCGGCCAGCTGCTCAAGGAGAGCCCGGCGGGGCTTGCCGTCGCCCGCGCCGTCGACCTGGGCATCCAGCTCGCCGAGGCGCTCGCGGCGGCCCACGCCCACGGCGTCGTCCACCGGGACCTGAAGCCGGCCAACCTGTTCGTGCAGTCCGGGGACCGGCTGAAGATCTGCGACTTCGGCCTGGCCAGGGACACGACGGTGACCGGCTCCATCACCCAGCCGGGCATGATCTTGGGCACCCCGTCATACATGTCACCGGAGCAGTGGCTCGGCGAGGACGCCAGCCCGGGCATGGACCTGTACGCCACCGGCTGCATCCTGTATGAGATGCTGACCGGCCGCCTGCCCTTCGACGCGGGCACGCCCGCCACCTGGACGGCCATGCTCGCCATCTTGCAGGCGAGGCACCTCACCGAGGTCCCCGTCCCGCCGCGCGAGCGCACCCCCGCCGTCCCCGCCCGGCTAAGCGACCTGGCCCTGTGCCTGCTGGCCAAGAAGCCCGCTGGCCGGCCGCCTGACGCCGCGGCGGTGGCGGAGGCCCTGCGGGCCATCCGCGACGACCTCCAGCGAGCGGCACGCCCCGCGGCCGGCCCGGGGCCGCGTCCCCGCCGGGCCGCCGCGCCGACCGCCCCGCTGGCCTGCGCCTCCGTCGCCGGGGGGCACATCGAGGTCATGATGCTCGCGGGGACCGAGGGCTACCGGTCCCGCAACTGCTGGCCGGAGGCAGGCTGGGCCCCGTGGAGGGAAGATCCCGGCCCGGGCGGGGACGCCACCGCGATCGCGGCCGCGTCGCACAACGACCTCGCCAAGACCATCGTGATGGTCGCCGGAGGCGAGCTGCACGCGCGGCAGTGGTGGCGCGACGAGCATGGCCGCTGGCTGACGCTGGCCAGCTGGGGGGACCTGGGGGACACCAGGCCGTTCACCCTGCACGGCGTCAGCGACATCGCGCTGGCGTCACCCGCCCCCGGGCACCTGGAGGTGTTCGCGCTCGATGGCGGACGGGGCCTGTGGCACCGCTGGGCCCGGCCGCGGCGCGGCCAGCAGGACGCGCGGTGGTCGCTGTGGGAACCGGTCCCTGTGCCCTCAGGACAGGTCAGCGCGATCGCCGCCGGGACCCTGGAGGAGGGCTCGCAGGTGCTGGTCTCCGTGGTGGACGGCGCCGTCCACGGGTGCGCCTGGGACCGGAAGGCCGGCTGGGGCAGCTGGGCCCGGCTGGCGATGAGCCGCCCGGTCGTGGACGTCGCGTGCGCCAGCCCCGCGCCACGGGCACTTGAGCTGTTCGCGCTGGACGCCGACGGCGGCCTGCACCACCGGCCGTGGCGGCCAGCGTCGGCCGGGTGGCAGCCGCTGCCGGGCCCGGCCGGGCCGGTGGCGGCCATCGCGGCCACCGGCTACGGCACCCGCCACCAGATCCTCGCCGCCCTCACTACGGCAGGGACCGTGCACTGGTCGGACAACGCGCACTGGGGCACCCCCCAGGCCCGCTGGTCCGGCTGGCACTCACTCGCGGACTGAGCCCGCGTCCCGGACACCGGGAACCGCGGGCTCCGCCGCGGGCGCGCCAGACGTAGCGTGGTGCCAAGCAGCCCGGCAGCGCAGGAGGGCCCCCATGAGCACCGACTCCGCCCGCACCGACTCCGCCAGCACGAGCTCCGCCAGCACAGCCGGGGAAGCCGCCAGCCGGTATGTGGTGATCTCCGCGGACACGCACGCGGGCGCCGACCTGCCCGGCTACAAGCCGTACCTGCCCGCCCGGCTGCATGACCAGTTCGACACGTGGGCGCGCGGCTACGTCAGCCCGTTCGATGACCTGATCATCGCGACGGCCAAGCGCAACTGGGATCACGACTTCCGGCTGGCCGAGATGGATGCCGACGGCGTCGCCGGTGAGATCCTGTTCCCCAACACGATCCCGCCGTTCTTCCCCACGTCGCCCAACATCACCATCAGCCTGCCGCGCACGCGGGAGGAGTTCGAGCTGCGCTTCGCCGGGGTGCGGGCGCACAACCGGTGGCAGGTGGACTTCTGCTCGCTGCTGCCGGCCCGCAGGCGCGGGCTGATCCAGGTCTTCCCGAACGACGTGGACCTGGCGCTCGCGGAGATCCGCTGGGGCGCCGAGCAGGGCTGCTTCGGCGGCGTGCTGATCCCGGCCGTCTCCCCCGGCGACCCGATGGTCGCCCCGCTGTTCCACACCCGCTATGAGCCGCTGTGGGAGCTGTGCGCCGGCCTCGGCCTGCCCTTCGTGCACCACAGCGGAACCGGCAGCCCGGAAATGCCGATGGACCAGCCGGCGTCCAACCCCGTCTTGATCACCGAGTCCTTCATCTGGACGCAGCGCACGCTCGGGCACCTCATCCTGGCCGGCGTGTTCGAGCGCCATCCCGGCCTGCGCTTCGTCCCCACCGAGCTGGGCACGGCCTGGGTCAGGCAGCAGGCCGCCATCCTCGACGCGATGGTGCCCTCGATGAAGTCCAGCGCGGGCAACCGCACCTACGGAGTCTTCGGCGGCTCGTCAGTCGACGAGCTCACGCTCAAGCCGAGCGGGTACATCAAGCGCAACTGCTACTTCGGCGCCAGCGGACTGTCACCGTACGAGTCGTCGGCCGTTGATTACCTGGGGGTCGACCACATCCTGTGGGGCAACGACTACCCGCACGAGGAGGGCACCGCCCCCGACTCCAAGCTGGCGATCCGCTGGGCCCTGCACGGTCGTCAGGAAGAAGAGTGCCGCAAGATCCTCGGCGGCAACGCGGCCCGGCTGTACGGCTTCGACCTCGACGCGCTGGCCCCGGTGGCGCAGCGGATCGGGCCGTCGGTGCAAGACGTCCGCACCCCGCTCGAGGACACCGGCTACCGGTCACCCGCCGCCTTCGGGTACCGCCCGTTCGAGGGTGGCCTCGCGCTCAAGCGCCTGGCGCCCCCGGGAAGGCTCGTCAGCAACTAGCCGGCCCCAGCGTCCCCCCGGATGGAGATGGAGCGCATGCACAGGTTCACCGGACGGCGCGTGCTGCTCACCGGCGCGGGCTCGGGCATCGGCCAGGCGACGACGCTGCGACTGCTGGCCGAGGGGGCGACCGTGTTCGCCACCGACATCAGCGCCGACGGCCTCGCGCGGACCGCCGAGCGGGCGGCCAGGGACACCGGCGCGGGCCGGGACGCCACCGGCGACGACACCACCGGCGACGACAACGCGGCGCAGGACACCACGGCGCAGGACAACGCGGGAAGCGGCGGGCTGGCCGGGCGGCTGGCGACCGCGGTCATGGACGTGTCCCACGAGCCGTCGGTGCAGGCGGTGGTGGCCGCCGCGGTCAGCCGGCTTGAGGGCCTTGACGTGCTGATCAACGCCGCCGGGATACTGCGGGGCGCGCACACCCACGACTGCGGCCTTGACCTGTGGAACGAGGTGCTCGCGGTCAACCTGACCGGCACCTTCCTGGTCACCCGGGAGGCCCTGCCCGCTCTGCTGACCAGCGAGCACCCGGTGATCGTCAACTTCAGCTCGACCTCGGCGTCCTTCGCCCACCCGTACATGGCCGCCTACGCGGCCAGCAAGGGCGGCATTCAGTCCTTCACCCACGCCATCGCCCTGGAGTACTCCAGGCAGGGGCTGCGGGCGGCCTGCGTCGTCCCCGGCGGCATCGACAGCGCACTCACCAGGAACATCGCCAGCCACATGCCCACCGACGTCGACCCGAAGCTGTTCACCAAGCTTCGCCCGGCGATCGGCAAGGGCTACGGCCCGCCTGAGTCCGTGGCGGCCGTGGTGGCCATGCTCGCCTCCGACGACGGGGCGTTCATCACCGGGACCGAGGTCCGTGTCGACGGCGGCACCCACCAGTAGGGCCGCAAGCCCCGCGAGGCCTGCCTGCCTGATCTCCCGCCGTGATGGGGGTCCCCAGGTGTTGCCCTTGTGGCGCGCCTTAACGGCAGCCAGCATCCGCCGATACGGGCGAGCCCGCGCTTTCCCGAAGGATTCGCACGTTGCGAAGCATAAGCACGCTGGAGCGTAGGCTTTTCTTCCCTCTGTGCTTAGTTTCCAGTAACCCACGTGACTCTAGAGAAATATGGTATTGCTCTGGCCATAATTGGTAGCTGAGGCATGGCCCAGCCGATCGGGCGGGGAACCCGGCCGACAACTGAGGCCCCTGATGGCCGCAGCACGGCGGGAGCGGCGGGAGTCGCCGTCACGACGGCCCGAATTCAAGAGGGACACCGCCCGGGCGCCCACGGGGAACACCGCCCGGGCGCCGTCTTTGAGCAAGCGCTTGTTTAACGCCGGTGCCGGTTCCACACTGATTAGTGGTGCCCTTGTCCCGGGCCGCCCACGCCTTAGTGAGGTCAACGATGACGACAGCGGCAATGTCAGCACCATCAGGAACGGCACAGGACGCGGCGGCACCGGTCGCGATGATCGACCGGGTGGCGCTGATCCTTGACGCGTTCAACGGGCCCGCGCAGCTGACGCTGGCCCAGGTCGTCGCCCAGACCGGCCTGCCCAGGTCCTCGGCGCACCGCATCCTCGAGCACCTGGTGAAGATCCGCTGGCTGAGCCGCGACGAGGGCGTCTACCGCCTGGGCCTCGCGGTCCTTGAGCTCGGCGGGCTCGCCGCGCACCAGAACCAGCTGCGGGCCGTCGCGCTGCCCCACCTGCACGAGCTGCACGCCGTGACCGGCCTGGTGGTGCACCTGACCGTGCTCGACGGGCCGGAGATCGTCTACCTGGAGAAGATCGGCGGGCCGCTGGGCATGCGGATACCTTCCCGGGTGGGCGGGCGGCAGCCGGCCCACTGCACGGCGGCGGGCAAGGCGCTGCTTGCCTTCGCCGGCCAGGACGTCAGGCGCGACGCGCTGGCCCTGACACCGCGCGGCCGGACCTGCCGGAGCATCACGACCGGCCAGCAGCTGGACGCCGAGCTGCGCCGGGTGCTCGAGCGGGGCGTCGCCTTCGACCACGAGGAGGCCGTCGTCGGCCTCGGCTGCGTCGCCTCGCCGGTAGGGCCGCCCGAAAGTCCGCGCGCCGCGATCTCCGTCTGCGGGCCGGCCGGGCAGCTGCCGTTCGACCGGCTGGTCGGCCAGGTGCGCGGCGCGGCCAGCCAGGCCTGGGCCGCCTTCTGCGGCGGCAGGCGGCTGCCCGGCCGCGTCCCCGCGCTGACCCGCTGACCCGCCGACGGCTGACCCGCGGACCGCTGACCCCGCTGACAGCTGACGGCTGACCCGCGGACCGCTGACCCCGCTGACAGCCGACGGCTGACCCGCGGACCGCTGACCCGCTAACCCCGCGGACCCGGTGCCGCACTGGCGGTCGCGCCTCCCGTTGACCGGGAACAGCCGCTGCCGGCCGGTCCTGGCGCGCCTAGAGTCGGGGGAGCCCGCCCGGCCGCCGAGCCCGCCCAGCCCGCCAGGAGGACCTGTCCCGATGAGCGCACCGTGGGATGAGACCTATGACGTCGTGGTGGTCGGCGGCGGCGGTGGCGGGCTGACCGCCGCCTACACCGCAGGCCTGGCCGGACTGCGCACGCTGGTGCTGGAGAAGGCGGACGTCTTCGGCGGGATGACCGCCTACGCCGGCGCGTGCCTGTGGCTGCCGGGAAACCACATCACCGCCCAGGCCGCCGACGGGGACAGCGTCGAGGGCGCGCTGGCGTACCTGCGGGCGACCGTCGGCGACCCGGCGCTTGAGGACCGGCAGCGCGCGTACGTGTCGACCAGCGCCGAGCTGGTCGAGTTCCTGACCCGCGACCCGGCGATCCGGTTCACCTACACGCCGTTCCCCGACTACTACGACGCGCCCGGCCGGGTACCCAACGGGCGCGGCATCACGCCGCAGAAGGTGCCGGCCACCGAGCTCGGCGACCTGGTCGACCTGGTCCGGCCGACGCAGGCCGCTGACCGGCTCGGCCGGGCGGTCAGGCGGCGCACGCTGCACGGCGGCCAGGCGCTCATCGGCCGGCTGCTGCTCGCCATCAGCCGCCTCGAGGCCGTCGAGGCCCGCCCTGCTGCCCCCTTCGAGTCGCTGGTCACCAGCGATGGCCAGGTCACCGGGGTGACGGCGCTGCGCGGCGGGCAGCGGTCGCGCATCGGGGCCCGGCGCGGCGTGCTGCTGGCGGCCGGCGGCTTCGAGGCCAACGCCGGCCTGCGCCGCGCGTGGCAGGGCCGGGACGCCCACTGGACCAACGCGCCCGCGACCCACACCGGCGACGCGATCCTCGCGGCGGCCAGCCTCGGGGCGCGCCTCGCCGGACTTGAGAATGGCTGGTGGGCGACGAACCTGGTGTACCCGGGCGCCGCCCACCCAGGGCCCGCGGAGACATCGGCGTTCGTCGTCGGGTTCCGCGGCGGGCTGTTCGTCAACGGCACCGGCCGCAGGTTCGCCAACGAGTCGCTGCCCTATGCCCGGATGGGGATGGAGATCATCGCGCTCGAGCGAGCCGGCCAGCCGGCGCTGCCGATCTGGTGGATCTTCGACGACCGGTTCCCGACGGTCCCGGCCATCCCGGCGGCCGAGCCTGACCGCGCGGCGGCCCTGGCCGCGGGCCTGTGGCACAGCGCCCAGACGATCGAGGAGCTGGCCGCCCGGCTGGGGCTGCCCGCCCGTGACCTGGCCGCCACGGTGGCCAGGTTCAACTCCTTCGCCGCCACCGGGACCGACGAGGACTTCCACCGGGGCGAGGACGAGTACGACCGGTTCTTCAGTCCCGGCGCCGGTCCCAACCCCTGCCTGGTCCCGGTCGACCAGCCGCCCTATCACGCGGTCCGCCTCGAACTCGGCGACCTCGGCACCAAGGGCGGCGTGGTCACCGACGCCGATGCCCGGGTGCTCGATGAGGCCGGCGCCCCGATCGGCGGCCTGTACGCCACCGGCAACACCACCGCGTCGGTCACCGGCGCGGTCTACCCTGGCCCGGGCGCGCCGATCGGCACCTCGATGGTGTTCGGGTACCGGGCGGTCCGGCACATGGCCGCGGGCGCCACCGGCTGAGCGTCGCCGGCGGCCCGGGCCGCGCCCGGCGTCACCGGACGTCGAGACGGCCCACCGGGGCGGCCGCGCCGGCCAGGGCCTTCTGCTCCGCCGTCCAGTCCGCGTCGTCGATGCCCAGCGCGTCACGCAGGTAGGCGGTGCTCAGTCGGGCGATGGCGGCGACCCGCTCGGGGCTCTCGTCGGTGGTCGCGGCGACGGCGTAGCCGGTGATCCCGCCGAGCGAGTGCTCGGCGCCGAACAGCGTCAGCAGGCTCTTGGCCCCCGGGCTCTGCGCGTAGCCGTCGGCCCACCAGTCGGGCCCGCGGGTCGACAGCAGCGACTGGTCCTGATCGCCCGCGACCAGCAGGGCAGGCGCGGCCATCCGCGCGAAGTCCGGGCTCATGAAGGGAAAGTGCTCGGCCGCGAACGGCGTGAGGTCGTCCGCGCCGTGGCCGGCCAGGGCCAGCAGCACGCCCGCCTTGACCCGCGGGTCGGACATGTCCTCGCCCGGCCTGCCGTCGGCGCCGGCGACGCGGGCGCCGAGCAGGGCGCTGGCGGTCGTGGCGCCCCACGAGTGGCCCGCGACGACAACGCGCTCGCGGTCCAGCCGGCCCGCCAGCCCGGGGACCGCCGCCTCAGCGAGGTCAAGGCGGTCGATGACCCGGCGCAGGTCCTCGATGCGGATCCGCCAGATCCGCGGCGTGCGCGGGTCCTGTGGTCCGACGCCCAGCGCCGGCGAGTCCAGGTGCGTCGGCTGCAGCACCGCGAAGCCGTGGCTTGTCCAGTAGTCGACCAGCGGCTGGTAGTCGCTCATGGAGCAGCCGAAGCCGTGCGAGAACACGATGACCGGCAGGTCACGGCCGGTCGCGGGCGCCGAGACCCGCAGCTGCAGGTCATCGCCGCGCCCGGGGGCGGGGATGACCGCCGGCTGGGCCGACAAGACCGTCACGGGTGCGTCGCTGCGCATAACTTGGCTCCTTGCGTGTGCGGGGCGCGCGACGCCGTAGTCACTCCCGCGGCGGTGTCCGCTACGGCTATGACCAGCGTCAACGCTGTCCCGAAGATTCGGAACGTTGCTCCGATTAATATACGGATCATCGTTCCGTTTCGCAAGTGCTGGGACCGGCCCGGCAGCCCTCGGCCAAGTTCCACTCATCGGGACCAGAGGTAGCAGGCCCGGGCCGGCCTCTGGCTAGCTAATGCCATGCCCACTGAACTGAGCGAGCAGGCGACCGCGCGGGAGCTGGCGACCGGCCAGGGCGTACTGCGCTACCACGAGGCGGGCGACGGCCCGCCGCTGGTGCTCCTGCACGGCTCGGGCCCGGGCGTCACCGGATGGCGGAACTTCCGCGGCAACCTGCCCGTGCTCGCCGGGCACTTTCGCTGCCTGGCCCTGGAGTTTCCCGGCTTCGGCGTGAGCGACCCGACCGAGCAGCACCCGATGCGGGCCGCGGCGCCCGCCGTGGCCCGGCTCCTTGACGGGCTGGGCATCGGGCAGGCCGACATCATCGGCAACTCCATGGGCGGCATCGTCGCGGCCTACGTGGCGACCGCCCACCCGGACCGGGTGCGCCGCCTGGTGACCATCGGCGGCCTCGGCACCAGCCTGCTCACGCCGGGGCCGAGCGAGGGCATCCGGCTGCTGATGGAGTTCACCGACGACCCCAGCCGCGACCGGCTCATCCGCTGGCTGCGGTCCATGGTCTACGACCAGTCCCTGGTCACCGACGAGCTGGTCGAGGAGCGGTGGGCACTGGCCACCGACCCGGCCACGCTGGCGGCCGCTCGCCGCATGTACGGGACGGCCGCCTTCACCGCGGGCCTGGCCGCCGCGCGCGCCTCCGGCTCGCCGCCGCCCTGGGCGATGCTGCACAAGCTGACCGCGCCCACCCTGCTGACCTGGGGCCGCGACGACCGGGTCAGCCCGGTGGACATGGCGCTCGTGCCGATGCGCGTCATCCCGAACGCGCAGCTGCACGTGTTCCCCAACTGCGGGCACTGGGTGATGATCGAGGCGAAGGCCGCATGGGAATCCGCCGTCCTGGCCTTCCTCACCCGCAAGGACGAGGCGCCGTCATGACCCACGAAGTGGTCGTCAGGGTAGGCGAGCTCGCCGCGCGGCTCGCGGCGACCGCCGAGGAGACCGAGCGGCTGGGCAGGCTGTGCGACGAGAGCGTCAAGCTGGTCCGTGAGGCCGGGGTGATGCGGCTGCTGCAGCCGCCGGACTTCGGCGGGTACGCGGCCCATCCCCGTGACTTCGCCGAGGCCGTCATGGCGACCTCGGCGCACTGCGGGTCGACCGGCTGGGTGTGCGGCGTGGGCGGCGTTCACCCCTGGGAGATGGCGCTGCTGGACCGCCGGCTCCAGCAG
>Ga0335075_10012195_pt1 | contig 12993 bp, 10 predicted proteins | sample Lox_Sample_24_FD_206723 | JGI IMG/M metagenome (GOLD analysis project Ga0335075, IMG submission 206723) | Soil microbial communities from Loxahatchee National Wildlife Refuge, Florida, United States - Lox_Sample_2.4 | ecosystem: Environmental > Terrestrial > Soil > Wetlands | place: USA... | reverse complement strand
TCAACTATATCGGCTTTCAGGTGACCGACATCGATGCCGTCTACGCCGCCGCGAAAGCGGATGGCGCCAAGACCGTGTCCGACGGCGGCATCATGAAGGTGAAGGACGGCCGCGCGGTAATGTTGAAGGATCCGGACGTCGGCGACTTCGTCGAACTCTGGCAACCGAAGTAACCTTTGAATCCAACAACCGCTCGCCACTGGCGAGCGGGTTTTCCGAACCCCACTCTTTGCGATCATTGCAAAGGGTGGGGTTTTTTCGTTTCTCTTTTCTTCCTCCGCGCTCTCTGCGCCTCAGCGGTGAACTCTTCTTGCATTTCTCTCTTCCGCCCAAGGCTAGAATCCGGCGTTTCCTTTCAGCGGCGGAAATGCTTTTGTCGTGGGCATGCCGCTCTTCTCGCTCGTCGCGGCATTTCAATATTGCCCCTGACGTTCGCCGGTCAGCGCCCGCTGGCAACCAAATCCATCTGCTGCTGCACCTCGCGCCTGAATTCGGAGGGATGCGCGATTTTGTCGAATGGCTCGGGTGTTCCGCCCGTTCCGTGAATCACGACCGTGCCGTATCCCAGGATTCTTCCCATGGCCGGCTCGTTGATCGCGATGCTCTCGACTTTCGGCAGCATGATCTCGAGCGAGCGGCGGCTCAGCATTCCGGTCTTGATAATCACGCGCCGGTTCGTCACGCCGATCTCGGTGGCATTGCGCTTCACGATGGCGGAGACAAGCACGATCGCAGCCACCAGCACAAGCACGGCGCCGAGAATGAGCAGGTCGCGCCGCAGTATGAACGAGGCCGCTCCCGCGCCCGCGAAGAAGACCGCGAGCACAATTGGCCAGAACAGCACGCTCCAGTGCACGCCCGTCCGGTAGACGAGCGTTTCTCCCGTGACCAGGTTTTTCTCCACGTAGCTCATATGTCCTCGTCGAAATAATCGCACACATGTAAGCCGGACCAAGCGGGCTCGCGATCCTCGTTTCTTGGATGTCCACTCGCAACTACGGAGTGCGATGCTCCGATTTCGTCCATACATCTGACTGCCGAAGCACCGCTGTAATTTTCTTCCGCGCGAAACGTAATTCAAAGTAGCCGCAGCCCCACGGAGGAACGCGCCATGCAAACGAAAGCTTACAAAGGGATGGGAATGGAGGGCCGCGTCGCCAGGTGGTATGCCAAGACCACCCGCAGCGCCATGGACGATTTCAAGGCCCTTGCGAAACGCATGTCGGAAGGGCTCGCCGAAGGCTCAAGCGTGCTCGAAGTGGCACCCGGTCCAGGCTATTTCGCGATCGAACTCGCCAAGCTTGGAAATTTCAGAATCACGGGCCTCGATATCAGCAAGACGTTCGTGGAAATCGCGAGCAGAAATGCCCGCGCGGAAGGCGTGGAGGTGGATTTCCGGCACGGAAACGCCTCGAGCATGCCGTTCCAGGCGGACACTTTCGACCGGATCGTCTGCCGCGCCGCTTTCAAGAACTTCTCCGATCCGGCGGGCGCGCTCAAGGAAATGCGCCGCGTATTGCGCTCCGGCGGCAAAGCCCTGATCATCGATCTCCGGAAGGATACGCCGAAAAAGGAAATCGATGCGCACGTGGATCACATGAAAATTGGCCCGCTCGATTCGGCGTTCACAAAGCTGGCCTTTCGCACGTTTCTGCTGAAGCGCGCGTATACGAGAGACGACTTCACCAGATTCATCGCCGGGAGCGGCTTTCAGAAGTCGCAGATCGACGAAGCGCCGCTGGGTTTCGAAGTCTGGCTTGAGAAATAGCGGCGGCGACCGCGGCGGGAATCGGCCGGCTGTGGAATCGGAGTCACTATTCGCTACCACGGCCGTTCAATTGCGGTTTTCCCGCTCCGCCCGCGGTGCTACACTATTTTGTACACGAGGTTGTTTCGCGGCCACCGTCGGGTTCAGGGGAATGGCGGGCGCGGCATCTCGCGGGTTTTGTTCGTCATCTAAGGAAGGGTGGGGAACAGCGCAATAATATGTCCACGACCTTAACGCACGCGCGCACACGTACGCGCGAAAAGCTCGAGCAAGCCGTGATCCGCTTCTGCGGCGATTCCGGCGACGGCATGCAAATCACCGGCAGCCAGTTTACGAATACGGTCGCGCTTTACGGCAACGACCTCGCCACGCTTCCCGACTTCCCGGCCGAAATTCGCGCCCCTGCGGGCACACTGCCGGGCGTCAGCGGCTTCCAGGTCCATTTCTCATCGCACGACGTCTACACGCCCGGCGACGCGGTCGACGCGCTGATCGCCATGAATCCAGCGGCGCTGAAGATGAATCTGCCCGACCTCAAACCCAACGGCATCCTGATCGTCAATCTTGACGATTTCGGCGAGACCGACCTGCGGAAGGCGCAGATGACGGTGAGTCCTCTCGAGGATCATTCGCTCGACGGCTACCGGCTCTTTCCCGTCGAACTGACCAAGCTGACTCGCGCCGCGCTGAAGGATCTCGGCCTCGATGCCAAGAGCGTCGACCGCTGCAAGAATTTCTTCGCCCTGGGCATGTGCTACTGGCTCTACAACCGCTCGATGGACAATACGCTGCGCTGGATCGAAGACAAATTCAAATCCAAGCCGGCGCTCGTCGCCGCGAATCGCACGGCCATGCAGGCGGGCTACAGCTACTGCGAGGCCACCGAAGCGTTTCAGATCAGCTATGAAATTCCGCCCGCGAAACTCGCGCCCGGCGTCTATCGCAATATCAGCGGCAATACGGCGCTCGCGATGGGATTCGTCGCGGCATCGCAAAAGTCCGGGCTTCCGCTTTTCCTCGGATCGTACCCGATCACGCCCGCTTCGGACATTCTGCACGAGCTTTCAGCTTACAAAGATTTCGGCGTGATCACGTTTCAGGCCGAAGACGAAATCGCCGCCATCACTTCGGCGATCGGCGCGGCCTATGCCGGCGCGCTCGGCCTCACGACCACTTCCGGCCCGGGCATGGCCCTGAAGACGGAAGCGCTCGGCCTCGCCGTCGCGGTCGAATTGCCGCTCGTGATCTGCGATATCCAGCGCGGCGGCCCTTCCACCGGCCTGCCGACGAAAACCGAGCAAGCCGATCTGCTGCAGGCGCTCTTCGGCAGAAATTCCGAGGCGCCGATTCCCGTTCTCGCGCCATCCACGCCCGGCGACTGCTTCTGGATCGCGCTCGAAGCCAGCCGCATCGCGATCAAATACATGGTGCCTGTCATTATTCTTTCCGACGGCTACCTCGCCAACGGCGCCGAGCCCTGGCATATTCCCTCGCTCGAGCAGTTGCCGGAAATTCCGGTGCACTTCGAAACGAATCCGGTCGATTTCCGCCCGTATCGCCGCGATCCCGTGACGCTCGCGCGCCCGTGGGCGATTCCCGGAACGCCCGGCCTCGAGCATCGTGTCGGCGGCCTCGAAAAGCAGGATGTGACCGGCAACGTGAACTACGAGCCGCTGAACCACGAGCGCATGGTTCGGCTGCGCGCCGAAAAAGTAGCGGGCATCGTGCAGGACGTTCCCGATGCCGTGCCGGCGGGCGATCCTTCGGGCGATCTGCTGATCGTCGGCTGGGGCTCGACGCACGGCCCGATCACCGCCGCGCTGAAAGCCCAGCGCGAAAAGGGACGAAAGATCGGCCACGTTCACTTGCGCCATCTGAATCCGCTGCCGAAAAATCTTGGCGAGTTGCTCGGCCGCTACGATCGCGTGCTCGTCCCGGAAATGAATATGGGCCAGCTCCTGATGTTGCTGCGCGCGAAATATCTGGTCGACGCGCAGGGCTACAACAAGATTCAGGGCAAGCCCTTCAAACAGTCCGAACTCGAGCGCAAGATCGAGGAGATCCTCGCGTCGGACGGGAGAATTTAATGAGCACGGCCACGCTTTTGCCGCCACTAACTAAGAAAGACTTTCAGACCGACCAGGAAATCCGCTGGTGCCCCGGCTGCGGCGACTACGCCATTCTCTCCGCCGTGCAATCCGTTTTCCCGGAGCTCGGCGTCCCGCGCGAAAAGTTCGTCGTGATTTCCGGGATCGGCTGCTCGGCGCGCTTCCCGTATTACATGAATACGTTTGGTTTCCACACGATACACGGCCGCGCGCCGGCCGTCGCTACGGGCCTGAAAATCGCGCGCCCCGATCTCGAAGTGTGGGTCGCGACGGGCGACGGCGATTCGCTTTCGATCGGCGGCAACCACACGATTCACATGCTGCGGCGCAACGTCGGCCTCAAAGTGCTGATGTTCAACAATCGCATCTACGGCCTCACGAAAGGCCAGTATTCGCCCACGTCCGAAATCGGCAAGAAAACGAAATCGACTCCGTTCGGAACGACCGACCGCCCGTTCAATCCGCTTTCGCTCGCGATCGGCGCCGGCGCCACGTTCGTCGCGCGCTCCGTCGACGTCTTCCAGCAGCACCTGAAAGACACGCTGAAGAAGGCCGCCGCGCACAAAGGCTCGGCCTACATCGAGATTCTGCAGAATTGCAACATCTTCAACGACCATGCCTGGGAAACGCTCACGGAAAAAGACGCGCGCAGCGAGCACGTCGTCCAGCTGGAACATGGCAAGCCTTTGATTTTCGGCAAGAATCGCGATAAGGGCATCCGCATGCGCGGGCTCGATCTCGAGGTCGTCGCGCTCGGCAACGGCGCATCCGAGAGCGATCTGCTCGTTCACGACGCTCAGAATCCGAACCCGGCGTACGCCTTCGCGCTCGCGCACATGGAAAGCCTGCCCGGCTTCCCCACCCCGATCGGCGTCTTGCGCTCGTGGGAGAATGTGCCGCGCTACGAAGACCTCATCTCTTCGCAGATTCGCGACGTCCAGGCCAAGCGCGGCAAGGGCGACCTCGCCAAAATGCTGCACGCCGGCGACACCTGGGAAGTCCGCGCGTAGTTCTGTGGCTGACGTTGCAGAGTCCTATCGTGTTGCGTTTGTGTGAGAAACCTGCTAAAATAACGATGCTATTTTAAATGGGGGTGTCCGCCGGGAGGCGGCCCCCCTTTTTAATTTGTGTCGTCAACAGCCTGCCCTCGGCCACGCACGCATCCACCCACGAATTGAAGTCTTGCACACGAGTATGAGCATTCGGAAAGAGAAGCCTGAATCTCTGGCCAACGGTGGCGTCCGGGTTTACGACGGTAATTGTCCGCGACCGGAAGGCCACGTCGCCAGACCGAGCCGACTGTGCCAGAAGTCTGAGCATCCAGACGTCAGCCAGCGGGAGGCTATAGCCGATGAATATCCAGTCCGAGGCATTTGCCAGGACGTGTCCAGCCTTCCTCCAGACGTCGCGCCAGACCCGGTGACGGAAATCCTTGAGAAGGGTGGGTCTAATCAGCATTGGTCTTGCCGTCTTACTGCCACAATCGTTGCACTGGCTCTGGGGCCACACAACTACGTTCCCGGTGTCACGGAGCAAATGGCATCTCTCGCACATGCGCCAGTTGAGGGAGCCGTGAAGCTTCAATAGCTTCACAGCTGCGCGGCGGGTGCGTTCGTCGGTCCACCGTCGCGGTTTGACGAAATCTTCCAAGTCGTAATCCGGGTAAAACCTTCCGGAGATGTTCAGGACTCGATCCAGCAAAATGTCATAGTTCATTGAAACAAACACAGTATTCGCGAGGAGCGCGTGCTCATGCAGGAATGAAACGAAACGAGCATAAGCCAGAGGAGAATCGGCCCGTGGCTGATAGAACTCCTCGAACGTTGGCGACTCAGTCACTCCGCCACGGCCCGCCGACGTGGTCGGACGCGGAAGGGTTTCGGGATCGAGAGACATCGCCACCCAAGTATCGAGGGAGTCCAAAACCTGCCGATTGGTCAAGAGGCGATCCTGGTCTTTTGCGTCGTGGCCGCCGAAATGAAACCAATACTCCTCGGCCTCGGCTATCTCCAGCGGACCGACCACATCTTCAAACCTAAGTATTCCTCTCGCTGCAGGATTCTGGCGAAGCCCCTTAAAAGTGCGTCTTACGTAAAGCCTCGCCGCTGCCAGCCTGGCATGGTCGGGAGCGACGAGCAAATTCGCAACCAAGTCTTGCTGACTGACCAATGGTGGAACACTTGCCCCTGCGCCGAATACCACGGCGACTTGGGCCTGTGAGCGGCTGGTGGGCATTTTTAGGTGGAGTGACGGTAAACGAGGCGAAGGCTACTGAAATCCCTGTGCGGATGTCAAGCAAATGAATTAACGCAACAGCTAAGTCGGTCCCAGGGAGCAGGCGGTTGTTCCTAGGGTGGGAAGAAATCAGTTGCCGGCGTGACGGCCCTGCGGCGGCTGATTTTGCGCCACGGCGTTGCCCGTTTTGAGCGAGGGCATTTCGGCGAGCGCGTGATCTCGGGCGGAGACGAATGCATTCCAATCGCGCCGCGCGATCGGATCGGAGCTCGGCAGCTTCAGCTTTTCGAAATTCAAGAACGTGCCGTGCTGCTCGATGCGGAAATCGAGGTGCGGGCCGGTGGCGAGCCCCGTCATTCCCACGAGCCCGATATTCTGTCCCTGCTGGACGTGCTGTCCGTCGCGCACCAGAATCCGCGAGAGATGCATGTAGTAAGTGGTGTAGCCGTTCGAGTGCTGCACCTTCACCAGGTTGCCGTCGCCGCCCTTGCGACCCGCGAAAATCACTTTGCCGTCGCCGATCGTCTGCACGGGCGCGCCCATGGGCGCGCCGTAATCGATGCCGAGGTGCGGGCGATATTCTTTCAGGATCGGATGGAAGCGGTGATAGCTGAAATGCGACGTGATCGGCGCCGCGAATTTCAGCGGTGAATGCAGAAACGCGCGCTTCATCGACTTCCCTTCCGGCGTGTAGTAGGCGGGCTGGCCGTAGGGATCGTGGAACAGGATGGCGCGATACGCGTGCCCGCCGTTGTCGTATTCCGCCGCGAGAATGCGGCCGTAGGAAGCCGTCTCGCCATTCGCGAGAATTTTCTTCTCGATCGCCACGCGAAACGTGTCGCCGGGCCGCGGGTCGGTGTAGAAATCGAGGTCGTACGCGAAAATCGCGGCGATGCGCAGTGCAAGCTCCGGCTTCTCGCCCGCATCCGTCACCGCCTGGAAAAGCGAATCGTCAACTTTGCCCGCCACGCCGGCTTCTTCCGTGGTCGAAGGAATCGTCTCGACTTTGGATTCGAAGACTGGCGCCCCGCTCGTGGAATTACCGGATGACCGCGCGGAATTATCGGCCAGCACCGCCGGCGCAATCGAAAGGATATGGTCCTCGTCGATGCGATAATCGACTTCGCGCAGCTCGCCGAGCACGGAGCGCCCGATCGTCAGCTGATTGCCGGCGCGCATATGATGAAAGTCGAAAACAGATTTCGCGGAGGCCACGATGTTTGCGACGGTGCCTCCATCGATTCCGACGGTTCGCAGAAACGACGCAAAGGGCACGCGCGAAGGCACCACCATCTTCGTGTAGAGGACAACCTGCCGCTGGATTCGTTTCGCTTCGGCAGCCGCGCGCGCTTCCTGCGCGGAAATCCCGTTCACGGCTCTCTGCCGGACGTAGTACGAAGCGCCGACGCATCCCGCGGCGATCGCGAGAAACGCCGGCCAGAATATCGCTCGCCCCAGGTTTTTCCCCGTCACCGGTTCATGCCCTCGCCTTGCCTCCTATCGCGAAATCGCTCTCAGCCTACTCCATGCCCCGCGCGATAGAAAAGCGAAATCGTGAGCCGTGATTGGCGATGAGTGACCGGTACGCAAGGCAGAAAAGATTCAAAGATTGCCCGGAGGGCACCGAGAGGCGCCGAAATCACGAAAAAATGCCGAGCACCCGCCGTTGCACCAAGATGGTGCAATTTCTCGTGCAATAACAGGGGACTGGAGCAGCCCCCTGGCGGAAGCCTTAACGGGCCTTAAAGGAGCGGAAATGACGGGCTTTGCCGCGTTAGACGCCGGCAACCGGCGATGAGGGACTAACCGGCAGGTCTAAAGCTGGGCACTGCGGCGGACAGCGATTGACGAAGCGCCTCGGCGACCTGATTCACGAGCTCGTCGCGCGAAAACGGCTTATTGAGGAAGAACGCGTCTTTCAGGAAATCGCCGTCCGCCTCGCCGGGCTCGAGATATCCCGACATATATACGACTTTCACGTCCGGCTTCCAGCGCAGCAATTCTCGCGCAAGCTCCGGCCCGCGCATTTTCGGCATGATGATGTCGGTGATGAGGACGTCGATGGCGGCTTCGCGGGCCGCGATCAGCATGGCGCGCTCCCCATCTTCGGCGGCCAGCACGCGATAGCCCGCCGCCGTGAGGAATTCGCGAGCCACGTCGCGGACCGCGGGCTCGTCCTCCACCAGCAGCACCGTTTTCGGCGCGGCCTGGCAAGCGGGAATGTTCCGGCCGATCACGTCGGAATCGACCGGGTCGTTTACGCGCGGCAGGTAGACCTCGAATTTGCTGCCGACGCCGAGCTCGGTATCGACCCACAGGAACCCGCCGGTCTGTTTCACGACGCCGTACACAGTCGCGAGCCCGAGTCCTGTTCCCTTTCCCGGATCCTTGGTGGTGAAGAACGGCTCGAAGATGTGGGCCTTCGTCTCGGGGTCCATGCCGATGCCGGTATCGGCCACGGCGAGCTTCACATAATCTCCCGGCACGATCGGCGGGCGCGTGCGCGCGAATTCCGGCGTCACCGTCACATTTTCGGTTTCAATCGTGAGCGTGCCGCCGCGCGGCATCGCATCGCGCGCGTTGACCGTCAGATTCATCAGCACCTGTTCCAGCTGCCCGGCATCCGCCCGCACGTGGCCCAGCGACGGATCGGGGCGGAAGGCGACCTCGATATCCTCGGGCATCAGGCGCTTCAGCAATTTCGAGATGTCGTCCACCAGCGCGTTGACGTTGAGCACTTTCGGTTGCAACGCCTGCTTGCGGCTGAACGCCAGCATCTGGCGCGTGAGCGCCGCGGCGCGGTCCGCAGCCTTGCGAATCTGTTCTCCGCTTGTGAGCACTGGGTCGCCGGAGGCCATGCGATCGACGATCAATTCGCTGTGGCCCTTGATCACCGTCAGCAGATTATTGAAATCGTGAGCCACGCCGCCGGCCAGCCGCCCGAGCGCTTCCATCTTCTGCGATTGGCGAAGCTGGTCTTCGAGCTGCAGGCGCTGCCCTTCGTTTTCTTTCAGCGCCTTGCGCATGCGATCGAACGCGCGAGTCGCGTGGGCCAATTCGTCGCCACCGTGCGCGTGGAGCGGGTACTCATAATCACCGCGCTCGAGCGCGCGGAATCCACGGAGAAGCTCCGCCAGGGGCCGCGTGAATGCGTCCGAAATCACGAACGCGAGCCCGGCTCCGGCGAGCACCGCAACAAGACCAAGCGCGAGCAGCAAGTGGTTCAGCTCGGAAACAAACGCTGTCTCCTCGCGATAGGATTTCAGCACCGTGAGGCGGGCGACCGGGCCGGAGCCGCGGCTATTGAGCCGCTCCGAATCGGCGAAGAACTCTTCGTCGCCAATTTGAACCGACCCGGGAGATCCGCCCCTCAGCGCCTGTCCCGCTTCCTCTTCCTCGATGGGGCGAAAAGTGCTCGCGACAATGTTTCCGTCGTAGCTGAAGGCGATCTGGCTGTCGGAGATGCGCCCCAAATCGTGGACCGTGCGGTAATCGATCTCGCGCCCCACGATCACGGTGCCGGGTCCGCCGCCGATCCGTTCGAGCGCAACCTGATAGAGCGATCCGCCGACGCACCACCAATCCGCAAGGGCGCCATTCGCCAGGGAGCGCTTCAGCATTTCCTCGGCTTCGGCCGGCGGGAAAAGCGTCTCCCGGGAGTGCAGCACGACGATCTTGTCTGGCGTGTCCGCCACCGCTACCAGATCGCTGCCATCCGCCTCCAGAGGGTCGGCCGCACTGGACAAGGCGTCGGCATCCGGGTCGTCGTTCTGCCCGTTTGACGGCGCGTCCTGATCGCCGGCCATGGCCGCCTCGGTAGCGAGCAGATCTGCCTTGCGAGCCAGGGCATTTTGCTTCTGGCGGAAGAGAACATCGAAGGTCATCAGCGAGGTATGGGCGCCCGCGACGAGCTCGTGGCGCGCGTGATCCTCGCCCGAGGAACGCACAGCAAATAAGGTGGCGCAGCTCAGTCCTGCCGTAACGAGAACCAGCAGGAACAGAAGCTTTGTGCGTAACCGCATGTCGCTCAGCAACTTAGGAGCTGTCCAAGACACGGCTGCGTGCCCCCAGGGTGAAGTCGACTCTGATGATCGGCCGATGAAGTCTGAAGTGTGCGCTACACATCCCGCAGACGAAATAGCGCCGCCGTACCGATTCGGGACAGTACCCATGGCCTACAGCTCTCATTTTCGGTTTTAGATTGAAACTGAATCAGGGTCTTACGGCGAGGCTTGGAACCGAGTATCTTATGGTCGGTTGGTGTAACGTAAGCTGAGACGGACTGCTCGCGGACCGAGGTCAAGGTGAGTACATTGCGCCACCGCGCGTGGATAGCGATCGCTTGCGGGGCAGTTGCGATAGCCCTCCTCTACACGCTTCGGCTGCCAATATTCCCTCCCAGCGAGAAGGCAGTATTAGCCGCTCAGGATCAGGTCTACGAAGCCGTGGTCCGCGACATGATTACTCGGGCCCGAGGGGAGCCCGAGCCCACCCGACTGGTTTTTGACGCTGCCCTGCTGATCGATCCCATGGCCGGAGGAGACACGAAATCGTGCCGGGAAAACGCACGCGAGAATCTCCGGTTAGAAAACAAGAAGCCCCCCTACAATTCTCCTGCCGACAGGATATATCGCATCTTCGCCAGCGACAGCTACGACGACTCTCTGCGGGCCGACACAATTCGGGACTTTCTCAAGAAATCTTGCAGCGCCGGCCGCCTCTCGGAGACGTTTCATACTGACTTGCCCAAAATCTTCGTAACGCCCGGGAGCCTGCATTTCGCGGATCTCCACACGGACGGGCCAAAATCCTTCGAGCAACTGTTTCCCGGCGCCGACGGGATAATCTCGCTTTCTGGTGCCGGTTTTGATGCAAGCTTGGACGAGGCGATTGTTTCCACTTCGTTTGTCTGCGGCGGGCTCTGCGGCAGCGGGCATTTCTACGTTCTCAGGAAAAGGTCGGGACGGTGGCAAGTGGTGGATAAGTGGATGGTCTGGGTGTCGTAACGCATCGTGCTGCGTTCTCGCCCGAGCGCCCGTCTTTCGAACTGAAATTCCAAGTTCTTTCAGGCAAAGGCGATTTCGCGGAGGCGGCCGCTCGCCACGTCGTAAACGAAACCACGCACGGCTACGCTCGCGGGAATCCACGGATGCGTCCGCAGCTTTTGGAGCTGATGGCGGACATTCTCCTCGATATTCTGGAATGCGTAGAAGAACGCCGGGGCGACGGCGGCGGTTCCCGCGCGATTCTGGATGCGGGTGCGCAAATCCTCTTCGGTAGTGTGCATCAGGCCGCAATCGGTGTGATTGATGACCATGAATTCCTGGGTGTCGAGCAGGTAGTGCGAGACGAGCAGCGAGCGCAGCGCGTCGTCCGTGACGATTCCGCCGGCGTTGCGAATGATGTGCGCGTCGCCCTCGCGCAGGCCCATCGTGCGGATCGAGAGCCGCGTGTCCATGCAGGTGAGGACCGCCAGTTTGCGCTCGGGACGCGGCGTCAGCCTGCGCAATTCGTGCGTGCGGGAATAGATTTCGTTTGCGGCGAGAACTTCATCGATTGCGCTCATAGGCGCACAGTGTAACGTAAAACCGGCGGGAAGCGGCGCGCGGGCAGCGAGGCGCCCGCTGCGAAAACGTTGCTGGATCCACAGCCGAGTTGCGCGGACGCCCCGTTTATTTTCCCTGCACGAATTGCAGCGTGTACGCCGTCGACGGATCGAGCTGCTTGTCGATCACTTTTAGATCCATCAGCTGCTCGTACATCGTTTGCCAGCGCGCGGGGTCCATTTGGCCGATCTGCGCGCCGCTCGCGTCGCTGCCCGTGACGAAATTGCCGTCGCGCAGCGCCTGCCACGTGAAGTGCATCCACGCCGCATTCAGCGCGGGATTGAGCTTCGCAATCGCGGCATTCGCGGCCGCGGGATCCTTGAGGTATTCGCGCCACCCTTTGATCGACGCGCGCACGAAACCCGCGACCGCTTCGGGATGCTGAGCGAGAAAATCGCGCGTGGTGAACATCACGCGGTACGGGCTGTAGCCGGCATCGCTCGTGAGCAAAACGCGCGTGGCGATGCCCGCCTGCTCGGCGAAAAACGGTTCGGAGGTGGCGAAAGCCTGCTGCACGTAATTCGGGTCGGCGACGAAATTCGCCACGTTCATCATGGCCGGCACTTCGTGGACGTTGTTGAGGTTGTAGCGCTTGACGATGAACTCCCACCACGTGGAGCCCGTCTTGATCGCGACCGTGTGGCCGTTGAGGTCCGCGAAGGACTTCACCGGCGAATCCTTGCGGACCATGATGCCCTGCGGGTCGTGCTGCATCGTGGCCGCCACGGCGATCAGCGGCTGGCCATCCGCGATCGACTCGAGAATTTTGTCGGACGAGCTCATGCCAAACTGCGCCGAACCCACGGACACCTGCTGCTCGACGGAAACATACGGACCGCCCGGCACGATGGTGACGTCGAGGCCTTCGTCCTTGTAGTAGCCATCGACCAGCGCGGTGTAGAAGCCGCCATGCTCGGGCTGCGGATACCAGTCCGCCTGCAAGATGACCTTCGTGAGCCCGCTTTCGCTTGTGGAGTGATGGCAGCCGGCGACAGCCAGCATGATGAAAACAACCAGGAGGGACGACACGCCTAGCGAGAGGGCCTTGCGCATAGCGTAGGGTAGCACGCGCCCCGCCGCGCCCGCGCGCCAAATCTTCGCGCTTCAGCGCGTGAATTCGAGGCCCCGCACGCCGGGATGCCTCGAGAGTTCCCGGATAATCGGCGGAGGGCTCGCGTGCTCTCCCTTTTCCTTCCACTGCACCTTCCAGCCGAAGGCCTTGCCACCGTCCGGCGACGAATTGTAGCTGAGGGAAAGACTCTGCAGCGCGATCCCA
>Ga0335075_10012194_pt1 | contig 12993 bp, 9 predicted proteins | sample Lox_Sample_24_FD_206723 | JGI IMG/M metagenome (GOLD analysis project Ga0335075, IMG submission 206723) | Soil microbial communities from Loxahatchee National Wildlife Refuge, Florida, United States - Lox_Sample_2.4 | ecosystem: Environmental > Terrestrial > Soil > Wetlands | place: USA: Florida... | reverse complement strand
AAGGACGCGCAGCAGCTTGCCCTGATCCGGCAGATGGTGACTGACCTTGACCTCGGGGTGCGGATCGAGGCCGCTCCGCTCTTCCGCGATCCGGACGGCCTGGCTGCGTCGAGCCGCAACAGCTACCTGTCGCCCGCAGAGCGCGCTTCTGCGCTGGCGCTGTCGGAAGCCCTCGCGGCCGGCTGCGCGCTGGCAGCGCATGGCAGCGCGGCAGTGCTGGCTGGCGCGCGCGCGGTGCTGGACGCCGCGGCGTCGGCGAATCCACCAGTCGAGCTCGATTACCTGGTGCTCGTTGATGCCCGCTCCTTCACCGAGGTCGGACTCAGCTATCGCGGGCCGGCAACGCTGCTGGTAGCAGCGAAGGTCGGCAGGACCAGGCTCATTGACAACATTAGCCTCGAGATCGGAAGTGCCCCATCATGATCAGCCGCCGACTGCTCGCGCCGTCGCCTGGCTGGCGCAAAGATACCGACGTGGTTGTCGTCGGCTCCGGGGTTGCCGGGGTAACGACGGTCCTGGCGATCCGCCGTGCACTGCCGGACGCGCGTATCCTGCTGGCCACCAAGTCAGTGCTCGACGATGGCTCAACCCGGTGGGCTCAGGGCGGCGTGGCCGCGGCGCTTGGCCCCGGCGACACGCCAGAGCAGCACCTGTCAGACACGCTCACCGCGGGGGCGGGCATTTGCGACGTGCGGGCTGTCCGCGCCCTGGTAACCGACGGTCCAGGGGCGGTGCGCAGGCTGATCGCGCTGGGTGCCGAGTTCGACCGGGAGCCGTCCGGGCCGCTTTCGCTCACCAGGGAAGGCGGCCACCTGCGGCGCAGGATCGCGCACGCGGGTGGTGACGCCACCGGCGCGGAGGTCTCCCGTGCGCTGCTGGCAGCCCTCGCCGAGGCTGGCACCAGTGCGGAGCTTGAGATAATCGAGCACGCCCTGGCCCTCGACCTGCTGCTCACCGACGACGGCAGAGCAGCCGGGATCACGCTGCACGTGCTCGGTGAAGGCCAGACTGACGGCGTTGGGGCCGTGCATGCCCCGGCCGTGGTGCTAGCGACCGGCGGCTTCGGGCAGGTCTATCTGGCGACGACGAATCCGCCGGTCTCCACCGGTGACGGGGTCGCGCTGGCGCTGCGGGCCGGGGCCAAGATCGCCGACCTCGAGTTCGTCCAGTTCCATCCGACGGTGCTCTGGCTCGGCGCTGACGCTCGCGGCCGCCAGCCGCTCATTTCCGAAGCGGTCCGCGGTGAGGGCGCGGTCCTGGTCAATGCGGACGGACACCGGTTCATGGCTGGTCAGCACCGGCTCGCCGACCTAGCGCCGCGTGACGTCGTGGCCAAGGCCATCATGCGCGAGATGATCAGCGCGAATACTGATCACGTCTACCTGGACGGCCGGGACCTTGGCGCGAGAGCCTGGCAGCAGCGGTTCCCTACCATCTTGGCCAGCTGTCTGGAGCACGGCATCGATCCGGTAACTCAGTTGATTCCGGTCGTACCGGCGGCGCATTACGCTAGCGGCGGAGTCAGGACGGACCTGCACGGCCGCACCAGCGTGCCCGGTTTGTACGCGTGCGGCGAGGCTGCCTGCACCGGCGTGCACGGCGCGAACCGGCTAGCCTCAAACTCACTGCTGGAAGGGCTGGTATTCGCCGAGCGCATCGCCGCCGCGCTGGGCCGCGGATTGCCGGTCACCGGCGAGCCAGGCCTCGATGACCGGCCCGCGGGCATCATCGATGAGTCCGTGGTCCGTCCCCTGCAGCAACTGATGTCCGCAAGCGCCGGCGTTCTCAGATCGGGAACGGGCCTCCGGGAGGCCGCCGCGGGTCTGTCCGACCTCGGCAGCAAAGAGTGCGACAAACCCGACGCCGCCGCCTGGCAGGCAACTAACTTGCACCTAGTCGCCACTGCGCTGGTCCGGGCAGCACTCGCGCGCCAGGAGACGCGCGGTAGTCACTGGCGGGAAGACTTCGCCGAGCCAGACGCGGCCTGGCGTGGCCACCTGATCTGCTCGCTCGGGCCGGCCGGGCTGAGCGAGGAATTCGAGCCGGTACTCGATGAGTAAGGTGCCAGGCGGACCGGCCCCGGCGGAGGGCGGTCCCGGCCTAACCATTTCGCTGGCTGAGCGCCTGCGTTCCGCCGGGCTGGATCCGGTCGCGGTCGCTGGTTTCGTCACCGCCGCGCTGACGGAGGACTTGGCAGGCGGCAGCGACGTCACGACGGCCGCGACTGTCGGGACGGGTGCGACGGGCCGTGCCGACCTGGTGGCCAGGTCTGCCGGGGTGGTGGCCGGGCTCGGAGTGGCAGCGGCCGTCTTCGCGCTCGTGCCTGGCAATCTTGACCAGGCCAGTCCGGCTGGGAGCAAGCCCGCCGGTGCCTGGCTCGACCGTGCTGAGCTCCACGGTGCCGGGCTTGACTGGGCCGGACTTGATTGGGCAGAGCTGGTGGCGGACGGCGACCAAGTGGTACCCGGCCAGCCTGTACTGCGCGTGACCGGGCCTATCGGCCCGATGCTGACCGCCGAGCGGACCGCATTGAACCTGCTCTGCCACCTGTCCGGGGTTGCAACGCTGACACGGCAGTGGGTCGATGCCGTCGCGGGCACCGGGGCGCGGATCCGCGACACCCGCAAGACCACGCCCGGGATGCGCGCACTGGAGAAGTACGCGGTGCGGTGCGGCGGCGGGCTGAACCACCGCATGGCACTGTCGGACGCCGCGTTGATCAAAGACAACCACGTGGCTGCGGCGGGCTCAGTGGCGGCCGCCTTCGCGGCAGTGCGCAGGCAAGCTCCGGGGCTGCCACTCGAAGTGGAGTGCGACACCCTGGACCAGGTGGCCGAGGCGCTGGCTGCCGGTGCCGACCAGATCCTGCTGGACAATTTCTCCGTGCCCGATATGGCAGCAGCTGTGGCGCTGACCGGCGGCCGTGCGCGGCTCGAAGCGAGCGGCGGGCTGACGCTGGCCACCGCTCGCGCGGTCGCGGAGACTGGCGTCGACTACCTCGCGGTCGGCGCGCTGACCCATTCGGCGCCCGCCCTGGATATCGGCCTCGACCTGGTTCGGGGCAGCGACACGATCGGGACGGCAGATGCTACTGGCGATTGACGTCGGCAACACGAACACCGTGCTGGGCTTGTTCGACGGCGCGGAAGTGGTGGAGCACTGGCGAATTTCAACCGACCCCGTGCGCACCGCGGACGAACTGGCCGTACTGATGCAGGGACTGCTGCGGCAGAGCACCCTGTTCACCGAGCCGGACGTGAGCGGCATCGCGCTGTGCTCCACGGTTCCCTCGGTGCTGCACGAACTGCGGGAGATGTGCCGCCGGTACTACGGCGACGTACCCGCCGTGATCGTGGAGCCGGGTGTGAAGACCGGCGTGCCGTTGCGGTACGACAACCCCAAGGAGGTCGGCAGCGACCGGATCATGAACGCGGTAGCCGCGGTGCACCTCTACGGCGGCCCTGCGATAGTGGTCGATTTCGGTACATCGACGAACTTCGACGCGGTCAGCGAGCGCGGCGAGTTCCTCGGCGGCGCGCTGGCGCCGGGCATCGAGATCTCGGTCGACGCGCTTTCCCGGCGGGCGGCTCAGTTGCTCAAGGTCGAGCTGGCCAGACCCGGCCGGGTGATCGGCAAGAGCACGGTCGAGGCGCTCCAGTCCGGGATCATCTTCGGCTTCGCCGGCCAGATTGAGGGCATCGCCACCCGGATGGCGGCCGAGTTGTCGCCAGCTGACCCGGGTGCTGTCACGATCATCGCCACGGGCGGGCTGGCGCCGCTGGTGATCGAAGAGGTGGCCGTGATCGACGCCTATGAACCGTGGCTGACTCTTATCGGCCTGCGGCTCACTTACGAGCGGAACACCGCGGACCGGCCCGCCACCGCAAGCGTAGCTGCCCCGACCACGGCTGCCCCGACCACGGCTGCCCCGACCACGGCTGCCCCGACCACGGCTGCCCCGACCACGGCGGGCCGGGCGCGACGGTAGCCTCGGGCAGATGACTGACGAAGACTCGACCGCGCCTGGCAGCGTCGAAGAACCCGGTGGGGGCGAGCGGCCGGGTCCCGGTGAGCTTCCGGAGCAGGTGCAGGTGCGGCTGGGCAAGGCCGACCGGCTGCGAGCGGCGGGCATCGACCCGTACCCGGTTGGCTATCCGCGTACGCATACGATCGCGGAGGTCCGGGCCGAGTTCGACGGCCTGCCCGCCGACTCCGCGACGGGCAAGGTAGTCGGCGTCACCGGCCGCGTAATGCTCTCGCGGATCGGCGGCAAACTTTGCTTCGCGACCATCCGCGACGGCACCGGGGAGATCCAGGTGATGATCTCCCTGAACCGGGCCGGCGAGCAGGCGCTTGCCGCGTGGAAGTCCGATATCGACCTCGGCGATCACGTGGGGGTTACCGGCGAGGTGATCTCGTCGCGGCGTGGCGAGCTGTCGATCCTGGCCGACTCGTTCGCCATCACGGCCAAAGCGCTGCGGCCGCTGCCGGAGAAGTACAAGGGCCTGACCGATGCCGAGTCCCGGGTGCGCCAGCGCTACCTGGACCTGCTGATGAACCCGGCAGCGCGGCAGATGGCCGAGACGCGCGCGGTTGTGGTCCGCGCTGTCCGCGAGCAACTCCATGCGCGGGGCTACCTGGAGGCCGAGACGCCGGTGCTGCAGACGCTGCACGGCGGTGCGAACGCCCGGCCGTTTACCACTCACATCAACGCCTTCGACCTGGATCTCTATTTGCGCATCGCGCTGGAGCTCTACCTGAAGCGGCTGGTAGTCGGCGGCATCGAGCGCGTCTACGAGATCGGCCGGATCTTCCGCAACGAAGGCGCCGACGCCACGCACAACCCCGAGTTCACGATGCTCGAGGCCTACGAGGCCTACGGCGACTACAACACGATGCAATCGCTAACCAGGGAGTTGCTCCAGGCGGCGGCGGAAGCGGCGCATGGCAGTCAGATTGCGCGCAGGCCCGACGGGACCGAGGTCGACATCAGCGGCACCTGGCGGCAGGCCACCGTGCACGGGGCGCTGTCGGAGGCAGCGGGCGAGGAGATCACGCCAGATACGCCCGAGAAGGCGCTGCGGGACCTCGCCGCCGAGCATGAGATCGAGTTGCAGCCGAACTGGAACTCTGCGCAGGTGGTCCTGGAGCTCTACGAGCACCTGGTGGAGGCAAGGACTGTTGAGCCGACGTTTTACCGCGATTTCCCTGTCGAGGTCTCGCCACTGACCAGGCAGCATCGGGATGACCCGAGGCTGGCTGAGAGATGGGACCTGGTGGCGTTCGGCGCTGAGATCGCGACCGCGTACTCCGAACTTGTCGACCCGGTCGAGGAACGGGCGCGGCTGACGGCGCAGTCGCTGCTTGCTGCCGGTGGTGATCCCGAGGCCATGCAACTGGACGAGGACTTCTTGCGCGCGCTGGAGTACGGCATGCCGCCGAGCGGGGGCCTGGGGCTGGGCATCGACCGGATGCTGATCATGCTGACCGGAGCGTCAATCCGTGAAACGGTGCTGTTCCCGCTAGTCAGGCCGGCCGACCGGACACGGCAGGCTTAGGCTCCCGGTTCCGCTGCGAAGGTCGGACAGCCCGGTAACAGGAGCTGCCCGGCCGGAGGGGGGATCCGGCCGGGCAGCGTCTAGGGTGAGCGGCGAGGGGGCTCAGGGCGGGTACCCGCCGCCGTCGTAAGACGCCCATGGCACAGCTTGAACCTGGACATCCTGACCAAAGGTAGGCGCGTCAACCATCAGCCCATGTCCGAGATACAGGGCAACGTGGTCGAGATTGTAGAAGAACATCAGGTATCCGGGCTGAAGCTCGCTGCGGGGAACGTGGACGATCTCGTTCCACTGGTCACCGGTGAAGTGCTCCAGGCTGATCCCGACATGCGCGTAAGCCCACATCACCAGCCCTGAGCAGTCAAACTCGCAGGGGCCGGCAGCGGCCCACACGTATGGACAACCTCTCACCGACAGTGCCCATCTCAGCGCCTGGACCTCGTAGGAGTCACCGGGTATCTCCGACGCCGAGATGGGGTACTTGCCGGTCCGCTGGAAGATCGCCTCGGCTTTCGTGAAGGCCTCGCTGTTGAAGAAGTTCTCCTTCTTCTGGATGGCTGCTTTCTTGGCCGCCATCGCCGCGGCGAGGTTGCGAGCCTGCTGCTGCTCCTGCGCCGCAGCGGCCTGAGCGCGCTGGGCGGCCGCATCAGCGGCCGCCACGAGGCTGACCTTATCGCCGTTCTCCTGCTGGATCTGGCTCATGATCGAGGCCCGGTTCAGCAGGCTCTGCGGCGAGGCGGTGGTGAATAGCTGAAGCGCCGGGTTGATGCCACCGGTCATGTAGTTCTCTACCGCTATCGCGCCGAGGGAGTTCCGCTCCGTGCCCAGGGCTAGCTGGTCCCGTGCAGCGTCCTGGCGGGCAATCGCAGCTGTGGCCTTGGCCTGGCTGAGCTGGATCTTCAGAGCGTCGTACTGCTGGCCTAGCTTGTCGATCTGCTCAGATAGCGCGTTCGCCTCGGCGAGCACCGCTTTCAAACTCGGGTTGCCCGCTCTCGCCGTCTGCGCAGCGATCGCCGATCCGCTCGGCACCAGCGCGGCGCAGAGGGCGCCGGATCCGGCGAGCACGATCACTCGGCGCGCAAGCCTGCCGCGGGTGGCGCGGAATGTCCGGAAACGGTAGCTAATCGGTTCGGAATGACGTAGTACATGCCTGCCAAGCGGCATGCGCTTCACGTTCCGTCTCCTCTCCTAGACCGCCTACCGGGTTAGCTGACGGGTTCGGGCTGGAGAAGCCCTACGACAGGCCTGCCTGACCATGAACACGTACAGGCCCGCCGATTCACCCCGGGGATCTGCTGGGTCCCCGGCTCCCCGATCGCCTGGCGGACGGTCAGGAACTCGGCGGGTTGCAGGGTCCTCCCGAGCCAATCGGGAGGCTGCAACTTGGTATCAGCGATGGACACTAACCGAGAGCGCCATTGTCGCGGGCCGAAACAGGGAATATTTTCGCCCAGGGTGCCAACCTGGACCCGTCCGTAATGCCGCCTGCCCAAACTGCCCCGGTCATACCTTCATCGTCCGCGCTTGCCCTGCCGAAGCGCTGCTTGCTGGGTATCGGCACAGGTCAGACGGCGTGTCTAAGGTCGCGTCATGGCGGCGCGAGGTACGTGATTCAGGCGGCTGCGGTGGCCCGGCCCGGCCAGCTGCTGTAGTAATGCGCGCCGTCGCAGAAGCTCTCCGCTGGAGTTTCATTTGGCAGCAGTCAGTGTCTTTGGGATCCTTACCTGACGTGGCTATGGATCTCCCTGGGCAGGTTTAAGGCTTGCAGGGGCGGAGGGCAACCCCGGATGGACTATGCAGTCAGGCGCGCCAAGACGGCCGACGTGCGGGCGATACGGGCCCTAGTGGACGCGAATGCCAGCTCGGGCCGGCTGCTCGATAAAGCAACCGTGGCGCTGTTCGAGGGCGTGCAGGAGTTCTGGGTCGCGAGCTCAGCCGAAGGCGAAATCGTCGGCTGCGGCGCACTCCACGTGATGTGGGAAGATCTCGCTGAGATCCGCACCGTCGCAGTCGCAGCAGGTCATCAAAGCCGCGGCGTCGGAAACCAGATAGTCCTGGCGTTGCTCGACACGGCGCGCGACCTGGGCGTGAGCCGGGTATTCGTGCTTACCTTCGCAGTGGACTTCTTCCGGCGGCACGGCTTTGCCGAGATCGACGGTCAGGCGACGACTCCCGAGGTCTATGCAGAGCTACTTCAGTCGTATGACGAGGGCGTCGCCGAGTTCCTTGATCTGGACCGGGTGAAACCCAACACCCTCGGCAACACGCGCATGCTGCTGAGAATGTGACTGCTGGGGGTGCCGCCGCCAGCGGACCGAGCCGCACTGGGGCGAATGTAGCTGCCGATAGGGCTTCGGTAATCACAGGTAGCGGGGACTATCATTAGTCGCCTGCGTCCGCCGCGGCGCTCCCTAGTACAGGGCAGTCGCGCTATTGCGGCAGACTAATTAGCGAAGTCCGTCCGTCGAAGGCCGCCTGCACAGGCACCAGCCCGCCTCAGCACCGAGTTGCTCACACTTTGCTCAGGCCAGACCCGCGCAGGCCAGCGCCCCAGGGAAGGACGTGCGGGCAGGTCCGGCGAAGGGAGCATCAGGCTGATGAAGGACCTGAGCGTACTCACGCCGCCGTTTCTGATGGCCGCTGTGGTGATCATCGCCATTGTGGCGTTCTTGCGTCACGAGATGGGCCGCGGCCGCGTTGATCGCGCTGATCCAGACGATATTTCCGAGCCCGACGCGGACAGCGAGCAGGATAGGTAAGCGGGAAGGCGACTTCGGCGGCAGGCCAGGCACGCCAACATGGCCGCGGCGGCCGATTACGCTGAGTTACATCGGGCGACCCCATTGTTCACGCAATGCGATACGGCGTAGCTGTCTAAACGGCTAACTCGAATTGTCAGCACGTCAGGGTGTGGTATATCTTAAGTTGGCTAAAAGGACTTCGGTGAAAGGCAGCCTGATGGTGCAGAAGACCGTAGTGACGGTGGTTTGTGATCTACCTCACGATGGCGAGATCGAAGGCAACGAGACGGTTTCGTTCTCGGTTGACAGCAGTGGGTATGAGATCGATGTCTGCTCGGCGCATGCTAAGGAACTCCACGACATCTTTAGCGGCTACATCGAGCACGCCCGGCGTGTCAGTGTCGGGGCGCGACGCCGTAAGGGACGCACTGGCCCGGGTCGTGAGCGCAGTTCAGAGATTAGGCAGTGGGCCCGCGAGCGTGGCGAGAAGGTCAGCGAGCGCGGTCGCATTCCGGCGTCGATCATTCAGGAATACGAGGCCACTCACTAAGAGCGTCAGCGTCCTTTTCCGGACTTGCTCACCGTCGTTTGACTGGCGGGCTTGACTGACTAGTCCGTTGATTCGGATTAGCCACCGGAGGGGCCGGAAAGAGCAACTAGCGCAGTGCACCTTGCAGCTTCCGGTGATCGCGCGCCGTAGTACCTCCCCCCGTTCCTGTGAAGACCCCCGCATGGCGCTCATGCGGGGGCCTTCATGGTTTATCGCCGGATTCCGCCCGAGGCGGCACGGGAGGCATGAGTTACCGAGCGTGGCCGGAACAGTGGCCACGATCGGCAGCCGGCGCCCGTCAGACTCGCCGGCTCGGGCGCGGCGGCCCGTGACTCGATGCCTTGACCGTGCTCTGCCCAGACCGTCCCGCGCCTAGTTGATCTTGACTGGGGGCTAGCAGGCACGAGTTCGTCTCAGTAAGCGACGCACTGGCGGAACCAGTTCCGCTGCGCAGATCACGCCGGCTGGCCGGGGCCGGACGCTGCGATTTGGTGCTAACTTGACCGTAGCCGCAGGTCACCGGGCCAGGTAAGGCGCCTAAGAGCGGCTGCGTTCGCTGCTGGCGTAGCGATGAACAATTGCTTTCGCTCCCGGCGTAGCTGGGAACACTGCCTCTTCAGCCTAGGTTGAATGGGGTGAACGCCCTACTAGCGGGGAACGTTTTGGGTAGTGCGGCATGTCGCACGTCATGGCGTCGCCCGGCGCACGGGCTAACATGCGGAAGGGACGGGGCAGATCGGGTGCCTCACCGACCGCTCTGTGAGGAGCGACGAGATGTTTGAGAGGTTTACCGACCGGGCGCGGCGGGTTGTTGTCCTGGCACAGGAAGAGGCCAGGATGCTCAACCACAACTACATCGGCACTGAGCACATCCTGCTCGGCCTTATCCACGAGGGCGAGGGCGTAGCCGCCAAGGCACTAGAGTCGCTCGGGATAAGCCTCGAAGCCGTTCGGCAGCAGGTTGAGGAGATCATCGGCCAGGGCCAGCAGGCGCCGTCCGGGCATATCCCGTTCACGCCGCGGGCCAAGAAGGTGCTTGAGCTATCCCTGCGCGAGGCCCTGCAGCTCGGCCACAACTACATCGGCACGGAGCACATCCTGCTCGGGCTGATCCGGGAGGGCGAGGGTGTTGCCGCCCAGGTCCTCGTCCGGCTGGGCGCGGATCTCAACCGCGTTCGCCAGCAGGTCATCCAGTTGCTCCACGGCTACCAGGGCAAGGAGCCCGCGTCCGCCGGCGCGCCATCCGAGAGTGCGCCGTCGACCTCGCTCGTCCTGGACCAGTTCGGCCGGAATCTGACGGCTGCCGCCCGCGAGGGCAAGCTCGATCCGGTTATCGGCCGGGAGAAGGAGATCGAGCGGGTGATGCAGGTGCTGTCCCGCCGGACCAAGAACAACCCGGTCCTGGTCGGGGAGCCCGGTGTCGGCAAGACTGCCGTTGTCGAGGGCCTGGCGCAGAAGATCGTCAAGGGCGAGGTCCCGGAGACGCTCAAGGAGAAGCAGCTCTACACGCTAGACCTGGGCGCGCTGGTGGCCGGTTCCCGCTACCGCGGTGACTTCGAGGAGCGGCTGAAGAAGGTCCTGAAGGAGATCCGGACCCGCGGCGACATCATCCTGTTCATCGACGAGATCCACACGCTGGTCGGCGCGGGAGCTGCCGAGGGCGCGATCGACGCGGCCTCGATCCTGAAGCCGATGCTGGCCCGCGGAGAGCTGCAGACCATCGGCGCAAGCACGCTGGATGAGTACCGCAAGCACCTGGAGAAGGACGCCGCGCTCGAGCGGCGGTTCCAGCCAATCCAGGTGGCCGAGCCGACGATTTCACACACCATCGAGATCCTCAAAGGCCTGCGCGACCGGTATGAAGCGCATCACCGGGTCACCATTACCGACGATGCACTGGTGGCAGCCGCACAGCTCGCCGACCGGTACATCAGTGACCGGTTCCTGCCGGACAAGGCCATCGACCTGATCGACGAGGCCGGTTCGCGCATGCGCATCCGCCGGATGACCGCGCCGCCGGACCTGCGTGACTTCGATGAGCGCATCGCCGATGTCAGGCGCGAGAAGGAGTCGGCGATCGACTCCCAGGACTTCGAGAAGGCCGCCTCGCTGCGCGACACCGAGAAGCAGCTGATCGACAAGAAGGACGCGCGGGAGAAGGAGTGGAAGGCCGGTGACATGGACACGCCGGCCGAGGTGAACGAGGAGCTCATCGCGGAGGTTCTGGCCACTGCTACCGGCATCCCCGTGTTCAAGCTCACCGAGGAAGAGTCGCAGCGGCTGCTCCGGATGGAGGACGAGCTGCACCGCCGGGTTATCGGCCAGAACGACGCCATCAAGGCGCTGTCGCAGGCCATCAGGCGGACCAGGGCCGGGCTGAAGGACCCCAAGCGGCCAGGTGGCTCGTTCATCTTTGCCGGGCCGTCAGGCGTCGGCAAGACCGAGTTGTCCAGGACGCTCGCGGAGTTCCTGTTCGGCGACGAGGACGCACTCATCCAGTTGGACATGAGTGAGTACATGGAGAAGCACACCGTCTCGCGGCTGTTCGGTTCCCCGCCCGGCTACGTCGGCTACGAGGAAGGCGGGCAGCTGACCGAGAAGGTCAGGCGCAAGCCGTTCTCCGTGGTGCTGTTCGACGAGATCGAGAAGGCGCACGGCGACATCTTCAACTCGTTGCTGCAGATTCTGGAAGACGGTCGGCTGACCGACGCCCAGGGCCGAGTGGTGGACTTCAAGAACACGGTCATCATCATGACGACCAACCTCGGCACGCGGGACATTTCCAAGGGCGTCACGGTGGGCTTCGGCGCGGCCAGCGAGTCGAAGGGCTCGTACGACCGGATGAAGAACAAGGTCGGTGAGGAGCTCAAGCAGCACTTCCGGCCAGAGTTCCTCAACCGCGTTGACGACGTCATCGTCTTCCACCAGCTAACCCAGGACGAGATCTTCGAGATCGTGGATCTTATGGTCAGCAAGGTGGACGAGCGCTTGCGCGACCGCGACATGGGCATCGAGATCCGGCCGGCTGCGAAGAAGCTGCTGTCGGAGAAGGGTTACGACCCGGTCCTCGGCGCCCGGCCGCTCCGGCGGACGATCCAGCGGGAGATCGAGGACCACCTGTCGGAGAAGATCCTCTTCGGCGAGCTGAAGGCTGGCCAGATCGTGATCGTCGATGCGGAAGGCAGTGGCGAGGACGCGAAGTTCCTCTTCAACGGTATCAACAAGCCGGCCGAGGTACCTGACGCGCCGCCGGTCGAGGTGGAGAGCAAGGCGGGCGCGAGCGGCGCCACGGCGACGGCGTCCGACTAGCCGTCGGCGCTTCGCGCGGCTGACGGGTCGTCTCCCGGCAGGGCGATTGACCCGTCGTCGCGGCGGACCACGAGACCGTCATTGACCAGCGCAGCGAGCGCACGCGTTCGCTGCGCTGAGTCATTCCACGCGGCTGCCAGCGTGTCCGCCGCGACCCCGCCGCCCGCTGCACGGAGCACCGCCAGCAACTGCCCCCGGCAGTGCCGGTCGCTTCCGTGATAAGCGGCTTGCCGGTGGCGCGCCACGGCCGGCGGGCGTCCTAGCCGCACCCAGGCGCACTGCCCGGCGACCGGGCAGTCCGCGCATCGCGGCCGCGTTGCGGTGCAGATCAGCGCACCAAGTTCCATCACGCCGACTGACCACTGTGCCGCCTGCCGGCCGTCCCTCGGCAGCAGGCTTTCCGCAAGGCGAACCTCGGCAACGGTCGGCGCCTTCGGCGGCAAGCCCACACCGGTGATCAGCCTGGCCAGAACTCGCCGCACGTTCGTATCCAGGACCGCGTGCCGCCGGCCGAAGGCGAAGCTGGCAATGGCAGCCGCTGTATAGCTGCCCACGCCGGGCAGGGCGCGCAGCTCCTCGATCGAAGCTGGCACCTGGCCGCCGTGCCGGCCAACGATAAGCCGCGCGGACGCGTGCAGCCGAACGGCTCTTCGCGGGTACCCGAGCCGGTCCCATTGACGGACCGCGTCCGCCGGGCTGGCGTCGGCGAGCGCAGCAGGCAGCGGCCAGCGAGCCAGCCAGGCCTCATGGGCTGGCAGGACCCGGCTGACCGGAGTCTGCTGGAGCATGAACTCGCTGACCATGACAGACCACGGCGTGGCTCCGGGATGTCGCC
>Ga0335075_10012192_pt1 | contig 12994 bp, 12 predicted proteins | sample Lox_Sample_24_FD_206723 | JGI IMG/M metagenome (GOLD analysis project Ga0335075, IMG submission 206723) | Soil microbial communities from Loxahatchee National Wildlife Refuge, Florida, United States - Lox_Sample_2.4 | ecosystem: Environmental > Terrestrial > Soil > Wetlands | place: USA... | reverse complement strand
GGACATGATCTCGTCTTCCTCCAGCCACGCGTCCATGCCGTGCCAGTGGAAGGAGTAGTACCCGCGGGTGTCCGGGGAGCCGGCCAGCGGGGCCGGGTAGGTCCAGGCGCTGGCCGGGGCCACCCGCGGGCCGACCCGGATGTCGAAGTACTGCGCGGTCCCCTTATACGGCGAGAACGTGACGTGCGGGCTCGGCTCGAGCAACCCGGCGCGCACGTGGCGTTCCGGGAAGTAGTAGACCGGCAGAAACCCGTGCTGGCGCAGCAGCATCACCGCGGTGCTGTCCGCGACGGTCTGGCCAGCGAACTGGACCCGCACGCGCCGCGGGCTGGGAACCCACTCGCTGCGGTGGTCATATTCCGGCCCGGCGGCCACGGCGGTCAGGTTGTTTTCGCCGCGTTCCAGAAGAGCAACTGCCCGGTCGGCGTCGGGTAGAGGCCGGTGAGGTTCTTCTGGGTGGGAATGAGGGCGTCGTAGAAGTAGGCGTAGATGATCGGGGTCTCGTCCAGCAGGAGCTGCTCGATCTGGCCGGCCAGCCGCCGCTGGGTCGACAGATCCGGTGCCGCGATGAACTCCTTGGACAGCGTGTCGTAGGTGGAGTTGTTGAAGCGCGCGGCGTTCCAGGCGCCCGCGCCGGTCTTGGCGTTGATGGTCTGCAGCGGCGCCTCAAGGAACAGGTTCGGTACCGAGCGCGCACCGTAGTCGACCAGGCTCATCTCCCCGTCCAGCCAGTCAGAGGTGCCGAATTCCGCGCTGCCGTAATACTTAGTCGACGTCTCGATCGTCAGTTTGATGTCCACCCCGATCGCCGCCGCGGACTGCTTGACGATCTGAGCGTAGTGCGGGATCTCCTCGTCGATCTCGGTCAGCAGCGGGGTCGAGAATCCTCGCGGCACCCCGCCCTTGGCCAGTAGCTCCTTGGCCAGCTTCAGGTTCTGCGTCCGCTGCGGGACGCTGGTGTTGGTCGCCTTGAAGATGGGGGCGAACGGGCTGTCGTTCCCGACCTGGGCGTACCCCTTGAACAGCGCCTGCACGATCGCCGGGCGATCCAGCGTGTAGGCGATGGCCTGACGCACGTACTTATTGGTGAACGGGACGATGTCGTTACGCATCGACAGTTCCCGGTGAGTGCTCGCCTTCACCGCTATGACGTTGTATCCCCCGCTCAGCAACTGCGGGCTGATGGCCACCGACATTCCGTCGTCGCAGTCGATCGACCCGGCCTCCAGCGCCGCGGTCATGGGCGCCTCGCTCGGGAAGAAGGTCCACTGGAGCTCCTTGGGCAGCGCCGGTGTCCTCCAGTAATGCGGGTTGCGAGCGAACGTCGCGCCCACGTTCGGCGTGTAGCCGGTGTTCACGAACGCGCCTGTGCCGGGCCACTGCTTCTGGAAATCGCCGAAGTCGAAGCCGTTCGGGACGATGATCACGTTGTAGTTGTAGTTGTCGACCGCGTCCACGAAGCTCGCGTCCGGCGACTCCAGGTGGAAAGCGACGGTCGTGTCGTCGACCTTGACCACGCCATCGGGGACCAGCGTGCCGGCGAAGACCGACAGGGCATTGGCCGAGCTGCTCGGGTCGCACTGGCTCTTGAAGCTGTAGACCACGTCATCGACGGTCATGGGCCTGCCGTCGTTGAACTTCACGCCCTGGCGGATCTTGAACGTCCACACCGAGGCGTCGGCGTTCGGGCTCCAGCTCGTCGCCAGCCACGGATGGTAGTTGAAGTGCTGGTCGCCGAACACCAGCCACTCACCAACCTGGGCGAGCATGTCCAGGCCACCGGGATCGGAGATGGTGACCGGGTTGATCGCCGACGCGGGTACCGTCCCGCCCACCCGGATCGTCGCCCCCGGCTTGCCGCGCCCGGTGACCGGAGCGCTCGGGGACGGGCTGGACGACGAGCTCCCGCAGGCGTCCAGGATGGCGCCCAGCAGCGGCACCGAGAGACCGATCATGGTGCCGCGGCGCAGGAATTCCCGGCGTGGCAGATGCCCGGCGACCAGCTCATCGATGTAGTGCTCCTGGATGGGACCCCGACCCCTCCGCAGGGCATCAAGCCGACGGTGATTGATATTCATGACGCGGCCGTCCTCTGTCTTCTCGGCGGGCTCAGGCTTGTGTATCCGCCACCAGTCAGGTTCATGCTGGCGGCCGCTGGACACGGACCCATCAAGGACGGATACCGTAGACGCAACGGATTCTAGGTTAATCCGATCAATATAGTGGCTAATGGGGGACGACGCCACCGGGCTCGTACCCTGCTACTACCTTCCTTGTTCTGGGGTCCCCCCCGACGGCCCAGCCGATCCTCCAGGAGAGATTCATGTCATCGCCCGCCCCCGCTGTCACCCCCACCGACGAACTCACCCGCCGTCATCCGGTACCGCCCGGGGACTTCACATTCGAGCCGAGCGAGCGCCACGTTCGCGGGGTGATCGGCGGCATCGACCTGGTAGACAGCCACGCGCCGACGCTGGTGTGGGAGCCCGGTCAGGCGGTGCCCGGATACGTCTTCCCGCGCGCCGACATCCGCGCTGACCTGCTGGCCGCGGCCGCCGCGGCGCCGTCGCACGGACGCCACCCCAGGGTCAGGCAGTGGTACGACGTGGAGGTGAACGGGGCCGTCTACCCGGCCCTGGTGTTCCAGTACGAGGTGCTCGGCCTTGAGGACTACCTGGCCGTCGACTGGTTCCGTCGTGAGGAGCCGGGGGTCGAGCACTGGTACGAGGAGGACGAGGAGATCTTCCGGCACCCGCGTGACCCGTACAAGCGCGTCGATCCGATTCGCAGCTCACGCCACGTTGAGGTCTACGTAGACGGCCTCAAGATCGCCGACACCAACCGGCCCGTGCTGTTGTTCGAGACCCGTCTGCCGATCCGGTACTACATCCCCGCCGACGACGTGGACTTCAGCCTGCTCGAGGAGACCGACCTGGTCACCACCTGCCCGTATAAGGGCAACGCACGCTACTGGTCGGTCAGGGCCGGGGAGAACGTCCGCACGAACATAGTCTGGTCCTACCCGTCGCCGATCACCGCCGCGGCGCCGATTAAGGACCATCTCGCCGTCTACAACGAGGTTGTCGACATCGTCGTCGACGGGGTGCCACTGGCCCGCCCTGAGAGCGAGTTCAGCGCGGCCCTGACCGCGCGCAACGCCTGAATTACACGCCGGTTGTGTCGGGTGCGTCGTTGGCCAGGCGCTCGTTGAAGTGCGTCTGCGGCTGCTCAAGCGCGACCCCATCGACCGTGATGTCGACGACCTCGTTGTAAAAGGCGATGTGATCCTTGATCACCTGGACCGCGGGAATCGGGTCCCGGTAAGTCCACACGATGTTCTTGCCTTGCGGCGCGTCCCGGACGCTCCAGTAGCTGGCAATCCCCTTGTAGGGGCAGCGGGTGAGGAGGCCGGTCTCCTCCAGCTGGGCCAGATCAACGTCTTCGGCGGGGATGTAATAGCGATTCGGCAGCCACGTCTCATACAGGATCACCGGGCGCCGCGTGTCGGCCAGCGTGCGGCCGTCGAGGGAGACCGTGACGTGGCGGCTAGAGGGGATGGCGTCGACGCGCTTGTGCGGGTCGCGGGGATGGACCCACACCTCTTCTTCCTCCTCATACCAATGCTCGACGCCAGGCTCCTTGCGCCCGAACCAGTCGAGGCCGACGTACCCGGCCAGCGGCCCGTCGTCATAACGCCAGGCCAAGCGTTCAAGGCGGCGCCCGTCAATCTCCATGTCGTACCAGTGCGACGCGAGCAGACGCCGGCGCGTCGACGGCTCGGCGGCCTCAACGAACAGATCCGTGCGGACATCCCCGGCCGGGAACACATAGGTCGACGTGGGCGTGCCGCTCTCCCAGAGCAGTAGCGCCCGCTTGCTGTCGACCACGAACTCCTCGCCGATCTTGGCGCGGACCCAGCGATCGGTCGGCTCGAACGTGACGCCGTCCGGGCGGTCTCCGTACGCCGTCCCACGCCGGTAGACGCGCACGTCACCCTCGCCCCTGAAGACTTCCACCTCAGCCATGCGCGCCACCTCGCGAATTCGATGGAGTTCATGCTCCTGCGGGGCGAGCGTAACCCATGCCGGCGCTGATATGTCCGGCGGTTCAGATGCTCCAGAGGGCCTGGGTGGGGGACAGGCGGGCGGCGCGGATGGCGGGCAGCAGCCCGGCGAGGGCGCCGATGAGGATGGCGGCGGCCAGGCCGCCGGCCCACGCGTCGGTGGGGATGACGGTGGCCCAGCCCTTGCTGTGGGCGTAGGTGGCGGTGGCGGCGGCGCCGGTGACGATCCCGGCTGCGCCGCCGAGCAGCGACAAGGTGATCGCCTCGGCCAGGAACTGGGTGCGGATGTGGCCGCGGGTGGCGCCCAGGGCGCGGCGCAGCCCGATCTCCGACCGGCGTTCCAGGACGGAGATGACCATGATGTTGGCCACGCCGATCGCGCCGACCAGCAGCGCGACCGCGCCCAGGCCCAGGAACAGGGTGCTGAACGTGGCCTTGGCGTCGGCCTGGGCGACTAGCGCGTCCGAGGGCTGGGACACCTGCACGCCGCTGGGGTCTTGCGGGTTGGCCTGGTCGCCGAGCAGGTTGTAGACCGCGTTCACCTGGGTGTCGGCGGCTTTGACATAGATCGTGGTGGGGTTGCCGGCGAAGCTGAGGTAGTTCTCGGCGAACGGGTACCCGACCAGGACCGAGGAGTCGACGTCGGGGGAGAGCACGTCGGGGTTGAGGATGCCGGTCACGTACAGCCACATGCCGCCGTTGCCGTTGGCGCCGGTTCCGGTGACCCAGACCCGTTCGCCGGGCAAGACCTGGTCGATGCCGAGCAGCTGGGCGGCGGCCGCGCCGAGCACGCAGACCGGTTCGCGTTCGGTGGCGGCGTTGAGAAACTGTCCTTGCGCCAGGCTGGTCCCGGAGGTGGCCGGCAGGCCCGAGGTGGCGGCGTCGACGCTGAGCGCGTTGGTGTTGACCGGCGGGATCAGCGGCGAGCGGTAGACGCTGGCGTCGGTCGCCCCGGTGCTTTGCACCTGGTAGACACCGGGCAGCCGGGCGATCATCGCCGGTGCGGCGATCGGCAGGTCGGCGCTGCCGCCGGTCAGGTTCTGGCCGGGCTGGACGGTGAGCAGGTTGGTGCCCAGCGCGGCGATCTCGGCGTTGAGCTGGGCGGCTGAGGATGCCGACAGCCCGAGCACGGCGACGATCGCGGCGACGCCGATGGCGATGCCCAGCGCGGACAGGGTGGCGCGCAGTTTGCGGGTGCGCAGCCCGACGGTGGCCAGCCGGGCCAGGTCACCGGCCCGCAGCCGGGCCGCCGCGGGCCGGTGACCCGCGTGGGGTGGGCCAGAGATGGCCGGGGTCATTGGAGTCCTCCCTCTGCAGCGGCGGCCGGCTGGGCTGCGGTGTCGGACACGATGCGGCCGTCCAGCATCCGGACCTGGCGGCGCATCCGCGCGGCGACCTGCTCGTCGTGGGTGACGACCACGATCGTGGTGCCGGCCCCGTTGAGCTGGCCGAGCAGGTCCAAGATGGCGGTCCCGGTGGCCTGGTCCAGGTTGCCGGTGGGCTCGTCGGCCAGCACGATCGCGGGCAGCCCGGCGATGGCCCGGGCGATGGCCACCCGCTGCCGTTCCCCGCCCGACAGCTGGGTGGGCCGGGCACCGAGCTTGTGGCCCAGCCCGACCCGCTCCAGGGCGGCGGCGGCCTGGTCGCGGCGCTGGGCGGGGGCGGTCCCGGCGTACAGCAGGCCGTCGGCCACGTTGTCGAGGACCTGCTGGTGTTCGGCCAGGAAGAACTGCTGGAACACAAACCCGATAGACCAGGCGCGCAGCCCGGCCAGCTGCCGGTCGCCCAGGGTGCTGACCTCCAGCCCGGCGACCCGGACGGTCCCGGCGGTGGGCCGGTCCAGGGTGCCGGCCAGGTGCAGCAGCGTGGTCTTGCCCGACCCCGACGGGCCGAGCACCGCGACCAGTTCCCCGGCCGCCACCGACAAGCTCACCTCTTGCAGGGCCGGCACCGGTGGCCTGCCCGGGTAGACCTTGGTCACCGTGACCAGCTCCAGCACCGGTTCCGGCGCGTTGGCCGGCGCCGGGCGGGACGCCCCGGCGGGCCGGGTCATCGCGGCGCTCATGTGCTCGGCACCACGACGTGCTGGCCAGGGATGAGGTTCCCGGTGACCTGGACCGTCCCGCCCGCGTCGTCGAACAGGCCCGGGGTCACCTTGACCAGGTGATGCCCGCCCGGGCCGGTTACCTCGACCGCGTAGGAGCCGCCGGGCTGGGCCAGCAGCGCGTCCACCGGGACGATCAGCGCGTTGCTCACGCTGCCGGTGGTGATCGTCACCTCGACCGGCGCCTGGTTCAGGTTCCCGGCCACCTTCGGGTCACTGAGCGACACCACCACCGTGATCGTCGCCGAGCCTGAGCCGTTGCCCGAGTTGCTGCCTGAGTTATTGCCCGAGTCGTTGCCTGAGTTGTCGCCCGAGCCGTTATCTGCCGAGGACGGGGACGAGGCGGATGCGGTGCTGATCGAGGAGATCACCCCGAGCGTGACCGAGCCGTCGGGCAGGGTGACCGAGACCGTGTCACCCACCGCCACCTCGGTCTGCATCGAGGCGTCCAGGTCGACCGTCACCACCGGGTTCAGCGAGCTGGCGGTCAGTACCGTGGCCCCCGAGGTGGCGGACGCCCCGGGCACCGCGCCGGTGCCCAGGCCGGTGACCTGGATCGCGCTGGGCAGGAACACCGCCTGGCCCAGCGGCAGCGTCCCGGTCTGGGTCAGCCCCAGGTGCGCCTGCAGCAGTTCCAGCGCGTACGCGGTCTCGCCGCTGAAGTAATCCCAGCCCGAGCGGGGGCCCAGCGCCGCCGCGGTGGCGTAGCCCAGCTTGACCAGATCGGTGTTCAGCTCGGTCACATCGGCGCCGGTCATGCCCTCGGACAGGTCCCGGTAGGCCGGCACGTTCCCGTACAGCAGCACCACCGGCGATCCGCTGACCTGGTAGATCGTCTGGCCCTGGCGGATGGTCTGCCCGACCGACGGCAGCCCCGTGAACGTGCTCGCTCCCGGGCCCGACCCCGCCGCCGTCGCTGAGGCCGACCCGCCAGAGCCCGACGACCCAGGGACCACGACCGTGTAGGACCCGGCGTCGCCGAGCGTCCCGTTCTCCTGCGTCTGCTCGGTCAGCGGTCCCCGCGTCACCGCGGCCGTCCCCGTGGCATACGCGCTGGTGCTGGCGGCCGGCTTCGGCGGGCGGAACACTCCCGCCGCGTCAGCCCCGCCCAGCCCGGCCGCCACCACCACAATCACGGCCAGAGCCAGGACCCAGCCCCGCCGCCGGGTCCGGCCCGTTCGCTGGCTGATGTGGCGGGTCACGGGCCGTTGCCGTTGCTGTTGCTGCCGCCGGGCAGGTCGGCCGAGCAGGCCTTGCTGGCCGCCACGTACTGCGGGTCGCCCGGGCCGTCGCCCTTCGGGAAGCTGACGTCGAGGTGGCCCTGGGCGTTGGGGTCGGGGAACCAGGACAGCCCGTGCCCACGCATGCAGATGGCGTACTTCAGCAGCGCCGCCGCCATGGTCGGGTTGTACGGCGGCGGTGACGAAGAGTCCAGCGACTTGCAGTCGTTGTTGGCCGCCGCATACTGCGGCGAGTTGGGGTTCATCCCGCTGGGTGCGGAGAACCCGCCCTGGGCGTTGGGATCGGGGAAATCGGTGATCCCGTGCGAGCGCATGCAACTGGCATAGGCCAGCGCGGCCTTGTTGGGGTTCCCCCCGCTTGACGTGGCTGGATTCGAGGATCCGCCAGAACAAGCCGCGGCCGCGACGGCGATCAGCACGGCGGCGGCCAGCATCATTGCCTGGCCGGGCCAGGACCGGCCCGGCCACGGTTGCGTCATCTCTCAGACCTCCACAGTCGGTGATCGTGCCTTCGGAGATCTGTTATAGGGAGCGGCGGCTAACACGGCCTTTACGAAGGTCGTTAAGCCTGTGAAAGGTCCGCCCGGGCATCATGGGAGTCACCGCCGCTTCGGCTCTGACCTGGGCGGACGGCGTGAACGGAGGAACCGACGATGCCTACTGTGCCGGCCGGCCGCCTATCACCGCGGACGCCGCGGCTGCGGCTGCTGCCGCCTACCGTCCGGCTCCGGCTGACGCTGCTGTACGGCTCGCTGTTCCTGTGCTGCGGCGCCGGGCTGCTCGCCATCACCTACCTGCTGGTCGATCACACCATCACCGGCAACTTCACCTACACCTTCAAAGGCCCGGACGGCGTCGGCACGATCTCCTGTCGCCCGACTCCGCGGCCGGGCAGCGGGCAGGCGGGCCGGTCGGCGCTGGTTCGGTGCCAGGTCCTCGCGGTCCAGGCGCACGCCACCCTCATGCATCACCTGCTGGTCTACTCCGGGATCGCACTGGCCATCATGGCTCTGGCCGCTGCCGCGCTGGGCTGGCTGCTGGCCGGGCGGGTACTGCGGCCGCTGCGGAGCATCACCACCGCCACGCAGGCCATCACCGCGCACAACCTGCATGAGCGGCTGGCCCTGCCCGGACCGGACGACGAACTCAAGGCCCTGGCCGACACCATCGACGACCTGCTCGGCCGGCTGGAAGAGGCGTTCGAGGCGCAGAAGCGGTTCATCGCCAACGTCTCCCATGAGCTGCGCACGCCGCTGACGATGATGCGCACCTCCGTGGACGTCGCAACCGGCAAGCCCGGCCCGCCGGCCCCGGAAGCGGCTCTGCTCGCGGCCAAGATACGCAAGGGGCTGGACAAGGCCGACCGGCTGGTGGAGAGCTTCCTGGTCCTGGCCCGCGCGCAGCGCGGGGCCGAGCCGCCCGGCGTTACCGTGTCGCTCGGCGAGGCGGCCGAAACGGTGCTCACCGAACACGGCCAGGCCATCGCGGACATGCGGCTCACCGTCACCCGCGACCTGGCCCACGCCCCGGTCCAGGGCACCTCGCTGCTGCTGGCCCGGATGACCGACAACCTGATCGACAACGCCATCCGCCACAACCAGCCCGGCGGCTGGATCAGCGTCACGACCCGTGCCGAAGGCACGCTGGCGCGGCTGGTCGTCGAAAGCGGCGGGCCGGTCCTGGACGAGCGGGACGTCCGCGAGCTGGCTCAGCCGTTCCGGCGGCTGGGCGGCGACCGGACCGGCACCGGCACCGGCACCGGTCTGGGCCTGTCCATCGTCGCGGCCATCGCCGCCGCCCACAACGGGACCGTGCAGCTCAGCGCCCGCGCCGATGGCGGGCTCCGCGCCGCCGTCACGCTGCCGGCCGCGGCGGCCAGGACCCTGGCCGGAGTAGCCGGATGAGGGTGCTCGTCGCCGAGGACGTCCCGAGCCTGGCCGACGACATTGCCGAGGGGCTGCGCGACAACGGGTTCGCCGTCGATGTCGCCTACGACGGCATCGACGCTGCTGCCAAGCTCGACACCTACGCCTACGAGGTGGTCGTCCTCGATCGCGACCTGCCCGGCATCCACGGCGACGCGATATGCCGGATGATCACCGAAGCCGACAAGCCGTCCATGGTGCTGATGCTGACCGCGGCCGGCGCGGCCGAAGACCGGGTCAGCGGCCTCGGCCTGGGCGCCGATGACTACCTGGCCAAGCCGTTCCACTTCACCGAGCTGGTCCTGCGCATCCGAGCTCTGGCCCGGCGGCAGCCGGCCGCCCGGTCCCGGATCCTGCGGGCGGCGGGCGTCGAACTCGACCCCCAGCGGCACACCGCCGCCCGTGACGGCCGCCCGCTTGACCTGTCAGTGAAGGAGTTCGCGGTCCTCGAGGCGCTGATGCGGGCCAGCCCCGCGTTCCTCACCGCCGAAGACCTCCTCGAGCAGGCCTGGGACGAGAACGCCGATCCGTTCACCAACGCTGTCTTCGTCACCATCAGCCGCCTGCGGCGCAAGCTCGGCGATCCGCCCGTCATCCAGACCCACCCCGGAGTCGGCTACCACGTCACCGATGGCTGACCAACCTCACTTCGCTCGCGTCTTCCTACGCGTGGCGCATCCACAGGTTGGTTTCGGCGTACGTGCCGCGGTCTTGCTCGCGGTCGATGTCGACCAGGTCCAGCGCATCCGGCACGACGTACTGGCCGGTTGCGGGGAAGGCCATGTCGGCCCAGCTCTCCCATTCGGCGACGGTGCCGGTGATGACCATGGCCCGCGGCGCCGGCGTGAGGATGCTGGCCCCCAGCCGCTGATGCGTGCGGATCCACGGGTCGATGTGCAGGCCGTCGCCGCGGGCCCAGCGGGCAAAGTCGGCCATGGGCGTCAGCGGATACCGGCTCTTGATGGCTGGCCTGACCGGTGCGATGACCCGCTGGAGCCCAGCAGCGGCGGCTCGCTCGCGCAGGGCGGTGAGGGTCTTGCCCGCCAGCCCGCCGCCTTGCCGGCCTGCTTTGACGGCGGCAGCCATGACGCACAGCGTGTCGGCCGGGACCGAGTTCTCGTGACCAGTCACCGCGCTGACCAGTGCCCCGTCATAGCCGTCCGGCAGGCTGCCGATTGTGCCATCCCAGCGGAGCGGCACTGCCCAGCCCCCGGCCACCACCTGGCCGTCGTCGAGCAGCAGCACGTCGAATTGCGGGAAGTAGGTCTCGACCCGGCCGATGTATTCGTCAGCGACCGGGTCGTGGAAGATGAATTCCGGCCAGACCGAGCGCAGGGCATCCCGGGCCTGTTCATCGAGATCATGACGCTCGCCTGTGGTGACGATCTCTAGATCATCCATATGCATTGCACCCCTGACCGGCCTTTGCCAGCCTCCTACCGTATCCCCGGTTCCGTCAGGACTGCTTGGGGCGGCCGGGCTTCCCCGGGCGGCCACGCGCGCCACGCTGGCCGTGCAGGTTAGGTGTGGCCGACGCGGTCTGCAGCAGGGCCGGGAGCCGGCTCAGCTCCTTGGCATAGGCGGCCTTGAACTGGCGGACGGCGACGTTCAGCGCCTGCTGGTTGGCGGTGACGAACTGCTGCTCGTAGCTGGTCTGGATGGCGAAGTAGATGCCGGCCAGATCGGTGGACCCGGTGCAGCCGGCGTCGGTGACCGCGGCGGCGATCTGCGCCTGGTTCTGCGCGGCGGTCGGAGACGTTTCAGGAGCCAATCCAGGGAGGCCTTGCGGACCAATTGCGTCCAGCTGCTGCTGCCACAGCGTGTCCGGCTCGGCGGCGGCGTACCCGTTCCTGGCCATGCAGGCCGACCATGCCCGCTGTGCCTTCACGAGGTCAGGGTCCTGGACGACGTCGTTGCTGATGTCATTGTTCATCGTCTCGATCCCGGCCAGCGAGGTGGCGAACTGGGCGTCGTTGAACTCGGAGATGATGTTCGCGCACTTGCCCGCGGCGGCTTGCGCCCCGGCGGGCATGCTGGCCGCGGGTCCGGGCGGGCCGTCGCTCACCGCCGGGTCGGAGACCGGGGCCTCAAAGCCGGATTGCGCGGCGAGGACGGTCCCGATGTAACCCCACGGGCCGTACGGCTGCGGGAACGCCAGGCCCCGGTTCGCGCGCGCGAAGAAGAACGCGGAGGCCGCGTACTGGCCGTAGCCCGCGTCGTCCATGCACGCGGTGTGCAGGGCGGTGTAGGTGTCACCCGGCGCCAGCCCGTCGCCGGGGCTAGCACCGAGCCCGGCGTAGGGCGTGAATGCCTCCGCCGACAGGGCCGCCTGGGCGGAAACGGGGGCCGGGGGCCTGCCGACGGCGGGCGTGGTCACGGTCGCGTCGGGTCCCTTGGGCGGGGCAGCGGTGCACGCGGCGAGGCCCGCGCAGCAGCAGACCAGCAGGCCGGTCCGGATGCGCATGGTCCTGGCTCTCATGTCAGCCCGCGTCGTTGGTGTGGCGCGTGGCCCGGCCGAACGGCTGGGCCTTGGCCGTCCGTAGCAGCGCTGTGAGCTTGGTCAGCTCCTTGGCGTAGGCGGCGCGGTACTGGCTGACCGCGGTGCTCAGGGCCTGCTGGTTGGCGGTGACGAGCTGCTGCTCGTAGCTGGCCTGGACGGCGAAGTAGATGCCGGCCAGGTCGCTGGACTGGGTGCAGCCGGCATCGGCGACCGCCGCCGCGATCTGTGCCTGGTTGGCCGCCGGGCTCACCTGGCTGGAGTCGGCGTTGACCGGTACCTGCCCACCGTGCATGGCCTGCAGCTCCTGGAAGAACACCTCCCGCGGCTGGTCAAAACTGTAACCGTTCTTCGCCATGCACGCTGACCAGGCCCGGGTCGCATTCTTGACCGCTGGGTCGTTCGCTACGTCGTTGCCGATGTCGTTGTACAGCGTGTTGATGCCGGCCAGCGCGCCGTTCTGGGTGGCGTTAGCGAAGTCCATGATGATCGTGACGCACTTGTTGGCCGCGGTCCGTTCCGCCGCGGGCACGCTCGGCGGGTTAGCCGGAAACGTCCCCCCGAGGCCGAGCGCGCTGAGCGCGGCGCCCGGTTGTATCAGGAAGCCGTACTGCTGCGCGTCGGCGGCGCCGAGGTATCCCCATTGGCCCCAGGGCTGGGTGTAGGCCAGGCCCCCGCTGATGGAGAAACCGCCGGGAACGATGCCGTCGGTGGCGGTCACGCCCGGGTAGCCGGCGGCGCTCATGCACGGCCCGGCGAGCGCGAACTGCGAGTCGCCCGGTGCCAGCCCGTCGTTAATGGACTGGCCGAGCGCGGCGTAGGGGGTGAACGCCTCGCTCGACAGCGCCGCCTGGGCCGAGGCGGGTGCGGGCGGCTTGCCGACCGCGGGGGTGGTGACCGTTGCGTCGGGTCCTTTGGGCGGGGCGGCGGTGCAGGCGGCCAGGGCTGCGCAGCAGCAGATCAGCAGGCCGGTCCGGATACGCAGATTCATGTCAGCCCGCGTGGCTGTCGCGGCGCGCGGGCCGGGCGCCCCGGGGGAACGGCTGGGCCTTAGCCGTCCGCAGCAGCGCCGCGAGCTTGGTCAGCTCCTTAGCGTAGGCGGAGCGGTACTGGCTGACCGCGGTATCCAGGGCCTGCTGGTTGGCGGTGACGAGCTGCTGCTCA
>Ga0335075_10012191_pt1 | contig 12994 bp, 9 predicted proteins | sample Lox_Sample_24_FD_206723 | JGI IMG/M metagenome (GOLD analysis project Ga0335075, IMG submission 206723) | Soil microbial communities from Loxahatchee National Wildlife Refuge, Florida, United States - Lox_Sample_2.4 | ecosystem: Environmental > Terrestrial > Soil > Wetlands | place: USA: Florida... | reverse complement strand
TGGGTCCCGCCCTCGCCGCCGCCGCCGGGCCCCGCCCTCGCCGCCGCCGCCGGGCCCCCACCGACCGCCCGCATGGATCCCGTTAGGGATCAGCCCCGGGCCGCATGGGCCGCGCTTAGGCGCGGCCTTTTTGCTGTTTGCCGCGGTTCACTGGCTCAGTCCCGCGCGTATGCCTAGGAGGGTTCCATGCAGGACCTGCTCTTCATCGCCTTGACGATCGTGGCCTTCGGTGTGCTGTGGCTGCTGGTCAAGGGGGTCGAGCGCTTTGAGCGTTGAGAACTGGATCGGCCTGATCGGTGGCGTGCTGCTGACCGTCTACCTGTTCGTGGCCCTCGTCTTTCCTGAGAGGTTCTGATGAGTTCCACCGGCGCCGGCTGGCTGCAGTTTGCCCTGCTGCTCGCCGCCCTGGCCGCGTGCTACGTGCCGCTGGGCAACTACATCGCGCACATCTTCACCACCGATAAGGACTGGCGGATCGAGCGCGGTCTCTACAAGCTGATGGGCGTCAACCGAGACGCCGACCAGAAGTGGAGCGTCTACATCCGCAGCATCCTGGCCTTCTCCCTCGTCAGTGTGCTGTTCGCGTACGGGGTGCAGCGGTTGCAGCACTACCTTCCGTACAGCCAGGGTTTTCCCGCCGTCACGCCCGACACCGCCTGGAACACGGCCGACTCGTTCGTCACCAACACCAACTGGCAGAACTACGCCGGCGAGGCGACCCTTGGCTACACCGCGCAAACGGTCGCGCTCATGGTGCAGCAGTTCATGTCGGCCGCGGTCGGCCTGTGCGTGGCGATCGCGATGATCCGGGGCTTTACCCGGTCCCGGACCGACAAGCTGGGCAATTTCTGGGTGGACGTGACCCGGTGCGTGGTCCGGCTGCTGATCCCGCTGGCTGTAGTTGTCGGGATAATCCTCGTCGCCGGTGGCGCGATCGAGAACTTCCACGCTTACCACACGGTGACCACTCTGGCCGGCGGGCACCAGACGATCCCGGGCGGGCCGGTGGCGTCGCAGGAGAGCATCAAGGACCTAGGCAACAACGGCGGCGGCTGGTTCAACACCAACGCCGCGCACCCGTTCGAGAACCCCAATCCGTTCACTAACCTGCTCATCATCTTCAGCCTGCTGCTGATACCGTTCTCCACTCCGCGGGCGTTCGGAAAAATGGTCAAGGATAACCGGCAGGGCTACGCGCTGGTCGCCGTGATGGGGATCATCTGGGCCCTCGCTGTCGGCGGCATCAGCCTGTTCGAGGCGCACACCGGCACGGGCGGGACCGCGACGATGCTGGCGCACCACGCCGCCGAGGGCACGGAGGTGAGATTCGGCACCCCCGGCTGCTCGCTATTCGCGGCATCGACCACGGTGACCTCCACCGGCTCGGTGAACTGCTTCCATGATTCGCTGACCCCGTTTGGTGGCGGCATCGCGCTGTTCGACATCGCGCTCGGCGAGATCGCCCCCGGCGGCATCGGGGCCGGAATGTACGGCATCCTGATCCTGGCCGTCGTGACCGTTTTCGTGGCCGGGCTGATGGTCGGCCGCACGCCGGAGTACATCGGCAAGAAGATCCGGCCCGTCGAGATGAAATACGCCGCGTTGTACTTCCTGACCCTGCCGGTGATCGTCCTGACCGCGGCCGGGCTGTCCGTCGGCACCCCCATCGGGCAGCGGGCGATCTTCAATCCCGGGCCGCACGGCCTGACGGAGATCATGTATGCGTTCGCCTCGATGGCCAATAACAACGGCTCCGCGTTCGCCGGCCTGGGCTCGTCCCAGGCCTGGTACCAGGTCCTCGGCGGCTTCGTGATGCTGTTCGGCCGGTTCATACCCGAGATATTCGCGCTCGGGCTGGCCGGATCGCTGGCCAGACAGCAACCGGTGCCCGCCAGCGCAGGCACGCTCGATACCCGAACACCGCTGTTCGTCGGGATGGTCATCGGCGTGGTCCTGGTCCTGGTCGGCCTGACCTACTTCCCCGCCCTCGCACTGGGCCCGTTCGCCGAAGGATTGCACTGAGATGAGTGTGACAACCACACCGCAAACGCGGGGCTCGGGACGCGGCCGGAGTGCCGTCGAACCGGGCCGGATCGGCGGCGGCCTGCTCGATCCCAAGATGCTGTGGCGCTCCACGCCGGACGCGTTCAAGAAGCTGGACCCGCGGGTCCAGATCAAGAACCCGGTCATGTTCGTGGTCGAGGTCGGCGCGGTGCTGAGCCTCTACACCGCGATATTCAGGGACAAGCAGCCGGCGTTCAACTGGACGATCGTGGTCTGGCTGTTCCTGACCGTGGTCTTCGCCAACCTGGCCGAGGCGGTGGCCGAGGGCCGTGGCAAGGCGCAGGCCGAGACGCTGCGCAAGACCAAGCGGGAGACCGTGGCCCGGCGGCTGATCGACTGGAAGCCAGGCCAGCGCGACCTGCGCGAGGAGCCGGTGCCCGGCACCCAGCTCGCGCTGGGCGACCACGTCGTGGTCGAGGCCGGGGAGATCATCCCCGGCGACGGCGACGTGGTCGAGGGCATCGCCTCGGTCGACGAGTCGGCGATCACCGGCGAGTCCGCGCCGGTGATCCGCGAGTCCGGCGGCGACCGGTCCGCGGTCACCGGCGGCACCCGGGTGCTGTCCGACCGGATCGTGGTGCGGATCACGTCCAAGCCGGGCGAGACATTCATCGACCGGATGATCGCCCTGGTCGAGGGGGCCAAGCGGCAGAAGACACCGAACGAGCTGGCGCTGAACATCCTGCTCGCCTCGCTGACGATCATCTTCCTGCTGGCCGTCGTGACGCTGCAGCCGATAGCGTTCTACTCCGGTGCGCCGCAGACCCTGGTCATCCTCGTCGCGCTGCTGGTCGCGCTGATCCCGACCACGATCGGCGCGCTGCTGTCCGCGATCGGCATCGCCGGCATGGACCGGCTGGTCCAGCGCAACGTGCTGGCCATGTCCGGCCGCGCGGTCGAGGCGGCCGGCGACGTGAACACGCTGCTGTTGGACAAGACCGGCACGATCACCATCGGCAACCGGCAGGCGACGGAGTTCATCCCGGTGGAGGGCGTGACGGCGGAGCAACTCGCCGACGCGGCCCAGTTGTCCAGCCTGGCCGACTACACGCCCGAGGGCCGCTCGATCGCGGTGCTGGCCAAGAATCAGTACGGCTTGCGTGAACGGGGGGCCGGTGAGCTGCCCGGCGCCGAGTTCGTCGAGTTCACCGCGCAGACCCGGATGAGCGGCATCGACCTGGCCGAAGGCCGCCAGGTCCGCAAGGGCGCCGCCGCCTCGGTCGGCCAGTGGATCCGGGACAACGGCGGCACTCCGCCCGCTGACCTCGGGCACACGGTGGACAGCATCTCCGGGGTGGGCGGCACCCCCCTGGTGGTCGCCGAGCGGGCCAACGGCACCGCCCGGGCGCTGGGCGTGATCTACCTCAAGGACATCGTCAAGGAGGGGATCGCCGAGCGGTTCGCCGAGATGCGCAAGATGGGCATCCGCACCGTCATGATCACCGGTGACAACCCGCTCACCGCCAAGGCCATCGCGGACGAGTCCGGCGTGGACGACTTCCTCGCCGAGGCGACGCCGGAAGACAAGATGGCGCTGATCAAGAAGGAGCAAGAGGGCGGCAAGCTGGTCGCGATGACCGGCGACGGCACCAACGACGCCCCCGCCCTGGCCCAGGCCGACGTCGGCGTGGCCATGAACACCGGGACCTCGGCCGCCAAGGAGGCCGGGAACATGGTGGACCTGGACTCCAACCCGACGAAGCTCATCGAGATCGTCGAGATCGGCAAGCAGCTCCTGATCACCAGGGGCGCGCTGACGACCTTCTCCATCGCCAACGACGTCGCGAAGTACTTCGCGATCATCCCGGCGATGTTCGCGGGGGTGTTCCCCGGGCTCGAGAAGCTCAACATCATGAAGCTGCACAGCCCGGACTCGGCCATCGCGTCCGCGATCATCTTCAACGCGCTGATCATCGTCGCGCTGATCCCGCTGGCGCTGAAAGGCGTCAAGTACAAGCCCGCCTCCGCGTCGCAGATGCTCCGCAGGAACCTGTGGATCTACGGCGTCGGCGGCCTGATCCTCCCGTTCGCGTGCATCAAGGGGATCGACCTCATCATCATGAACATCCCTGGATTCAGGTGAGTTGGATTATGAATCGCCTTCCGTCCTCCGTCCGTCAGTACGTCGCGGCGCTGCGGCTGCTGCTCGTGTTCACCGTGATCTGCGGCATCGCCTACCCGGTGATCATGTGGGGCGTCGCCCAGGCCGCGTTCAAGAACCAGGCCGACGGGTCTCTCGTGACCTACAAGGGCCAGGTCGTGGGCTCCTCGCTGCTGTGCCAGGAGTTCGTCAACGCCAAGGGCCAGCCGCTGGCGCAGTACTTCCAGCCTCGGCCGTCGTCGGCCACCAGCGGCGCGTCCAACGACTACGGGTGCGACCCGGGCTACTCGGCCGCCTCCAACCTCGGGCCGAACAGCTCGACGCTGGTGACCGACGTCAAGCAGCGGCAGGCCGAGATCGAGGCGCTTGACCACGTCAAGCTCTCGCAGATCCCGCCGGACGCGGTCACCGCCTCCGGGTCGGGCCTCGACCCGGACATCTCCCCGCAGTACGCCGCGATCCAGGTCGACACCGTGGCCGCGGCCAGGCACCTGCCGGTGTCCGAGGTCGAGGCGCTGGTGGCCAAGAACACCCACGCCCGCGACCTGGGCTTCCTCGGCGAGCCCGGGGTGGATGTGCTCACGCTCAACATCGCCCTGGACGAGCTGCCCGGTCAGGCTCAGTACGCGGGAGGCGCGCTGTCCAAGTAGCTGGGAGCCAGCAAATAAACAACTAGGAAACCCCTCGGCCTGCGGCGCCGGGGCCGGATTGCCCGCAAGGATTACTTCTTGCGGGCAATCCGGGTAATCTCAGCGTGCTGGCCGAGAGCACGGGGTCTGGGCGGCTCAGTGGCCTGGCTGAGCAGAGCGGCCAGGGTGGCTCGGCGGCATAGGAGTTCAGATGGAACCGCTTTCGGCGACCGATCCGCGGGTGGTCGGGGAGTTCGCGCTCCGCGCCCGGCTCGGCTCCGGCGGCATGGGCCGGGTGTACCTCGGCTTCTCCCCCGGCGGGCGCGCCGTCGCGATCAAGGTCGTGCACCCGGAGCTGGCCCGCGACCCCGAGTTCCTGCGCCGGTTCCGGCAGGAAGTCGCATCGGCCCGCCTGGTCAGCGGCATGTACACCGCGGCCGTGGTCGGCTCGGGGGTCGACGACGACCCGCCCTGGCTGGCCACCGCCTACGTGCCCGGACCGCCGCTGGCCGAGGTCGTCAACCTGCACGGCCCGCTGTCCGAGGCCGCCGTCTGGCGGCTGGCGGCCGGGCTGGCCGACGCGCTGCGGGCGGTGCACGGCTGCGGCCTGGTGCACCGGGACCTCAAGCCCGGCAACGTGCTGCTGGCCGCGGACGGGCCGCACGTGATCGACTTCGGCATCTCCCGCGCGTTCGAGGGGACGGTGCTGACCTCGGCCGGCATGGTCGTCGGGACCCCCGGCTACATGTCGCCCGAGCAGGCCGAGGGGCAGCAGGCGGGCCCGCCGAGCGACGTGTTCTCGCTCGGCTGCGTGCTCGTCTATGCCGCTAGCGGCAACGCCCCGTTCGGGGCCGGCAGTGCCGCCTCCATCCTCTACCGGGTGGTCAGCGCCGAGCCTGACCTCGGCGCCATGCCCGCGAGCCTGCGCCAGGTGGTCACGGCCTGCCTGGCCAAGGACCCGGCCACGCGGATCGGGCTCCCCGAGCTCACCTCGATGGTCGCGGCCCTCGGGCCGCCGCTGCCAGCGACGATCGGCTCGTTCTGGCCGGAGCCGCTGGCCGGCATCATCGCCGCCAACCAGGCACCGCACCCGGCGACCCAGGTGGGCGGGTCGGCCCCGGTCGGCGCGGCCGCGGGCGGCGGCGGCTTCGGCGGAGCGGCCGGGGCTGGCGGCGGTGGCTTCGGCGGGGCAGGCTTTGGCGGCGGGGCAGGCTTTGGCGGCGCCGTCGGCGGCGCGGCCGTGGCCGGCGCGGCGTTCGGCGGCGGGGCTGGCGCCGGCCTCGGCGGCGGTGGGCAGGCAGGCGGCCCGGTTCCGGGCGGCGGTGCGTTTAGCGGCCCCGGCCTAGGCGGCCCGGGGATGGGCGGCGCTGGTCTCGGCGGTCCGGGCGCGGGCGCCGGGACCTGGGCGGGCAGCCCCGGCCAGGGCGGGATTCCGCAGGCCGGCCAGGGCATGGCGGCGGGCGCGACCGGGCACGCGCCGATGGTGCCCGACGGCTACTACGCGGCGGCCGCCAACCGGAGTGCGACCCCGGCCACCCCGGCCGGGCCCGCGCAGGCGCCGTACGGTCAGCCCGGCGGCGGGCAGTCGTGGCCGCCCCAGTACACCGGCCAGAACGCGGGTCCGCAGTATCCAGGCCAGCAGTACCCGTCGGGCCAGCAGCCCGCGTCCTGGCAGCAGTCGCCCTCCTGGCCGGAGGCCGAGGCGGTCTCACCGCAGCCGGGGATCGGACAGGCCGGCGCCCCGCAGGGGGCCACGCCCGGATTGGCGGGGCCCGGAGCTCAGTACGGCGCCCCGTCGTGGCCGCCGGGCGGATCCGGCCCGTCGGGCCCGTCGGGCCCGTCGGCGACCATGCAGGCCACGACGTGGCCGCAGCAGCAGCCCGCATCCGGCGGCTCCTGGCCGGGCGGCGGCCAGCCGGGCGGATCAGGCGGCGGCAGCTATCCCGGCGCGGGCACCCCGCTGGCGCAGTACACCCCCGGACGCCGCCGCCCGACCAAGGCCGAACTGCCGCTGCCGGTGCTTCGCGCGTCCAGGGTGATGTATCTGGGGGCGGTCGCCAGCGCGATCAACATCGTGTTCGGCACGCTGGTCAAGTCCCGCTACACCAAGACCGCCAACGACTACAAGGCGATCGCGGCCCAGTTCGCCGGCACCGTCCGCGGCACCCGCGCGACCGCCGTCGCCAACCACGCGACGCTGATGGCGGGCGACATCGCGGTCGTGGTCGGGCTGGGCGGGCTCATCGGCGTCGTCTGCTGGCTGGTGGTCGCGGCCGCCGCCCGCCGCGGCCGGGGCTGGGTCCGGGCCGCCGCCCCGGTGCTGCTCGCCCTCTACACGATCGGCCTGTTCGTCATCTTGCTCGGCACCCACAACGACCCCACGGTGCACGTCACCACCGTCATCATCTGGGTTCTCGGCGTGGCCGCGACGATCCCGCTGTACCGCCGCCAGTCCCGCGACTTCTTCGCCTACTACAGCCGATAGCGTTACCATGCTTACGCAGGCGTCTCATATGACCCCGTTCGAGGGTCCGACAACGGAAGATCCCGAAGACTTTTCTCATAGCGTAAGAAATTCGTCGTATACGCACGAAAAGTCTTCGCCCAAATAAAAGTCTTCAAGATCTTTCCGGTTTCTGCTCCCGGGCGCGTCCTTAGACGGTGCAGATGAGGCAGCCGGTGTGGGTGGTGATGGTGAGGGCGGCGTCGGGGCCGGCCGGGAAGCGGGCGGCGACGGCGGCGACCAGGCGCTCGGGGTCGGCCGCGTGCTGGGTGCCCGACATCGAGCGCACGTAGTCCACGACCGGCCCGGGATCGGGGACGCGCAGCTCGGACGGGAAGTCGTGCCTGGTCACAGACGAGAAGTAGGACGTCGCGAGGGCCTCGCCGTCGTCGAGGGTGACCCGCTCGCGCTGCGAGCGCATGATGGCGCCGACCTGGGCGGCGGCGACGGCCTCGCGCAGCTGCCGGAGATGGTCCCGCCCGTTGAGCATGATGACGACGCGGCCGCCGGGCCGGGTGATCCGCCGCAGCTCGCGGACCGCCTGGGACGGGTCGGGCACGTGGTACAGCATGTGCATCGCCAGCGTCAGGTCGGACACCGCGTCGGGCAGCGGGAGCGCGGCCGCGTCGGCGGCGGCCAGCGCCACGCCGGCCGCCGCAGCCGCGCCAGCCGAGCCGGCCACGCCGGAAGCGCGGGCCGCGCCGGAAGCGCTCGCCGCATCCGACGGGCTCGAAGCGCCGGACGGGCTCGACGCGCCAGACGGGCTGGCCGGGGCGGCCGAGGTCAGCCGGTCGCGGGCGGCGGCGAGCATGCCTGGTGACAGGTCGAGGCCGAGGACCCGGCCGCCGAAGCCGCGGCGAGCGAGCTCGGCCAGGTAAGCGCCGTTGCCGCAGCCGACGTCGACCACGGTCTCGCCCGGACCGGGCGGGACCAGGTCCAACACCAGCGGGGGCAGGTCGATGCGCGGATGCTGGTAGGCGTAGATCGACTGGCGGGCGGCCAGATTGGCGTCGGTCCGGTACTGCACGTCGCGCAGGAACGCGCGGTCGTTCCAGGGGTCGGTCTGCTCAGCCATGGATCGATCCTGGCCGGTTCCGCCGTATTTTGTCAGGATTTCGCGGAGCCGCCCGCGATCTCATAGGACCAGAGCTCGCTGTGCACGCCGACCGGCTTGGGCGCCTCGCCGCCCGCCCGCTCGCTGGCCGACCGGTGCCCGTGCGCGAACGACGGCGAGCTGACCCACGCCTGGAACGACGCCTCGTCCCTCCACCGGGTCACGACCAGCCACGTGGTCCGGTCGTCGACGGGCTTGAGCAGCTCGAACCCCTCGAAGCCGTCCTGATCGTCGACCGCCCCGGCCCGGGCCGCGAACCGGCGGGCGAGCTCGTCGCCGCTGTCGGCGGGCACTGAAATCGCGTTGATCTTTACCAGAGTCATGACTTCGATCATGCCAGCAGGCCGGAAGGGCTTCGCACGGCCCGCCGCGGCTGCATGGATGTCGTTAACACGGGCCGAGTGACCTGCGCGGCTGCCCCAGAATTGAGATATGGCTCGGTTGCGCGACGACAGCACCGCCCCCCGCGGGCAGCTCCGCATCTACCTGGGGGCGGCGGCCGGGGTGGGCAAGACGTTCGCCATGCTGTCGGAAGGGCACCGGCGGGAAGAGCGCGGCGCGGACGTCGTCGTCGGGTTCGCCGAGACGCACAACCGGCCGCAGACCGCCGCGCTGATCGACGGGCTCGAGGTCGTCCCGAGGAAGCGGCTGCAGTACCGCGGCTCCGCCTTCGAGGAGATGGACGTCGACGCGGTGCTCGCCCGCAAGCCGCAGATCGCGCTGGTGGACGAGCTCGCGCACACCAACGTGCCGGGGTCGAGGAACGAGAAGCGCTGGCAGGACGTCGCCGAGCTGCTCGACGCGGGCATCGACGTGATCTCGGCCGTCAACGTCCAGCACCTGGAGTCGGTCACCGACGTCGTCGAGCAGATCACCGGGGTGCTCCAGCGGGAGACGGTGCCCGACGCCGTAGTCCGCGCGGCCGACCAGGTCGAGCTGATCGACATGACCGCCGAGGCGCTGCGCCGCCGGATGGCGCACGGCAACATCTACCCGCCGGAGAAGATCGACGCCGCCCTCACCAACTACTTCCGGGCCGGCAACCTGACCGCGCTGCGCGAGCTGGCGCTGCTGTGGCTGGCGGACAAGGTCGACGAGGGCCTGCAGAAGTACCGGACCGAGCATGACATCACCGCCACCTGGGAGGCCAGGGAGCGGGTGGTGGTCGCGCTGACCGGCGGGTCCGAGGGCGACACGCTGATCAGGCGGGCGGCCCGGGTGGCGGCCCGCGCCTCCGGCGGCGACCTGCTGGCGGTCCACGTCACCAAGTCGGACGGGCTCACCGGGGCCAACCCGGCCAACCTGGCCCGGCAGCGGCAGCTGGTGGAGTCGCTCGGCGGCACCTACCACCAGGTCGTCGGGGACAACATCTCCGAGGCCCTGCTGACGTTCGCCCGGGCCGAGAACGCGACCCAGCTGGTGCTCGGCGCCAGCCGCCGGTCGTGGCTGCTGGCCCTGCTGACCGGGCCCGGCATCGGGGCGCGGACGGTCCACGACTCGGGCGCGATCGACGTCCACATCGTCACCCACTCGCAGGTCGGAACCCGGCGCGGGCTGCTACCGCGGCACCGCGGCGGCATCACCCTCCGGCGGCAGATCGCCGGCTGGGTCCTCGCGGTCGCGCTCGCGCCGCTGGCGACGCTGGTGCTGGCCAGCGACCGGTCCGGCATCAACCTGACCAGCGACACCCTCGGGTTCCTGGTCGTGGTGATGGGGGTCGCGCTGATCGGCGGCTTCCTCCCCGCCGTGATCGCCGCGATCGTCACCTCGCTGCTGCTGAACTACTACTTCACCCCGCCCATCCACACGTTCACGATCTCCCAGGCCAACAACGCGCTCGCGCTCGGCGTGTTCGTCGCGGTCGGGCTGGTCACGAGCTGGGTGGTCGACCTCACCGCCCGGCGGACCCACCAGGCCGCCCGCGCCAGCGCCGAGGCCGAGCTGCTGCGGACCACGGCCGGGTCGATCCTCGAGGGCCAGGGCACGCTCGACGCGCTGCTCGAGCGGACCAGGGAAGCGTTCGGGATGCGCTCGGCCAGCCTGCTCGAGCGGCAAGAGGTCCCCGGCGTCGGCGCCCGCGGGCCGTCGACCGAGTGGAAGGTCGTCGCCTGCGCGGGCGACCACCCGGTCACCCGCCCGGACGACGCCGACGTGGACGTGCCGGTGACCGACACGCTGGCGCTGGCGCTGGCCGGACGGCCGCTCCCAGCCGACGACCGGCGGGTGCTCGGCGCGTTCGCCGCCTACGCGGCGGTCGCGCTCGAGCAGCAGCGGCTGGCGGCCGAGGCCGAGGCGGCCAAGCCGATCGCCGCGGCCGACCGGATGCGGACCGCGCTGCTGACCGCGGTCAGCCATGACCTGCGCTCGCCGCTCGCGTCGGCCAAGGCCGCGGTCACGTCGCTGCGGTCGGAGGACATCGCCTGGGACGCGGCTGATACGGCCGAGCTGCTCGCGACCGCCGACGAGTCGCTCGACCGGCTCACTCACCTGGTCGGCAACCTGCTCGACATGTCCAGGCTGCAGGCGGGCGCGCTGTCGCTGTTCCCCAAGCCGTCCGGCCTCGACGAGATCGTCGCCCGGTCGCTCGACGACCTCGGCCCCAAGGGCCGGGAGATCGCGGTCGACATCCCGGACACGCTGCCGGCCGTCCGCGCCGACCCGGCCATCCTCGAGCGCATCGTGGTCAACCTGACCGAGAACGCGCTCCGCTACTCCCCGGCCGGCAAGCCGCCGCTGCTGGCCGCGTCCGCCCTCGGGGACCGGGTCGAACTGCGGGTGGTCGACCGCGGCCCGGGCATACCCGAGGGCGACCGGGACCGCATGTTCGTGCCGTTCCAGCGGCTGGGCGACACCGACAACACCACCGGCGTCGGGCTCGGCCTGGCGCTCGCGCGCGGGCTGACCGAGGCGATGGACGGCACGCTCACGGCCGAGGACACCCCCGGCGGCGGGCTCACGATGACCATTTCCCTCCCGGCCGCGCCCGGCAATTAAGGGGTTAGACGTTCATGACACGGGTGCTTGTTGTCGATGACGAGCCGCAGATCCTGCGCGCCCTGCGGATCAACCTGCGGGCCAGGCAGTACGAGGTGAGCGTGGCCGCGAGCGGCGCCCAGGCGCTCGAGGAGGCCGCCGCGCACCCGCCGGACCTGGTCATACTCGACCTCGGGCTGCCCGACATGGACGGCGTGGAGGTGATCGGCGGGCTCCGCGGCTGGACCGCGGTCCCGATCATCGTGCTGTCCGGCCGGGCCGACTCGGCCGACAAGGTCGAGGCGCTCGACGCCGGCGCCGACGACTATGTGACCAAGCCGTTCGGCATGGACGAGCTGCTCGCGCGGATGCGGGCGGCGGTCCGGCGCACCCCGGCGGCAGAGGTGCCGCCGCGGCTGGCGCTCGGCGACCTCACCATCGACCTCACCGCCAAGCGGGTCACCCGGGCGGGCGGGGGTGGAGCCAGGGACCGTTCGGGCGAAACCAAGACCGAAGCCGACGCCGACCCGCACGCCGACGGCGACATCCGCCTGACGCCGACCGAGTGGCACCTGCTCGAGGTGCTGCTGCGGAACCCGGGCAAGCTGCTCAGCCACCGGCAGCTCCTCAACGAGGTCTGGGGTCCCGGGTACGACAACGCCGGCGGCAACCTCCGGCTCTACATGGCCCAGCTGCGGCGGAAGCTGGAGGACGACCCGGCCCGGCCGCGCTGGCTGATCACCGAGCCGGGCATGGGGTACCGCTACCAGCCGCCGGACGCCGACCGCGGCGAGACCGGCGGTCCCGCCCGCGACCCCGATGAGAGGGCCCCGCTGGAGGGGTAGCCGTTTTCACCCGACCTATCACGTTATGTAGGCAAATTAACCAGTCGTTTACCTATTGTTCGGTAATTAGGCACTTTCGGACCCCTTCGCAACTCCCTAAGGGACCTTTAGCGTCACATCTGTGAGCAACGACACTGTGCTTGTCCTGGTGGTCATCACCGCCCTGTGCTTTGACTTCACCAACGGATTCCATGACACGGGCAATGCGATGGCGACGTCGATCGCCACGGGGGCGCTTGGACCGCGGACAGCGGTGGCGATCTCCGGGGTGCTCAACTTCGTCGGCGCGTTCCTCTCCCTCGCCGTGGCGGCCACGATCGCCAGCGGCCTCGTCGACACCAAGGTAGTGACGCTGACGGTGGTGGCAGCCGGCCTGGCCGGCGGCATCATCTGGAACCTCGTCACCTGGCTGTTCGGCATACCGTCGAGTTCCTCCCACGCGCTCATCGGCGGCGTCATCGGGTCGGTGATGGCGGCCTCGGGCGGCAGCGCGGTGCTCTGGCACGGCCTGGTCTCCAAGGTCATCCTGCCCGCCGTCTTCTCGCCGATCATCGCCGCGCTGGTCGCCGCCGTCGGCACCTGGCTGCTGTACCGCATCAGCCGGTCGATGACCGACGGCGCCCGCAAGCACGGCTTCAGGATCGGCCAGATCGGGTCGGCCTGCATGGTCTCGCTCGCGCACGGCACCAACGACGCGCAGAAGACGATGGGCGTGATTACCCTCGCGCTGATCGCCAACGGCACCCTGGCGGCGAAGTCGAACGC
>Ga0335075_10012190_pt1 | contig 12994 bp, 10 predicted proteins | sample Lox_Sample_24_FD_206723 | JGI IMG/M metagenome (GOLD analysis project Ga0335075, IMG submission 206723) | Soil microbial communities from Loxahatchee National Wildlife Refuge, Florida, United States - Lox_Sample_2.4 | ecosystem: Environmental > Terrestrial > Soil > Wetlands | place: USA... | reverse complement strand
CAACCCCGATGTCTTCCAGGATGGGTGTGGGACTATCAAAGGTGTCGCCCGTGGTGTTCAATCCGTCGCCGAGAGATGGATTGTTTCCTTGAGGATACAGTGCCAGTTGTGACTGGATCGTTGGGCTGATTCCGATGCCACGCGGGTCGCACGATAAACCACCGCAGGCGGTTGTAATGTTGCCGGGCTGGAACGAATACTGGTTCACCGCTCCCGACGCATCGGGAAACTGCAATATCCCAGCCTTCAATGTAGCCGTCGGAACCACGGCATTAAAGATGCTGTCGTCATAGAACCGGCGCCCTTCGTAATTAGCGAAGAAAAAAAGCTTATTTCTCCAGATGGGGCCGCCGATGGTGCCGCCGAAGCGATTGTCCACATTGTGGGGCTTGCTTATATTCAGAAAATCATTCGTCCAGCTGTTCGCGTTAAGCCCATCATCGTTGTGATACTCATATAGCGAACCATGGAAACTGTTGGTGCCCGATTTCGTGATCAGGGCGACTTGGCCGCCCGACGACCGGGCGAAAGTCGAATTGGGATTGGTCGTGGCGACCTCGAACTCTTGGGTACTTTCGATCGGAATCGGCACGACCGGTGCAGGCGACGGTTCGCCGGGAGGCGCCGCGTAGGTGTTGTTGCCATCCAGATCAGAGGTTACGTCACCCCCATCCAGACTAAACGTGATTTGCTCATCACGGGCACCCGCAATCTGGCCGCTGGGCGAAACAGCCGGTTGATAAAATAACAACGCGCTTGCGCTGCGCGTGTATTCAGGCAGTGCTTCGAGTGAAGCGCCGCCAAGCACTTCACCGACCGTAGCGGTCGTCGTCTGCAATTGGGCGGAATTAGCCGCTTCGGAAACCGAGACGGTCTGGGACGTCGAGCCTACCTTCAGGGACATATTAACTGTGTAGTTTTTCTGAACTTCGACATGCAATTCGTTTACAACGGTGGTCGCAAAACCCTCTGCCGTAAAATTGAGCGAGTAGTCACCCGGATTGACCGCTGGGAAAACGTAGCGCCCGTCCTTACCGGTTTTGACCGCATCCGCCACTCCGGTCCCGTGATTAGTCAGTGTTACTGTGGCACCCACCAGAATAGCGCCGGTGGGATCGGCAACCGTCCCCGAGACGAGCGCGGTCGAAGCCGATTGCGCGAGCGTCGATACCTGCGCGATCAGTATAAGTGCGGGAAGCAACATCCAGAGAAAGCAGCGCTTCCAAAGCATCACCCACCTCCTCAACGACCCCGAATTTGCGCGGAGTATAATGACGCGCCAGCTTCGATGTCAAGCGCAAATGTGAGTACGAGCTTTAGGCAACTGATATACATATTGAATACGATGAACATGGCACCAGCCCAAAAATGGACTCTTCACAAAACCCAAAACTGTCATGGTTGCGAGCCATGAAAGGCGCCCATGGATAGGAGTAACCGGACCGGCATTCGAGCGCGGTTCGTTTTCTCGGACCCGTAGCCGCCCACGCGCGTACCGCACTCATGACTTGGTTCCCGCATCAGACTGGCTGCGCACAGTGCGCAAGGGCACGGCCTTGCCTTATCCGAGCGGGGATTTGCTGGGGGCCGAATTGCGACGGACGACAACTCCGAGATTACTAACGTAACGAGGAAGCTGAAGAATTCCGCTGCTACCCAGATGATTTTCGGGGCGCGAGCCCGACTACGAGTTCGTACAGTGTGAAATATCGAGCCCCGCCTTCTGGCAGACGACGCCCTGGCTCCTCTTCAGTGGCCTCCGATCGATTCTCGGACGCTTCCGTATTCGGCTCCCCACGTGTCGGTCATGCGGTTGCGGATTTCCCATAGCTCCGGGTAGAAGCGGTGCCGCAGACTTTCGGACAGCAGCTCGACAGCGCGACCCTTCAGCGATTTCGCTTCAAGGCCGATCGTACGCTGTATCAATTGCAAATGCGCGTAGCGGAATCGCTGAAACAGTTCATCGAATTCCGCTAAAGCCTCGGCCACCGAGTAGGTCGCATCATGCCCATACTCAGAATCGTAGATCTTTTCGATCGTCAGGCCACGTCGGTCAAGGTAATGTTCTTTAAACGAATGCCAGATAAGTGGGTGCATACGCAAAATCACGCGGAAGCCCGGCGATTCCTGGCCGCTGCCATTACCGAGTTGCAGGCGAATTTGCTGGTATTCCTTGGGTGACATCGTCTCGAGCAGAGCGAGTTGGTCAGTCATCAGCCGCAGAGCGATGTGGATCCGCCTGAATAAAGTCAGCACACGCAGTGTGTTCTCCTGCTGTAGGTACTCGTCGACATCGAGCAACGTGTAATTGATGAGCTTCATCCACATCTCTTCGACCTGATGGACAATCTGGAACTGCAGCTCGTCTGCGTTACACAGGTTGTGCAAATCCTTCTGGCACGACAGCAAAGCCTTGGTGTTGAGATAAAGCTCGTAATCGAGTGTCCCATCGCCGTTCATCATGGAATAAAAATGTTCGCGATCCATACTGTGCTCCTGCGCGGGTTTATTGGCGATTCCGGCTGCCGCGCTGCAGAGCGACTGAGCGTCGCCCGCGAGTAACATTAGAGCGCGGCCTCGCGGTCACGTGATACTTCGTTACGTTCGCACCCGAAAGAGATCCCTCGACGCGCTTGCTAGGACCGAGAAACCACATCCGACGCATATATAGTAGTTCAGCGGGCGATGTCACGTGAACTCGGTGCTAAGCAACCGTGTGATTCCTGCGACTTCGTGTTTTAGGTCGAGTAGCACTTCCACGAAAATCGCGACGAGCGTACCTCCATCCTGGCCGTATCCACAAATCGAACAATAGATAAGGTGGCAGTTGCGACTGCCGAGCGCTTCGTTTCCCGAGACCCAATCGCTCCATTGTTCCGGGGCGGATTCTCAATGAGCACGTCCACGTGGTCCACAGTCGCCGGCACAAGTCGATTCCTTCGCGCCGCGTCAAATCGATCGAGACACCGCGCTTCCCTTGATTCAGTCCAGAAAGAACGACGCCTGCCCGTTCGATAAAAGGCGGTTCCACCGGCGGGCTAGTTCCCCCAGAGCAATTCTACCTTGTATACATGCGCTCCGAAATCGTCGAGCGGCAAGGTGCGGCACGGTCCTGCGAGCACATAAGAAAAATCAAGCACCTGAAGACCTAAGAGAGCCTGCGTCAGCTTCGGCAGGGGAATGCTTGGGAACTGAATTCAAGGCCCATTTCCGCATCGGTTCGCGCTTATCCCCTCTTGCGCGCGGGTATACTGATTGTTTTCCGACCACAAAACAGTCCCGGGTGTTTCTGCAGCAGTTTGGCATCTCGGCTGCGGCGGCACTCCTCGGCTAGAACGCGAAGCAGACTCTTCCCTTTTTCGGTGTATCTCAACAGGACGCTTCTGGGATCAATGCCGGAATCCCGGTTTGGTCTTTGGGTTGGGCAAGAATGCGGGACTCACGAACGGGTACGTGCGGTCACCTCTTTTGACGTGAACTCTTACTCGCAGCTTGTCCGTATTCATGACTTCCTCGTTCTAAGATACAGTACTAAGCAAGACGAAAGAGCAGCCTCGACCCTCCGAAGGATCTGGAAGAAGGTAGCAGTTCACAATACACGCTTACGCAACTCCAATGTCCTGTTGGCTTTCTAGAAGTTTGGTAGCGATACCGGGATTCGAACCCGGATTTTGGCCTTGAGAGGGCCACGTCCTAACCCTTAGACGATATCGCCGTTGAAGGGGATCCGCACGCATCGCGAACGGCCGCACTTCCGTGTTGAGGCTAAGTGAGACAGAACGAGCTCGATTTTCGCACGCCCGAATGGGACCCGCAAGTCTGCTCCCGTGCACGCAACTGCTCCGTGCGCAGGTCATGTCCGTACAGTTGAACGTCGTAGTGTGGTTGTTTTTGGCGTCGATCGGCCAACCCTATTGCGCATAACTGGAATCGGACAAATACTAAAGCACGGTCAGGGCGGACACGCCGTTTGCTTCTTGACAAAGTTCTGGGACTCCGTTTATAAGCGCCCGATACGTCGACGGCCATCCGCCAGGCCACGACCGGAGGAATCGAATGTTCTACGCGAAAATGAACGACGACGATGACGAGTTGCCTCGGTACGAGGAAGAGGAAGAAGGCCTGGAGCAGCCCCAAGAGGGAGAATTGATCGAGGAAGGCGAAGAGGTTATCGAGGTCGAAACCGGCGAGGAGGAGCCTGAAGCCCCGGCCGCGGCCCCCGTCCGGAAGCCACCTCGGCCTGCCGCCAAGAAAGCAAAGAAACCTGCTCTCAAGAAGAAAGCCAAGTCCAAGGCCAAACCCAAGAAAAAGGCGAAGAAGGCCGCAAAGAAGAGCGCCCGCCGCAAGAAGCGCTGACTGGTCATGTGGTTCCGTACTAATCAGTCCGCAGCGAGTTGAGCAACTCTTCTGCGTAGACCGAAAGAAGTGGTGTGTGCACTCGACGCACCGTTACCGCGTTTCCTCCCAACAGCGTGGGCGCGACTGATCCATTTAGGCACATGATGCTCTTAATCTGGAAGGATAAGGCCACACGTGACTTTCCGCGACAATTACCCGATTCGGTTCACATCTTCCGCAATTGAAAATCTCTTGTTGCTGCCTGAATGTTCCGCCGATAGCATACGCCCCCGATGAAATGGGCCGTCGAGCACATCCGCCGGATGCGGGGCGGGGCGCAGTCACATTTAATGCGCTGCGAGGACGGTGCCTATTTCGTAGTGAAGTTCCAGAACAATCCGCAGGGTGTTCGGATTCTGGCGAATGAATTGCTCGCTACGAGATTGGCGGCACGGATGGGACTTCCGACGCCGCGCGCTGAAGTAGTTGGAGTGCCGCAGGAGTTGATCGCCGATACTGAAGATCTGGTGATGCAGCTTGGCCGCGGGCGCGCTCCGTGCAAGCCCGGACGTCAATTCGGGTCGCGATACCCGGGCTCACCCGCCGACACGAGTGTGTTTGATTTCTTGCCGGATGCAGCATACGAGGAAGTGGAAAACATTGCCGAGTTTGCCGGTATGCTTGCGTTTGACAAGTGGACCTGCAACACCAATGGGCGCCAGGCGATTTTCTTCCGCTCAGGGGAAGAAAGGAAGTACCGGGTGCAGATGATCGACAACGGATTCTGCTTCAACGCGAGCGAGTGGAATTTTCCCGATGCCCCGTTACGCGGAATCTACATGCGCCATCGTGTCTATGCGGGCGTAACGAGCATCGAGTCATTTGATCCATGGCTTTCGCGTATCGAGAGCCGTATCGGCGAGGAAGCGCTGGACGAAATCCAGAGCGAGATTCCTCCCGAATGGTACGATGACGACGCGGACGCGCTCGAACAGCTGCTGGAGCATCTCTGGCGCCGCCGGTTTCTCGTTCGCGAGCTCCTGGTTTCAACCTGGAAATCCACCGCGCAACCATTTCTTAACTGGAAGTGACCGATGACTAGGTTTCGATATCGCATTCTGCGCTACACGCCCAACCTGATCCGCGACGAGTGGGTGAATGTCGGCGTCCTGCTCGAAGAGGCAGAACCGCCACCGCCTCGCGCTACGCGCCGGGCCATGCGCGTAATCGAAGAATCTCCTGAGATCGCACGGGTACGACGGTTGCATCCTGACGCCGATGAAAAGCTACTGCGCATGCTGCCATCGGAATTCGGCGAGCTTCTGCAAGCGCCGCCGGCAAACGGAATCGCGCTGATCGCAAAGGTGGATCAGACAATGTCGAACCTGCTGCAGTTCGGCCCGGTAAAGGGACTGATTGCAGAGGATTTCGACGCGGAACTGGACAGGCTATACCGCGAGCATGTTGCGCCGCCGCCGCGCGCTCGAGGCGGTATCGTCGAAAGCGCGCGCGGCTGGATCAAGGCTCGGCTGGACGACGTTCTTCGCCGGCGCCGCGTCCCCCGGCTCGAACGTCGCATCTCGGTCGAACAGTTCACCGAACTTGGCGATTCCTTTCGCTTCGATTACGGTTACCGGAACGGCGTTCGCGGGTTCCTACATGCCGTGGCCATTGGTCGTGACCCGGTGCAGGCCAAGGTGCTTGCTTACACGGCCGATCGAGTTCGCGCGCGGGTGCCGGATTGCGAAATTACCGCAGTCACCGAAACCGATCCTGCCATTGACAATCGCCGACACGCCTTCATTGCGCGCCTGTTCGAAGATAACCGCATCGCCATCGTGCCGCTCAATCGCCTCGAGAAGTTTGCCGAGGACCTTCGGGCTCGTTTGCATTAACTGATTCAGAACCTGAACGCGGTCAACTCAATTATTCGAACTTGCCCCATGCCGGCAAGGCTCGCCGATCTAGAAGCGCCTCCGCGGCCCAGCAGCCCAGATAAGACGAGAGCACCACGCCGTGTCCGGCAAACGCTCCGAGTACGATAGCTTGTCGTTTGCTTTCCAAGTGCCAATCGAAGACAGGCGTCCACGACTGGCGGAACAATATGGGACCGCCCCACTCGTGTGTGAAGCGCACGTTCTTCAGCACCGGATGTAAACCCCGCACGCGATTTTCGAGCGACGCGAATAGCGCGGCGGCCTCGGGAGAATGGATGGAAACCGAGGAAAGGCCGCTGGAGCCCGCCGCCGAAACCAAACCTCCACCCCAAATTGTCGAGCCGTCGGTGAAGGTCCGCCCCCAAAGGTAGGGGAGATCTGCTGTATAGAACGGCTTATCTTCATCGAGGCCGAGCGCGCCCAGCGCTTGTTGGCCGAGGGGCTCCGTCGCTACTGCGAGCGTCACACGTGCGCCCATGCCGTTCGGCTGGATTCCTGATAGCTCCAGCGAAAGCGCATTGGTCGCAAACAGGATCTTTCCCGCCCGCACCGTACCGTGATCGCTCCCGTCCACATGCAGCAGGGGACGATCGCGCCATTCGACTTTAGCGATCGGTGCGTTCTCGCAAATCAGCGCGCCTCGTTCGTGCGCCGCGCGCGCCAAGCCGGCGACAACCTTCCCGGGATCGAGCGTGCCGCCCGGCGCCTCGGCTACCGCGTGCAGGTGCCCGGAGTCCCTCCAATCAATGCGCGAATTCACCAGCGGCTTGCCAGTGCGAGCAATCTCCAAGGCGCCGGGCAGGCTGATTTCAGATTCGATGCCGAACTCCTCGAAAATCTTCTTGAGTCCGGCGAGCACGTCGCCCAACCCGGCCAAATCGCCCGCTGCGCTTTCGGCGAGCGCCATGCCTCCAGTTCGACCGCTGGCGCCCGCGCCGATCCGTTTCGCTTCAAACACCGCAACCGATTTTGCCGGATCGCTCCGCCGCAACCATGCGGCAGCCGAAAGACCGGTGAACCCTCCGCCGATAACTGCGAAATCGACATCACTCGGGATAAGAGCACTCGGCGGTGCGAAATCTATTTTCCAGGGCGGGTCGCCCCAATCTGCTTCGATCTTGGCGGGAGCGTTCATCCCAGAAATGACCGGCGAGGCCGGAATAACCTGACCTATGAGATGAGATGCTCGCGCCGAAGTGAACGCATCGAAAGAATCTCGCGCAATGCGCGTATACGCGTTTGCTCCGTCGCGCGATGGGGAACCGTCGGCTATAGGATCGCCTCGGACCAGTTCTCGAGGGTGTGCTTCACTTTGCCCATGAACTGATGAGCCGTCGCACCATCTACGACGCGGTGATCGTAAGAAAGCGTCAGATAGACCATCGAGCGGATAGCAATCGCGTCGTCAATGACGACGGGCCGTTTTTCGATCGCGCCCACGCCGAGGATCGCGACATTCGGCTGATTGATCACCGGCAATCCGAAAAGTCCGCCGAACACGCCGGGATTGGTGATCGAAAACGTGCTCTCGGCTACCTCTTCAGGTTTGAGCTTCTTCGCCCGCGCTCGTTCGGCCAGGTCGTTGATCGCCCTGGCGATGCCGAGAAAATTCTTCTCTTCGGCGTTTTTGACGACCGGCACGATTAGCCCCCAGTCGAGGGCAACTGCAATCCCGATATTGCATTCCTTATGCAGGACGATATTCGTGCCATCAACGGAAGAGTTCACCGTCGGATATGCGCGTAGCCCCTCCACAGCGGCGCGGACGAAGAACGGCATGAACGTCAGCTTCGTGCCGGCGGTCTGCTCAAATTTTTCCTTCGTTTTCGCGCGCAGTGTCGCGATTGCCGTGACGTCAATTTCATCAACGGAATAGACGTGCGGTGAGACGCGCTTCGACAGTACCATGTGCTCGGCAATTCGCTGACGCATCACCGACATCGGCTGCACGTCGTACTGACCGAAATAGAGCTTTTCGCGTGGAACCGCCGTCTCAAGTGTCGCGCTCGCGGCACCAGCGGTAGGTGGAGGAGGCGCCGCCGGCGAGCGGAACGGAATCGGTGTGGCGGGAGTTTCGCCGGGCTCAGCGTGAGCGCCACCTCCCTCGATTGCCTGCAGAATATCCTTCTTGCTCACGCGTCCGCCCGCGCCCGTCCCGGGGACCTGCGTGAGGTCAATACTGTTCTCGCGCGCCATGCGGCGGACAAGCGGTGAGCTGCGTATCTTGTCGGTAGAAGCGGCCCCCGGCACTGGCGACATGGGCCGCGCAGGCGCAGCTGCAGGTGGTGCAGGCACCGCCGCGGGTTTGGGCGCGGCCTTCGGCTGAACGGCAGCCGGAGCTGGCGCCGCGGCCTGCGGCTTCGCAGGAGCAGCAGCGGGGGTAGAAGCCTGTGCCGCCATTCCATCTGCGTCAATCACGGCAACGACAGTCTGCACCGGGACTGTCTGTCCCTCATTGACCTTCACTTCCTTCAATATCCCAGCCGCTGGCGACGGAATTTCCGCGTCTACCTTGTCGGTCGAAATCTCGAACAGCGGCTCATCGCGATCGATCTTGTCACCCGGCTTCTTGAGCCACTTGGTGATTGTACCTTCAAAAATACTTTCGCCCATTTGGGGCATAACAACTTCCATATAAGTCCTCCAATTCGATCCGGAACATCGCGCCTACAACGACACTCTCAGGCTTCGCTTGGCAGCCTGCGTCCACTCTTTCCGAACTAATATTTTGCCAATTCGCGCGCCGTAGCGACAACTTTTTCCACGTTTGGCAGAAAACGCTCTTCAAGAGGCGGTGAGTACGGCACGGGTGTGTCAGGCGCAGTCACACGCATAATCGGGCCATCCAGCTCTTCGAATGCCGATTCGCAAACCAGGGCCGCAATTTCGCCCGCGATTCCGCCCGTGCGGGTGTCCTCATGTACGACGAGCAGCTTATTCGTCTTCTTCAGCGAATTAAGGATGGTCTCGCGATCCAGCGGAAGTAAGGTGCGCAAATCGATCACCTCGGCTTCGATTCCTTCTTTGGCCAGCAGCTCGGCCGCCTCTATCGAGGTGTGCGCCATGGCTGCGTAGCTGATGATCGTCAGATCCCTGCCTTGGCGACGGACTGCGGCTTTGCCGATGGGGACGGCGTAGTCTCCGGCCGGGATTTCTTCCTTCACGCGCCGATACAGAAATTTGTGCTCGAAAAAGAGGACGGGGTTGTTATCGCGGATCGCCGACTTGAGCAGGCCTTTCGCGTCGTAAACTGTCGACGGATAGATGACCTTCAACCCCGGCGTATGCACGAAATACATTTCAGGATTAGCGGAGTGGAATGGGCCGCCGTGCACACCTCCGCCTGATGGCCCTCGCAAAACCATCGGGACAGGCGCTCCCCAGCGGTAATGAGATTTCGCGACGAAATTTGTCACTTGGTTGAAGCAGCAGGCGATGAAATCGATGAACTGCATTTCGGCGATCGGCCGCAATCCCAGGTAACTCATGCCACAGGCCGCGCCGACGATAGCCGTTTCGCTGATCGGCGTATCGATCACGCGCTCCGGACCGAACCGGGCGAGCAGGCCTTCGGTAACTTTGAATGCGCCGCCGTAGACGCCAATGTCTTCCCCCAGCGCGACCACGGATGGGTCGCGGTCCATTTCTTCGAATATGGCCTGCCGGATGCCCTCGAGCATCGTGATGGCGGCCATTACCGTTTCCTCCGCCTGCTACGGCCAGCGCGTTTCTGATCGCCCTGGTGCTTGTGTTGAGCTTCGGTCCGCTCGCGTTCAAATTCGCGATCTTTGGGACCGCGGCCGAACGGAACGCGCAGTGCCGGAGCATTTGCGACGTCCTCGCGCACAGGAGGTCTTTCGGTCGCCCTCGCGGGTGCGGAACCTGATACTGCGCTGCCGCCCGCGGGCTCGGGCGCGCTTGCCGCAGCGGCGGCAGCGGCCGGAGATGTTGCGCCGCCATTCGATCCGGCAGCGGATGCTTCTTTCGCGCTGGGAATCTCGGCAGCGGTGACGAATTCGGCATCGAGGCTCAGACCGCCGAGCTTCGGGGCAGTCCATTCGGCCTTGATGCTTGATTTTGGCGGTATGACTTCTTGCTTCGGCCGCTTCCACTCGGCTTCAATCTTATGGCATCCCTCGCAGTACGCGCCTTCTTCGGCCAACTCTGGCGGCGGCAGCGGAGATTCTTCTGCGAATTTCTGGTCTGCATCGAGTTCCCGCCCGATGCGGGTGTCTATTTCGGCTTTTTTCGCGGCGTCCCAGAGCTTGTGTTCAGTCAGATATTTTTCGTACCGTGGAATAGGATCGCGAGTTTTCCAATAGTCGAACATTTCCTTCGGGACGTACTCAGCAGGATCGTGCTGCGCGTGGCCCTTCATGCGCATCGTTTTCGCTTCGATCAGTACCGGGCCGTCACCCGCGCGACAGCGATCGACCGCTCGTTTCGTTGCCTGATAAACCGCGACGACATCGTTGCCATCGACAGTCGCGCTATCGATACCATACGCTTTCGCGCGGTCCGCCAGGTTTTTCAGCGGAACTTGACGCGTGACCGGCGTCGAATACGCCCACTGATTGTTTTCGAGCACCAGAACGAGAGCGGCCTTTTGTGTCGCCGCAAAATTCAGCCCTTCGTGAAACGCGCCAGTGGAGCTACCGCCGTCGCCAATCCACGTCATCGTGACGATGTTCTGACCGAGATAGCGTCCCGCCATCGCGACGCCCGTCATCACAGGAATCAAATCGCCGAGCATAGAAATCGGAGAAACGGTGTGAAGCACTTTCAGGTCGCCGAAATGGCTGGTTCCGTCTTTGCCGCGCGTCGGCGACGTGTACTTTGCCATGTGCTGCGTAAAAATGTCGCGCGGCTTGAAACCTTTCACCAGCAAAGACCCGATATTGCGGATCATTGGAGCGAGCCAATCGCGCGGCTCAAGCGCGTAGGCGGTGCCGATCGAAATCGCTTCCTGACCTAGGCTCGAATACAGCCCGCCGACGATCTTGTTCTGCCGAAACAGCCTGACCATGCGCTCCTCGAGCTGCCGATTGAGCTGCATGTAATAGTAAAGATCGAGGTGCTGCTGACGCGTTACAGGGGCGGTCACGCACGGCTCCCATTCAGTATTTCCGTTGCCATAGAAATCGACTCACTCCGCTCTGCGCTTGCTTCGACTGATCGAATCACACGCTCTAACTCGCCCAGTGGCACCCTGACCAGATCCCGCTGGAAAACTTCGCCGAAATAAGATTCGAGCCTGTCGCGCACTTCTGCCTTATCAACCGACCGGGCAAGCAACCGCTCGAGAGACGTAGCGCGACGCCCTGAGATACCGCACGGCACGATCAAGTCGAAATAGCGCAAGTCGGTCGAGACATTGTACGCGAAGCCGTGAGACGTGACCCAGCGGCTCAGATGGACGCCAATCGCGCCAAGCTTCCCCTCGCCAGCCGGCGTTTCGACCCAAATTCCGTGCCAGCCCTGCACACGGTTGGCTCGCACCCCATAATCCGCACTGGCGCGGATCATCGTCTCTTCCAGCTGCTCGACGTACCAGCGCACGTCGCGGCAGTGCCCAGTCAAATCGAGGATTGGATAGCCGACCACCTGTCCCGGCCCGTGATACGTGATGTCGCCGCCGCGATCCGTGGAACGGAAGTCGACATTCATTTGCGCGAGCAGCCGATTCCCTGCAAGGAGATGTTCGCTTTTGCCGTTGCGTCCCAGCGTTATTACGTGTGGATGCTCGCAGAAAAGCAGCACGTCCGGGATCGTACCCGCTTTGCGCGCTTCTACGAGCCTCCGCTGCAGCTCGCACGCGGCGTCATAGGGGATCAGCGCCGCATCTACTACCCAGCACGTTGTGGAATGTTGGTCCACGTGAACTTATGTTAGGCTGCCGATCTCGCGCGGTCCAGAGCGCGCTTAGACCATCAAATATTGATTGCGAGGCCGCGGACGGAGTTGAAGGCGTCCCCCATCGCTTCCCAAACGGTGGGGTGCGCGTGAATCTGGGCCGCCATATCGTCGAGCGTCGCTTCCAAGCCCAGCGCCGTCGTCGGCTCGGCGATAATTTCCGTCGTCAATGGGCCGATCGCGTGCACGCCAAGAATTTCTCCGTACTTTGCCTCGGCAACCACTTTGATAAAGCCTTCATGCATACCAAGGATCGTCGCCTTGCTGTTGCCGATGAACGGGAACTTCCCCGTCTTGACGTCGTACCCGGCTTCGCGCGCCTGCTTCTCTGTCAGTCCGACGGATCCGATCTGCGGCTCGCAATACGTCGCGTTCGGACAGCGCTGGCGGTTGAAGGGCTGTACATCTTTGCCTGTCATGCGCCCGACTGCGATGATTCCCTCCATCGACGCGGCATGCGCGAGCTGCGGCTGGCCTGCGACGATATCGCCGATGGCATATAGCTTCGGCTCATCGGTCTCCATGAAGCCGTTCGTGTGGATGAAGCCGCGCTCGACTTTAGCCTTGGTCTTTTCAATGCCGATATTTTCGGTGAGCGGACGGCGGCCAACCGCAATCAAAACCTTCTCTGCGACGATGGTCTGCGCCTTACCCGCCTTGTCGGTGAAAGCGACGGCCGCGCCTTTGGGATCCTGTTTCACTGTAGAAACTTTCGCGCCCGTTTCGATGCGAATTCCCTTCTTCTTGAATGCCTTTTCCAATTCCGCCGAGATTTCCTCGTCCTCCAGCGGCACGGCGCGCGGCAG
>Ga0335075_10012189_pt1 | contig 12995 bp, 12 predicted proteins | sample Lox_Sample_24_FD_206723 | JGI IMG/M metagenome (GOLD analysis project Ga0335075, IMG submission 206723) | Soil microbial communities from Loxahatchee National Wildlife Refuge, Florida, United States - Lox_Sample_2.4 | ecosystem: Environmental > Terrestrial > Soil > Wetlands | place: USA... | reverse complement strand
CTGACCGCCGCGATCACCAAGGTCCTGGCCGAGCGGGGGACCGCGGCCTACGTGCCGTTCGAGCGGATCGACCGCGCGCCGGAGGAGGTCGTGCGCGGCATCACCATCAACATCACGCACATCGAGTACGAGACCGCCACCCGGCACTACGCGCACGTGGACATGCCCGGCCACGCCGACTACGTGAAGAACATGATCACGGGCGCGGCCCAGATCGACGGCGCGATCCTGGTGGTGTCCGCGCTCGACGGCGTGATGCCGCAGACCCGCGAGCACGTCCTGCTGGCCCGGCAGGTGGGCGTCGCGCACATCGTCGTGGCGCTCAACAAGGCCGACGCGGCCGACCCCGAGCTCGCCGACCTGGTCGAGCTCGAGGTGCGCGAGCTGCTGTCCGGGTACGGCTATGCCGGCGAGGCGGCACCGGTGGTCCGGGTGTCGGCGCTGCGCGCGCTGGCGGGCGACCCGCCCTGGGTGTCCGCCATCGGCGCGCTGCTCGACGCCGTCGACGCGCACGTACCGGTCCCCGCGCGGTACACCGAGGCGCCGTTCCTGCTGCCGGTCGAGAACGTGCTGACGGTCACCGGCCGCGGAACGGTGGTCACCGGCGCGGTTGAGCGCGGGTCGGTGCGGGTCGGCGACACGGTCGAGGTCGTCGGGCTGGGCGGCGGGCTCACCGCCGTCGTCACCGGCGTCGAGACCTTCGGCAAGCCGATGGACCACGCCGAGGCCGGGGACAACGCGGCACTGCTGCTGCGCGGCGTCCGCCGGCACCAGGTCCGGCGGGGCCAGGTGGTGGCCGTACCGGGCAGCCTGGCCCCGCACCACCGGTTCGCCGCCAGCGTCCAGCTGCTGAGCGAGCGCGAGGGCGGCCGCCACACGCCGATCAGCACCGGGTACCGGCCGCAGTTCTTCGTCCGTACCACCAGCGTGGTCGGCGAGGTCGACCTGGGCGAGGCGGACATGGCGCTGCCGGGCGAACTGGTCGAGCTGACCGTCACGCTGGGCAGGCCGGTGGCGCTGGACACCGGCCTCGGCTTCGCGATCCGCGAGGGCGGCAAGACGGTCGGCGCCGGCACGGTCACGGCGCTGCTCGACTGACCCGCTGCTGGCCGTCGCGGTTCCCATGGCCACGCCCACGGAACCGCGGCGGCCGAGCGGGATTGTCAGAGGCTGCTGGTAACCATGACCCAAAGCTGCGGTCGATGAAGGAGGCGTTCGTGGACGCTCGGGAGGCGGCCCGGCAATGGGTCACCACGTGGGCCAGCTCGTGGCCGGCCAAGGATGCCGACGCGATCGTCGCCCGGCAAGCCGAGGACGGCGACCACTGGGCCTCCATGTTCCGGCCGTTCCGTGGGCGGGCCGGACTTCGCCGCTACCTGCAGGAGTACTTCGCCGAGGAATCCCGGCCCGCACAGGTCTGGTTCGCCGAGCCGCAGGTCGATGGCGATCGCGCCGCGGTCGAGTACTGGGCGCTGGTCTGCATCAAGGATCAGCCGATGACCATCTCCGGCTGCACCGTGGTGCGCTTCGATGAGTCCGGCCTGGTGGCCGAGGCCCGCGACTACTCGCACGTCAAGGAAGAACACCACGCGCCGCCGGCGGGCCTGTTTGACTGAACACCCGCCCCGGCCCGGTGACCTGGGCGGTCAGGCGTTGCCGGTCACCAGGGCGATGAGGCGGTCAAGCACCTTGCCGTCGCTGACCCGCAGGCCGTCGTGCTCGTACTCGTTGGTGATCCATGGACGCAGGCCCCGGATGGCCCGGGCTGTCGGCACGGAGAACTCTTGCGGTACGTACATGTCGTCGTAGTAGACGGCCGCCGCGGCGGGCACGTCATTGGCCCGCAGCCGGCCGGCGTCGTAGAGCGGTGGCCACGAGTCCCGCTGGGCCAGCAACTCGGCCGCCTCGGCCAGCGGCGCGAGCACCGGGTCGTGCTCGAACATCCACGGGTAGATCATCTCGCCGGTGAACAGCAGCGGGTCGTCGCCGTCCAGCGCGGCCGTGGCGTCGAACCCGGGAAACTCGCCCCTGATCCGCTGCGCCGCCCAGCGGGTCGCGGCGCCCTGGGCGTAGCAGGCCTCGTGCACCAGCGCATACAGCGGTCCGGATGAGAACGTCAGGTGCGCCTGCGCCTGGCGCAGGAAATCGTCGGAAAGCTCGCCGCCGGCGAACGGGTCTTCCAGCAGGTAGTGCAGCGCGTGGCTGCCGGTGCTGGAGCCCAGCATCCGGCCCAGCGCCTGGAAGGCCTCGACGGTCAGCCGCCCGCCGCCCGGCAGCCGCACGTCTTGTGCCGCCAGGTGCCCGGCGACCTGCTTGGCCGCCTGGACGTCGCCCGGGTAGCGCGCGTAATGCTCGGCGTTCTTGCGCGCCACCACCCGGTAGGTGGCCCGGTAGACATCATCGGCCGGCGCGTCCAGGCTGGGCAGGCCGCCGGTGATGAGCGCCTGGCTGAGTCCCGCGGGCGCGTGCGACAGATAGGTGACCGTGCAGAACCCGCCGAAGCTCTGGCCAAGCACACTCCACGGCCGGCCACCGGTCACCTCCTTGCGGACCAGTTCGGCGTCGGCCACGATCGCGTCGGCCCGCAGCAGCGCCAGGTAGTCGGCCTGGGCCCGGGCATTGCCCAGGCGGGCCAGGGTGCGCCGGCTGGCCGGGGAGGACCGGCCGGTTCCGCGCTGGTCGAGCAGCAGCACCCGGTAGCTGTTCAGCGCCCGGTCCAGCCAGCTTTCCCGTCCGGCCGGCCGCGGCGCCCCGAACCCGGGGCCGCCCTGCAGGAACAGCAGCCACGGCAGGCCAGCGGCGGCCTTGTCGGCCGCGACCACCTCCCGGGCGAACAACTGGATTTGCTCGCCGTCGGGCCGGGCGTGATCAAGCGGCACGGTGAAGTTCCGGTCGGTGAGCACGGTCCCGGGCTGACGGTAAGAAGTCATGAACGGCACGGTACCGGGAAGCCCTGGCCGCGGATCTGCGAGCCCGGCCGCGGCGGTCCGCGCCCGCCGCGCCGGTCCGCGCCGCGCAGTCAGCCCGCTTCGGCGGCCGGGTACAGCTGGCTGAGCGACCGGGCCGTCTGCTGCATGCGGTCCCGCAAGCCGGCCGGGGCCAGGATCTCCACCTCGCCGCCGAGCCGGAGGAACTCGCCGTGGGCATGATCGACGGACTCGATCGGGACCACGGCGGTGACCCAGCCCCGGTCATCGGCTGCGCCGGCCTGGTCAGCCGCCGCGATCACGGCTGAGCTCATCGTCTCCCGCATCCGCCGCCGGCCAGCGGGCGACAGCCGGATCGTGGCCTCGTCCCGGTGCAGCTGGGCCCGGAAGTCGGTGACGCTGGACGCCCAGTAACCCGGCAGGTCAAAGGCCGCCGTCCGCTCGAAGTGGCCGCCGCACGTGGTCAGGGCGAGTATCTGGTTCACCCGGTAGGTCCGGAACTGGCCCTCGCTCCCGGCCACCAGGTACCACTTGCCGGTCTTGAGGACCACGCCGTACGGTTCCAGCGTCCTGGTGACCTCGGTGGGCGAAGCCCAGCGGCGGTACCGGACCTCGATCCGCCGCTGGTTCCAGACCGCGTCGGCGACGGCGGCCAGGTGCGGAGACGAATCGCCGTCCTGGTACCAGCCCGGGGCGTCGAGGTGGAATCGCTCCTGGATCCGCTGGGCCCGCTCCCTCAGCTCGGTGGGCAGGGCGGCCTGCAGCTTCAGCTGGGCCGCGGCCAGCATGGTGCCCAGGCCAAGCTCGGCCGCGGCGGCCGGCAGCCCGGACAGGAACAGCGTCTCCGCCTCCGCGCCGGTCAGCCCGGTCAGCCGGGTGCGGTAGCCGTCAAGCAGCTGGTAGCCGCCGCCCTCGCCCGCGTCACCGTACAGCGGGATGCCCGCGGCATGCAGCGACTCCACGTCACGGTAGATGGTGCGCACCGAAACCTCGAGTGTGTCCGCGAGCTGCTGAGCGGTCAGCCGGCCGCGGGTCTGCAGCAGCAGCAACAGGGAAACGAGCCGGCTCGCGCGCACGCCACTGACAATAGATGTCAGGGGAGCCCGGTTACCGTCCTCGCATGAATTCTTCTGAGACGATGAACGGCAACGGGGACTTCGACTTCCTGGCCGGATCCTGGGACGTCCGGCACCGGCGGCTGCGCCAGTGGCTGGCCGGCTGTGCCGACTGGGATGAGTTCGGCTCGACGACGCAGGGCTGGTCGCTGTTTGGCGGCGCGGCCAACCTCGATGAGATTTCCGTGCCGGAGCGCGGCTTCACCGGGCTGTCGCTGCGGCTGCTCGATCCGGCCCGGCGCGACTGGACGATCTACTGGGCCAACAGCCGCGACGGCCGGCTCCAGCCACCGGTGACCGGCCGCTTCCGTGACGGGGTTGGCCTCTTCCACGGCGATGACGTGCACGAGGGGAAGCCGGTGCGGGTTCGCTACACCTGGTCGGGGATCACGCCCGCATCGGCCCGGTGGGAGCAGGCTTTCTCCGCCGACGGAGAGCAGACCTGGGAAGTTAACTGGATCATGGAGTTCACCCGGCGGGCCGGGGATGCCTAGCCGGGCAGTTCCGGCCGGTCCATGATGCGCAGCCAGGTCCCGTCCGGCTGCCTGCGGGCGACCTGCACCCGGCCGCCGGTGTTGTCGGCCGGCCGCGTCGAGGTCAGCGCCAGATCGCCGAACCGCAGCGTGGGCAGCGGTTCCTCCGGCTTGAAGTCCGGCGCGGCGGCGGTCAGTTTCGCCATCACGGCGCGGATCGCGTCCCGGCCGACCGTCTCGTGCCCGGGCGGGTAGGCCAGGACCGCCTCGGGCTCGTAGAGCTCGGCCAGCCCGTCGGCGTCGCGCTGCAGCGCCCGCTGCACGAACAGCCGGGCCAGGTCCTCGGGTTGCCGTGCGCGTTCTCGTTCAGGCATATCTGGTGACCTTGCCTTCTTCCCGGATTCGCGTTCGTCACCAGTATCGGGACCGCGCTGCTAGAAGTCCAAGATCTAGTTCTTCTCCATACTAGAAGCAGTGATTATGAATCTGACTCCGGCTACTCGACCGTGACCGACTTGGCCAGGTTGCGCGGCTTGTCGATGTCGTGCCCCAGCTTCAGGGCGGCGTGGTAGGCCAGCAGCTGGAGCGGGACGGTCAGCAGGATCGGGTCCAGTTCGCGCTCGTTCTTCGGCACGGTGATGACGGGGATGGCCGGGTCGCTGAGTGCGACACCCGGGTGGGTGACCACGACCAGGGGACCCTTGCGCGCGACAATCTGCTGCAACGCCGCGAGGTTGCGGTTGGTGAGCTCGTCGTCCGGCACGATCGCGACGGTCGGCAGGTTCTCGCAGATGAGCGCCAGCGGGCCGTGCTTCAGCTCGCTGGTCTGGTACGCCTCGGCGTGCAGGTAGGACACCTCCTTGAGCTTCTGGGCACCCTCGCGGGCCACCGGGAACCCGCGCACCCGCCCGATGAAGAACAGGCTCTGCGCGGCGGCCAGGTCGGCGGCGATCGCGGCGATGCGGGGCTCGTCGGCGAGGATCTCCTCGATCTGGCTGGGCACGCTGCGCAGCCCGGCGATGATCCGCTGGCCATCGGCGATGGACAGGTCCCGGACCCGGGCCAGGCACAGCGCGAGCAGGCAGAAGCCGATCCCCATGTGGGTGAGGGCCTTGGTCGAGGCCACCGCGATCTCCGGGCCTGCGTGCAGGTAGACGCCGCCGTCGCACTCCCGGGCGATGGTGGAGCCGACCACGTTGACCAGGCCGACGATCTGGCCGCCCTTGCGCTTGACCTCCTGGACGGCGAACGCGGTGTCCGCGGTCTCCCCGGACTGGCTCACGGCCACGTAGAGCGTGTCGGGCTCGACGATCGGGTTCCGGTAGCGGAACTCGGAGGCCGGCTCGGCGTCCGCGGGTATCCGGGCCAGCTCCTCGATCATCGAGGCACCCATCTGCCCCACGTAGTAGGCGGAGCCGCAGCCGAGGATCTTCACCCGGCGGAACGAGCGCAGCTCGCGCGGGGCGAGGTTCAGCCCGTCCAGGCGCGTGGTGCCGAACCGGTCGTCCAGCCGCCCGCGCAGCATCCGCTCGATCGACGTCGGCTGCTCGAGGATCTCCTTGCGCATGTAGTGCCGGTAGCCGGCCAGGCCCACGTCCTCGAGGTCGAGGTCGATGGTGATCGGGGTCTTGGCCGTGTTCTCCTCGTCCTTGCTGAACGTGCGGAACTCGGTCGCGGTCACCGTGGCCAGCTCGCCGTCGTCCAGATGGACGACGCTGGTGGTGTGCCGGACCAGGGCGGACAGGTCGCTGGCGACGAACATCTCGTGATCGCCGACACCGAGGATGAGCGGCGAGCCGTTGCGGGCCACCACGAGCCGGTCCGGGTGCTCCTGGTCGAGCACGGCGATCGCGTACGTGCCGGTGATCCCGGACAGCACGTCCAGGACCGCCCCTTCCAGTGTCTTGGCCTCGGACCGGGCGATCAGGTGGGCGATGACCTCGGTATCGGTCTCGGAAGTGAACTTCACGCCCCGGGCGTCCAGGCGGTCGCGCAGCGTGGCCGCGTTGTCGATGATGCCGTTGTGCACCACGCTGATCCGCCCGTCCTCGCTGGTCTGCGGGTGGGCGTTCTCCTCGGTCGCCGGGCCGTGCGTGGCCCAGCGGGTGTGGCCGATGCCTACCTTGCCGGCCAGGCGCACGGGCAGCGATGCTTCCAGGTCACGCACGCGCCCGACCCGGCGGAACACCTGCGGCCCCCGGCTGCCCAGCACGGCGATCCCGGCCGAGTCGTATCCCCGGTACTCCAGCCGGGACAAGCCCTCGATCAGGATTGGCGCTGCGTTCTGGTTGCCGATGTAGCCGACGATTCCGCACATGCAGGTAGCTCCTCGTTGGTTAGCCGTAGACGATGCGGCGCAGCTGGCGCTGCGTCAGGCTGGGCGCGGCGACCAGCCGGGTGGCCAGCTCGCCCGCGATCAGCTCGAAGATCTCGGGATTGTGCTTGCCGTACAGACGGTGATGGGCGTGGCGGCGCTTTATGTAGTCCTCGACCGGCTCGCGGTACCAGGCCAGGACGTCCTCGACCACCCGGGCCGCCTCGGCGGGCGTCAAGCCGGTGGAGCCTGCCACCCGTTCGATGAGATCCCCGTCGCGCACCGCTTAATCCTGCCGCCTCGTCACCCCGATGCCAACTTCCTGCCCGAAACCGGGCAGGAAGTAGAGGTCAGCAGGTTGCAGATCCGTCACATTACCCCAGCGCGACCGGCTTAGAGCAGCTCCTGATTTCGCGCCAGGTACTCGTCCAGGGCCTCGCGCAGCAGGCTGGCCTCGGGCCGGCCGGTGCGGCGGGCCAGCTTGGTCAGGCGGTGCAGCGCGGGCCGGGGGTAGTAGCTGCTCTTCAGGATCATGCGCTCCTCGACGTGGATCGCGATCCGGTTGCCGCCGGAGCGCTTGGCCCGGACCAGCCCGGCATCGGCCGCTTCGAGCAGTTCCTCGGCGGTGGAGCCGTGGGCTGGCCGCCCGGCGATGCCGATGGACACGCCGAGCCGCTGCGCCAGCCCGGCCACGGGCTCGCGGCCGGCGAAGCCAGCCCGGATGGATTCCAGGGCCAGCAGTGCCTCCTCGCAGCTGGTGTCGGGCAGCGCGACCGCGAACTCATCGCCGCGGGCGTGCGCGATCAGCGCGCCGCCGGGGAGCCCGGCGGCGAGTGACTGCTCGAACGAGGCGAGGACCGCGTCGCCGGTGTCGGTGCCATGCGTCTCGTTCAGCGGGCCGAACTTGTCGAGGTCGGTCACGGCCACGGAGACCGGCAGGTCTGGGTCGAGGAGGTTGATCTCGGCGGCGAGGCCGTTCAGCGACAGGGCCTGTGAGCGGTAGGTCATGCCTCAAGTATGGAGGTTAGACATACATATATTCAGTATCTATACGGCAAGGATCTGCTAACTGCGGCGCAGGCGGGGGGAGCGGGAGGGTGGCCGGGCCGCGGTGAGCTGTAGCTGGGGCGAGCGCAATACGATGAGCCAGTGCCTCGGTGCGGTTTCACGGCGGCGCTGCTCGCCGTGGTCATGACCGCGGCTGCGGCGTGCTCTGGCGGCTCGCCCGACCCGTCGGCGGGCCCGGTGCCGGCCGGCTGGTCGAGGACGCCTCTCGTCGTGCCGGCCGGAGAGCGGGGCGGGGCGCTGACCGCGAGGCACACGCTGACCGTCCCGTCCGGCTGGACGGCCCGGGTGTGGGCACGGGTACCGGGTGCGCGGATGGAGGCCTGGACGCCCGAAGGCGATCTCCTGGTCAGCGCTCCGGGCAACGGCAAGATCATGGAGCTGCGGCCTGGCGCGGCGGGCACCGCGACCGTGAAGACCCTGCTGGCCGGGCTGACCAGCCCGCAGGGCATGGCGTTCGCCAGGCTGGACGGCAATTGGGTGCTGTACGTCGCGGAGGCAAACGAGATCGACCGGTATCGGTGGGGGCCCGGCGGGATCAGCGGCGCCCGCACGGTGATCGCCCCGAGACTGCCGGATCTCGACCCCACGGGCGACGACGTGCACAGCGCGAAGGACGTCACGGTGGCCGCGGACGGCACTGTTTACTTCAACGTCGGCAGCTCGTCTAACGCCAACCCCGACGACCGGACGATGTCGCCGCAGCGAGCGGTGATCATGGCCGTCAGCCCGGCCGGGACCGGCCTGCGGGTGGTGGAGCGGGGGGTCCGCAACGGCGAGGGCCTGGCGGTGGCGCCGAACGGCACGGTGTGGACGGCGGTCAACGAGCGGGACAACATCCCGTACCCGTCGCACGGCCCCTTCGGCTCGTACCGCGACGCGTTCGGCCGGGTCATCCAGGCCTACGTGAACAACCACCCGCCCGACGAGGTGGCGGCTGTCACCGCGGGCCGGGACCTGGGCTGGCCGTACTGCAACCCGGATCAGGACGGCAATCACCCGGCCGGGTCGCTGGCCGACGTCCCGCTGGTCCCCGACGCGGTCACCAACCCGGGCGGGAAGAAGCTGAACTGCGCGGCGCTGGCGCCGGTTGAGGTCGGGCTCCCCGCGCACACCGCCCCGCTGGGCATGACCTTCCTCGAGGGCAGCAAGCTTCCGGCACCGTGGCCGGGCGGTGCCGTCATCGCCGGGCACGGGTCGTGGGACCGCCAGCCGCCGCGGGCGCCCGCCGTGCTGTGGCTGGCCTGGAACGCCTCGAAGGGCACCGTGGAGCCCGCGGTCACCCTGGTCAGCGGGTTCGAGAACCCCGACGGCAGCTACTGGGGACGCCCGGTGGACGCGGTGCCCGGGCCGGACAGCGCGCTGTACGTCAGTGACGACAAGGCCGGCGCGGTCTACCGCCTGGCCCCGGCGGCCGCGCGGGGCTGAGAGCAGCCGTTACCCAGACGGCTCGCTGATGCGGTATCCGACGCCGGGCGTCGTGGAAATGACCGGTGGGTCACCAAGCTTCTTGCGCAGCCGTCCGATGGTGACCGTAACCGTGTTGGTGAACGGGTCGGCATGCTCGTCCCAGACCTGCTCGAGCAGTTCTTCGGCGCGCAAGAAGGCCGGGGTGGCCAGCATCAGCGCTTCCAGCACGCCGAACTCCTTGACCGACAGGTCCAGGTGCCGTCCGTCGCGGGTGACGGTGCGGCGGAGCGGATCAAGCTCGATCCCGGCCACGCGGAGGCGCCGGGATCGCGCCGACGGCCGGCGGCGGGCGAGGGCGCGGATGCGCAGCACGAGTTCGGGAAAGTGGAACGGCTTGCCGAGATAGTCATCGGCGCCGAGACCGAGGCCGGTAACCCGGTCGCCGGGCGCGCCCGCGGCGGTCAGCATGAGCACCATGGCCCGCTGGTCGCGGTCGGTGATCATCTGGCACAGCATGTCCCCGTGGATGCCCGGCAGGTCGCGATCGAGCACGACGACGTCATAGGGGTTGAGATCGAGCTTGGCCGCCGCCTCCAGCCCGTCGTGCGCGGCGTCGACCGCCATGCCCTGATCGCGCAGGCCCTCGACCAGGACCTCGGCGAGCGACCTTGAGTCCTCCACGACCAGCACCCTCATGCCGGCACACCGGCCCTGGTGACCGAGCCGGCCGGGGCAGCCGGCAGGTCGATGCAGACCCGCAGCCCGCCGCCGGGCCTGGCTTGCAGGTCAAGCCGGCCGTCGTGGGCCTCGGCGATGGCCGCGACGATCGACAGGCCCAGGCCCGAGCCCTGGTCCGTGCCGATGCGGTCCGCCTCGAGTCGCCGGAACGGCTGCGAAAGCTCGTCCACCTGCCGCTGCCCCAGGACCTGGCCGCTGTTCTCGACGACCAGCCGGGCCCGGCCGGCTTCGGTCGCGGCGGTGATACGGACCCAGCCGCCGTCCTCGTTGTGACCGATCGCGTTGTCGAGCACGTTCTCGACCAGGCGGGCCAGCAAGGCCTGGCTGCCCCTGACCCAGGCGCCGCCGGGAGCCGTGCTGTCCTGCACCGTGAGGTTCCTGGCGTGGATGGCGGCCTGCTGGTCGGCTAGGGCCGCGCCGACGACGTAGTCCAGCGGCAGCACGGCATAACCGGGCAGGCTCCGGTGCTGGGCCCGGGCCAGCACCAGGAACGCCTCGAGCAGGCTGTCGATCCGGTCCAGTTCCGCGCGCACCCGGGAGGCCAGCGCGATCGTCTGGGGCGGCGCCCCTTCTGGCTTGGCCACGGCGACGTCCAGCGACGCCCGGATCGTGGCCAGCGGGGTGCGCAGCTCGTGCGAGGCGTTCGCCACGAACCGGCGCTGCGCGCTGAAGGCGGACTCCAGCCGTTCCAGCAGGCCGTCGATGGTGTCGCCGAGCACCTTCAGCTCGTCGTCCGGCCCGGTCACGGCGAGCCGCTCGTCCAGGTTGTGGGCCGAGATCTGCTGGGTGGCCGCGGTCATCTGGCGCACCGGGCGCAGCGCGCGCCCGGCCAGAAGCCAGCCCATGAGCACCGACCCGATGGTCATGAAGCCAAGGGCGATGGCCGAGGCGATGAGAAGGGTGTGACTCAGCGAAGACGGCCCGCTGCCTGCCTGGCCGGCCAGCTCGTGCTGGAGCTGCCGGATCACGGCCCGGTCGTGAGCCAGCTGAGCCGCGGCCGAAGTGGGGGCGCTCGGGGCGGGCGCTGTGGTCGCCCGCGAGCTGCTGTTGATGACGTACCCGCCGGAGATCAGGAGCAGCAGGGCGCCGGAGACCAGGAACAAGACGCCGTACAGCGCGGTCAGCCGCCACCGCAGGGTCCGCATCACCGGCGGCAGGGGGATCCACGAGGGCAGGCGGAGCCGCCGGCCGCCGTGGTGCGGCTGCCTCATCGGCCCTCCTCGCTCGGGATTCGCTGCGGCCAGGATGCCTGGTCAGGCCTAACAACGAGATAACAGTGCCCGTGCGGGCCATGTTATGGCCGGCTCCGTAGAAACGGGTCACGGGAATTGAGCGGTGCCCAGGGATCCGGCCCGGAGCCCGGCACCGCCTCAGTGGCTAGAGAGGGATCACATGCAGGCGACGATTGAAGTCAACGGGCTGCGCAAGCGGTTCGGGCCGGCGCTGGCGCTGGACGGGATGACCTTCACCGTCCAGCCGGGCCAGGTGACCGGGTTCGTCGGCCCGAACGGGGCCGGCAAGTCCACGACGATGCGGGTGATTCTCGGCCTGGACGCGCCCGATGCGGGCAGCGCGCTGATCGCCGGAAAGCCGTACGCCAGCATCCGGCGGCCGATGAGCCTGATCGGCTCGCTGCTGGACGCGGGCGCGCTGCAGCCGAGCCGAAGCGCCAGGAACCATTTGCTGTGGCTGGCCCATTCGCAGGGGCTGACCGTCCGGCGGGTGGATGAGGTCATCGGGCAGGCCGGCCTGGAGAACGTCGCCCGGCGGCGGGCGGGCGGCTATTCGCTCGGCATGCGCCAGCGGCTCGGTATCGCCGCGGCGATGCTCGGTAATCCGGCCGCGATCATGCTGGACGAGCCGTTCAACGGAATGGATCCCGAAGGCATCGTGTGGATGCGCGGATTCCTGCGGTCGCTGGCCGCGCAGGGCCGGGCCGTGCTGGTGTCCAGTCACCTGATGAGCGAGCTGCAGGACACCGCGGATCAGGTCGTTGTCGTCGGCCGGGGCAAGGTCATCGCGGACACCACCGTGGCCAGCCTGCTGGACGCCGCGTCTGGCGACCGGGTGACCCTGCGCACGGCCGCCCTGCAGGAGGCGGCGGCGGTGCTGGAGGCCGCGGGGGCCACCGTCGCCGCCACTGCCGAAAACACCCTCACGATCTCGGGGTTGCCGACCGAGCGCGTGGTGGCCGTCCTGTCCGGGAAGGCGGTGCCGTTCTCTGAGGTGTCCGCGCACCGGGCCACTCTCGAGCAGGCCTACATGGAGCTGACCAGGGATGCGGTCGAGTTCCGCCCGGTTGACCCGGCCGCCGGAGCTGAGCGGGAGGCCACGCGATGACCACAGACGCGCTTTCCAGGCTGCGCGCCGGCACCGGCGCCGGCGCTAGCGCCGGACGCGGCGGATTCGGCTGGCTGCTGCGCTCGGAGTGGACGAAGTTCCGCACCGTGCGCGGCTGGGTGATCGGCATGGTCGTGGCCGCGATACTGACGGTGTTCGTCGGGCTGTTCGCTTCGGGCAACGCCAACATCGGCTGCCAGAACAGCCCAAACGGGCCAGTGCTGACCGGCAAGGCATGCCTGCCCTACATCCCGCACGGGCCGGGCGGCGAGGTCGTGAGCGACAGCTTCAACTTCGCGCACCAGCCGCTGACCGGCAACGGCAGCATCACCGTCCAGGTGATCTCACTGACCGGCGAGCACACGAACATCACCAACGGGCACGGGGACCGGGTCGGCTCAGCCCTGGCCAATGGGCTGGCGCCTTGGTCGAAGGCGGGCATCATCATCAAGCAGAGCCTGCACCAGGGCTCGGCCTACGCGGCGGTGATGGTCACCGGCAGCCACGGCGTGCGCATGCAGTACAACTACACCGGTGACACCGCCGGCCTGCCGGGAAGGGCCTCGGCCGCGGACCCCCGCTGGCTGCGGCTGACCCGCTCCGGCGACACGAT
>Ga0335075_10012188_pt1 | contig 12995 bp, 11 predicted proteins | sample Lox_Sample_24_FD_206723 | JGI IMG/M metagenome (GOLD analysis project Ga0335075, IMG submission 206723) | Soil microbial communities from Loxahatchee National Wildlife Refuge, Florida, United States - Lox_Sample_2.4 | ecosystem: Environmental > Terrestrial > Soil > Wetlands | place: USA... | reverse complement strand
GTCCGCCTCATCGGTCAGATCGTCGAGGACGATCAGCCATGGATGGCTGGTCTCCGCCGCCCAGCTGAGGAACTGGGCGGCCACCGACTCGCAACTGGTCGCCTGGTCCCGGCCGGTCACCAGGGCCGTTGCCGCCGCGTAGCCCGACAGCACCGAGGCCCGGCTGCTGGCATCGATCCAGACCAGCAGGTCCAGCTCGCGCGAGTGCCAGAGCGCCTCGGCCAGTGCAACCGCGAGCTGGGTCTTGCCTGATGACCTCAGCCAGTCCCTCGCGGTCGAGCCGGCCGTCTGCCCCGGGTCCGCTGCCCGGTGGCTGACCAGCGCGACCATGGTGCCGGGGCGCAGGGCGGCCGTTAGGTCGGGGGCCGTCTCGAGCCGGTCGATGTAACCGTCGGCTATCGCCGGGACCGTCCCCGATCGGACCGGCCAGGACGGCGACCGGACGGGCACCGTGGCCGCCGGGCCGCCAGACGGGGCTGCGTGGCTCATGTCCGCCCCCGGCTCAGAGTTCCATTTCCGGAATTCGAACCGGTGTCGCCCGGGAGAGTGTCTGCCGACGGAAGAAGGCCGGGGCGGTGATCCGCATGTAGACGAAGCTGACCAGCCCCGCCAGCGCAGCCAGCGCGGCGATCACGAAGATCCCGCCAATCTGCCACTGCAGGCCGGGCACCGTCCAGCTGGTGTAGCTGTTGGACGCCACCCAGTCGCTCTGCAGGCTGTAGATGCCGGCCGCGAACATGATCAGACCGCCAAGCAGCGGCAGGATGCCGCGCATCCACAGGTCACGGCCGTTGCCGCGCAGCGTGGATCGGTAGTACCAGGAGCAGGAAAAGGCGGTAAGCCCGTAGTAGAAGGCGATGTAGAGCCCGATCGCGGTCACGGCGTCGGCGATCGGGTTGCCGCCGGAGATGAAGTTCAGCGGGACGTACAGCGCGACCGAGACGACCCCGACCACGATCGTCGACACCGTCGGGGTCAGGTAGCGCGGATTGATCTTGGCGAACTGCTGGGGCAGCGCCCGGTAGGCGGCCATGGAGAGCGTGGTCCTGGCAGCGGGCAGGATCGTCGTCTGGGTGGACGCGGCGGCCGAGCTGAGCACCATCAGGATCAGCAGCCGGGACAGGACCGTGCCGAATCCCGACGTTCCGAAGATCGCGCTGCCGGTCACCGACAGCACGTCGAACTGGTGGGCCGGGTTGGTCAGCCCGACCCCGTTGCCGCCGACCCCGGCGAACGACATCACCGCGATGATGACGATCGCGTAGGTGATCAGCAGGAGCACGGTCGAGATGATGCCGGCCCGGCCGGGCGTCCTCGCCTTGTCGGCGGTCTCCTCGTTGACCGAGAGGGCGGTGTCCCAGCCCCAGTAGATGAACAGCATCAAGACGATGCCGGTTACGAACGCCGACAAGGGCAGGTGCGCAGGCGACAGCCACGACAGGCTCGGGTGCAGTGATCCCGCCGGGTGGCTGACGTAGACCCTGACCAGTGCGGTCACCGACATCACCATCAGCATGACGACCTCGATGGTGAGCAGGATCCGCTGGAACCTGGCCGAGAGCTCGATGCCGCGGTAGCAGATGTATGTCATCGCGATGATCCAGAGGATCCCGACCAGCAGCACCCAGCCGCCGGAGGCGTTGGCTCCGATCGAGCTGTTCGGTCCCTGGAACAAGAAGAAGAGGTACTGGCCGGCGACCTGGGCGAGGCTGCCCATGACCAGGAGGTCGGCCGCCACGGTGGCCCAGCCGCCCACCCAGCCAACCGACGGCCCGAACGCCCTGGTACCCCAGATGAAGGTGGTGCCGCAGTCAGGGTCGGCCTTGTTCAGCTCGCTGAAGCCGATCGAGCACAGCAGCATCGGCACGAACGCCAGCACGGCGACCAGCGGTGCCTTCAGCCCGACGGCGGCCACCACGAAGAACAACGTCGCGGCCAGACTGTAGGCGGGCGCCGTTGACGCGACCCCGATAACAATGCTCGACGCCAGGCCGAGGGCACCGGACTTGAGGCCCTTGTCCCTCTGCTCTTCCACCGGTTGTTGTATGCCAGGAGCAAATGTAGCCATGGTTCCCCCCACGGATAGGCCTCTTCGGGGAGGAAAGCTGACCACGAAATCGCCCCCCGGCCGGTAAAACTGCAGCGTAACGGAAGACCATAACGCAAACACCCATAACGGGACAACAGCCCCGGCCCAAAGCAAAGTTAACGTCCCTGTGCTCGCGTCCTGCCAACCCCTTAGCGGCAAGAAACTCCCGCCGACGAGCAACCAACAGCGCCCGCAGTTCGTGTCGTCTACATGAAGCCGAGCACACATCCCGGCGGACGCCTCGACGAGGCGTTCCGGTCGCACCGGGCCGAACTGGTCCGGGTAGCCGCGTTCATCCTCGGCGACAGGGGCGCCGCGGAAGACGTCGTGCAGGACGTGTTCGTCCGCGTGCACGAGCGCACCGACCCGATGGACGGCGATCCGCAGTACTACCTGCGCGCGGCGGTGATCAACGGCTGCCGCACTACGTTGCGGCGCTGGCGCCTGATCCGCCGTCACGCCGAGCAGCAGGGACAGCAGTCGACGTGCCCCCCGCTGACGACGGAGGAGGCGGCGCTGCTTGACGAGGATCGAAGGCGGGTCCTCAAGGCGCTTGCGACCCTGCCCCGGCGGCGCCGGGAAGTGCTCGTGCTCCGTTTTTATCTGGAAATGTCCGAGGCGGAAATCGCCGACACGCTCGGGATCAGCCCCGGCACCGTCAAATCGACGGCCGCGCGGGGTCTCGCGGCGTTGGCCCGGCAACTGAAGGAAGCGCCATGAACGATCAAGCCGACACCGAACGCACCGCCGCCCGCCTCCGGGCCGCCCTGAACTCAGCCGCCGACGTCATGGTGGTCGATGACGCACCGCAGCGCCAGCACATCACGATCACGCGCGCCGGGCAGCGCGCCCCGCGCAACTGGGGCCGGTTGGCACCGCTCGCCGCCGCGGCGGGCGTCGTCGTTGTCGCGGCCGGGACGGTGATCGGCGCTCACCTGGCCAGCTCGACCGGAACCCACGCCCCCACCGCGGCGGGCACGAGCCAGACCGCGACCGGGACCGCGCCCCGAGCGCCGCGCCCGGCGTTCTACCTGACCGTGACGTACCCGGCGTCGGGCCAGAACGTCCTGCAGTTCCAGGTCCGGCGCACCATCGGCGGCGCGGTCACCAGCTCGAAGACCATCCCCGCGGGCGGCGTCGGGTGGGGAGGTTATCTCGCCGCCTCCGCCGGCGACCGCACCTTCTACTTCGCCCGGTACGCGTGCACCACCCACGCGGTCCCGAACACCACGTTCGACCGGATCACGATCACCGACTCGGGGCAGATCGCGGGCTTCGCGCCGGCCGGCCCGTCCGTTCGGGGGATGGTCACCGCCTTCGCGGTCTCACCGGGCGGATCGCAGGTCGCCTACAACGCGCTGCCAGCCGACTGCGCAGGCGGCGGATTCCGGTCGCCCGCGGCGGGCTCGGTCAGCGTCGAGGATCTGTCCACCGGCGCGGTCAGGACCTGGCAGGACACCGCGGCGCAGGTCGCCGTCGGCCGAGTGTCGTGGGCGCCGGACGGGCGCACGGTCATCGTCGACGAAGCCCCGCACGGCCTCGGACGGGTGGACCTCACGGTCTTCGCGCTAGACCCGTCCGACAGCAGTGGCGGTTCGCTGCAGGCCCACAGCACGACGCTGCTGCGGCAGAACGGCAGCTGCTCCACCTGCGTGGTGACGGCGCTCGCGGGCGCGGACGGCCGCCTGGTCGAGCTCGAGTCCCAGGGGACCGGGCAGCATGCCCGCGTGCTGGTCGTCAGCGTCCCGACGAGGGCCGGGGGACCTCGAACGGTCCTGTACGCCGGGCCGAGCGGTGCGCCAAGCAACGCCGCCGACAACACCGACCTGTTCACCGACTCAACCGGGCAGTGGCCGCTGCTGTGGCCCGCGGGCTCGTTCAGCCCGCGAAACAGCGAATTCGCTCCGGCCGGCTGGATCTCCGGTGGCCGCCTGCATCCGCTCCCCGGGGTCGGGCGGGTATTCCCGCAAGGCGTCGCCTGGTAAACGCCCGCTAAACAGCAGCCCGCTCGTATGGCGTTTCGGTCGTCCCCGCGACCCAAACGCCATACGGGCGCAGCCAACTCAGTCGCCGAAGCTCAGTCCCCGACCTTAGTCGCGCTGGACAAGATCCCGATCAGCGTCTCGACCGCCTCCTGGGCGTCGGGGCCAGCCGCCCGCACGGTGACCTCCTGCCCGCTGCTCGCGCCCAGTTGCATCACCGACAGCACGCTCTTCGCGTCAACCTCGGTCCCGCCCCCCACCGCCAGCTGCACCGCCGAAGAGAACTGCGCCGCCGCGACCGACAGCGCCCCGGCCGGCCGCGCGTGCAGGTCACCGGTCAGGGTGATCGTCGCCTCACAGTTTTCTGGCATGACGTGCCTCCTGCGCGGCGTCGAGGACGGCCTTGAGGCTGCCGCCCGCGGCGGCGGTGACCGCGGCGGCGACCGCGCCCTCGACGAACGGGGCATCGGCGACCTCAAGCGGGCCGGGAAGGTCGTCAAGCTCATCGGCCAGCAGCGTCCGCACGGTCAGCACCGAGCTGCCCAAGTCGGGCAGGATCACTACGCCGCCCCCGGTGTCCGCCCGCCGGATCGCCGACTCGACCTTGTCGATGCTGGTCCCGAGGCGGCCGTCGTCCGTCCCGCCTGCGGTGGCAATGGTGACCGTTCCCCCGCCGACCTGGCCGGCCAGCTCAGCGGTGCCCTCGGCCAGCGAGGCACTGTGAGAAACGAGGACGATACCTACCCGTGCAGCCATGAACTATGCCCTATCCTGAGCTTGTTCGACATTACCGAAAAGGACCCCATGATCCAGTCTGTGGAGCGGGCCGCCGCCATCCTCGCCGCGCTCGGGTCGGGGACGCCGCGGCTCGGCGTCACCGAGATTGCCGAGCGGGTCGGCCTCGCCAAGCCGACCACCCACGGCCTGCTGCGCGCGCTGGTCGCGCACGACCTGGTGGCGCAGGATCAGGCCAGCGGCAAGTACAGCCTGGGGGCGGGGGTCCTGCAGCTCGGCAACGCCTACCTCGACGGCTCTGAGCTGCGCGCCCGCTCGCTGCTGTGGGCCGAGTCCCTGGCCCAGCGGACGAACGAGGCGGTCTGGGTCGCGACCCTGTCCGGAACCCGGGTGATCGTGCTCCACCACGTGTTCCGGCCAGATAACACGGTGCAGATCCTCGAGGTGGGCGCGGCCATCCCGTGGTACGCCTGCGCGCTCGGGCACGCGATCGTCGCGTACCTGCCCGCGCTGGAGTCGGCGCGGGTGATGGCCGACGAGCGGACGCCGCTCACCGGCCGGACCAGGACCACCCGGGCGGCCCTCGGCCAAGCCCTCGCGCAGGTCCGCCGGCGCGGCTACGCGGTCGAGAACGAGGAGGCCACGGTGGGCGACGCCGGCCTCGCGGCGCCGATCGGGGGCCGCGCGGGCGTGGTCGGCTCGATCGGCCTGGTCGGTCCGGCCGAGCGGATCCTCGACCGCGTCAGCCAGGCGGAGATGACCCGCGCCGTCGTCGAGTCGGCCCGCTCCATCTCCCGCGACCTGGGGGCCGGGCGCGGTGGCTCGGTGCTGGCGGCGCTGCGCTGATCCGCTCACAGCGCGGGCACCATGTCCCACACCTCGGCCGCTGACGAGGCCAGCAGCGCTCTCTCCGTGAGCTGCTTGCACGACAGAAAATTCAACTTCGATATGTCCGAACGGACCGTGGCGACTCTGGCAGCGGGAACGCTCACCGTTTTCACCCCGGCGCCGATCAGCAGCGGCAGCACCCGGGGATCGGCCGCCGCGTCCCCGCACACGGACACCGTGATCCCGGCCTCCCGACCGGCCTTGGCGACCTCCTTGACCAGCGCGAGGACCCGAGGATGGGCGGCCAGCCCCGGTCCCGCGGCCGGGTCGCGCCGTCCCAGCCCGAGCACGTCGCCGGTCAGATCGTTGGTCCCGATGGAAAAGAAGTCCACCGCCGACGCGAACACGGCGGCGTTCTTGGCGGTCGACTCAAGCTCGACCATGATCCCGAGCGGCGGCACCTCAACGTCGAGTTCGGCGGCGGTCGCGGTGAGGACCTCGCGCACCCGGCTGATCTCCCGCAGCGATCTGATCATGGGGATCAGCACCTCCAGGCGGGTGCTCCGCCCGGCCTCGAGCATCGCCCGCAGCTGATCGGCCAGCGCCGACGGATGCTTCAGCAATGCCGCCAGCCCAGCCCCGGCAGGCAAGCTAATCTCCCCGGCCCCGCCGGCACCCCCGGACTCGGTCCCACCACCCCCGCCATTCCCGGTTCCACCACCAGCCTCAAATTCCCCGCTAGCCTCAACGTCGCTCCTGCCCCAATAGGCCCCTGTGGCCAGGAACGGCGGGATCTTGTCGCCGGAGAAGTCGAGCACCCGGACGGTGGCGGTCCTGCCCGCCAGCAGCTCCAGGATCGGGCCGAGCTGGGCCCGGTCCTGCTCCAGGGTTGGCCAGTCCGCGGCCTGCACGTAGGGGAGCTCGGTCCGCAGCAGCCCGACCCCGTCGGCGCCGGCCGCGAGGCCGCGCCGGGTCTCGACCGCCGAGGCGACGTTGCAGAGCACCATGATCTGCCGGCCGTCGCTGGTCCGGGCCGGTCCGTCCGGCTTGGCCCGGCCACCCGTCATAGCCGCGGCACCGGAAGCACGGTCGGCGTCGGCGGCCTGCGCGGCGTCAGCCATCTCCTGCGCCCCGACCAGGAGTTCGCCCGTCGTGCCGTCGAGGACGGCGGCCTGGCCCGGTGTCAGGCTGAGCGCATCGGGACTCACCCCGGTGATCATCGGGACCCCGAGCCCGCGGGCGACGATCGCCGCGTGCGAGCTCGCGCCGCCCGCCACGGAGACCGCGCCCACCAGCCCGGCCTCGGCCAGCTCGATCAGATCGGACGGCGTCACCTCATGGCGGACCAGAATGAAGTCGCGGTCTTCGTCGTCCGCATCGGGCCGCGCCCCCGCGTCGCCAGCGGAGCCACGCGCGATCGCCGCCTCCGCGTCGAGCCCTGCGGGGCCGTCCGGACCGCGATGCGCACCTGCCTCGCTACCGGCGTCCCCTCCACGGCTCGCTTCCGGCTCAGCCCCCACGTCAAGGGCCGCTCCGGCCGAAGCCCCGCCGCCCGCTCGCAGCCGCTCGATGACCGCGACCCCGACCTGACGGATGTCGCCCGCCCGGCCCGCTAGCGCCGCGTTGTCCAGCTTCTCCATCAGCTCGGCCTGGCGCTCGGCCGCCTCCCGCACCGCGGTGACCGCGTCGGCGCCGCCCTGCACGGCCGACACGGCCGGCGCCGACAGCGCGGGATCGCCCGCGATCAGCGCCCCGATCGCGATGATCTCGGCCTCCGAGGTGCGCCCGGCCTTCCGCAGCCGCTCCGCCAGGGCCGACCGATCGGCCGCCACCCCGGTAAACGCGGCCGCGACCTCCTCGGGCGTGGCCGCCACGCTGGCGTCGCCGGCGACGACGTCGGCGACGATCCGCAGCATGCCCGCGGCCGTCCCGGCCGACACCGGGACACCGTGGAACCGGGCCGGCGGCGCCCCGCCGGCCGTCTCATCGCCCATGCCCGCTCATCCCGCTCATCCCGCCTGCCGGGCGGAGACGTCGCGGAGCGCGTGCAGGATCAGCGCGGACGAGGCCGCGCCCGGATCCTCGTGCCCGACGCTGCGCGGGCCGAGGTAGCTCGCCCGGCCCTTGCGCGCCTGCATCTCGATCGTGTCGTGCGCAGCCGCGTCGGCCGCGTCGGTCAGCGCCGCCAGCGCGGCGGGCGCCGCCGCTCCCTCGGAAACGGCCTTGCCGAACGCCGCGACGGCCGGGGCCAGCACGTCGACCATGGTCTTCTCGCCCTCGGTGGCGGCGCCGAGCTTCTTGACCCCTTCAAGCGCCGCTGTCAGCGCCCCCACCAGGTCCGGCAGATCCACCTCGGGCTTGTCCCCGAGCGCCTTGGCCGCGCGCCGGAAGGCCGTACCGTACAGCGGGCCCGACGCGCCGCCGACCTTGGAGATCAGCGTGGATCCGGTCAACAGCAGCACCGAACCCGGAGTGGGAGTGTCGGCCGAAGCCAGCGCCATCTGCACGGCGCCGAACCCGCGGGCGAGGTTGATCCCGTGGTCGGCGTCGCCGATCGCGGCATCAAGTGAGGTCAGATGGTCACGCTGGGCTTCGACGACCGCCGCGATCTCCGCGATCCACGCGCGGAAGAATTCAGCGTCCATAAGGGCTCCTCGCGGTACTTGACGACGCTGTCGGGTCTACCGTCCCCAACGGAGCCCGGGCGTATCCACCGGCGCGTCCCACAAGTCTGCGAGCGTATCTGTCAGGTGGCACACGGTCACCGAGAAGCCCTGCATCTCCAGGCTGGTGATGTAGTTGCCGACCAGATTCCTGGCGATCCGCCCGCCGTGGCCGCTGATGTAGGTGTTGACCTCATTGAACGCGCCGTAGAGCTCGATCAGCGGGGTGCCGCCCATGCCGTTGACCATGACCAGCAGATCGCCGTCGACCGTCACGTCGGCGTTGATCGCGTCCATCACGATCTCCACGATCGCGCTGGCCGGCTGCAGCGGGGCCCGGGTGCGGCCCGGCTCCCCGTGGATGCCGATGCCGAGCTCGATCTCCTGCTCGGACAGGTCGAAGGTGGGCTTGCCCGCGGCCGGGACCGTGCACGAGGTGAGCGCGACCCCGAACGACCGGCTGCGCTCGTTGACCTCGGCCGCCACCGCCGCCACCTGGGCCAACGGGGCGCCGCGCTCGGCCAGCGCCCCGGCGATCTTCTCGACGAAGACGGTCGCGCCGACGCCGCGGCGCCCGGCCGTGTAGAGCGAGTCCTGGACGGCGACGTCGTCGTTGACCACGACCGAGGCGACCTCGATGCCCTCGTCGTCGGCGAGTTCGGCCGCCATCTGGAAGTTGAGCACGTCGCCGGTGTAGTTCTTGACGATGTGGAGCACGCCCGCCCCGCCGTTGACGCCCCTGGTGGCGACCAGCATCTGGTCGGGCACCGGCGAGGTGAAGACCTCGCCCGCGCAGGCGGCGTCGAGCATGCCGTAGCCGACGTACCCGCCGTGCAGCGGTTCGTGCCCGGACCCGCCGCCTGATACCAGGCCGACCTTCCCGGCCGTCGGGCCCTCGGCCCGCAGAATGACCTTGTTCTCGATGTCCACGGCGAGTGACGGGTGCGCGGCGGCGATCCCCGCGAGCGCGTCGGTCACCACGGTGTCCGGACTGTTGATGAGCTTCTTCATTGACGCCCCACAGGTCGCGCAGTCATCAGAATGATGTTCGGTAATACAGAACGACGTTTTGCGAAAAACATAGAACTATGCCGTTCACCGCGTCAAGAGTCTGTCTGTTTCGTTCCGATTTTGCTAAAACTTTACTCGCTCGGCCCATTGCCGATGATCGCACCGAGACGTACTTTGGCCGAGACAGCAGGTTCCGCCCGTAACGGTGCGTGGCGGGGGCAGGAGGACATCATGGCTGATGACATCACTCCGCTGCGAGGTGAGGGCCGCACAGTCGGACGCATCACCGGGCTCTGGGGCGAGCTCATGGCGGAATTCATTGGAGTGTTCGTTCTGATCTCGTTCGGCGACGGAGTGGTGGCGGTGGCCGTGGCCGGACTGCCCGGCTCGGGCCGGACCTCGAGTCCCACCACGATCTTCGACGCGGCGGGCGACTGGCTGCTGATCACCTGGGGCTGGGCCATGGCCGTCGCCTTCGCCATCTGGGTGGCGGGCGGCGTGAGCGGCGCCCATCTCAACCCGGCGGTGACCCTGGCCTTCGCCGCCAGACGAAGGTTCGCCTGGGCCAAGGTCCTGCCCTACTGGGGCGCCCAGGTGGCCGGCGCGTTCGTCGGCGCCGCCCTGGTCTACGCCGTGTACAACGCCGCGATCAACGCGTTCAACCTCGCGGCGCACACTCCCAAGAGCGGCGGCCAGGCCCTCGCGACGTACTCGATCTTCGCCACCTTCCCGGCCGGGTACTTCCACGGCGGATACGGCGGGCCGCTGCTCGACCAGGTGGTCGGCACCGCGTTCCTGGTCATGCTCGTCGTCGCGGTCATCGACGCTCGGAACACGGCCGTCGGGAACAACTTGGCCCCGCTGATCATCGGCTTCGTCGTCGCCGCGATCGGCATGTCCTACGGGCCGAACGCGGGCTACGCCATCAACCCGGCGCGTGACTTCGGGCCCCGCCTCTTCGCGTTCATCGCGGGCTGGGGGCATGTGGCCTTGCCCGGCACATATCACTCGCCAACAGGACCGAACTTCACCGGCTACTTCTGGGTACCGATAGTCGGGCCCCTCATCGGGGGCGTAATAGGCGTACTGATCTACGACTTCTTCATCGGCGACATCCTGCACGGACGGCTCAAGATGGTCGAGGCGGTTGAGGGGCCGATCGCGGAAACCGAGCCGGTCTCCACGGCGGCGGAGGTTCCGGAAGCCCGGATCCCGCGGTCGTCGGAGACGAGCGTGAACGATCCGACCATGCAGACACCCAGAGATCCGCGGGCCGGCGCATAAGCCAAGGAGGAAAGCTATGCCTGATTTCGTAGGTGCCGTCGACCAGGGCACCACAAGCACGCGGTTCATGATCTTCGACCACTCCGGCAACGAGGTGGGCAAGTACCAGCTCGAGCACGAGCAGATCCTGCCGCAGGCCGGCTGGGTCGAGCACAACCCGGTGGAGATCTGGGAGCGGACCGTCGCGGTCATCCAGACCGCGCTCGGCGCGGCCAACCTGACCGGGAAGGACCTGGCCGCGCTCGGCATCACCAACCAGCGCGAGACCACGGTCGTCTGGAACCGCAAGACCGGGCGTCCCTACTACAACGCGATCGTGTGGCAGGACACCAGGACCGACCGGATCGCCAGCGCGCTCGACCGTGACGACCGCGGCAAGGTCATCCGCCGCAAGGCCGGCCTCCCGCCGGCCACCTACTTCTCCGGCGGCAAGGTCCAGTGGATCCTGGAGAACGTCGACGGGGTCCGGGCCGCGGCCGAGGCGGGCGACGCCGCCTTCGGCAACACCGACTCGTGGGTCATCTGGAACCTGACCGGCGGGATCAACGGCGGCCAGCACGTCACCGACCCGACCAACGCCAGCAGGACCATGCTGATGGACCTGGAGACGATGGACTGGGACGACGAGCTGCTCGGCTTCTTCGGCATACCACGGTCGATGCTGCCGAAGATCATGCCGTCCTCGGCGCCGCAGGGCTACGGGGAGATCGCCGGCCTGGCGGCGGTCCACGGGGTGCCGCTGACCGGCGACCTCGGCGACCAGCAGGCGGCCACCGTAGGCCAGGTCTGCTTCTCACCTGGCGAGGCCAAGAACACCTACGGCACCGGCAACTTCATGCTCCTGAACACCGGCGAGGAGCTCGTCCGGAGCAAGAACGGGCTGCTCACCACCGTCTGCTACCAGTTCGGCACGAACAAGCCGATCTACGCGCTCGAGGGCTCGATCGCGGTGACCGGTTCGGCCGTGCAGTGGCTCCGCGACCAGCTCGGCATCATCTCCGGCGCGTCCGAGATCGAGAGCCTGGCCCGCCAGGTCAACGACAACGGCGGCGTCTACTTCGTGCCCGCGTTCTCCGGCCTGTTCGCACCGTACTGGCGCAGCGACGCCCGGGGCGCGATCGTCGGCCTGTCCCGCTTCAACACCAACGCTCACCTGGCCCGCGCCACCCTGGAGGCGATCTGCTACCAGAGCCGCGACGTCGCCGAGGCGATGGAGCAGGACTCCGGCGTGCACCTCGAGGTGCTCAAGGTCGACGGCGGCGTCACCGCCAACGACCTGGCCATGCAGCTGCAGGCCGACGTGCTCGGCGTGCCGGTCAGCCGCCCGGTGGTGGCGGAGACCACCGCCCTCGGCGCCGCTTACGCGGCCGGCCTGGCCACCGGGTTCTGGTCGACCCAGGAGGAACTCCGGGCGAACTGGAACGAGTCGAAGCGCTGGTCGCCGACCTGGACCGACAAGCAGCGAGCGGACGGCTACGCAGGGTGGAAGAAGGCGGTGCAACGCACCCTTGACTGGGTAGATGTCAGCTAATCAACCGGAGGTGTCGTGGTAGCTGCACTGTCCCCGGCGGCGCGCGAGGACGCGATCGCCAAGATGGCCGAACGCGAGCTGGATGTCCTGGTCGTGGGAGGTGGCGTCGTCGGGGCGGGCAGCGCGCTCGACGCGGTGACGCGCGGCCTGTCGACGGCCATCATCGAGGCCCGCGACTGGGCCAGCGGTACGTCGAGCCGATCGAGCAAGCTCATGCACGGCGGGCTGCGTTATCTCGAGATGCTCGACTTCGGGCTGGTCAACGAGGCGCTGCACGAGCGCGGGCTGCTGCTGAACGTCATCGCCCCGCACCTGGTGCGGCCGGTGGAGTTCCTGTACCCGCTGCAGCACCGGTACTGGGAGCGGCCCTACGTCGGCGCCGGCGTGCTGATCTACGACGGCATGGCCTATGCCTCCGGCACCGCCAAGGGCCTCAAGCACCACCGTCACCTGACCCGCAAGGGCGCGCTCCGCGAGGCGCCGTGCCTGCGGGCGGACTCGCTCACCGGCGCCATCCAGTACATGGACGCCCAGGTGGACGACGCCAGGCACACGATGACGGTGGTGCGCACGGCCGCCACGTTCGGCGCGCTCGCCGCCAGCCGGGTCCGGGTGACCGATTTCCTGCGCCAGGGCGAGCGCGTCACCGGCGCCAAGGTCACCGACCTGGTGACCGGCCGGTCGTTCGAGGTGCGGGCCAACCAGATCATCAACGCGACCGGGGTGTGGACCGACGACACGCAGGCGCTGGCCGACACCCGCGGCCAGTTCCACGTGCGCGCGTCCAAGGGGATCCACCTGGTGGTGCCCCGCGACCGGCTGCAGTCGAACACGGGCATCATCCTGCGGACAGAGAAGAGCGTGCTGTTCGT
>Ga0335075_10012187_pt1 | contig 12996 bp, 13 predicted proteins | sample Lox_Sample_24_FD_206723 | JGI IMG/M metagenome (GOLD analysis project Ga0335075, IMG submission 206723) | Soil microbial communities from Loxahatchee National Wildlife Refuge, Florida, United States - Lox_Sample_2.4 | ecosystem: Environmental > Terrestrial > Soil > Wetlands | place: USA... | reverse complement strand
CCGGATCCAGGTGAGGCATCTCCCGCGCGTTCCCCGGCGGGGGGCGGCTGAGGACTGGAGCGGGGCGCTCGGGTACAGGTCGCCGATGTGTATGCCTCTCTGAACGCCCGCCGCTGGTTCTGGGCGCTGACCTGATCGCGGATGCCGGCGTAGGAGGCGGTCCCTGGGCTCGAGCTGTAATACATGTAGGATACAATTACTGTGAGATGCAAACTTTGACTGGTGCACAATATGACGCCGCGACCTGGCGGCAAGCGGCGGGCGAGTCGGCAGTGGACGCGGTGCTGACCGCGAGCCGGTCGCTGATCGCGGTGGCGACCAGGTCGCTGGGGCCGGCGGCGGATGAGACGACGCTGGCGCAGTACCGGACGCTGGTGGTGCTGTCCTCGCGGGGTCAGCTTCGGGTGACCGGCCTGGCTGAGGCGCTGGACGTGGCGCCATCGACGGCCGGGCGGATGTGCGACCGGCTGGTCCGCAAAGGGCTGATCCGCCGGCACCGCGACCGGCACGACCGGCGCGCTGTCCTGGTCGCGATCACGGCGGCGGGTCGGCACGTCGTGGACCAGGCAACCGCGCGGCGCCGGGCGCTGATCGCGGACATCCTGGGCAGGCTGCCCGGCCCCACGCAGCAGCAAGTCGCGCAGGCACTGCGGGCGTTCGCGGACGCGGCCGGCGAGATCCCGGACAGCCACTGGCCGGCGGACGTTCCTGCCCCCGGCGAGGTGCCGCCCCGGCCGCGTACGCCCCGGCAGGGCAGGGCCGACGCGAAGGAGCGGTCATGACCACGGCAGACCCGGTGGACGGCGACCGCGCGGCCGCGCGGATAGCTGCGTGGCTGCGGGCCGGGCGCGGCGGCATGTTCCTGCTCGCCCTGGTCGTGGGGGCGGGCGCGGGGCTGGGCGCGGTGGTGTTCCGGTACCTGATCTACTTCTTCACCTGGCTGGCGACCGGCCACAGCCAGTTCGGCCAGGCGGGGCATACGGGCAGCAGCCACCTGCCGTGGCTGGGCCTGGGCTTTTTCGTGGTCATCCCCGCGATCGGCGGGCTGCTGTACGGCCCGCTGATCTACAAGTGGGCGCGGGAGGCGCGCGGTCACGGCGTGCCCGAGGTGATGATCGCGGTCGCGGAGAACGGCGGCCGGATCCGGTGGCAGGTCAGCGTCGTGAAGTCACTGGCCTCAGCGCTCTGCATCGGGTCGGGCGGGTCGGTGGGCCGGGAAGGCCCGATCGTGCAGATCGGCTCAGCGCTGGCCTCCAGCCTGGGCCAGTGGGTGAAGATGCCGGAGAACAGGCTGCGGATCCTGGTCGCCTGCGGCGCGGCGGGCGGCATCTCCGCGACCTTCAACGCCCCGGTCACCGGCGTGTTCTTCGGCGTCGAGATCATCTTGCGCGAGTTCGCCATCGACGCCCTGTTCACGGTCATGCTCTCGGCGATGATCGCCGACCTCACCGCGCTGCAGTTCCTTCCGGACAAGCCGTTCCTGTCCGGTTTCCCGTCCGGCATCGTGCTGCACAACACGCAGAACTACCTGCTGGTCGCCGTCCTGGCCGTGGTCGCCGGGCTGATGGGGCTGGCGTTCAAGTCGATCTTGTACAAGATCGAGGACCTGTGCGACACGCTGTGGAAGGGCCGCCCGGAATGGGCGCGGCCCGCAGTGGGCGGGCTCGCGCTCGGCCTGCTGCTGCTCGCCATCCCGCAGATGTACGGCGTCGGCTACCCGGTTATGTACAAGGCCACCGCGGGACAGTACGCGCTGTGGTTCCTGATCATCCTGGCGTTCGGCAAGATCGCGGCCTGCGGCCTGTCCATCGGGATCGGCGGCTCCGGCGGGATCTTCGCCCCGTCGCTGTTCATCGGCGTCACTTCCGGATACGCCTACGGCGACATCGTGCACCACCTGTTCGGCGCCAGCGCGGGCCAGCCGGCTCTGTACGCGGTCGTCGCGATGGGCGCGGTATTCACCTCCGCTGCCCGCGCGCCGCTGACCTCGCTGGCCAGCGTGGTGGAGATGACCGGCGACTTCGCGCTCACCTTGCCGGTGATGCTCGCGGTCGCGATCGCCTCCACCCTGTCCCGCGCGCTGTCCTACGGCACCATCTACACCACCAAGCTGCTGCGCCGCGGCAACGACATCGACCAGGCCGTCCCCTGGCGCGCCCTGCAGGACCTCAAGATCACCGACATCATGCGCCCGTTCACCCCGCCGCTGCCGGTCCCGCCGGGCAACGGCACCGGACCCGGCCACGGCAGGAATCCCGGTCCTGCCGTGGTCGCCGGGCCGGTCGCCGGGCGGCACGACCCGCAGGCCGTGTTCGCTTCCGAGTCGCTCAGCCAGGCCCTGCGCCAGCTCGAGGTCTACGGCCGCGACGGCCTGCCCGTCCTGTCCCCCGACGGGCGGCACATCCAGGGGTGGATCACCAATACCGGCGTGCTGCAGGCGCTCGCCCGCCAGATCACCGGTCCCGCGGCCCGGACCCAGGCCATCCGCGCCCAGCAAGCCGCCGAGCCGGACGGCGAGGACAGCACCCCCGACCTGCGGCACCCGCCGGCCCCCGTAAATGGCTATCAGCTCGCCGAGATCACCATCGCTCCCGGCTCGCCAGCCGTGGGACGGACGCTAAGCGACGTCGCCTGGCCTGACGCCGCCACCCTCGTATCGGTGCTGCGCGGCCGTCGGCTGCACGCGCCGGACCCGGGAACCACCCTGGCTCCTGGCGACCGGGTCAGCCTGCTCATCCCGCAGCCCGAACACCCGGGCAACGGCAGCCACGGCGGGGCGGTCGGCACCGGAAACGGTAGGTGACCGCCGACCACGTGCCTGCTCGTGTCACCATCACGGCCACCGCAGGAGCGGCCATACTCCAGCACCGGCCCACCTGATGGGAAGGCCTTGCGAGGGTGGACTGTCGTCAGAGGGGCACCAGGCCATGCGCGGCCAGCCCGTAATCGTCCCCGGCCGCATCAACCAGCAGCGATAGCGCGGCGGCTACCTTGTCCTGGTCGGCGGGGGAGAGCCGGGACATGATCCTGGCCAGCTCGCGGTGCCGCCAGGCGGCGGCAGCGGCCACCAGTTCCCGCCCGCTGCCGGTCAGCTCCAGCGTGACCACGCCCCGGTGCCGGGGGTCGCCGCCACGGGTGACATGCCCGGCGGTGACCATCTTGTCGGCGAGCCTGGTCACCGTTGACGGGTCAAGGCCGAGCGCCCGGGCGGCCTGCCCAGTGGGCACCGCCCCCCGGCCGGCCAGCACCGCCAGCAGCCGGAACTGCGGCAGCGTCACCGCGTCGTCCAGGACATCCAGGCTGCGCAGCGCCACACCTGCCAGCATCCGGGTCGCGGCCTGCAGCAGTTCCTCGGTCCCAGGTGCCAGGCCCGGCTCCCCGTCGGCGCCCGTCCGCCGTCCTGATCGCATCGCCTGCCGCTCCCTCGGGTAGCTCTCCGCACACCATATGCGCGATCCAGCTATAGCAGTGTCAGATTCCGGAGTGAAATCAGCCGACCGCGAACGGTGACTAAGGCGGTCTCAGGACGGGCTGCCGGTGGTGAGCACCCCTCGCGAGATGATGCCGTGCCCGATGTCGCCACCATGCCAGATCAAGAACCGCCGCCCGGCCGCGAAGAAGCTGGCCGCCAGCTCACCCGCGAAGGTTAGCGTAACCACCGCGCGGTCTCCCGGCCCGAGCATCCCCTCGTCATCCCAGCTGATCTCCGCCGGGAACAGCATCAGCCGCTCCGGATGACCCGGGAAGACCGGCCGGATCATCAGCGCATGAGTCCGGCACGGATACCGGCGCACGGGCTCGCCCGGTACCGCGCCATCCAGCTCGACCAGCGCTCTGAACCGGTGGACTGCCACCAGCGGCTACCTCCGCCCGCCTGCCCCGGCCACCTAAGTATGTAGTGACCAACTATTGCTATCCACAATAGTCTGCTAGTGCGGCTGAATCAAGACTGCGCTGCTGCGCGAGTGCGCTTGCCAGCTATGTGCATCCCGGCCGCCGTGCTCGGCTTCGATCACGCTGCTGAAGATCCTGGACGCCGAATTGACAGTGCTACTTCGGCGCCGTGTTCGTCTCCAACATGCTTGAGCACCTGCCCGCCCAGGACACCGTCGGCGCGGTTGGGGTTCCAAGTGGTGATTGGGTCGTCTAGCGCAAGTATCTATGGGGGTTGCATGGGATCTTTCGTGCTATGGCTGGGCTGGGTGGTCGACTGCATATAACTGGGGCTGAATCCCGCTGACCTCCAGCTTTGCCTTCCTATTATGACTCGCAGGAGTGTCAGGGGGACCGTATGAGCGACTGCGCCGAGCGTGGAGATGAGCTGCGGGCCGAAGTCCATCAGCTGCTGGTAGGAGGAATTGCATAGGAACGCGTAATCCCCGGCGATTGCAATCCAGGGTATGGCTGCTATCAGCGCGCGAGGGCCATGAGCGAAGGGGATGGCCAGGCTGATGAGCGCAATCGCTATCGCTGCTGTGACCGCCAGGCGCATGAGGAATCCGGTCAAGAATATGAGAGCCAGCGCCCCGGCGGCACACACTGCGAGTACGGCGATCAGCCTGTCCACCGTGGGACTGGGGGGTTGAAGCGCCGTAGCGGCGGCGCCGCCCAGCACGGCGCCGACGATCAAGCCGATGTTCCATGGCGCGTATGGTTTGGCGCGCTTCATCGCAAGCACTGCCTTCTCTGCTCCCGGCGAGGTTCCTTTCCCGGTCCTCACCTGCCATCCAGTCCACCGGAGAAGGATTGCAACATGCGGTTTTGCGGCCAGTCCCGGCAATGGGTATAGCGTCTGGCCATCGTCCGTCCGACAGTAGCTCGCCCCCTCGAGCACCCATGTAAGAAGAACGAACATTATTCCGAAAACCACAAAGAATGCCATACTGCTCAGCGCGGGGAAACTCGTTACGGAGTACCCGGCACTCCATATTCCGGCACCTGACCTGATGGCGTAACCAGCGCCGACGAGAAGCCATATAGCTGATGAACGGACGGTTGGCCGCAGTGCCAGACGAGGTTGAGCAGAGGCTGACCGGAGTGCCTCATATCCAGCACCAGCTCCGAAGACTAGCCCCATGAGTGCTGCAACCGGGATTAGCAGATGGGCAGCCGCGCCGATGACCAGCGCGGCTGCGAGCCGAATAAATCCACTCAGGCAGCTCGCGACGATATTCCGCTGTATGTGCTCTCCGCCGGGCAATCGCCGTCGCGCTTTGCTCACCGGATGCGCCGAGTCGTCGTTGATTCCCCGCAGATCGTTCCATTGGTATCGGGCCTCATAAATCAGGTACTCTAGTATAAGCCATACTAGGAGCATGCGTTGCCAGTGACTGAATGAGCCAGCAGCCCACGATGCTACGGCGAAGGCGCCAGGCACAATCAGCCACTTCACCAATTCAGCCACCCGCGGCAGGAGCAGGTATGAATGCAGTGACCGTTCGCTTGTTCGGCTCTGTGGGCGTAGGTCTATGTCCGAGAGCGCAAATCCGCGGGCGTCGCGGTGGGCAAGATAGTCCCGCGCGACCTTCGCGAACATTGATCGTCCGCCGGGGCCTGCCTGGTAGTTCTCGACAGCCAGAAGCAGGACCAGTGGCCCGTACACGATTGTCATGACGACTTGCATGAATGGGTCCAAGTGCAAGGCGATGTATGTGGTCAGGCCACCGAATACTGCCAATACGGTCATGACTAGCATGGCGGCGAATATTCGGTAGGCGAGCTTGCCGCGTCGCAGGCTCGCGAGTTCAGTGGTGATGCTGATGTACGAAGCTGGCGCGAGTTTCCCCATCGTTTTGAGCGGCGGCCCTGTGTAACCTTGGATCTCCTCCTCGAGGCCGCGCATATAAAAACTCCGGATGGTGGTGACCGTCCCGAGCATTTGTGCATACGCCAGCAGCGCGATTGGCAAGAGCGGAGCAGCGCCAACCAGGTAGTCGGGAACAGAAACACACGACTTTGCCGCGCTGAAGCGGCATGTTTGGGTAACGGCAGCGGCCAATAGGCCCACCAAGGTGAACGCGACCGCGAACATGGACGCGAGGATTGTCATCCAGTTCCGCTCTTCATCCCTGCATTGTGCGTAGTCCTCCAGGAGGATATGCAAGCGTGCCGGGCCTTCGCTTTCCGCTTCAGGCTGAGTTGGTGGAATCTCAGCCACACGTCGTCGTCTTGGAGCCATCACGGAGCGTCAGAACGGATGAGCTCGGCAAACGCTGATGACAGGGCAGCGTCTACGTCCCGCCCCTTTGATGGGTCAATCCGGTAGCGTGCTGATTGGTCACGTTGGAGATAAACGGCGAACGTTGCGCTGCCAATCAGCGCCAGCAGCCGCCCGCTCCTGCCGGGGTAAGCGCTTTGCCGCAGGCGCAAGGTTAAACAGGCATCGCCTGCGCCATGCTGCTGATCATGAGGCATAAGCCCGGGTCTCTGCTTGTGCGGAAAGGAGCCTTACCGAGGCTTCGGCAAGCTCCAGCGGCTGCTCAGCCGTGGACGAGTCATGCATCGCGATCCCCGCCCTTACTCACGACGAGCCTAAGACTAAGACTGCCCGCCCCGCAATTCCCCCCGCCCGTTACCGCACCGCTGACACCCGCGTGAACGTTGCGGCCACAGGTAGCACAGCGTCACAAGTAAGTCAGAATTGCGCAGGGGTCCGACCCGGCGCAACTACTTCTACCCGCCGCCAGCTCCGCACCCTCGCGGTCTGAAGGGCCGGTTGTCTCGGCCAGTGCCGCCAGTTCCCCGCCGGCGTTCAGCACGTCATCAAGAAGGCACACCATCTCGTCTGAGGAGCATCTATGACCGTGAACCAGTTGCGACACGTAACTAGCGCTGCATGGAACACTGCGGGCCACTTCCCGTAGTGACAGCCCGCGTTCGTCCATCAGCGCTACCAGTCGTTCCCCGAACGGGCCGACCGGGTGGGGCGGAGCAGCGGTGCCGTCCTGCGCACCGGCGCGCTATCTCAGCCGCGATCTCGTCATATCCCATGCCCAGCTTGCGCAGGTCGTCCACCTCGGCCTTGAACCCCGTACGGCCAGCCATCACCTCAGCGTTACCTACCTGGTACCGGAGAACCGCCTCCTCGATGACGACATCGAACTGTGACTGGTTCAGGGCGCTCGTAACACCCATCAGCCCGAGAGGGCATGGAAACAAGGGCGCGGCGGCTGCGGTGAAGTACGTGGCCGCCTGTCTATGACATCGCCGATGGTCGGCACCGCGAGGATGTTGCTACGCTGCTGCCGGGCTGTGGACCCACGCGTCCAGCCCAGCGTGTTCGGGTGCGAGTTCGGGATTCGCCGGGAGGTCGGGCAGCGTGCAAGGCAGGCTCCGGTTGAGGACCAGGTCAGGCTGTACCCGCCGGATGACCGGGCAGGCCCGCTGGGCGCCGTGGCCGGGGCGGATGATCGAGGAACGCCAGGATTTCTGGATCATTACATGAGCTGGTACACGGGTCGTTCGAAAAGGCTCTTTCCGGCTTCGGTCAGCGCAACGGAATCCGCAGGTCACGGCCTCGGCTCCGCTTGGGTAGCGGAAAACGGACAGGTTTCCGGCCTCGCGTGGCGAGGTCAGCGCAACGGGCATCAAACCCGCAGGTCAAGGGCCCCTCCAGAGGGCATCCGTCGCAATGCCCAGCCCGATACCGAGGGCATAGAAACTTGGCGACGGGCACCGCGGTGGATACCAGTGCGTCGGTCGCAATGTCCAGCCCGATACCGAGGGCATAGAAACGATAGGGTTGTTGCGTTCTCGTGTGGATAATCGTCTGTCACAAAATCCAGTCCTGTACCGTGAGTATGGAGTCAATTCTTGGGATGTGGAGTCGGCTCCGGCCGGGATTGTTCCGGATGCGACCCGGCGCTATGGGGCTATAGCATCCGACGCCGGGCTCGGGCTGGGTGCTGTCGCCGGAGGGCGAGTCTGCTGCTGCCGGTATCGCCTCCTGAGCTTGGCTTCGAGCGGTATTTCGGATTGCTGGGAATCCCGGTGACGGGTGAGGTGGTTCGTGGTTCCGGTCGGCTAGTGCCGCTGTCAGGTGGGGCGCGCCGGGGAGGGTGCGGCGCCTGTATGTGTTCTTCGCGGTGGAGGTGGGCAGCCGTCATGTGCATGTCCTGGGTGTGACCGCTCACCCGGATCGGGTGCGGACAGTGCAGCAGGCGCGGAACTTGCTGATGGATCTGGGGGAGCGCGCGAACCCGTTCCGGTTTCTGGTCCGGGACCGGGCCGGGCCAGTTCACCGAGGCGTTCGACGCGGCGCTAGCCGGCCCGGCAATCGAGGTGGTGACAATCCCGCCGGGCAGCCCGCAGGCGAATGCTTATTCTGAACGCTGGGTGCGCACGGCTCGGGCTGAGTACCGTGCCCTGGGCGCCGCGAGCCTGTGATTGACAAGCGGCAGGCAGGAGGAGCGAACGATGATCATCGCGCTGGTCACCGGGGGCAAACAAGGGCATGGTGCCCCGCATAACGGCCGATGACGTCCTCACGCCAGCCTGCGCCCATCAGCCGCCGCATAAGCATCCTGTCGCCACGATTCAGGCCAATGGTCCCCAGCCATGAGGCATTACGCCCCTGCCTGAGAATTGCCTTTAACGACACCATGTCCGTAATTGATGCGGATGTCGACACAGTTCGGCGGCACCGTGATAGAGGGCGGTGATGCTTTTGCTCTCTCAGGTCGTTGATACAAATGAGGGGGGAAGTTAATAATGAGCAAGATTAAGGATCCCGAGTATCCCGCCGCTCGCACTGTTCAATACAACGACTCCGGGCGTACTTGGCGACGCCTCTTCCAACGTCAGCTGACTGTCTCGATCGTCGCATTCGCAGGCTTTCTCACCCTTGTAGGTTCGCTCGTCCTCGGGCTCGACTTGACTGTGATGCATGGTGACATCAAGACGGTATTCCTTGAGGTAGCTGTTACCCTCATACTTTTCGGAGCTACTACGCTCTTTGTCACGGTAGCCGTCGCTGACTCCCTTGAGACTCGCCTGGAGGCCTCGATCGAGGAGATCCTCGGACGCGAGAAGGACGATCTTGTCAAGATCAACAACGATACGAAGCAGATAGTCCAGGACACGCAGGAGGATCTCAGGCCGCTTGGCGGCAACTGGCGCGACCTTGGCCTGACGAACGTCTACCTCACCCGGTCCGATGCGCTCGCCGAGTTTGGCGAGCACATCCGTGACGAACTGCGCTGCGCTGAAGATGCGAATCCTGCCGCCGAGGACCGCGCTAGGCCAGACGGGAGGGCCGACGCGGGAAGCGGCCATGCAGAGACGGAAAGACCCCGGCTCTGGATCGCGGCGTCGTCCATGAAGGGCCTGCTTGAATCCGCGAGCAAGCGGTTCGACGGGCTAGGTATTTTCACCTGGGCGGCCCAGCTGGCAGCTGATGGCAAGCTCGACCTGAGAATTATCATGACGCACCCCGCGTATGCTCGGTCGCGGGCAGGCCAGGAAGACCGGGGCCCGAACGCAATTCCTGAGGAGATTCAGGAGGCCGTGCATCACCTGATGCGCCAGAAGGTTCCCCCAGAATACCTGAAGATGGTGCTCGCGACTCCTACCGTCTTCGCGATCGCCACGCGGGACCAGATGCTGCTTAACCCCTACCCCTACAGCAAGGAGGCTTACCGTAGCTTCACGCTCACCGTTCGCCGTTCGCGGGCCAAGCGGGGCGATCACCCCTCGATCGAGCGGGACATCTTCGAGCAGTATAAGGACCGCCATTTTGACCGGCCCTGGGAAACTGCCCTGCCCTTGGGAGAGAAATACGAGATCCCGCCCCTCCCGAGTGGTGTCATACCGCCCCCAGAGACCACCCTCTCGGGGATGCGAAGCGAAACGTCAATAACGTCAGGTGAGCATGATGGTGCCCTCGCTGATGAGTCTCTGCAGGCCCCTGCAGCAGTTTGATGCTTGACGTACCCGCGGACCGTGTAGCCCATGCCATGGCTGGTGAGCCATCGCTATTCCGGTGATGAGTCCTCCAGGCAATCGGCGCACCAGTGTCCCGCCCGGAAGCTCCCGCTGACTCCCTGCTAGCCCGCCGCCCAGGTAAGGCCGCTGACGTACCGCATGGGCGGGAGGTCCACCGGCACGGCCCGTCCCCCGGATGCTGGGATCCGGTAATAGCGGACCGGGGCCACCGATGAGACGTTCGGGTTCACCGCGACGATGATCGTGCTGCCGCCGGGCGACCAGGCCGCGGCCGCGACATAGGCCGGCGAGGCAGTGGTCAGGAGTACCCGCGGCCGGCCGCCAGCAGCCGGCACTTCGACCAGGCGGTTGCCGTATGAGAACAGCAGCCAGCGGCCGTCCGGCGACCAGCCGGTGACCCAGATATCCGCGGACGCGTTCGGGCCGGCCACCAGCTTGGCGTGGGTGCCGTCGCTGTCCGCCGTCCACAGTCCCGCCGGCGGGTGCTGGCCCGGCGGCTGTGCTGAGGGCGGCCCGGGATGATTCGGCCAGCCGAGGAAGGCGATCCGGCCGCCGGGTGCCCAGGCAAGCGTTTCCGCATCGAAGCCTTCCAGCAGCTGATGCCGGCCGGTGCCGTCCGGGCTGACGGCGTAAGCCGCGGACCAGTACCCGTAAGCCGTGTTATCGATGAACGCGATCCACTTGCCATCTGGCGACCAGCTGACGGTACCGCCGGTTTCCGTCCTGGTCACCTGGCGGAATCCGCGGCCGTCCGCGCCGATCACGAAGACCCCGCCGGCCGCGTCGAGCGCGAGCTCCTTCCCGTCCGGTGACCAGGCGGCCGATACCGGCAGCACCGCAGCGGACAGCGGCAGCTCGAACTGCATCGTCCCGTCCGGGTGTGACGTGACGACCGCTGCGATGTCCGTCTTCAGCGTCACCCCGACGACCGCGATCGAGCCGCTAGCCTGAGCCGCCGGGCCGGCAGCCGCGGCTGTGCTGCCCATCATGAGCGTCACCAGAGCGCCTGCCAGTACGATGCTCGCTGTCACCGCCGGGACAGTTCTCACCGCTCATCGCCTCCTTCACCATCAAAGACGCCGTGGCGGTGGTGCCGGTTGCCGGCTTTGGAGGGTTGCCGCTCGGTGTCACCGGCCCTGCCTCGTGCAGCCTTATGCTGTCGCCGGCAGAGGTTGGCTCAGTCGCAGGTGGTTGCCGCTTGAGCCAGCCCGATAGAGGGCAGGACTACACGCAGTGATTTGTTTAACGCGTTCGACGGGAAGGGGTGACGCGGGCAGGCGCCGTAGCTACATCTGCGCGCGTGACGCACTGTCCGGAGTATGACACTGCGCATCCAGTCGGCGAGCCTTGCCGATGCGGCGGCGATCGCCCGGCTGCACCTGGCGTCCTACCGGGCCGCCTACCAGGATCTGCTTCCCGCCGGGTTTCTATCCGGCCTGAGCGCTGAAGACCGGGAGCGGCGATGGTTGGCCAGCCTGACTGATCCGCAGCGCCGGACGCTGATCGCTCAAGATGGCGACTCATCGGCGACGCTGATCGGATTCGCCGAGGTCGGCCCGAGCCGGGACGATGACGCCAGAGCCTGGACGGGTGAACTGATGACCCTGCACGTGACACAACAGCGCTGGCGGCAGGGAGCGGGCCGGATGCTGCACGATGAGGCCATGGCGACGCTCGCCGCCTCCTCCTTCCAGTTCGCGACCTTGTGGGTGCTCACCGGAAACAGGAGAGCACGAGCCTTTTACGAGGCGATGGGCTGGCACTACGACGGGACTGCACGCCAGCATCTGGTTCGGGAAATTGAGATCGCTGAGGTCCGGTACCGCATTGAATGCCGCACTGGGTCAGTACGGGCCGACATTATTGGCCGGGGTCCTTCTGTCCCAGGCATCCCGCTGCTTCAGCCGGCGAATGAGGATCAGGCGAAGGTGTACGTTGACGGGGATCATTCCGGCTGAAGGGGGTCGCCATTGTCCGGTGCGCGACGCTCGCTCCCTGGTCGGCTGAGTCTGAGGTACGGGCCGGAGACTCGATGCCTCGTGCCTGTTCGCAGGTCTCCCGCGAGGCATGAGGCCCGGCTGGCCACTTCCGGGGAGCAAGGTCTGCCGGGCTGGGTCGCACTGGGGCGGCTGGCCGGCGGCGCGTCCCGCCCGGTGTGTCACGCTCTGCCGTACCTGAGATGGATCGCGTGCCGGATGCGGCTGCGGGCGGCGGCGGTCATGGCTGCGGCGGGAACGCTTGTCCTGGCTTGCGGGTGCAGTTCGGGGGCGGGAAGCTCGCCGGTCCGGCATTCAGCCGGCCCGACTTCCAGCGCGGTTGTGACTGCCTGCCGGCGCCAGTACGGGTCGGCCTGCTATACCCCGCAGCAGCTGCGGGTGGCGTACGGCATTCAGCCGCTGCTGGACCGGGGGACGGACGGGCGCGGCCAGACTGTGGTGCTGATGGAGTTCGCCAACGCTCCGGGGCTGCCCGCGCCGCAGGTCACTGATATCCGTCAGGACCTGGCGTTGTTTGACGCCGTGTTCGGCCTGCCCGCCGCGCGGCTGCAGGTGGACACCAGCCTGGCCGGCTCGTCTTCGCCGTGGCTGGCGGGCCTTGAGGAGGTGGAGGACACCGAGATCGTGCACGCGGTCGCCCCGGACGCGGCCATCCGCGTGATCCTGATTCCGCCCTGGCTGCTTCCGCCGTCGGCGGGCGCTTCTCTCCCCCCGGGCTACTCCCCGCCGCCGCCTGACGCCATTGCCGGACGCTGGATGACCGCACTGGACGGCGTGCTGCGGCTGGCCCTGTCGCAGGGGTCAGTCGTCTCGCTCAGCGCCGGCCTCGGGGAGGAGTGCTTTACCCCGGCCGAAGCGGCCGCGCTGAACTCGGCGCTGCAGGCAGACCAGGAACACCACGTGACGGTCGTCGCCAGTTCGGGCGACTTTGGTGCGGCCAGTACCCAGTGCGCAAATTTCGGCCTCCCGACCTCGGTCAGGGAGGTAGGACTCCCGGCATCTGACCCGCTTGTGCTCGCGGCCGGCGGCACCACCCTGGACGCCGCCCCCGCGACCG